>PJEL010000019.1_pt1 | contig 174123 bp, 145 predicted proteins | sample 1853271 | NCBI WGS metagenome assembly PJEL01 (sample SAMN08108733, study PRJNA415343) | Invertebrate metagenome, whole genome shotgun sequencing project. | host: Globobulimina | place: Sweden: Gullmar Fjord | collected 2015-08 | reverse complement strand
CGAAGAAGATTTGAACCCACAGCTTGCCTGCCTAGTTGAGGGGCGTGGTCGGGTGTTTATCTATTACGGCGGCTTTGTTGCTTTTGTGGATGACGAGCACACCTTTATTACCCGAATGGACTGAAAATTATTCAGTAAGTTGAAATCGGCGAATTGACATCCCTAGCCGTTCATCCGCAAGCGTTTCGTTTATTAACAGGGTGCGAATTGAATGGAGCCGGATCCTAGCTTCAATAAGAAAAGCAATGCTGCGGTTAACTGGCTAGCTGTATCCCTAGCAAGAAATGGGGCAAAAATAAGTTATCTGATAATGGCCCCCCTATTTTTCCCTCATATATAGAGGGAATCTGGATTTTGTTGCCGCCAACTTTCCAACGTCGAAAACACTTCGTTATTAAGGGGGACGATTCGCCCTTCTTTCGATTTAGCATTTCTAGTACGAACCGTTAAGTATCGACCTGAAAAAGAAATGTCAGCCCAAGCAAAGTTCAACAGCTCACCTCTGCGTAACCCAATATTCATCGCAATCAACACCAACGGCTCAAGGTAATCAGAAAACGCGACCTCACCTAAACTTAGTGAAGGTTCTTTATGTCGTTTAATGAAATATCAGTCTTGCTGGAACAGGGCTAGTATCTTGACAAAGTGCCCTTTATACCTATCTTTATTTTACTTGTGTTTAGACGTAAACGATAACATTGCAAGTATTTATTTACCCAAGTGTCACTTAAAGTTGGAGTTGAATGTTATGAATATGAATATGAAAAATCTCATTATTTTAATAGCTTCATGTACCGCACTATTTTTTTCCGGAGTAGCAGCCCACGCTGCTGACGGGGAGAAGAAAGGCGGAGACGGGCTCCCTGATCCTGGTGTGGTTTTTGTCAAAGGCCAAACAGCTATCGTCATTACAGATCCTCAAATTGATTTTCTATCTCCCGATGGTGTGGCATGGCCGTTAGTAGGGAAAAGCGTAACTAAGAATGGCACCGTTGAAAACATTGAAAAACTAATGAAAATTGCGGGCGAGAAAGACATACTTCTTGTGATCTCTCCTCACTTTTACGCTCCGCAAGATTTGACCTTTAAGCATGGTGGTGCACTAGAGCATGCGATGCACGGAATAAAGATGTTTGAAAGTGATGAGCGCCTTGATCAAGCAGGCTTTAAACCCAGCACGGGTCCAGACTTTATGCCGCAATACAAAAAATACATCAATAACGGGAAAACCGCAGTGGCGAGCCCTCATAAAGTGTATGGCCCAGAAACGAACGACACTGTACTTCAGCTACGTAAACGTAACGTGAGTAAAATAATTCTGGCTGGGATGTCTGCAAATCTCTGTACAGAATCCCATTTAAGAGAATTTATGGAGCAAGGCTTTGAGGTATTAGTTGTGAAAGATGCAACGGCGGCTGCACAATTACCTGATATGGATGGTTATGCAGCGGCAATGACCAACGTTCGTATGATCGCGAACGGCGTTAGAACCACAGAAGAAGTATTAGTACAGATAAACAAAGAGCTGTAACGCAACACTATTATCATAATGCCACTTGTTTGAGGACCAGTGGCATTATGCGTTCAGAGGGGCATAAAATGTGAGATTTAATACATTTATCACAGTATGTAAGGCATCCCCCCTTATATATTCACCAACCGTATTATTTCAATGGAAAGGAAGCCAGAAATGAATCTGGAACAGCAACGCCAACAGGCACAGCAAGCTTTTGTCGACAGTGGGGAGAATATCGTTGTCGGTACGTTAGAGGGTATATCGATAACGTTAGATCAACTAAAAAATACAACGGCTGACTCAAGTTATGTTGTCGAAACCTTCAATTCTGGTCTTACAGCTGTTGTATTCCACTTGCGAATTGACGGCAAAAGCTGGACGTTGAAACAAAAAAGAGCGGTGAGTTTAGTTAATAATATTGACGGTCAAACATCGTTTTTAAATGAAGTGCAGCGCAGGCGTGATCTTACAAATCTGAAGCAACGCGAATCTGAAAGCTTTAAGCACATCGTCGATACTCAATTTGCGTCATTCAACGACGGTATTATTTTGTCTCCATGGATTGAAGGTGAGCCCCTTTCCACTTTGAATCATGACGTATTCCAACAGATTTTTACCGCCATAGTAAACCTTGAGCTACACGGTTTATTCGAATGGGATTTCTGCCCAGGCAATATCTTATTAAATAGCCAAGGCGAGATAACACTGTTCGACTTTGGTTATATGTATCAATTTAATTCTAACATTCACTTTAATAACAATGGGCTCGATACACCGCTATTTCATGGTGTCGAACGTTTTGAAACTCGTTTCTTTTTTGATTTTTTACTAAAAAATACGAATAATTTGAGTACAGAAGCACTGTTCAATTTATACAAACTTGAAAAGCAGTGCGCCCTAGAAGCCTACCAGCATAAGTTACACCAGCTTATTGTACGAAATGCCGACACAAACGTAATCACATGGCAGCAAGCAATTAATCACCGCTGGCAAAATGCACTAACAAATGACGAAGAGTTACAAACCTTATATCTGGTTGAACGTTACCGTTCGAATGTGCTCGACCTACTTGATGATTTACACGGTCAATCTTGTAGCCCTTACACCCTAAAAAAAGCCGATTTAGCATTGAGCTTAATTGACCAACACTTTGAGATCATACAATCACAGAACGGTTTTTTCTTTGGTGATGAAACGTTAAGCAAAAGCGATCTGATTTCAAAATACAAAGAATTACGAGTAGATGCCCAACGCTTTCTGCTGAATAAATAACACAAACATAAGCCGTACAATGAATAGATGATTCAAAGTACGGCGTTAACCTCTCCTTTTTTGTCTTACCTATCAATAAGCCACTTGCCTTCTATTCATTCGATACATTTATTGTATATATAATTGAATAAAAATTTCTTTCACAATGAAGGCAGAAATCACAAAGCATTAACAATAAAGCTAAATTGATCACATTTCATTCAGCTACAGCTTTCCAAACCGTGTTATTTGTATATACATTAACAATTACACAACATGGAGGTGACATGAATCAACTTACAGAATCTAACCAACCACTATTTAATGTTTGGTGCCGACTGATTGGTTTGAGCAGTATTGGTATTTTTATCTTTTTCATTCCGATAACTATTAATGATAAGCAAAGTATTCCGCTCGATCACATCGTAAGTTGGATTAGAAGTGGGTTAGGTGATGGCGCTTCATGGTATGCACTATTCATGATTATCGCTGGTGCTATGTACCCTATCATTACGGGTAATTGGCGAAATAACCTGACAGAGAAAGTGTTTCTTTTTCTCAAATTGCTCGGTGTTATAGCAGCCATTCTTGCTATAACTAAAACAGGTCCCGCACAGTTACAAACACCAGATATGCTTCCTTTTCTGTTTGAAAAACTAGTAATATCTGTTGGCTTAATTGTACCCGTTGGATCCGTTTTCCTCGCCTTCCTAGTAAGCTACGGGTTATTAGAAACGATTGGTATTTTGCTGCAAAGGCTGATGCAACCTATTTGGCGAACACCTGGCCGTTCAGCAATAGATGCCGTCGCTTCATTTGTGGGTAGCTATTCTATTGGTTTGCTGATTACAAACCGTGTGTACCTCGCAGGGCATTATTCACCGCGTGAAGCTGCCATCATTGCTACCGGTTTCTCGACTGTTTCGGCAACCTTCATGATCATTGTCGCAAAGACACTCAATCTGATGGAATATTGGAATCTATACTTTTGGCTCACACTACTTATTACCTTCGTTGTAACAGCAATTACTGTTCGTTTACCTCCTCTTTCCAGAATCAGTAATGAAGCACAATATAGAGAGCCAGAATGCGAAACAGGCCATAGAATCAAAACAGCAATACAAAATGGGCTTGAAGTTGCAGATAAAGCCCCTTCAGTTGGGAAGAACGTACTCGAAAATTTAAAAGATGGTTTCATCATGACAATCAGCATCTTACCATCAATAATGTCAGTCGGCGTTATAGGGTTACTTGCTGCGAAGTACACACCTATCTTTGATTGGGTTGGTTATTTATTCTATCCAGTGACTTGGTTATGGGGCTTAGAAAATGGAATGGAATTAGCTAAAGCCAGTGCAGCAGGCTTAGCAGAAATGTTTTTACCTGCCTTATTAATGAAAGACGCTGATATTATTTCAAGGTTTTCTGCTGGTGTTGTTTGCGTATCATCGATTCTCTTTTTCTCTGCCTCAATACCCTGCATTCTATCGACACGAATCCCTTTAAATATTGGTCAACTTGTTATTGTTTGGTTTATCCGTACCTTCCTAAGCTTAATGCTCGCCATTCCTACAGCATTATTACTCTTTAGCTAAAACAAAAGGGCTCACTATGTGTAGTGAGCCCGGCCTAAAGCTCAATATATTCAACACGTTGCCTTTTCAGTATGAACTGACTAAGGAGATGGCGGTAAACGGTGTAATAATTAATAGAATGAGGCTAAATAGTCTTAGAGGTGCCTGTCTGATACTCTAGTACCAACCTGAAGATTAAGTTATCTAGAAACGGAAATATGAAAAAACTAACCATACTCGATGGTGGAATGGGCCGCGAACTCCAAGATATTGGTGCGCCATTCTCACAACCACTTTGGAGTGCACAGGCGCTGATTGAATCGCCCGAATATGTCCGTAAAGCCCACCAGAACTTTATTGACGCGGGATCCGAAATTATCATCGTCAACAGCTATGCCTGTGTACCTTTTCATCTTGGTGAAGAACGTTATAAAACCGATGGTGCCAAATTAGCTCGTCAGGCTGCAATTATTGCTGAATCTGTAGCCTTAAATAATAATTTGGTACGTGTCGCAGGGGCTATTCCCCCACCATTTGGTAGCTATCGACCCGATCTATTTCATGCCGATGAAGCTAAGAAGATCATTACAACCCTTATTAAGGCTCAAGAACCGCATGTTGACCTCTGGATAGCAGAAACCATTTCCAGCTTGCAGGAACTTGACGTTATTCATTCTGTGTTGAAAAACTCCGCTAAAGACAGCTATTACTCATTTAGTTTAAACGACAATGACAAAAATGAAGCAAAACTAAGATCCGGACAACCTGTTAAAATGGCCACGGCAATCGTCTGCTTTGCTGGTGCTAAAGGTATATTCTTCAACTGTTCTGTTCCTGAAGTGATGGAACAAGCGATCAAAGATGCTAAAGAGGTTATTGAACAGTACGGTGCTGATGTTGAAATTGGGGTTTATGCCAATAACTTTATGCCGATAAAAACAGATCATGAAGCTAATGATACGTTGCAATCGATGCGAGAGCTCTCTCCCGAAGATTATTTAGCATACGCCAAGCGTTGGTATGAACTTGGAGCGTCTACAATTGGCGGTTGTTGTGGTATTGGCCCTTCCCATATTAAGGCTCTGGCCGAATGGAAAATGCGATAACAATTGGAACCAATTTGATTGGCCTAGACTATACGGTGATTTAAAAGATGGTATTCTCGACTATGCGCCACGAAGGCGCAATTGTCTTTTCACTGGTCGAGCATGATGTTCCAATAAAAGGGGTTATTTGATGACTAAACCTAATATACCTATACCAATCTAGATTGACGTATCCAGAATAGTGGTATTAGTTACCAATACCACCCTATAAACATTATTAAAATAATCAATATAAGCCAAACAACCCTGTTCTTTTTCAATATAACAATTCAATACAAATAATATATTTGTTTCATAGAAATCATAATATTCAAAACAATCAAACAGTGGAATATTGATTTGTGATCTCAATTGCTCACACATATTTTGAGGCATTCTCTGACCAAATGCTACGTGAGTAATTCCTGATTGATTTTTTATATATTCAACGATGGTTGTACTATCAAATTGCTGAGAAGACACCTCAATACTTGCAAGTGCATCTTGCTGCTTTGCACTAAGTAAGATCCAATTCGAACCTTCACCAATCGCTTGGTTAATAGGAAGGTTTAAATAAGAATGGGGAAGAGTCTTATCCTCTGGTTTCTCATCTATACCACCTAACAATAAGTGTGTTTCTTGCCCTGTTCTCAAGTTTGCATCGGCTAATAACAACGCATTTTCAACCACAAACCCTTGTTGAGCTAAATTCAGGTTTTTACTTTCTAAATCTAAATATTTAGCAATATAAAAGCCGGCGGTATTACTCAGTGAATTGATGAAATCAACAGGTTTAGGCGGTACTTCGTCAACATAACGTTGATGGCATAAACGACTAAATACAGCGAGATTACCCTGCCCTGAAACCATAAATACAGCGGTATTTTTATCAATATCACCGAGGTTAATACCACTACTTACTTTTAAAAGACCAGATACACCCAATAAACCAAGTTGAATAAAACGATCGGTGCGGCGAATATAGGCCGACGCAACTTTCTTACATTCCGCTTTTATATCAAGCGTTTCATTTTGTTTTATATTAAGCGTAGATACTCGATGAATATACATCATGCTGATACCTTCTCTATCACCAACGCATTGTTATTACCGCCAAAACCAAAACAGTTTAATAAGAAGAATCCTTCCCCACACTCGTGAGTTACATTCAGCGGTTGCCACTCTAATTCACTATCTTGAGCTGCAAAATTAGGTGTGGCTGGAATAAAGCCATGATCAATAGTATTCATCATCAATACCAACTCACTGACACCACAGCTTCCTAACGTATGGCCAATATAAGGCTTTAATGAGAAAAATATGGGCATTTGATTAAACACTTGCTTCATTCCGTTAACTTCAGCTAAATCACTTAAATGACTAGCAGTACCATGAGCTTTAACCGCTGTAATATCGGAGGCGCTAACTTGGCTGTTTAACAACGCTTGAGATAGAACACGTTTGATCCCAGAACCGTCAGGATTAACGCCTGTTACGCTGTGTGTTTCACACTCGCTCGCTCCGCCTAGAAAATGCCAATCCGAATCACAAATATCATCACGACTCATTAAAACAGCACTCAATGCTTCACCAAGTAATAAGCCATCCCGATTAACATCAAATGGTTTAGTCTGTTCTTGCGCCAATAACTGCATCGAAACGAAACCTTCAAATGAATGTGGTGCAAACGTTTCTATACCAATCACAAGTGCATAATCAATTACACCACTTTCTAGCATGGTCGCTGCATCGAGCACCGCATTAGAGCTGGATGTACAGGCAGTGTTGTAAGTTAAACTAAAAGAATTCAAACCAAAATGTGCTGAAATTACGTCAGCATAATGTCCATTACCGATACTCTGTTGCTCAAGCTGGGGAAGAGAGCCATCTTTAATGCTTTGCCCTAATGGCACCATTAAAGAAATATCATTTGCTGCACAACCTAAAAAAACACCACAACGACTTCGTTGTTCAATACTAAGTTGATGTTGTTCAAAAATAGGGTCAATTAAGGTAATTAAGTGAGGAATAGGATCAAAAAGAACACTAAAATCCCCTTTATTTTGAATCGCGTAATACGGTAAGGTTTTGGTTTGCTCAAACACTTGCACGGATTTATTTACCGTTTGATAAGCCCCTGCTCTCAGAGATTGTAGTCTCTGCTTTATTTCACCGAGAGCACTAAAAGTATCACCACCTAAAAGAGTTATCATCGTCACTATTCTGGTTGCAGGTGGTCAGCAAGATTATTAATCGTCGTTACGATACGACGAAATTCTTTTGGATCAACCAAGCGTAAATTAAAATGGCGCTGTAGCAGCATTGAGATTTGCAGTCCGTCAACAGAATCGAATTCTAATTCACTTTGATCAGAAAATAGTTCAACATCGTCTGCCAATTCGCTGGCCGAAATTTCTTCTCTATCGCACTCTTCTAAGATCATATATTTTAGTTTTAATTTAAATTCAGTATCTAAAGAGCCTTTCATGAAGTTTTCCTTTGTTTATAGGTAAATATGACACTTGCAATCAGTAGTGACACCACACCAAATAAGGTCAAAGCAATGGATTCATTGAGCACATCCATTACCGTTCCTCGGCGTAAAAATATATCTAAAAAGCCTTCTAACCCCCACGACATTGGGGAGACATTAGCAAAACTTTGCATCGCTTCTGGCATCACAAATTTAGGTACCATGACACCGCCAATCGCCCCTAATAAAATATTAATGATGCCGCCAATAGTGGTTGCTTGTTCAATACTGTCCACTGCTGTGGCAACTAAAATGGACAATCCAATAGCAGAAAGGCTTAAAGATAACGAAACTAAAATCAACCCTAATACTGAACCACCAATAGTTAATGGTGCTGCGCCAAATAGAGGGACGATATACATGCCAACCCCAATCATTAGCCAGACTTGAACTTGATTTATCAGCATATAAGGAAGGATTTTGCCACCAAACAACACTGGCAAACTGAGATTCATGGTACTTAACCGCATTAAGGTATTTTGTTTACGTTCACTAATGAAAATAGTCGACATTGGAATGATGACAAAAAACAGACCAAAGACGATCCAAGACGGCACACTCTGCTGAGTTGAAGTCGGTTTTTCGTCTTCTGCTAATTTGGCGTATTGCACCTTCATCAAGGTATCTTCGTCAAAACTGGTAGGTGTATTTAAGCTCTGTTCATCTAAACTCTGTTTGTCTAAGAAGGCAAACCTATCTTGATTCGATGAATTAATTTCGTCGAGCTTATTTCCCATCCAACTGAGTGCTATCTGGTTTTTAAAAATAGTGAGTAATGACGGTGAAGTATCCGCAGCGACACTAATATTTAGTGGTAACTCGTCTTGATAAAAACCTTCAGGAATGTCGATAATAAACTGCACCCCTTCCTCTTCAGGAGAGCGGAAATTATTAGAATTTAACTCATGTTTTGTTAATACCGATAAATTAGATAGCTTGTTGATTAATGCTTCACTGCCCGTACTTTGATCATGATCGACTAGAGCATATGTCATTAATGATTTATCTTCGTTCATCACATCTTTAAGCGCTAATGACATGATCAAAATAAACACTGCAGGCATAATAAATAAGGCTGCTAACGCGTGTTTATCTCTACCAACTAATAAGAACTCTTTCATCAACATCGCTTTAAACATCAGATCGACCTTTAGACGTTAAGTTAATAAACAATGACTCTAACGTCGTCGTACCATAGCGGATCTGCTTCACTTTACGGTTAGAACTTTCAAGCAACGTCAATACTTGAGCAACAAGTGAGCTGTTTGATGTCTCTAACAATAAAGAGGTTCCATCAATAAGCTTAACACCTTGAAGCTGAGCCATATCTGAGTGCCATTGTGTAGAAGAATGAGGGTATAGCTCAACAATCACTTGTTGGCTTTCTTCATTATTCACCATTGATGAAATAGAGCCTTGTTTCACAACCTGACCTGCATTAATGATGGCAACTTCGTCACAAATTTTCTCAATCTCTGGCATGTAGTGCGACGTATAAATAACGGTTTTATTATCCGATTTATAGGCTTTAATAGTGTCTAATATCTCATTACGAGATTCAGGGTCAATGCCGACGGTAGGCTCATCAAAAAACAACACATCGGGATTATTCAATAAGCCAATCGCAATATTCAATCGACGTTTTTGGCCACCAGACAAGGTGGCTGACTTTTGATTCATCATTGCAGATAGTCGATTTGTTTCAACTGCATACGCCAAATTTTGTTGCAGCACTTTCCCTTTGACCTTTTGAACACCCGCGAAGAAATGTAAATTTTCTTTTACGGTCAGATGCTCATAAAACGCTAAGCTCTGCGGAATTAAAGAACAACGCTCACGTATGGTTTTAAGGTTCTTTTTCAACGGTAAATCAAAAAAGGAAACATCGCCTGAATCAAATGATATTAAACCATTCAAAATAGAGATCAACGTTGTCTTTCCTGCACCATTAGGGCCTAACAAACCATAAATAGAATTTTCAGGGATCGACAATGATAATCCATTCAGGGCTTTTTTATCACCGTAGCATTTATCTAACGTGCTAATCTCTATCATTAAAACGCTCGCATTAACGACAAATACAACTGCTTTTCTTGCTCTGCGACAGACTCAAGTTTTGCGGCAATAACATCAAATTCAATCGTCTTTTTATTTCTTGGACGAATAGCTTTTGCTATCAATAAGGCAAATTCACGCCACTCATCACCAATAGATGTCATCTCAACAGAGGCTTCTTTCAGTTTCTCATTATTAATAAGCTCTGACGCTTCTTGTAAAAATGAGGCATAAATATAACGGAACCCTGCGCCACCCGTACCAATTTCTTCTTGCATACGAATAATATGACCTAAAAATAATTTGGCATAATGCTCATCTTTATTTTCTAATTGACGAATATGCTTAGCAAGAAAGTGCATCCCTTTTAAGCCAGCAATCGGAACTGGGGTCTTCAGCATAGTTTTCGCGGTTTTCTTAATGCTTTTCTCTATCACTGTAGAGTAATCAATGCTCTCTGGAATGTACGTTGGATAATACAGCGACCCTTTTGGTGCCATAACGCCTTTAACGAAACGGGCTTTTTGCAGCGCTTTCTCTTCTGCTTCAACAATGTGCTCAAACACGGGATCACTGATCTTATATGTCCCATGCTTTTTACCCACCACAATCAAATTATGGGCATTAAAATGAAAGCGCATCTCTTCAGGGAAATAAGGCAACCAAAATACCGATGTTTGAGCGCCAACAATTTTACCTTGTTCAAGTAACTCATCTAACCGCTTTGTGCCTTGTTCTGGTTTTGAAAATTTTTCTAATTTTATTTTCAAACCAATATTTTTTTGTAACCCTTTCATTATCGATTTAGGCATCGAGCGGTAAGCAATTAATGGCATACCACTTATTTTTACAAAAGGGAGATAAGCAAACACTAACGCGCTCGATAAACCAAACACCATCGGCTCTGATAATGGCAGCCCATGATGAGTTAACATAGAAGACATTACACCGCTTTCACAATGGGCGTAATGCTGGTGTTTAAACTGGGTATTATTGGTCATGAGCACGCTTTATTTATTTTTATTGGGAAGATTAGGAAGCAAGGTTAACTGCTTTATTGAAACACCTAAGGCATCGCTGTAGATTGCTAATTTTGCAGACGAAAGCTTAGCAAACGCTTGTGGAGAAAAATGACGTTTAACACGCCACTGAAACCAACCCACAGATTGAGCTAGCACCATTAAATCCATTCGTTGAGAAAACATATGATAATACAACGGCGACTTTTCGCCCTTTTGTACCAGTTCATACGCTTCAAGGGCTTGGCGTTCAAACTCATTCAGTGCTTGCTTTGTCACTTCCTCTTCGACTTCCCATCCAGTAGACGCAATAACAGAATATTCACCGTTTTCATCCGTTGCATACACTGCTTTCGAATTATTCGCATACGTTGAGATGTTATCTTGTGGGACTTTTTTCGCTTCCATTACACCACCTTCAATTGCATAAAGGCGGTAGAGAATCGCCCACTTTCAGGTACATAACAAAGCAATTTATCGCCTCTTTTTAATACTCCTGAATGGAATAACTCTTCCAACATAATATAGATGGACGCGGAGCCTGTATTGCCTTTAGTAGACAAATTAGTGAACCAACGATCTTGAGGGATATCACAACCAGCCTCAACCATGCCTTGATGTAAGCGTTCACGGAAATAACCCGAAGAATAATGCGGTACAAAATATGTAATGTCTTCTGGGTTTACCTTGCCATTCTCGATCAACTCTTTAAGTGGTTTGGTAACAGTGTACTCGACAATATTTTCATTAAGTTGCTTAACATCTTGTTTAACCGCGAAAATAGAATGGTCAAGCCACGCTTGAGATTCATACTCACGCCACCCTTTTAAGCTTCCATCTTCTTGCTTATCTGCCCCTGCATACATGCATGCATCAAGTTCATTAGCGTAGGATTTCTGCATCATCCACTCTATTTCTAAAGAGATTGAGTCAGCGTTTGGTTGAGATGTCAGTAAGGCTGCACCTGCACCATCACTCAGCATCCAACGTAAAAAATCTTTTTCAAAAGCAATTTCTGGCTGACGTTCTAATGCACTTACAACCGTATCAATTTCAGCTTGGAACTTATTAGCGCGCATCATGGCTGACGCATTTTCAGAGCCAGTAACCACCGCATTATTACTCTGGCCGCTCAATATCGACATGTAACCATATTTCAATGACATGGTGCCAGAAAGACAAATACCCGACGTTGCAATCACTTCACAAGCAGGGATCTTTAACTCGCCATGAACCATTAAAGCATGGTTAGGTAAAATCTGATCGGCAATAGTCGTACCACAGGCTAATAACTCTGTGTGATTAATATCAAATGACTCTGAATTTAGTTTTCTGACCGCTTCTGCCGTTAGCTCTGTATTGGAGTGCGTGGTTTCACCCGTTTCTGGGTTAATTGCATAATAACGTTGTTTGATTTTATTGGATCGCAGGATAAGGTTTTTTGCACGAGAAGGACGCGAACCCACTTGCCCAAGGACGTGTTCTATTTCTTTATTATTAACGGCTTCATTTGGCAGAAATGCCTGAATATCGTTAATATATACTTTGTTGTTCATTCTAACGTCCTGATGGTTTTTCGTAATAAGTGATGCTTTCTTCAACCGCTTTCTTTCTAAAAGGAGAGATTAACTTCTTCACCAATAAGTTTATCGGTACTAACGTTAGAACCATTAAGGCAAGAAATATCGCGTAAATAGTAATCACAATTTTTCGAGGAAATGAACCTGGTTTACCTGACTTTTGAATTAACTTACCCCACACCATGAACGAACGCGTGGCTATTTTCTCAGAGCCAACCAATTTACCATTTACAGTAACGGCATTGAGATTCTTCAGTAACGGTTGTTTTTTCTTTTCTAAATCATTTTCTAGCGCAGACACTAAACGATGACCAAAGCGCTCGCTTTCTTGAAGATCTTTTTCTGACACACCAGCTGCTGGAAATACCCAAAACGGGTCTTTTTTTCCCGTTAACAGCCAGCGGGGTGTCGTAATGAAGGCGTATATAGACCCACCTTGATCGGTTAATACCGCATTATCTATCAAGGTACCACCTAGTTCTGCAATAACCGCTTTCATTTTCTCTTGCGCCATTACCCACATATCACGACAAGCAATAAAAGTAACAACCGGTTTACCTTTGATAAGTGCTTTTGCTTGTGGTGTTTTTAAAAAACCAGTAATGGGAATTGAAGGAGATAAAAACCAAACCGTATAACCTAAAATAATTAAGTCATACTCATCTTCTAAATGCTCTGCGGGTTTTACTTCACAGCCATTCATATAGATAGCTTCAGGGAAGGCATCAAAGAAAGGATAAAACGACCAAGGGTATGGGTATTTATTGATGGGTTCAACACAGTGATAATCCACTTGTACTGAATCAGTTTGGCGTAAAGGCGCAGTTGCTAAATCAACAAATTTTGCTAATTGTCCACTTTGAGAGTGAGAAATTACGAGAACTTTTTTCATTAAATAGACCTAAAACAATTCTTGATTACCATCCAACCTCAGCTAACTTAATAAGGCATGAGGTATTGGTGCAGTTTGAGTACTTGAGTAGATTAGCTGTAACGAAGCTTGATGATGGCAGTTAGGACCGCGGTAACCTTCTAGCCAGTGCATATAAAAAACATAACTGGCATTGCTTCTCCATCCCATATTCATTTATAAAACAATGAATATAAATGCCTTTTTGAAACTGAACTTGATTCTAGCCATTATCTCACACTCATATAACGATCGTTAAAGTGGCAGAGCATTAGGGGTAATCCAAACACAATTTAAGGACCAATTATGAGGTATTCTATAAGAATTATCTTTTAAATACATAGATAATCAATATATTAATAACATATATGATAGTTTTTTCGCCAAGTTATAAATAAGTTCAAACATCGGCTTTGTCGAAGGGCTCAAATAATCCTCAATTTGCGTAGAAAAAATCGGTAATGACAAGATAGAAATTGAAGTAACTAGTGGTTCTAATTATAAAATTTCTTACGCAGTCATTATCGATTTTAACCAGCAAGAATGAACAGGTACTTATTTAGTTGGTATAAAGCATATTTTTTTGAAATCGTTCCACTCACCCACACCTGGCGCCACTTCCATACAGCCTGATTTTGTATCTATTACCGCAGTTAACGTCGTAATAAAATCCGAACCGTACGCCGCATGCTGAGCAATTGGCTTCGTATTAAGCACATATTTAGCAGCATCAATATTACCTTCAGGGGTATTATCAATAAATTGTTGAGCAAAATCTGCACGCCACTCTGTATAGGCAGTCGCAATAGTACGTTCTTTATTTCTCTTTGGCATACCTATAGATTCTGCAAAAGCCTGCATAACGCCCAGACGCTCAGAGTGATTAGCATGACCGATTCCAGCATCACGCTTAATTACGTAATTAGTTCCACTTAGCATTTCTACACCTACTGTATTGCCTTGGCGATCAGCAAAATTAAAGTGTGATGCCACCACCGTACGGTGTTTATCTAGAATTTTTATGGCTTCATCAACAGATTTGGCATGTCGAACAAGGTAATTTTGCAGCGCACCTAACTCAATAGCCATTGATGAATCCAGGCCAACCCCTTTAGAATCAGTGCCTTGAAAGTTGATCACCACACCTAGGTCTTTACCCATTGTTTGACCTGAGCCATAAAAGCCTGATGCCATAACTTGAATAAAATCATCTGCTTGCAGCACCCAATAATTCCCCCCAGATAAGGATGGGGTATCGTTCACCTGACCAACCACACCGGTACCGTCAAAACTAACAGTAGTACAACCTCTTAGTGAAGTATCCGCAGCAGAAGCCAGTGCCGCATCCAACTGACTAAGGGTGAACATCTTTTCAACCGTGATACCGCCAACTTTTGCCAATGCTTCAACAATATCAAAGTACTCTGGATTTAATTTTCGAGAGTTCTCTAATACCTTTGTTGATCGTTTTTCAAACGAAGTTAACTCAATACCTGCTAGCTGATAAACATATTCAGCCTCCTTAATACCACGGCGAACTTGGTCGCCAATTTGTGCTTCAAATATCGTTGCGTAATCAGCTGGCCGTACACCCTGAATATTAACTACTGGCATGTCTGTTTGCTGAACAAAATTCTCAGGCGCATAGTATGGTTGCTGTACATTCAAACCTTCCACTGGTTCTAATGAAATTGCACTCGCATTGCCAGATAACGTTGATAGTGCTGCCATCGCAACAATAATCGTACGCTTAAAAGTAATCATAATTTAGTCCTCATCGATTGATAAATAGCTTTCGCTATCCCGCTTTGTATTGAGGACATAATAGCGATATACTTTTCCATTATTCGGACACAATACACCCATTGATTCCAGAATATCGGAAAGCACAGAAAATTATGGCAGAGATAAAAACAGAAGGCTTTGAGTTCTTCGGCGTGGAAGAACGAGAATTTCGTATGATGGTCATTGAGCGTATTGAAACCATGATGGTTCATTCAAAGCTGTCTAAAAATACACTTGCGCAAAAAGCGAATCTAGGCCGCTCATCATTCTATGAGAAAATGGATCGTGAAGGACGAAGTCATTTTACCCTACTCGATATGTTTCGTATTGCCAAAGCTCTTGATATCAGCATTCTGCAACTATTTCCAATGACAGAACTTGAGCGACAACATGGCGGGCAATTACCTCTCTCGGCAAGTACGTTAAATTTTCTCGATCAAATGCTCGCGGCACCAAAAGAAGACATCGAGTTTCTGAGCAATTTCTATAAAGAGTTGCAAAAACGTGAACGGAGCGATAATTAGTTTATATCTCTAAATCGCGATATATCTCATTATTTAAATCATCAATGTAATATTATCTGTAAAAATAAGGGTAAAAAGGTGCGGAAAACAATCAGTTCTCGAATCGTTAGCACTAATTTGAAGATGGAAAATATATGCAGAATTTACGTCAGGCAAGAGCCGAAGATATTATCCGAATTGCTGAAATAGAAAATATTTGCTTCCCAGAAGCAGAGGCTGCAACCTTAAAATCAATAAAAGAACGGTTTACTGTATTTCCAGAATGTTTCTTTCTATTGGAAATTGACGGAGAAATAGTAGGACATATAAACGGATGTATCTATGACCGTCCTGAGTTACCGGATGAGCTGTATTCAGACACATCGTTACATTGTCCAGAAGGTAAATATCAAACAGTTTTCGGGCTAGCAGTCACTCCAGAATATCAGCGAAAAGGGTACGCTTCGTTGCTGACTAAGCACTTTGTGGACGTTAGTCAATACAGAGGACATCACGGCATCGTTTTAACATGCAAAGAGCATCTCATAGACTTCTATAAGCAGCATGGATTTATTTTTCAAGGTAAGTCGGCCTCTAATCACGGCGGAGTGAGTTGGAATGATATGGTGCTGACTTTTGAGCGCGTTTCTTCAGCTTTAGATTGAAGAGATATTGATTTATTATCTAAGGTCTCAACTTGATTCGTTATGAAGTGGACTCGATTGTCTTGTTCCTGAATCCTTGCTGAAATATTTTGAGTTTAAGTAAATCGGATATTTCATCAGAAGTATTGGTCTGTTGTTGTATATCTACCAAGGTACAGAAAAGTCTTTTCTTTCGAAATTCTTCATATGATTTGTGACATCTTCCAGAGAATCGACGTTCCAAAACTTTTCATCGATGTCATGAATAATCAAAGCAACAACATATTGAATAATTTGTGAAAATAACACATCAGTGAAAAATGTAGCATTAACCACAAGTGCAATCGCAGCTAACCAGTGAACAAACCTCATTCGTATAAAAAGTAAACGCATATACAGTCCCATTGTAAGTAATCTTTTCTATTTGGTAATTCAGCATCTCCACTGGCTTTTATCCATTGTTAAGCTTGTATGCTTATCCTTATCATCAGTATGTTTGTACCTCTGCATAACTTTGCGACAAAGCCTCTTTTAGCGTTTCATAAAACGCGCTGTGCTTTTTGCCATAAGCTGCTGCTCAACATAAATATCTGCTTCAACTTTATAAAGTGTTAAATAGGAAGATATTATTTTCCCTCGAATAATAATATCAGCTGTGAGTGGGATCTCTGCAAGGTAGCGGATATTTATATCACCGGTTACAGCTTCAACACCTTGATTAAAAATCGCGTGGCACATACCTGCATCAAGTAACGCCGCAATAAAACCACCATGTAAAATACCCTGATAACCTTGCTGATGAATACTCCCTTTAGCCTTTGCCCAAACGACACCCTCTTGATCATTATAAAAATCGATTTTCAAACCAAAAGTTGATTGTGTGCCACATAACATACAGTGTTGATGACTTTCTTGTTTATTCACTTTTTCCAAGAGAAGCGTTGACTTGAATAAGTCACATTTCTTAATCTCATTTTGTAACATTCTCTTTTCTAGATTATTCATGTTTCACTCTTTTTTGTGTTAAATACCCAACCCGGTTAGCGCCATAACAATTGAAAAGAGTGTACTAAGTAAGTTATGACACCCACCGTTTTCCTTATCCATCTTGGTCAGCTATCTGAACGAATACTGCAATAAATTAAACTTGAGTATTGCGGCAACAATGGTGGCCTATCGATTCACTATTTCCACATCGACCTCGGTTATGAGTATTGTGACCATCTTTATGGTGATGTCTTTCTTGTACCTCAGAACTATCAGCTCGTTGCTGACAACAGTTCCCTTGTTTTGAAATAGCCCCTTTATTGTTATGTTGACAACCGCGTGCTTTTTTCTTTTCTTCATGATTGGAAGATGGACGCCCTTGCTCGGCATCAGTTAATGAATTCAGCCCCGATATCTCTGGGTTAACAAGCTCTAATATGTCGTGGCGACCACGGTTGGTTTGAAAAACGGCAAATCGGTGAGCAAGTAGCTTGCCTAACATCTGCTTACCTATATTTCGCACGACAATACGATCTGCATGTTGGCGGCTAAACAGCTCCAACAAATCCTTTTTACCAGCACAATGAGCGCTGTATATCGGATTGGCATGGCGGCTAACTTCTTCTCCTTGTTCATTAATAAACAAAAAATTGTCAGCCTTGGAAAAATGATTGGCGATACGATCTTCATTCATCGGAATTGCAATTATCATTAGTTGTTGCTCCTTTTTCTTCTTCGTGGTGCATGATTAGAGCCTTGCCCTGAGTAAGACAGTCTATTACTTTAAAACGGGCTGATTTCAGAACATTGGCCAAGGTCTGCCGGGAGACGCCCATCTTGATAGCCGCTTCTTGTTGCTGCATTTTCAACAGATCAACCAGTCGTAACGCCTCAAACTCATCATTGGCAAGTTTGAACTTGTTCAAGCTGACTCATTGGGATTCTGTTGGGTTTAAAACAACTGTCGGCGGGTCGACCACAAATGTTTCTTGGTATTTTTGGTCTTGGCATGAGGGCCTCCTGTAATTGGCATATGCTATTTATACACCTAGTTTATAGCGTATGCCAGAAACTTTTACGCGATAAGTGCATCACATCATGCTTTGAGAAACAGTTGTACATGCTGGATGGTTGTTATGAACGATGTTCATTCGGGAGTATTAGCGCGTGATAATTGCCTTACTCGCCACTGCGACACCTTTCAAAACCCTCAAAAAAAGGGCTCACTATGCGTAGTGAGCCCTGCTTATACTATTTTAGGTTGGGATTGTTACTGTTGCAGGATTACTGCAATCGAAGTACTTGGCGCACGTTGTTGTCACGTTTAATCCAGCCATCAGATTCCATGCGATTCAAGACTGGAATCATGTATTTTCTGGATAATCCCGCACATTCTCTTGCTTCTGCAATATCGAAGCGATCATCAACTTGGCGACCTTGAATAATGCCCGTTACTAAACTGTCGTATAAGTTTCTCTCAAAATAGATTTTACCTTCAAGTGGCACTGCAAAACCTAATCGAACCAGATTACGTAGCTCTTTCTGAGCACCAGGTAATTTTTCTTTTTCTGCTTCAAAGCCTTGCTTTTGGGCTTCAACCATCTTGTTTAAGATCTGTTTAGCAATAGAAGAAAGCTCGGCTTCATTACGCCCATTGCCTAGTGAGTACAGATCGTCATTTTGTCTTAACTTACCATCAGCAACTAATTGCTTTAACAAGTCACTAAGAACAGGCACTGACATCTGCACTTTACCACTGAGTTCATTAACCGATAAATCGATTTTCTCGTGCTCAAGAGTCGCAACAATATGCTCGAAACTGCTCTGATAGCACTCAGGGGTGAATAGCCATTCGCCACATATTTGATATTGCTCTTTATCTGCTAGACCGCCCTTTTTCGCATACCCGTAAAGTGCCATGTTGAGTGTGACATAATCACGCCATTCTGGTTTTTCAGGTAAGTTCATCAGTAAGTCATAGAGCTTATTACGTAGTGGTTTAGGGACTGCTCCCGTCCATAAAATTCCACCACTATTTACAATATTGCTGCCGCCATGTTGGATCAGCAATAAACGTTGATTCCAAAAGCAGCAAGCGGGGTCTTTTAGGCGTAACCGCGCAAGGTTTGTTCCTTTAAACATGAAGATGGTGGCTAACGTATTAAACGTACCAAATGCGACTTCTACTTCGCTGTTGTTTCGACATTTCCCGCGTTCAGGTAGTGCGTCTAACCGAACAATGAGCTCATCGGCAACAAAGGCACCTTCTTTCGATTCCAATAAACAGAAACCGCGTTGTACATCCTTTTTCTTGATCCCTTTCAAACCAATCGCGACACGTGAAACAGGGAATGCCGTTTGGATATTCTGATGGTATGACTGCAAACTCTTCACTTGTACTTCAGTGCCAGACGGTTGCATAACCAGTTTTTGACCCACATGAAATTCACCACCACACAAGCTACCCGTTACCGTTGTACCGACACCATTCACGGTAAATACACGGTCAATGTAGAGGCGTCCTGCTTGTTGCTGGATCACGTTCTGCTGACTTAGTTTCTGCTGGCTACCTTGAAGCGCTGCGGCTGATGAATCTAAAACAGGGCGAGAAAGTGTGTCTAATTTTTGGCAAATATGTTGCTTAAGCGCTTCGATACCCAAAGATTGATGAGCCGACACACTGAGTGAATCGGGAATAAAACCACCGATTTCTAAAAATTGCTCTAACGCTTCTTCTTCCACCAGTGCGAGCATATCTTTATCAACTAAATCAGACTTGGTTATCACAAGGGTGACATTGTCTATCCCCATTGCCGTGATGACTTTAAGGTGATCTGTCGACATTGGCATCCAACCTTCATCGGCAGCTACAACAAACAGCACCATGTCTAGGCTCCACACCCCAGCTACCATGTTGCGGATAAAACGTTCATGACCCGGAACATCAATAACCCCAACCGCTTCACCATTGTTATGCTTAAAAAAAGCAAAGCCGAGATCGATAGTCATACCGCGTTTCTTTTCTTGCGGTAAATGGGCAGTTTCAATACCAGTAAGGGCTTTGATCAGTGCTGATTTACCATGATCGACATGGCCAGCAGTACCTACGACATAACTCATATTGCAGCCTCCACTTTCTTCGCATCTGTTACGTTAGAACAAGATCCTGTTAGATCCATCTCGAGCTGAAGATCGAACAGTGCCGCCAATTGCTGACGAAGGTATGTGATTTCATCATCACTGATTGTGGCAAGATTTAGTTGTACCCTATCGTGCTTAATAACCCCGATAACAGGCAGTGGCCAATTACGCATAACCTCTAACACTTTATCAGCAGATAAGCTGATGGCATTCACTTCTACCGACGACGATGGGCTTTGTTGATCAGGTAACGATCCCCCGCCAACCGTCATTTCAGATCGCACTATACGTAATCGTTCACCAAAACCTTCCGCCAACTGTTGGGCTCTATTTTCGAGCGTAACTTCAGCTTGAGTGATAGAGCGTTCAGCAATACCTTGACCCGTTTTAAGCTGATTTAATTTGCGCACCGCCAGTTCTTCTAACAAGGAATAGACGATACGGCTTGGTCTGAAGGCACGCATCATCGGGTTTTTCTCTAAACGTTTAATTAACGACTGCTTGCCCGTCACCATGCCAGCTTGTGGACCACCAATGATTTTATCACCAGAGAAACAGACCAAGTCAGCACCCGCTTTTATATAGCTCATTACGCTGGGTTCATCGGGTAAATTTTCTGTTGTTGTACCCGAGCCCTGATCAACGGCCAATACCACATGATCAGGTAGCAGATCGGCAAGATCTTTAATATCTGGCGATTGTGTAAAACCACGGATCTTAAAATTGGAAGTATGAACAATGAGCACCATTGCAGTATTGTCTGTCACTGCATCAAGGTAATCATCAACAGTGGTGATATTGGTTGTACCCACTTCCACCAGCTTGGCACCCGATAACGCTAGAATATCGGGAATACGAAAACCGCCACCAATTTGAATTTGCTCACCACGCGACACAATAACTTCTTTGCCTTTCGCTATTTCATGTAACATTAAATAAATGGAAGACGCATTGTTATTAACGACTAACGTATCTTCACCTTTGACTAAATAGTGCATTAATTGCTGTAAAAGCCCTTTGCGTTTACCGCGCTTACCCGTCGTTAAATCTATTTCTAAATTACTATAATGCGTGTTCACTTCAGTTACCGATTGCCATACATCAGCATCTAACGGCGAACGCCCTAAGTTTGTGTGAACAATCACACCCGTACCATTAATAACACGCTGTAAACGCTGCTGATTAACTTGCCAGCATGCACGTTCAATTCGGCTAAAAAGGGTTTCAAGAGAAAAAGGGACGTGTTCAGGATTACGTAAATGGTCTTTTTTATATCCACTCACTTGCTCTCTGACAAGGTCAGCCACAACAGGTTGACTCAAGCGCTCGATATATGGCGATAGAAAGGGTTGCTCTAACATTTTACCAATTTGAGGTATCGCAGATAAGGCGTTTACAGTCATAATTAAAACCTGTTTTCATCAATCACATTAAATAACTATTCATAGTTATTTAATAAGACTCACTGAACAAATATTAACCTAACCATTAAATATTTATGGACGATTAAGTATGAGATTATTTATAATTGGTGCGAAGACAGAAGCGAAGAAAACAGTATTTTTAATAGACAATGAAACACTGAATCGAAGACTGTGAACGGTGTCATTTAAGACCACACCATGCCACCTCTCCTCTTTAAGAAGAATAAAACATGCATAATTTTTCACTCTATGCGTATTTTAATAATTGATTGGTTTTTTATTTTAATAGTAAATTTAAATACTATTAAAATTTGGCGGAAGGAGCAGGAATCGAACCTGCCAAAGCCTATTCAGCTCACGTCGGTTTTGAAGACCGGGAGGGCCACCAGACCCCATCCACTTCCGTATTTCGATGGGGTAAATATACATATTAAGATGATGATTTAGAAGTGATAAAACACAAAACCGTGACGTCATAGCCAAAGATAGTAAATGCCTGATTTTATTTCTAGTTTAGCCTACTGAGTAACATTTTTAATGTGCGACTTAATGTACTCACCATTGCATATAAACACCGATTTAAACTGTCAAGAACAAGCCATTAACACATAGCAATCATTATAGTTACCGCATTAAAAAAACAGCGTATAAATCCGTCGCTTTTATATAAAACAAGACATGGCAACACAACATATCTCATCGTATATTTTATAATTACAGGCAAGTTATTTATATATTAGGAATATAATCTTGCGATTAGATAAGTTTGAAATCATTACGAACAATCCTTTAGTTTGTAAAACGATTAGTCGTATCAATCATACACAGGAAAACACCTTGTTTGATGTATTAACTGTTGCTAGAGATCGTATTCATCTTGGTGCAAAAATAATTTCTCATCCTCTCGCGGGCAGTGTTAAACCGCATGAGACACCTTATAGAAGTATTATATTAAGCCATTCCAATGACGAGCTTGATTTCCAGTCACTGAATACGCTAGAACAAGCGATTGAGCGCTATCAAGTGCTATGTAAAAACAACCCTGATCATTTAACACAGACATCAGCAAACATTGTTGAACGTTACGAGGAAAAGAAACGCAATGATTTCCAGCTTATTGATTGCCAGCTGATCAAATCAAGCTTGAGTTCATTTGGCTTACATCTGGACTAATAATACCAATCAAAATAAGAATCTGATCATCCTTGCTGCTTTACAAGTAGTGCGTATTTCTTTCTTAATCTACACCGACAAAAAGACCTGCATCTGCAGGTCTTTTTTTATCTACTGTATGATTTACATTTGCTTAGAATACAGTTTGCTCTGAAATATCAGTTTGAAGTGCCACTAATGATTTCTCAACAATTTGACGGCGATTATACAACTCTTCTTCAGGTTGCATCGCTGGGTTACCCAATGGATATGGGATCGCAATTGCTGGAACAATACGGTTAGCACCTACTGTTTTAGAGATAGGAACTACTGTTGCTATGTGAACTACAGGCATTACTTTTTCGATTTCTTTAACCATCGTTGCGCCGCAACGTGTGCAAGTGCCTCAAGTGGAGGTGAATATAGCAGCAGTCACCCCTGCTTGTTGTAGTTTCATCGCAATTTCTGCACCATATTCTTTTGACTTAGCAACCGCCGTACCGTTACCGACTGTGCTGTAGAACATGTTGTGCAGGCTACCAATGACACCTTCGCGTTCCATATCCCGTAATACGTCAACAGGCAAAACACGGTTCGGGTTGTCGTTACATGCAACAGGGTCGTAACCACCATGGGCTGTTTCATGTGTTGCACACGTTATTGTGTCTAACCCTTCAATGCTGTACTCACCGTACTTTGATGCACTTGATGATTCGATATGGTCAGGGTTACCTTTTGGTACCACACCACCCGATGTAACCAAGGCAATTTTAGCTTGGCTTAATAGCCCAATCGCTGGTTGAGGGTCTACACGGTCAAATACCGGCATTGGGTATTCAGTCGTAAATTCAGGACCCGCAAGTTTAGCAATCAACAAATCAACCGCACGCGTTGCACCACGCTTTTCAGCAAAGTAGTTCACACGAATACCGCGAGGCATGTAGCCTTCTTCCGCAGGGTCGCCTAGCTCACCGTCGGTTTCAATAAAGCGATTGATCAACTTCACCATTGCAGGAATAGCTTGGCGCATACTTGCCGCGCTGTTGCCAGTTTCTGCCATGTAAGCGTATTGACCAAATAGCTCGTAGCCTGGGTTTTCAACGTACATGCCTGAAATAGTTTTAATACCCATTTCATGAGCAACTTTCGCTACCGTACCACAAGCCATACCATAACGACCGGCGTTAAAGGCAGGGCCAGCAACAACAAGATCTGGCTTTAGTTGAGCCAAGATTTCTTGCAAGCTATGGCAGCAAAGGCTTTCATTTTCGTTTAGGTATGAATCACCACAGATAATGGTATGCGTTACTTCTGCCTTGTCTTTCAACATAGTATTGATTTGAGAACCAACACCCACAGAACCTTCAACCACTTCCATTGGAATGTGGGCCATTTCTTCGCCACCCTTTTGGGCAAAAAACTGGTTCAAATAATAAACAACTCTAAGTGTCATCTGACTATCCTCTTTAACAGGCTTTGGTTGTTAGGAAATGGAAACCTAACTCGCTTGTCGCGCCGATAATGGCTTGAAGTTCAACCGTAATCGAACCATCTTCATGTAAGCTTCCGTTAAAGCCACCCGCAACGATATCTGCATAGCGATCATGACCGATAACACGGTTCATCGCTGGCAACGTAATTAGCTGGTTAGCATTACCGTTTGTTACAACAGCATCTGCACTCTTATGTGAATCAGCAAGTGATTGGCTTTCACCGTTTTGTCCTGCGTATTCATCGGTTAACAGTACAGTTTGGATACCTGCTGCTTCGAGTTTTGAACAGTTCATCATTAGATCAGCATCTGGGTTACCAAAGCCTTCTTCACTGACGATTGCTGCATCCCAACCCATTTGTTTAGCCAGCTTAACCACAAAGTTAGAGGAGCGTTCTTTGTCACGTAATGTGACGTTTTCGTTAGTCACAATCACACCCATGAAGTTGTAATCAACACCATGGTGGCGATATAAATCATAAATCACAGGGCTGTTCTGGTGTACATAGCTGGTGTTTTTATCACAAGCCGATACACAGTTACCGCTAATGATTGCCCCATCCATAACTTCAGTTGGGTACATCAATGTTGGTAAAATACCTTTCACATCTACGCCGTAGTAGTAGGTATCATGCAGTAAGCCTTGGCTTTGTAGCATGTACACATAACCGACTTTAGGCAGTGTAGGATGTTGTGCCGCTTGCTCTAGCAATGGCTTGGTTTCGTATGTTTCGATTTCGTCAGGTGTAATATGCTCACCTAACTTACCAATCCAACGTCCTGCTTCTAACCCAACAAGGCGTACAACGGCTTCATGATCATACTGATTACAGCTTTCTTCCACTTCACATTGAATAACTAGGTTCAATGTTCTTGAGAATGGGGTGAACTCTGCACCCGGACCGCTCATGTCGATGATGCCTTCTTGGAAACCAACGATCTCACCCGTTGTTACCACTGCCATACCCTTTAATACATGGGTACGACCTTCACCAACCATGGTTTCTTCACCCAGATGACGACCTGGGAAAATATCACCACCGCCAGACACTTTTACGCGAGGTTCAATGGCATCTTTCACTGGCATAATACGAGTACTATCACCAGGTTTTGCAATGCTTAGCTCTATAGAACGAATACGGTGGTCTAATTCACACAAGTAACCTTTCAGTGCGTGCTCATCAATTACGACCGTGTTTTCTTTAATTTCACTGGTTGACCCAAAAGCCAAATCGCGAATATTAATATTGCCTAATTCGAGTTTCATTTGTTTCTCCAAACAAGCGTCCATTGAGGGAAGTCTGTCGCCTTCACAAATTGTGTATCAAGAATGGTGCATCAAGAAACTTTGATGCCACGTCCTGATTCGGCGTAGCCAACCACCCAACATGATTCTCCAGTATTGCTAAATTCAAGTAATAAGGATTCGAGACAATCTTTGGGTACTGTTGCTAGCAAACCGCCAGAGGTTTCTGGGCAGCATAATTTTTGTTGCCAGCTTTCATCTAATTCAGGTGCAAACTCAATATCATCTTTATAGGCTTCAAGGTTACGATTCGCGCCACCAGGGAAAATACCTTGTGCTGCGTAATCTTCTGCCCCCAACAAAAATGGCACTTGGTCAGCAATGAAATGCATGCATACATCGCTTTTTTCTGCCATTTCTAGGGCGTGGCCTAGCAATGAATAACCAGTTACATCAGTACATGCTTTAATTGGGTACTTAACAAAAATCTGAGCCGCGTTGCGATTGAGTTTTTTCATACTGTCGGTTGACGTTTGAATCGACTCTTGGCTCGCTTTGCCTCGCTTGGCTGCGGTAGAAATTACGCCAGTACCTAAAGGTTTCGTTAGTACTAATACATCCCCGCTTTCAACAGCGGCTTTGGTTTGCACTTTTGATGGATGAATCATACCCATAACCGATAAACCAAATTTTGGTTCATCGTCTTCCACTGTGTGGCCACCAACCAGTACTGCTCCAGCTTCACGGACTTTATCCGCACCACCTTTCAGTATCTGGCCAACAACCTCTTGTGGAAGATCAACTGGGACGCAAAAAATATTCATCGCTAATGTTACTTGTCCGCCCATGGCGTACACATCGCTTAGTGCATTTGCAGCTGCAATCGCACCAAAGTCGTAAGGGTCATCAACAATTGGGGTAAAGAAATCCAATGTTTGAATAACCGCAACATCATCGTTGATTTTATAAACGGCAGCATCATCACTTACCGCCAGCCCAACCATTAAGTTAGGGTAATCTTGTTCGGGAAACAGGGGTGAAATGGTCTGCAGAACCTGCGCCATGGCCTTAGGGCCTATTTTGGCCGCTCACCCTGCTTTTTTGGTCATCTGCGTTAGACGCATTGCTTTATCTGTCATCTCTAATTTCCTTAGAAGTGGACGGTAAGAGCGCATACAGTTCATTAAATCTATTTTTTGCGCTCAGCGTATGTTTTGATTCTTATCGCGTTTTTATCTAATGCTTTATCTAGTGTGTTTATCGCTAAATAAAACCTTATAAATATTTCGCTTCTACCAATTTGGCTTTAGCGGCTTCTTTATCTTCTTTGGCGACCAGAATAATGGGGCCTGTACATCCCATACCCGTGCGGGCAAAAATGTTCATTTTCCATAACACCTGACAAGCATCTTCAATCTCTAAAATATCAATGCCGCCAATATCGGTATCTGTCACTTTTTCAGGTGGGGCAACAACATCAGCCTTAACATCTGATTTAGCGTCAATAGCAACAGGTTGCTTGTATTTATTAACTAAATTGTTAATGCCAGCTAATGATGCAGCTTCCCATTCTTCATTCACTCGCTTCATTACCTCTCCCTTTGCTGCATCTGCGCATAAGCGGATTGCGCCAGCAACAACAGGAGCACCAGAAGCGCGTGAAATAATGCTAACTAATTGCCCATCAGCACAGCCATCCTTGCTTAACCCTGGTCCATAACCAAAGCCAGATGCTTCAAAGCTGCCGCCAGTGGTAAAAGATGAGAACATCTTCATTAGTAAGTTGCCGGTTAAGCTGTCTGTTACCATGACATCCGGTGTGCCGCGTAATAAATCATTACCACGCATTGCAATACCACCATCAGCCCTAGACGAGTCAGCAAAATGAATATCATAACCAGCCTGTTGCAGCTCTTTTAAGCCACGTTCACACTGGGCTGCACCATCAATATTCAAGACACCAACACTCGGTTTTTCAATACCACTCGCTTTCGCTAATGCAATACCGTATATAGTATTTTTCAACAACGCAGCTTGGCGATTCGTATCTGATGTACCAGTGGTTGAGGCGATAAACATTTCACGACCAGTTCCTGGCGTAACAACTTTCCCCATCGTACTCACCCCTAACGGGAAGGCATAATGTAGTGTCACACAACCATCGATTTGTTTATCAGCAAATAGCAGCTCCATCACTTGGTGACATTCAGTTAGATTGCTTGCTGGATGATGTTCAAACTCACCCGCTTGCTCACCACCAATTAAAACAAGTTCGATATCACTATATTGGCGTGACACAAGCTGCGCGCCATGAAGCAATTCAGCTTCACCTAACTCGCTACCAATAAGCGTTAAACCAATACGGGTTTTACGATCACATTGCCCAGACAATAAGCCATCGGCCATCGCATTGAAGGTATCAGAAAGTTGTTGATTGATGTGTTGATTGCCTTGTTGATTGGCATTTTGCATAACAACCTCCAATCACTTATTAGCGTTAAGTAAGTTTTCTGCAACGTCACGCATTGCTTGCGCCACAATTTGCTTCACTTGTGCTTCATCGAATTGCGCAGCTTGTTTGCCAGTGTTTTTCTGAACTACAAAGCTCAAGCCATCGAACAAGTTGGTCATACGACCTAAGAACAAGCTACCTTTGCCAACCATCATGAAATTATTGATTTCGCCATTCATGATCATGTCACGACCGAAGCCTAAGAAAGGCACGCCCGATGGAATATGACCTTGTGTAGGTGCGAAACCTGTCATGCCATGGTCTTTTACAAAATCGAGTAACTGCGTACGCTCTAGCTGCCCTTCTTTCACGGCTAAGGCGGCAATCATTTTGTAGTTGGACTCAGGTACATTACCTGCACCTGCTGGCTTGGTAATTTCTGGGTTTTGCATTTCAACAGAATATTTATCGATATCTGTCATTGCCATGCCCGCATCTTTTAGCGGCTTAGCAATCAATGCTGTCATAACAGCTTGTGGTGATGAGCCTGTACCAATCTGATGGCGACCGACAATGTCGGTATTGATCATTGGGCTAACACCGTCATTTTCACTGACGACACATGCAAAACCAGCAAGGCAATCTTCTAGCACTGGCATGTTATTTTTCACATGGTCACGCCCGTTCATGCCCAATTTGGCAACAGCACCACCTGCAACAACCATAACGTTTTTGAAAATGCCCGCTTTCACGAGTGCAGCGGCCAATGTCATTGCATGAGCAGGTGCTGCGCAGAAACCACGCACATCTGAACCCGTTGCCGTCACACAACCCACGCTTTCACCAATCGCTTTAGCAAAGTTACCGCCACCGCGTTGATTAATATCGCCACATGCTTCTTCTGAACATTCGATAATGTAGTCAATCTCAGCCACATCAATGCCTTGGCGTTTCAGGTTCATTGCAGACATGACACCTGATGCTTTGGTACATAGATTTTCAAGCATGATATGGGCAGAAAGGTTTTCATCTTCATCGTGTGCAGCTTTCACACAACCGATAATTTCACCATTAAGCATTAACACTTCAGCTTGATGAGATTCATGTAAAGCAAGTACTTCATCACGCGTAATCAGCTGATGACCCGCTAATAAATCAGTGTCGCCGTATAAGGCATGATGACAAATTTGGCTGTGGTACTTTTCAATAAATTCAGCGGTAAAGCACACCAAATTAAACACATCAACGTGGTTTAACATGGCGTAGAAATGTTCTTGCGAGTTAATCTCGCCGTATTTACCTTCTGCCGATGTAGATTCTTTAATATTGAACCAAGGCTGAGGTAAATCAGATAATTGTTGGGGAGTAATATTGCCGATATAACATTGGTTTGCGGGGTAACTCACTACGTCAGAAAATGGACGAAGATGTGTACCTAGATTGGTTAAATAATTATCTTGAGGATCATTTTTAGCACGAGCAGCAACTTGTGCCGACCCATTGTGAATCAAGATATCAGGCGTATGAGCCAATACATAGCTCACCCCTTTAATAACTGCGTATCCCATTGTCACTCCTGCATCCGAGCCGGATATGAGATTCGAGCCTGTCATCAGACTCGAATCGGTATTGATGAGAAGATATCAAGCTGACTTATCAGCTTGATGTGGCACTTATGCTTCTACGGGTTCTTCGCGGTATTGTTGCATTTCCGCTTTAATCGCATCGACATCGAGAACCATTTCCATCATCCCAATCTGTTCTTCATAAACAGCTGGGTCGACAGCTTCTTTTATTGCGTCTTCAACCACGTGGTAACAAGAAAGTCCTAACTGGACTCCCGCCAATGGTCCTGCAAAAGTCGGATCACCTGTGGTGACAGTTTCACACGCGAGTCCAGAAGCTTCTGCTTCTGCACCACCAAGAATAACAATTACATTCTCGGCGCCGAACTCGTCGGCGAGTGCTTTAATCCGTTTTTGATTTTCAAGATCCATTGCGCCTGCGCTAGTTCAGACGAAACATTCTGTTGTAGAGAAAGCAACGTGAGCACCGGTGGTCTTTATACAAGCTTCAATTGCTTGACCAGGTATGCCGTCACGGTCTCCAAGAATGATCGCTGTTTTGGTAGCAAACACTTCTTTATTCACAATTACACCTCAGCTTCCGCTAAAACATACTTCCCAAATTGCTCACGATACCCTTTTATTTCTGCAATGATTGCATCAACATCAAGTACCATTTCCATCATGCCTATCTGCTCGTCATAGACGTCAGCATCAACATTATTTTTTATTTCCGGCTCAACCACATGATAACAAGAGAGTCCTAACTGGACTCCGGCTAACGGACCGGCAAAAGTAGGATCACCGTTGGTTACGGTTTCACAAGCAAGGCCTGAAGCTTCCGCTTCTGCGCCGCCAAGTACGATGAGAATATTTTCTGCACCAAACTCTTCAGCAAAACCTTTGATCCTCTTCTGGTTTTCCAGATCCATAGCACCTGCGCTGGTTCAGACGAAACACTCGGTAGTAGAGAACAAAACATGGGCACCAGCAGACTTAATACAAGCTTCGATTGCCTGTCCTGGTATTCCATCTCTGTCTCCTAAGATAATAACTTTCTTATCTTTGAGCATCGTTAACTCCGAAGGATTACAGATTACTAAACTTACGTTGCAGTCAATTACTTGATACAACCCCATTATTACAACTTGCTGATTTATAAATGTTTACTGACTATGCTTGTTCACAAACAAAGCTTTCAATCGCATTCACAATATCTTCAACTTCTAATTCTTCACCAGAAAGGTGCGTTTGTTTCTCACCGTTTTTGTAAAACACGAACGAAGGTAAGCCCATCACTTTCTGTGCCATAGCCAAACGACGATTACCTTGAATGTTCAATTTACAGAACTTCATTTGCTCGCTGTATTTCGCTTCCATTTCAACCACATCGGGCATTAGCTCTTTACAACGTACGCAGCTTTCGCTCCAAAAATCGACCATCACAATGCCATCAACATTGACTTCAGAATCGAAATTCTCTTTGGTAAGTTCGATCATTGCTTTTCCTTAATACAAAGTTTCTAACTCATTTAGATCCTTAACATTTACACGCTTGGCTTCCTGCCCAGCGTCGAATCGAATAACAACCGGTATTTCAGAGACATTAAACTGCTTGGCAATCTTCTGATTCTTGAAGATATCGATTGTGACAACGTTCTTACCAGCTTGACCTTTATTGTGCGTTTCTAGCTGATTGATAACATCGATACTGTCTTGGTTTTGTGGCGCCCAGAATGCAACCAATGCAGTGCCATCAAAATCGACAACTGATTTACGCCAGTTATCTTCTTCCTCGATATAACGGTCTGCAGCTACAGCGGCTACCGCACCATCACCAGCGGCAGTAACGACCTGTCGCAAGAATTTATCTGTCACATCACCGACAGCATAAATACCGGGAATATTGGTCTCTTGTTTATCATTAGTTACAATGTAACCATGAGAATTCAAGTCTATCAGCCCTTTAATGAAATCTGTTTTAGGCACTGTGCCTACAAACATGAATACACCGTCAGATTCGATATGGCTGATCTCACCAGTTTTAATGTTCTTCACATTGACGCCATTCACCAGCTCGTCGCCAGTAATTTCGTCTAAGACTGAATTCCATACAAAATTGATTTTATCGTTAGCAAAAGCTTGTTCTTGGGCAGTACGATCTGCCGCTAAAATACCGTGATCACGACGTACAATCATGGTGATTTTATTGACAAATTTAGTGAGGAAGAGGGATTCTTCAACGGCGGTATTACCCGAGCCAACAACCACAATATCCAGCTCTTCGAAGAAGTCAGCATCACAGGTTGCGCAATACGATACGCCTTTACCACGGAATTCATTTTCACCCGGAACACCAAGAATCAGTGGCGAAGCACCAGTGCCAATAATGATACTTTTGGCCTGAAATACTTCACCCTTAGTGGTCGTTAAGGTTTTTATGTAGCCGTCATCGGCAACGCTAATGTTATTCACAATACCTTTGGTGAATTCAACGCCAAATTTGTCACAATGAGCACGGAACGCATCCATTAACTCAGGGCCAGTAGCAGACAGAACCCCCGGATAGTTTTCCATCTCATCGGTTGTTGCTGCTTGACCACCCGCTTTACGTTTTTCTTCAATAATAAGCGTTTTCATTTTGCCACGAGCGGCATAAACACCGGCTGACATTCCGCCAGCACCACCGCCAATAATAATTACATCATAGAGCTCAGACATACCTTCACCGGTTTAAATTTAAAGCCTAATTTAATAGAAGCACCAAGTTTCACTTAATAACTTCACCGAATTCGATCATCAAAAAATAAGCATTGGCAGTAGCATTCGACATGACATTAAGCTAACCATTAAATACAATCCGAAATTAAAACTGGTGAATAATATTTCACACAATATTCAAAACGAAGAATAACATTCAACTTATATAAGAAACCGCTACAAACATCTAACGATACCCTTCTAGCTTTAATATTAATTTCGTATCGATTTTATTGACTACACACCAACCTCTTACCAAGAATTGTGATTATAAATAGTAATCTCTGTTTTTTTGTGACCAAAATCCGACTACAGAATAAAACTCTATAAAAAGACAAAAAATATGACATCCAGCGCATAATGATAGACATGCCACCACGCTATATGTTTCATAACCCCTTAATTTATAGTTATTTATGTATGAGTTTTGTTAAAAACCCTATGCATAAATGCAATAGAATATGATTCTAAATTTAGAAATGACTTACATTGTTTTTTTTAGATTAAAAAAGTGTGGCATCTAAACTTAAAAATACACCATTTCGGATTAGATTTACTAATATCAAAAATTAAAAAATATACCCTGATGGAAAAAGAAAGAATTAGGACTATAAGAAACACAAAATAAAACATTAAAATATCATCATAATTCGCAACATTTACCCGATTTGATATATACATTTGTACTGTTAGTATCACCATGAGAACCATAGCCACAGCTACATTAATAAATACTAACATTTGCAAACATCTGTTTGGATGTAAACACACAGCTTAAGGCTTAATTAAACAAGCCATAAAAAACAATATATTTTATTGATAAATAAGTCATTTTTACAGCTGTGACTTTTTATTAAATAAAACGATAATGCTCACAACTTAAATTTATTCCTTAATGCTAATCTCCACCGCGAAAACCACTAAACTTTCGGAGTGAAGCAATGGAAACGCTGCAATATACCAATGGTTGGCTTAACCTCAATGAAGAACGTATTAATGAAATCAATCACTTTTGTGAAGACTATAAGCATTTCCTCAATAAAGGGAAAACTGAGCGTCAATGCGTAGCACTCTGTGTTAAACAAGCCGAAGAAAAGGGATTTCGTCCCATCTCTGAATTTAAACAATTAAACCCTGGCGATAAAGTCTACTTCGTAAACCGTAAAAAGAACGTCGCATTAGTGGTTGTGGGTAAACAACCGATTAGTGACGGTATTCGTTATGTGGTTTCTCATATTGATTCTCCTCGTTTAGATTTGAAACCTAACCCGGTATATGAAAAGAGTGAACTCGCATTAATGCGTACCCATTATTATGGCGGGATCAAGAAATACCAATGGGCATCTCGCCCTCTTGCATTGCATGGCATTGTTGCAACCAAATCGGGAAGAAATGTTGACATCGTCATCGGTGAAGATCCACAAGATCCTGTCTTTACTATTCCAGACTTATTGCCCCACCTCGATAAAAAAGTACAGCGTGAGCGTACGGCAGCAGAAGTCCTAAAAGGCGAAGAGCTTCAGATTATTGTTGGCTCTATACCAATGGAAGTAAATGACGACAAGATTAAAGACAAAGTGAAGCATCATATTTTAACTAAATTATTTGAAAAATATGAAATTTCAGAACCAGATTTTATCTCCGCTGAATTAATGCTTGTACCCGCAGGCGAAGCCCGCGATGTAGGTATAGATGGTGGCTTACTCGGTGCGTATGGCCAAGATGATCGCATTTGTGCTTTCACCTCGTTAGAAGCGATTTTCGATATTGCTATGCCAGAACAAACTGCTGTTTGCTTCTTGGTAGATAAAGAGGAAATTGGCTCGTCAGGTTCAACAGGGCTTGAATCTCGCTATCTTGAATACTTTACTGGCGAGCTGCTTATCCGCCAACTTGGCAATCAATATAATGATCAAATGATGCGTCGTTGTTTATGGCAATCTTATGCCCTTTCTTCTGATGTAAATGCTGGCTTAAATCCATTATTTGAATCGGTTCATGACGTTCAAAATGCATCAAAAATGGGTTATGGCTTGGTCTTAACCAAATACACCGGTCATGGTGGTAAAGCGGGTTCAAACGATGCTGATGCCGAGTATGTCGCTGCATTACGCCGCATGTTTGATGATAAAGAAATCAAGTGGCAATCAGGCTTGTTAGGCAAAGTCGACGAAGGTGGTGGCGGTACCGTGGCTAAATACCTAGCGCATTATGGCATTAATACCATAGATGCAGGGGCGGCACTGCTTTCAATGCATTCACCGTTTGAACTTGCCTCAAAGTTTGACATTCACGAGCTCTACAAAGCGTATAAAGTTTTCTTTATTGATGCACTTTAGCCTGCTGAGTATCGGAGATAAGCAATGAAAAAACGTCATCCACTGACCTTTTATATTCTCTGTTCATGCCAGTTTTGGTGGGCATTATCTTTCTACAGCTTATGGGCAATTTTACCGGTTTTTTTAGGTGATGAACTCGGCATTGATCAAAAAACCTCATTCGCAACATTTGGGGCATATGCTGCCCTTGGTGCTGCACTGTTATTTGTTGGCGGCTGGTTAGCCGACAAAGTACTTGGTGCAAAACGTACCTTAGTATGGGGTTTTTTCTTTCAAGGCTTAGGTTATTTCATCATTGCGTACTCAGCCCTAACGGCACAACCAACTTATGTGTTTATAGGTTTAGGTACCATTATTGTTGGTCGTGGTATTGGTAGTGTTGCTCCTCCCACTATTATCGCGGCGTCTTACGAGAAGGATGACCCAAGGCTCGATGGCGCATATACCTTGTTTTACATGGTGAATAATATTGGTGCTTTCATTGCCCAATTAGGTGCTCCGATCGTTGCTTATAACATAGGGTGGACAGCTGCGTTTATTCTTTCAGCCGTAGGTATGACAGTGAACGTTATCACCTACTGGATTATGCATAAGAAGATTAACCCAGCATCAGAGGCCGACAAACTTAAGATACCATTTAAAACCAACAGTTTGTTTCTATCTGGCGCATTAGTGACCGTCGCAATGGCAAGTTACTTACTGACCAACCTACCATTGGCACAGTTTGTATTGGCCGCAGCAGCAGTCACGATCTTGTTCTTAATTATGCGTGAAATGAAGAAAGAACAACCTGAAAGCCGTATGCGAATGATTGTAGGCTTAGCCTTGATGGGGCAAGCACTGGCATTCTTTGTGTTGTATAACCAAATGCCAACATCGTTAAACTTCTTTGCGATTAATAATATTGAACCTGAAATATTTGGTATCGCAATTAATCCGGTGTCTTACCAATCATTCAACCCGATGTGGGTTATTTTTCTTAGCCCTATTTTGGCGCATATTTACACCACGTTAGGTGCAAAAGGCAAAGATTTATCCATGCCCGGTAAGTTTGCATTGGGAATGCTAATTTGTTCAGCAGCCTTTGCTTGTGCAGGTTTCTCACAATACTTTGGTGATGAAAACGGCATGCTTAATCCATTCTGGATTGCGGCTCCTCACTTCTTATTTGCGATTGGTGAGTTGTTAATTTCTGCACTGGGTCTGTCTGCCATCGCGAAACTATTCCCGAGTCGTATTAGAGGTTTCATTTACGGTGCTTGGAATATGACATTGGCAATTGCATCGGTCGCGGGGGCTTGGGTGGCTGGCTTGTCGTCAAACACAGGTGTGGAAATGACCCCAGTAGAAAGTTTGGTGTCATACGGCAACTACTTCTATGCCTTAGCCATTGCAGCAGCTGTTGTGGGCGTAATTTGTGTGATTATGGCACCTCGCCTAAATCGTTTACTTGAAACACCACCAACAGATACACCTGAAGCATTGAAAACGGCATAACTTGTTAAGCCAAGATGCATACTAATCAATTGATCAGCTAAAAATTGATAAGGTAAGTAAAGTCGCTCAAAAAAGTAAACAAAAATATAATTAGAAACAAGAAGCTAAAAAGATAGCCTCACTGCATTCTAAAAAATGCAGTGAGGCTTTTCTTTTAAAAGCTAACGACTTTATCAGCTTTCAATGTCCATAAAGACAAATCATCCAGCGTGCCAATTTCTGCCCCTTCGAGCAAAGGTAAATCATTCATACCACGCGCATCGGTACATGTTTTACACAATTTCACCTGAGCGCCTTGCGCCAATAAAATATCTAGCATTTGCTGAATATTGTAACCTTCACTTGGCTTCTGCTTCACTAACGCGCAGCTTACAGAATCTGACATAAGAAAAATCTGCAATTGCGTTGCTTCATGTTCTTGTTCGTTTAAATTAATTGCTAGCCGTAATGCATTGAAAGAACGCTCTGAACCATACGGTGCTTCATTCAGAATAAAGAGAATATTTTGCATTGTTGTTACTCGCTAAAAGGTCGCTTGGACATAAAACAATAATTGCTTTATACATTGTGCGGTATACTTTACGACAAGTTGAACCTTAGCGTTCTGATTTAGCTCTAGTTTTCAATCAAAGGTACACACTTAGCAATGATGGATTTTGACGCGCTTCTTACCCTTTCTACCAACGGTAAAACCTTTGCTAATCCCCGACGGGTGGCTTTGCTCAAGGCTGTGCACACTACAGGTTCAATTAGCCAAGGGGCTAAACAAGCAGGTATCAGTTATAAAGCCGCTTTCGATGCGATTAAAGACATGAATAGTCGTTCGCAAGAGCCACTGGTCACCAGTGAGAAAGGGGGAAAAGGCGGTGGTGGAGCTTCCTTAACGCATTTTGGAGAACGATTAGTACAAATGTATGAGTTGCTCGATAAGATTCAAGATATGGGCTTAAAAGCACTCAACGATGAAAATGCCCCACTTCATAGTTTACTAGGCATTATGTCTAAATTCTCTTTGCAAACGAGTGCCAGAAATCAACTATTTGGTACTATTTGCGATATTCAACGCTATGAATTACATGACTTAGTCATTATTCAACTCGCTGGTAAGCATCGTATTTCTGCCACGATCACGCATGGCAGTACAGTGAGACTACAGTTAGCGATTGGTAAAGATGTGGTTGCGTTGATCAAAGGCCCATCAATCACTGTTTTTAACGAACCTGCGTCAAACCTTGATTACGATAACCAGCTTAAAGGCACTATAAAAGCGATTAATCGGGATAATACATCGGCAGAAATTACAGTGGGGTTAAGTGAATATGATGAAGTATGTGCATTAGTCGATAATGATAACCTCACTAAGACAAACACGAATATCAATGCATCAATTTATGCATGTTTCCACTCAACTCAAGTGATTATTGCCACCATGTGTTAATGCTTAGTGGAGCATTAACACATGGTTGGTATCAGCTAGGAAACTCTAACACACACATTTGCAACGGTGGACTGTAGCTTTTTCCTTCCAACAAGCAGTCGGTAAAATGCTTGTAGTCTTCATATTGCAAAATACCTAACAACACTACAGAAAGAAGCATACCGACCATAGAAATGCACATTAACCATTTCTTTTTTGCCTTCAACGAGAATAAAAATGCGATGACAGATACAGGAGCAAGCGATAATAGAAGAAACCATGTATTCATCGACAAAGCGATCATGACAAACTACATTCCATTCAAGAACTGTTAAGGGTGGTGATGGTAAGCCTTTTCCATCTATGAATTCAAAGGTATTCGTGTTTTTTTGCAAAGCTTTACAAAACACTGACAAAGATGAATCTACATTCATCGCCATCTTATTACCGAATAGTGACAACAACCGCTATTCATTTACCCATACCTCATTTGATATAAAACCGATTTAATAACCTGTTATAGCCCTTTCTTATGCCCTTATCTCCCCTTACGGAATCAACGCGTGTGATCCATAACTCCATTTATTCAGTTCAAGCATATTTGTTCTGATCTGAATCACATTTTGTAACAAACAAAAGTGCAAAACATCCAATTTAACTCTACATTTCACTCATCGAAACGTTTGCGTAATCGTTTCGATAAACAAAAAACACGATTAAACAGGATTGACCGCCAAGGCTGGCAACATACTTTAAGCATCACCATTACGAATAATTAAGGCGTAACTCATGAAAAAAAACGCACTCATCAACGCTGAATTGTCTTACGTTGTTGCCACTCTCGGCCATACTGATGAGATCACAATTTGTGATGCTGGCTTACCGGTTCCTGATGAAGCACAGCGTATCGATTTAGCTTTAATACCTGGTGTGCCAACATTCATCGATACTGTTAAGGCGGTATTGGGCGAGATGCAAATCGAAGGCGTTGTTATGGCCGAAGAATTTGCTCAAGTAAGCCCAGACCTACACCAAGCCTTGGTTACACTGATTCGTAATGAAGAATTGTTATGCGGTAAAAAAATCACCTTGTCTTACGTGAGCCACGAAGCATTTAAAGTGCATACACAAGGTAGTAAAGCTGTAATTCGCACAGGTGAATGTACACCTTATGCGAACGTAATTTTCCAATCAGGTGTTGTCTTTTAACACACCTATTCTCGGAATAATCGCAAGGAACTGACATGAACCAGCCAATTTTAGAACTTAAAGGCATTGAAAAAGCATTCCCTGGTGTAAAAGCGCTAGATAATGCTTGTTTGAATGTTTACCCAGGCAAGGTAATGGCTTTAATGGGTGAAAATGGTGCCGGTAAGTCGACGCTTATGAAATCCTTAACTGGAATCTATGCGATGGATGCAGGTGAAATTCGCTATCAAGGGAAAGTCGTTAACTTCGATGGTCCTCGCCACTCTCAAGAAGCAGGCATCAGCATAATTCACCAAGAGCTGAACCTGATCCCTGAATTAACCATTGCTGAGAATATCTTTCTTGGTCGTGAAAAAACCAATGCATTCGGTGGCATCAAATGGACAGAAATGTACCGTGAAGCCGATGCACTACTTAAGCGCTTAAACGTGAAACACCACTCCCGTCAGTTATTGGGAGAGTTAAGTCTTGGTGAGCAACAAATGGTTGAGATTGCGAAAGCCTTATCTTTCAAATCTCAGGTCATCATTATGGATGAGCCAACCGATGCACTAACAGATACCGAAACGGAATCGCTGTTTAAAGTGATTAATGAGTTGCGTGACGAAGGTTGTGGCATTGTCTATATCTCGCACCGCTTAAAAGAAATCTTCGAAATCTGCGACGACATTACAGTATTACGAGACGGAAAATTCATCGGTGAACGCGCTGTAGCCGATACCGATGAAGACGGCTTGATCGAAATGATGGTAGGCCGTCGCCTAGATGAGCAATACCCTCGCATTGATGTGCGCCACGGTGAAACCTGCCTTGAAGTAACAAACCTGACTGGTGCTGGTGTCAACAATGTCAGCTTCAAACTGGATCGTGGTGAAATCTTAGGCGTCTCAGGCTTAATGGGTGCGGGTCGTACCGAATTAATGAAAGTGATTTACGGTGCCCTAAAGCGTGAATCAGGCGATGTAAAACTTAATGGTAAAACCATTAACCCAGTAACCCCACAAGATGGCTTAGCGAACGGAATTGCGTATATATCGGAAGACCGGAAAGGTGATGGGCTGGTACTTGGGTTATCAGTAAAAGAGAACATGTCGTTATGTTCACTCGAACAACTTTCTAAAGGTGTTCAGCTGAAACATTACGAAGAAGTAACCGCGGTGGAAGATTTCATCCGCTTATTCAACATCAAAACCCCAACGCGAGATCAAATCATTGGCAACCTCTCTGGTGGTAACCAACAGAAAGTCGCCATCGCCAAAGGATTAATGACCCGTCCGAAAGTCTTAATTTTGGATGAGCCAACCCGTGGTGTTGATGTAGGGGCAAAGAAAGAGATTTATCAACTCATCAACCAATTTAAAGCTGAAGGCATGAGCATCATCTTAGTTTCTTCTGAAATGCCAGAAGTACTGGGAATGAGTGACCGCATCATGGTGATGCATGAAGGCCGTATCAGCGGTGAATTTATGGCAACCGATGCCGATCAAGAAAAATTACTGGCCTGCGCGGTAGGTAAAACCATCGAGCAGAACAACGAGGTAGCAGCATGAGCAGCAACGCGATGACCAAAACAGACGATTCAAAAAACAAAGCAGGTAAGCTGTTCACTAAAGAATGGTTAATTGAGCAAAAATCACTGATCGCATTGATCTTACTGATTGTTGTTGTGTCTTTTCTTAACCCCAACTTCTTTACTGTCGACAACATTTTAAACATTCTTCGCCAAACCTCTGTCAATGCAATTATTGCAGTAGGTATGACGCTGGTTATTTTGACTGCTGGTATCGACCTAAGTGTGGGTTCTGTATTAGCCTTGTGTGGAGCATTTGCCGCCACCATGATTGGTCTTGAAATTCCAGCCATCATTGCCGTACCTACAGCCCTACTAGCAGGTGCAGCATTAGGTGCTATCAGCGGTGTCATTATTGCCAAAGGTAAAGTGCAAGCATTTATTGCCACCTTAGTAACCATGACATTACTGCGTGGTGTCACCATGGTTTACACCGATGGTCGCCCTATTTCTACTGGCTTTACAGATGTGGCAGATAGCTTTGCATGGTTCGGTACAGGTTACGCAATGGGTATTCCTGTTCCTATCTGGCTAATGGTTATTGTATTCGCTTCAATCTGGTATTTATTGAATCACACTCGCTTCGGTCGTTACATCTACGCACTGGGCGGTAATGAATCAGCAACTCGCTTATCAGGTATAAACGTAGATCGCGTCAAGATTGGCGTCTACGCTATCTGTGGCCTGTTAGCTGCCCTTGCTGGCATCATCGTAACCTCTCGTCTTTCATCTGCTCAGCCTACCGCTGGTATGGGATACGAACTGGATGCGATTGCTGCTGTAGTATTGGGTGGTACCAGCCTTGCTGGTGGTAAAGGTCGCATTATGGGCACACTAGTAGGTGCGCTTATTATCGGCTTCTTAAACAATGCACTAAACCTGTTAGACGTGTCTTCATACTACCAAATGATTGCAAAAGCAGTGGTAATCTTGCTTGCGGTACTGGTAGATAATAAAAATAAGTAATTCGAAAACATAAACCTCTGAGTATTGGCACAATAAACACCCCCAACCCTTTGTTTATTGTGCCTAACAAACTGACCCGAAATATATAAGGAATATAGAATGAAAAAGTTAGCAACCCTAATCTCTGCTGCTGTTCTTTCGGCTTCTTTCAGTACGACTGCATCTGCGCAAGACACTATGGCAATGGTTGTTTCTACGCTGAATAACCCATTTTTCGTCACCATGAAAGAAGGCGCTGAAGCGAAAGCAAAAGAGCTGGGCTACAACCTGATTGTTCTTGATTCTCAGAATGACCCAAGCAAAGAACTGTCTAACGTTGAAGATCTGACTGTTCGTGGCGTGAAAGCCATTTTGATTAATCCAACCGATTCAGATGCGGTATCGAACGCAATTCGTATGGCGAACCGTTCAAAGATCCCTGTACTAACACTTGACCGTGGTGCAAGCCGTGGTGAAGTAGTAAGCCACATTGCATCAGATAACGTTGCTGGTGGTGAAATGGCGGGTAAATACATCATGGAAAAAGTGGGCGAAAAAGCACGCGTTATCCAACTTGAAGGCATTGCAGGTACCTCTGCTGCACGTGAGCGTGGTCAAGGCTTCATGCAAGCTGTAGATACCTACAAAATGGATCTGCTAAGTAGCCAGCCTGCTGATTTTGACCGTACTAAAGGTCTTAACGTTATGGAAAACTTGCTAGCAGCAAACCCTGATGTTCAAGCGGTATTTGCACAAAATGATGAAATGGCACTTGGTGCACTGCGTGCTGTTCAAGCGTCTGGTAAAGATATCCTGATTGTTGGTTTTGATGGCACTGATGACGGCCTTGCTGCGGTTAAACGCGGCATGCTTGGCGCAACAATTGCCCAACAGCCTGATCTAATTGGTGCACTTGGTGTTGAAACAGCCGTCAAGGTACTAAAAGGGGAATCTGTTGAGAAAAGCATTCCTGTACCTCTAAAAGTTGTTACTGAGTAATCAATACCATGATGAGTATCTAGGAATACATTTCTAGATACTCTTCTTATTATTTACTTCTCCCCTCATCAACACAAAATACATCGTTTAATACCTGCCTCACATTGCAGTATTAACCCATATGTTTTGGTAAAGAACACAATAAGAAAGGTTTTGTATGAATAAGTTAGTTGTTCTAGGTAGTGTTAACGCTGATCATGTTCTTCAGGTTGCTTCTTTTCCTCGCCCAGGCGAAACGTTACACGGTCACAGCTATTGTGTTATTCCTGGTGGCAAAGGGGCAAATCAAGCCGTTGCTGCTGCTCGCTTAGGCGCAGACATTGCCTTTATTGCAAGTGTGGGTGACGACAGTTTTGGTCACCAGATGTTAGAAACATTTGCCAATGAAGGTATGAATACTGAAGCAGTAATGGTTGAAGAAAACATGCCGACAGGCATTGCGATGATTCAAGTTGCAGCAACGGGTGAAAACAGCATTTGTATTTCAGCTGAAGCAAATGCGTGCTTAACCGCTGAACGTATTAAGCCTCATCACGCATTAATTGCCAATGCTAATACGTTACTCATGCAATTAGAAACACCAATAGAAACCATTGAAGCTGCAGCCACAATTGCGAAACAATCTGGTACCAAAGTGGTGTTAAACCCTGCACCAGCGCAACCATTAACAGATGACTTATTGCAACTTGTTGATATGATTACGCCCAATGAAACTGAAGCTGAACTGCTAACCGGCATAAAAGTTGAAGATATGGCGTCTGCGCAACAAGCTGCTAATGTACTTCATGCCAAAGGGATCAAATGTGTAATGATCACCTTGGGTAGTAAAGGTGTCTGGATTAGCCAAGACGGTAAAGGCCAACAAGTTGAAGGTTTCCGTGTTGATGCGACAGATACAACAGGTGCTGGCGATACATTCAACGGTGCTTTTTTAACCGGTTTACAAGCAGGTCGTAAAATGGATGATGCAATCCGTTTTGCACATGCTGCCGCTGCAATTTCAGTAACACGTATGGGTGCTCAAACATCGATTCCACACCTAAGTGAAGTAGAACGATTTCTTACTGAGCACAGCTAAATAGCAATTAAATCTGAATCGCAGTGCGCATTTTAGTTAAGTTTATGTTTTTAAGTAGTAAGCTGCGATCAGACATTGAGTCAGGGAGAGTTTAATGGCAACAATTAAAGATGTTGCAAAACATGTGGGGGTTTCTACTTCAACAGTCAGCCACGTACTCAACAAAACACGCTTCGTCAGTGAAGATATATCAACTCGCGTATTAGCCGCAGTAGACGAGCTGAACTATGCACCTTCTGCACTGGCTCGTAGCTTAAAAGTAAAAAACACACGCACGTTTGGTATGCTCGTGACTACATCAACGAATCCATTTTTTGGTGAAGTAGTAAAAGGAGTTGAGCGTCGGTGCTATGAACACGGCTATAACCTGATTCTCTGTAATACCGAAGGCGATATCGCTCGTATGCACTCCAACCTTGATACCCTGCTACAAAAACGGGTAGATGGTTTGCTTTTAATGTGCAGCGAAGTCGACAATGAAGAATTCAATTTATTCGCTCGTCACCAGCCAGTACCAACCGTTGTCATGGACTGGGGCCCTATTGATTTCCCAAGTGATAAAATTCAAGACAACTCACATCACGGTGGCTATTTAGCAACCCGTCATCTTATTGCTCAAGGTCACACTGAAATTGGCTGTTTAACCGGCCCATTAGACAAATTACCAGCTCAGCAACGCTTATCTGGCTTTGTACAAGCAATGGAAGAAGCTGGGCTAACAATCAATAAAAATTGGATTGCATCAGGTAATTTCGAATGTGAAGGCGGTGAAAAAGCATTTGAAGATCTCTACGCGAGAGGCAATTTGCCTACCGCACTTTTTGTCTGTAACGATATGATGGCAATGGGCGTAATTAACACCGCCAATAAGAAAGGTATTTCAGTGCCTAACGATATCTCCATTGTGGGTTACGATGATATCAAGCTGGCTAAATACATAACGCCATCGTTAACAACTATTCATCAGCCCAAGCACCGGTTGGGTCAACAAGCCGTCGATACGTTATTAGATAAAATCCAAAGCCAACGTGAAACAAACCAAGTTATCCAACTTGAACCCACATTAGTAGAACGAGACAGCGTTAAAAAGATGTAGCCCATTTAGCTTATTATTAGTAATAAATAGTATATTCTTAATTTTTAGATATAAAAAAAGCAGGTTTATGGTGATAAGCCTGCTTAAAGTTTTTAGCACATCGTTACTTTTATTATTATTAAATCACTAGACCACCATCGATCTTCAAAGTTTGCCCAGTGATAAATGATGAACGTTCACTCGCAAGGAACAATGCCCCTTCCGCTATATCTGTTGGTTTGCCCATTCGTTTAAGTGGCGTTTTATTTGTCATGTAATCCAAGACTTTTTCTGGTAAATCTTTGGTCATTGGCGTCTCAATAAAACCAGGTGCTATGCAGTTAGCGCGAACCTGAGCCCCTTTACGAGAAAATTCTTTCGACCAACCTTTCGTCATGGCGATAACACCACCTTTGGTTGCCGCATAGTTACTCTGACCAATATTACCATCAGTACCCACAACTGAAGACATAGTAATAATAGAACCAATACCATTTTCAATCATAATGGGCGCAATAGCTTGTGTCATATTGAAAACCCCTTTCAGGTTCACATCAGCCACCATATCCCATTCTTCTTCGGTCATTTTATCAATAAGGTTATCACGCGTTATACCCGCATTATTTACCAGCACATCAATATGACCAAATTCGGCCTTAATACTTGCTATTGCCACACCGATAGATTTTCTATCACATACATTGAGCTCTAAAGCACGCACATTGTTGTATGCTGATTCAAGATCTGCCATTACTGACGCATTCATATCGCATGCAAAAACCATTTTTGCATCATTTTGTGCGAAGGTTTCTACAATACTACGTCCAATTCCTTGAGCACCACCAGTCACTATACAAACTTTATTAGTTAACATGATTTTATTCCCTTTTAATATCAATCAAAAAGCATTGTTGATGCACACTTTGGTATACACAACGAAATCTAACAACACAGTAAGTGCCTATGCACTAAAGATCCTTTTGGTTCATTTTAAATGATTAAATCCAAATGATTACCACCAAAGGTGCAAAACTGCTTTGCAATATCGAAACTGAATGGCGTAACACATCTGCAATAGCGTGCATAGAATAAATTTGATATAAGTATATACATAGTACATACAAATAAATTGATCTCAGTACCATTACTAAACAGGATGTTAAATGCTCAACAAGGTTGTCTTTTTTTTGCATGTCGTCAGAAGTGGGTCACTAAGTGAAGCGGCAAAGCAGTATGGTATTTCAGCATCAGCAGGAAGCCGATGGTTAAATGAACTCGAAGAAAAAATGGGCGTAGGCTTAGTAAAACGTACTACACGAAAAATAAGCCCAACTCAGGCAGGTCTGCACTTGTTTGAGCAATTTAGCACCATAAACAACCAAATTAATGATGTTTTCAATGAAGTTCAAAATTTAAGTAATGAAGATAAAGGGACAATTAAAATTGCAAGTACTCCCCTATTTGCAAAACATTTTTTAAGCCAGATTATTGGTGAATATGTTCATGAGAACCCTTTTATTAACTTTGTTGTAATTGAAACGGCTTTCGATGTCGATCATGTACATGATGTTGACTTCGCTATCCGTGCAAACGCGACTTACCGTGGCTTTCAAGATAAAGATAGCCTACTGGTTAAACGTACATTGCTGCATGAACCTCTTACCGTTTGCTGCTCTCCAAGTTATATTAAAAAATACGGGGAACCCATTTATCCACATGATTTAACACAACATTTATGCTTATACGCCACAACACTTGTTGGTGGTAATAAATGGATTTTTGAGCAAGATGGTGAATATAACACGGTTGAAATATCGCAAACAGTGGAAGCTGACGACAGCGAAATACTTAAAAATATTGCACTAGCAGGCGGAGGAATTGCGTATTTACCTTACAGCCTAATTCAGCGTTCTGTTGCACAGGGAAAGTTAGTCCCCATTTTGAATAACTATATCAGCAGCGAATTTGAATTAAGTTTATATTTCAAACCCAGAAAGCATATGCCCGCCCGTTGTGCAAACTTTAAAGATTTTTTGATTCAACGCGTTGAAGAGCTCTCTCTCGAAAGGAAAGAAAGGAAAGAAAGGAAAGAAAAGGTGAGGTGTTAAAACCAGAATGGCGTACTCTGGCTTTAACACGAAGCAATTCAAATATAGCGTAACCGATATTAAAAGTAGCCTTAGGAAATATTCCCTTTGTAATAAGGGTTCAACGCGCACTTGATACGTTTTAGTAAAACTAAAGCCGTTACACGCCCCCAGCCAAATAAGATCTGTTGGTGCAGGCGAAAAATCGTATCGTAAAGATTGCGAACAAATCGGCCACGTAAGATCAGTTTATTATTCATCAAGCTGCCCACGGCGTAGTCGTGCCCTACCGCAATCACCATACCACCATCGTTAAAAATAAAAGGTTTTAGCGCCTTCCCTTTTAATAAACGCTTAAACTGGCGTGCCAGATGTCCTGCAGCTTGATTCGCAGCCTGTGCTCGTGGTGGTACAAACGAGCCATCCGCTTGTGGACATTCCGCACTATCACCCAACACGAATATTGCATCATCCAATGTCGATTGCAGATTAGCATCAACTTTAAGCTGATTTAGGCGGTTGGTTTCCAGTCCATCTAACTGAGTTAACCACTCTGCACACTTGATCCCAGCAGCCCATACTTGTAGATCCGCAGTTATAATTTCTCCTTCTGCAGTCACTAATTTACCAGCTTCTGCACGTTGAACTCGGGTATTCGTTCGTACTGTGATCCCTTGCTTTTCGAGAGCTTTTTGTACTTTTTCTGACATACATTCAGAGCCAGCAGGCAATACGCGATCAGATGCTTCTATTAAGGTAATTGCTAGCTCTGAGCCATGCCGATAGCGTTGCAACTTAGCACTGACTTTGGCCAACTCTGCCGCCAGCTCCACCCCTGTTGCACCCGCACCAACAATCGATAAATGGTGCTTACCTTCCGCCCTGAGTAACGGATTAATTTGCTCCCAAGCAAGTTGAGCTTGCAACGAGGAATCAAGAAACAGACAATGATCACTTACACCTGGTGTTTTAAAGTCGTTGCTCACAGCCCCAACAGCAATCACTAGATAATCATAATCAAGCGAAGATTCTGCACCATTTTCATTGCGTAATTGGAGCGTCTTCGTTGCTCGGTCTAAACTTGACATCGCAGCCTGAACATACTGGTAGTCATTACAACGGGCATGCTGTAAATAACTTACTGCATCCAGTTCAGCATCAAAAGTACCCGCAGCGATTTCATGTAGACGAGGCTTCCAATAGTGGTGAGTGGAAGGTTCAACCAGAATAATTTCATGAGTATCGCGACGACCAAAGCTTCTACCTAGACGAGTTACCAGCTCTAGACCTGCGGCACCGCCTCCCACAACAACAATTTTTGACATAGTATGCTCTACCATTTTAACGCCAGTCTGTTGGCGTTTGGAAATCTGATAACTCGTCATAACAACGAGCGATTATGTGATGTGGGTATTATATTGATACCAAATAAAATGATAATCCGCCATTTCATCAAATGACTATTACCAGCATGAAACAATTCTGAAGGGGTAAGTATAAAAAGCGCGCAACAATAAATAGAAATAAAAAATCCCGCCGAGCATACACTCAACGGGATAAAAGTTAGTACATAGCTATTTAGTACATGGCTATATGGAATATTTTACTGATTAAGGTGGCTCGCGTGAAAACGTAAATGCTGCTCAATAAAGCTACTGATCAAGTAGTAACTATGGTCATAGTCTACATGTTGATTTAACTCTAGTGGGTATCCACTCACTTTAGCGGCATCAGACAATTTCTTAGCCGTGAGCTGATCGTCAAGGAAGCCATCGCTCTCGCCTTGATCAACCCGTGCTGGCACAAAATGTTTGGCTTTACGCATCAAGGCACAAGTATCATAGCTCGCCCAGATTTCACGATCTTGACCAAGATAAGCCGTAAATGCTTTTTGTCCCCAAGGCACATCCATCGGGTTACTGATCGGACTAAATGCCGATACTGATTGATAGCGTTCTGGGTTGCGCATTGCTATTACCAGTGCTCCATGCCCACCCATTGAGTGACCGGAAATCGCACTTTTTTCATTTATCGGAAAATGTGTTTCAATCAATTTTGGCAGCTCATCAACCACATAATCATACATCTGATAATGTCGATTCCATGGTGCCTGTGTTGCGTTAACATAAAAGCCAGCCCCCAAACCTAAGCCATGCTCTACATCATCGACAATATCATCACCTCTAGGGCTCGTATCCGGTGCCACAATGGCTACCCCAAGTTCGGCAGCAAGACGCTGTACACCCGCTTTTTGCATAAAATTTTCGTCAGTGCAGGAAGCATCAGAAAGCCAGTAAATCACTGGTACCTTTTTTCCACATACAACCTGTGGTGGCAAAAAAATGGCAAACTGCATAGTGCAATTTAAGATATTGGAGTAATGGCTGTATTGTTTATGCCAACCACCAAAAGACTTATTTACACTAATATTTTCAATTGTCATTTTTCTATCTCTTTGCACTGCGTTGTCCCTCTAACCTCATAGAGTAAAGGGAACTGAAAAACCAAAAGCGGTTACTTTACCGATGTAAATTCAAAGGAAATTATATGTCCTGTTTCAATAAACTCATTATATTACTTTCGCTAAAGATGATAATTGGCTAAAAAAACAAATTACTTTTACTAACAGGTAATAATAATGACTAATTTTATCTTGCCAGTTTTACAAGAAGAGCGAATCTCTTCAGTAAATTTTCAGCGTGAAATTGCTTGCTTTTATTTCAATGAGGTCGATAATTCAATCAATATTGAATTATTTTTACGTGGTAGTAATAATGTTTAACTGGGAAGGAGTCAGTGAGTTTGTCGCTGTTACTGAGACTGAAAGCTTTACCGCAGCATCAAAACGACTGGGAATTTCAACAGCCCAAGTTAGTCGTCAAATCAGTGCGTTAGAAAAAAGGTTATCCGCTAAACTGTTTTACCGTACTACCCGAAAAGTGTCTGTAACCGATGTTGGTCGCGTTTATTATCAGCACTGTCGACAAGTTCTAGACGGGTTAGATGAAGCTGAAAGAGCAATCAGTAACTTGCAAAGCTCGCCTCAAGGGAAATTAAAAATTACGGCTCCCATTACCTATGGTGAAGGTACTGTTGCACCGTTAATAAACGATTTCACTCTTCAATATCCCGATCTTGAAGTTAACCTACAACTATCGAATCAAAAAGTTGACTTAATCGACGAAGGATATGATTTAGCTATTCGCCTTGGTCAACTGGAAGATTCTTCGATGATGGCCAAAAGGCTGGGATCTCGTACCCAATATGTTTGTGCTTCAGAAAAATATCTTTCGACCCATGGTGTCCCTTATTCATTATCTGAACTCAATCATCATAATTGCCTTCAAGGAACACTCGACTATTGGCGTTTTCAAGAGAATGGCAAACACCGTAATATTCGGATCAAAGGCAACCTTCGTTGTAACAGTGGCCATGCACTAACTGATGCAGCCCTAAAAGGGCTTGGTATTGTTCAACTGCCTGACTATTACGTACAAGAATATATCGACAATCAACAACTAATACCGTTGTTAACCCAATTCACTGAGAGTGATGATGGGATCTGGGCACTCTACCCACATAATCGTCATCTATCACCTAAAGTACGTATGCTAGTCGATTATCTAAGTGAGCAACTGAACTAACAGTGTCAAATTCGGCTAAATAAAAATAGCGATATATTCAAAGCAGATCAAAAAAAGGCTCCAAAGAGCCTTTTTTATTATTTGCTATTCGCAATATGTGTCGCGATTGCATCCATTAATACAGGAGAAAGACAATCATAAGGTTCTAAACCTTGCGATTGTAATTGCTTACGTATTGCCCCCATATCTTCAGGGCTTGTTCCTGTTTCTATAATTGATGAGACAAACGCTGCGAACTCAGGTGCTGACCAACCTTTTTCTGCTGATAACTCAGTATGAATAAAGTCTAAGCCAAAGAACGGGTGATCGGTATTGTCAATTCGCCCATACATGTGCACACCACAATCCTTACAAGCAAATCGCTTAATGGCTGCACTCTCGTCAACAACCTGAAGTTTCGACTCATTATTAGTCACTTTCAGGTTATCTCTTGGTATTACTGCAACCTGTGAGAACAAACTATCGTTAGGTTTCCAACATTTCGAGCAACCACAAACATGGTTATGAGCAGTTTGCCCTTTAATCTCTACAGTAACTATGTTTGAACGACAATGGCACTTTAAAACACCGCCCTCAAAGCTATCTGATGTTGGTTGGATGCCGTTATCAACATTAGGATGAATATGCACACCATTCGAAGAGCAGAATGCCGCTTTATATTTATTAACTATTTTATTTATCATGCTAATACCTTAAATATTATGCTTGTGGTGCAAATTCAGGAGCTGCTTTTCTGTGAGCTGTATAAATTGCTTCGCCATCACTTTCTGCGTCAAAAATAACAGATACATTGGGAGAAAATAAAATAACATCACCAACTTCAGCAATATATTTATTACCTTGTTGATCACGCATTACAATTTTTCCTTTTGTGACCACTTTATATTCTACAGAATCATAAAGATATTCAAATTCAACGCCTGGTTCCATAGTGAAATGACCAATCGTTAATGCATTTGAGTTATTTGTCACTGCAACTTCAGCCATTTCGCTTTTTAATCCATCAACTTCAAGAAGTTTACTTAAATCATTCAATTTAAATGAACCTGATTTTAATAGAGTGATACCTGGCTTATCAGATAGAGTCGTCATTTTTGTTCCTTTATTTATGCTTTTATACCAACCATAGAGAAAAATGATAATATTATGTAGTTGGCTTTCATGAAGTCCCTAAACGGAACACTATTCAAATATTTAAAAATACTTTTAGCTTGTTATAAATACGTAATGTTTAACGCTGACTCACACCGTGGAACGCACTGCGTGAAAATTCAGCACCATCAACGGTTACAACTTTATATTGAATAGAACGTGAGCTATTTAATGGTAATGGAATAAATACACGTCCATTCTCATCAGTACTAAATGATTGATTTAGCTGAGACAACTTAGGAGTCGTAACTAATGCATTCTCTTCTGCTGCACCATTTTTAGATACCGTTACCCACGAGCCATTTTTTGTATCTACAATATTAATATCAGCAAATGATGCCGCTGAAAATAAAACCAACAACGTAGAAATAGAAACATTTAACTTTTTCATTACTTACCTTAATTATAAAATGGTGTCTAGGACTTAATGAATTACGAATCACTTTCGGCATAAAATCTATATATCATAGAATTTGTCGATATTGTTCAACATTACAGCAGACAGAGTTAATATGCATATTGCATTATTATTAAATAAACATTAGAACATTTATTTATGCTCTTCGTTTTGATGGGGCGATTATGCTTCATTCCATCATTGGTGATAATCTACCTTTTAGATAAATGACTTTTACCGTGGTGTAACAATGTCGATAAACATGGTTATAAACACAGACTTAGCCTATATGGCAGAACATTAAAATAGTACAACATCACTCATCAGCATCATTATTAATAGCTACACGTAATAAAAACCCCAACCTTTCAAAAAACATACACTTCATAATTCTATTAAATTTCATTCGTCATACGTCTAAATTAATCTATCTTCCATGAGTATATTTAAAGCGGCATTTCATTTAACTTTCGACAGCACAATGTAGTAAATAGAGCAACAAACGACGATAAATAATAACATCGTCACATCACAGTATACGTTTCGTTCAATTCAATCACTAATACTAAGAAGTACTTCCTATACACAAAACATCAAACTTTTCACGTTAATTATTCTAAGCATGGTGTTTAGTAAAAATGAACATAATGTCATTTCATAAAGTGCTATTTTTTTGTGGTCTCAAAATGTTTCTTGTTTTATATAGCAGGTAAGTTATGTCCAATTTAAAACTTTTCAATGAACTATTACGCCCAGCCGATATTCAAATCAACGGTAAACGTGATTGGGATATCAGGCTTCATGACGAGGCTGCACTAGATAGGATTCTGGTGGATGGTTCATTAGGGTTAGGTGAAACTTACATGGATGGTTTATGGGATTGCGACAGAATTGATGAATTAGTAAGTCGCATCACCAAGCACAATTTAGAGAGTAAACTCGGTCTTAAAGCTAAGCTATTGCTAGGCGCTCATATTGGACGAAATAAGGTTATAAGCCTATTCAATAAGCAAAGTGTCACGCGATGCAGCAAAGATGTTCCCTTCCATTACGACCTTGGCAATGATTTATTCCAAACAATGTTAGATGATCGAATGACGTATACGTGTGGTTACTGGAAACATGCGGAAAACCTCAACGAAGCCCAAGAGGCTAAACTCGATCTGGTTTGCCGAAAAATGGGACTAGAACCGGGTATGCACGTATTAGACATAGGCTGTGGATGGGGCAGTTTTATGAACTACGCCGCTGAGCACTATGGTGTTATTTGTCATGGCTTAACCCTCTCTAAAGAACAAATGGTACTGGGAATGAAAAAGGCACGCGATAAGCGATTGCCTGTTAATTTCATTCTTCAAGATTACCGACACTACTCGCCAGACATTGCATACGACCGTGTTGTGTCGATTGGTATGATTGAGCATGTGGGTCCTGAAAATTACGAAGAATTTTTCACCTGTGCAAACCGATTCCTTAAAGACGACGGAGCATTCTTGCTCCATACCATCGGTAATCCAAAATCTCAAAACGAAACTGACCCTTGGATTGATAAATACATTTTCCCCAATGGGGTGATTCCATCAATCACTCAATTAGGTGCAGCAATGGAGAACAAGTTTAACTTTGAAGACTTGCATAACATTGGTCCTGATTATGATAAGACGTTAGTCGCTTGGTGCCATAATTTTGAAGAAAGGTGGGGAGAAATTTCACATAAATACGATGAAACATTCTATCGAATGTGGCGTTACTACTTACTATCATGTGCGGGGGCGTTTCGAAGCCGTAGCTTGAGTGTATGGCAAATGGTCTTAACGAAAGAAGGGGCTGGGTTACCGCAATACGCGAGAGCCGTGTAAGAGTAAAGGGGCGAAAGCCCCTAACAGTAAACCTTGATCTTGCTATTGAGTAGGTAGATTCGATGTATTGTCAGCTCACAGAAGCCTGCATAGATATATTTGAGGAAAAACGCCATGGAATCAACCGTCGTACTGTTACTCGAGCTAGGTAACTCAGCGATTTATTCAACGAATGTAAATGCCAGAACCCACAAGCTAAACACTCATTTAAAACAGTCCCGCTATAGCGCTATCGATGAATTACTAACATTAAGCAACATTGCCGCGAAAGGCTCTGTGGTTATTAAGGATATCCAAGTCTGTGAGCAATCAGGCGATCATACTGAATTGACTATCTATGTGAGTTATCTTCCGGCATTCATTGACGTGGCTGTAGAAGCCGAACGTAACAACAATGGATTCTCTTACTATGTTGAAGTCGCAGGTGTCGGTTATGTGTACTCAGCCAGCCATGCGATAAAAGCTCGAGATATTGCCTTGATGTCGCTTAGAACACATAAACCAGACATTAAAGACTTCGAAATAAAACTTATAGATAAAGAGACAGAGAAGATGCCATCAGAAATAGAATTAGATGAGTTCTCTAGTGTGTATATGACAGCGAGAGTCATCGTATGAGTTTCCATTCGTTCATGGAAGTACTCCATTACTTCTTCGCGGCTGCATTTTTCATCATCATTGCTGCCAGTGTGGCGATCAAGATTGAAAATAAAAGAAGTAGAGATTAGTTCATGAGCTGACATTCATTATCCAAACGGAGCATCGCCCCCCTTTGGGAGGATGCCACAATGAGGACGCGAACAATGAGCCCTTTAACAATAATTTTAGAAACGCAGCAAGACATAGATGCGAATACCGACGAGTTGATGAACGTCTTGTCTCATGCTGCCATCGGAGTCAACCTGAATAAACCGCTTAACCGAGGCCGTTGGTTAGAGGCTTATTTCATCAAAATATTGCCATCTTTAAACCCTAACGGGTTAGCATTCAAGGTGGTACAAGGCTGTCGCAAGGAATCAACCAACAATAAACTCGCAAGGTGTTTTGAAACCTTCTACGAATTTTATTGGGGCACACGACCATACCGTGCCGCGCGACCATTACCCGGCAAGATTAATAGAGCGCATAATCGAGTCCGGGAGTATTCACGAATTAAAAAAGCAGTTATTGGTGAATCGACACAATCTCGCCCTCTTGGCTGCGTTAGTCACTTAGTCGGACACGTCGAAAAAGCCTCAAACCATTACTGATTCAAGGCTTTCTCATGGCTTACTAATAAAGATTGGTGAGCCATTTATCATGGTGGAAAATATTGTAAATTCTTCATCAAGGTGAAAGAAACTTAGCTGGCATGCTCCATCTTGGTCGATATCGCTATTCGGTTCCAAGCATTGATAGTGACAATTTGCATCATACACTGTGCGGTCGCAGTCTCGCCCAGTAATTCAATACAGCGCTTATAAGTCGCTTCAGGCAAACCCTGATCGGCAATTAACGTCATTTCATCAGTCATCGCCAATACAGCGTATTCTACATCGCTAAACAGCGGCGATTCTTGCCATGCAGCTAATGCCATTAAACGCTGTACGTCGATACCAGTTTTTTGAGCAACAGGCGTGTGCATTTGAATACAATAGGCGCAGTTATTGATCATCGATGCACGCAGTTTAATCAGCTCTTTCAAGGTAGTCGGCAGTTCAGAGCCTGACACATAGTTTTCTAACCCCATCATCGCTTCAATTGCTTTTGTTTGTAATCCACTAATATCAATACGCTTTTGCATTCTTATCCCCTCAATTGGTTACACTCTTTTAGATATGTAAACGGTCAAATATTTTCGCAGACAGGCCACTTGTTGAGCTCCCCTGCTGATTCAATAAGGACATTGTGCAGAATTCGACTGAGAGATAGAATGCCGCTATTATCTGCAATAGTTTTGCGTAAAATGCAAAGGTGAGCTGAATGTTAGATCTTGTACGAGTGTTTACCCAGGTCGTTGAATCCGGCAGTTTCTCTAAGGCGGGGCATGCTCTGCACATGGCACCCTCTTCTGTGGCCAGAAATATCGATAATCTTGAAAAACAGCTTCGAGTAACCCTATTTAAGCGCAGTACACGCCAATTATTACTCACCGAAGAGGGTCAGTATTTCCTTGTTGGTGCCAGTAAGCTAATGGAAGATGCCGATCAACTCATTCGTTCTATGGATAAAACAAACGATGTACCGAGTGGCACCTTGCGGATCTCTGTTTTCGAAAGCTTCGGAAACCTGTGTATCAACCCTATCTTGCCTGACTTTCTCAAACGCTACCCTAACGTTACCGTTGATATTGAACTAGACGATAGAATGGTCGATATGAATGCTGAGAATATCGACTTAGGTATCCGAATCGGCCGCCCTGCCGATAGCAGCCTGAATGCTAGAATGCTGATGCCAAACCATACAATTCTATGTGCTTCACCCAGCTACCTTGAGCGTTGCGGTATACCGACTACCCCAGAAGAAGTAAGCCAGCACAACTGCTTGCTACTAAGCCGTGATAGAAAACGTACCCACTGGCATTTTTCCAATAAGAAACACCACAAGAAAGTCGCGGTTAAGGGAAATTTATATTCAAGGGGCGGGTCTCCATTAATGTCTGCAGCACTGGGAGGGACGGGGCTATTATTACTTTCAAGCTGGATGGTATCTGACCATATAAAAGAAGGGAAACTACAAAAGGTATTGCCAGATTGGACTGCTTCACCGCATGAACATGCTGGTATTGAAATTTATGCCGTTTATCGTGGTGGCAAATACCCCAAACCACAGCTCAGGGCTTTTTTAGATTATCTCGTGGATCATATTGCTGCTTAATAGCTATACGGGAACCTTAACGTCTTTTTTTAAAGTTTGCTCGATATTAACCACCGCATATCCTATCGCCTGATAAATATACATTTTTGTGATTTCAATATTGCTTGAGGAAATTGTTTTGATAAGCGACTCAAAACCATCTTGCTCTTTGATAAAAGCTCCAGATGCAATAATAAGCCTGCAAAATTCTACGTCCGTATCGACAGCTTTTGTCCATGACATATAGAAGTCTTCCGGTGATGAGTAGTTCAATCGCATTTGAATTCTACTTGCAATCTGAGGTCGTATCTCTGACATCAAATCACTTTTCAATTTAAAGTGAGAGTTAATACCAGAGCGACTAATATCTGCTTTTTTTGCCAATATAGAAAAGGTTAGATTTTCTGACCCTTGATTTACGACAATATCAAGCGCGGCCTCAATAATTCTTTTCCGTGTCTGTAGCGCAACCTTCTGGCTTACTCTAGGCATTTTCTTTCCGCATACTGCTTGTAAAATATAGGCATATACTGACACTTGCATAGAATGCTAGTCAAATGTTCTTTTTAGAGGTTTCCGACCCTTATTTATCTTTACATACGCCTTTAAGTGATTGCACGTGACGCTTATAAAACTCGCCAGCAGCCTTATTTTTAAAGGAATGATGTCGATTTCAAATGAAAACATAATTGAGTAATAGTATAGATGGTAGTTGAAGATTATCATTTTTTTGTCTGCTATTTACCCCGTTCAATTTAGTTAACTCGTCACGATTAAGTGCACTTTCCAACTTATCAACCTTTAGACCTTTAGACCACTAAGAATTGACGCATTGAGGGTGCCACCTTTTATTGATTTAGAGACAAAGAAATAGTTCTATAGCAGGTTGAAGATTATTGCGGTAATCAGCTCTTTCGCAGTATTGGTAAGAACTGATAAAACGATCATCTATTAATGTCGCCTTATGATGTTCAGGGGATAAATCTGTAGGCATAAATACTCTAACTTTCATTTCATATCGGCGTTGGTTAATAGAATCAATGTATCTCTGATCCATAGGGTTGATACCACATTTACGCTTTCTTGCTTCAACAGGTTCATCCATCATGAAATCATATTCTTCAGGAAATAGCTCAAGGTGCAAATACGGAATCATTGGGCGCTTTCTCGTGCTTCATCTTTATTGACACTGTTTTGAACTAAGTCGCAAAAGAACTCTTTTACAAAGTCCTCGCGATGAGGATTGATATAGGACTTACCCGATAGATTCCTGAAAGCGGCAATAAAATCACGTAGGCCTACATCAAGTTGCTGCCATGCCTCTTCAAAGCTACTGTACTGATCAATCATTCCGGTGTGGTTTAAAGAAAAATCAATAACAATATTCTCAGTGTTAGAGTCTAACCCACATAATAATGCCTTTAGGTGCACTCGCGCTCGCTCGTCGTTCACGTCAAGCTGGGGTTTACTGCCCAAATCATCACCAACAAAAAAATTAACATATTGTTCCATAACTCTTGCCTCGTAACTTATGAGCTTTATCACCCACGATCCCATAACCAGCTCCTAGCGAGATAGCTAAAACTAATGCTACTTTCATTTGTCTTGGCTTATTGATTTCTCTCTTAACGGGTACGTGAATAATGCTTGTGCGCTTAAATTGACCAATATTACGCGGCTAATACTAACAATGAATTAATCGCAAATAAAGTACGACAACCTTTATTTGAGATTAATTCATTGCAACTTCGAAATTCCTGACTTGCTGGAACATTCGACGTGTCGCCTCATATAACAATTCCATTAATAATTTGACCGTTCCAGTGGTGTTCCCTTTATGCGAGTTTAAAATACTTTATACTGCGTTAATTAATTTCAATTTAGAGCAAAGGGATTCTCAATTCATCTCCTTGCCTAAAAACATTTTAACTCTCACTGAACTGAGCAAGTGATTATGAATTTGATATTAGTATATGCTGTACATACCTTTACGCGTGCCCGTTTTGTTAGTTTCAATAACATTAGGAGTGGTAATGTTATTCTTAAGGGAATTCATCTTGAGCGGGACTATTCGCTGCTGAGCTTCTTTTTCGCTAACTTGCTCCAGGCCTGCACCGCCTACAAATACACCGATTTTAATATATTGGTTTATATAATAATTCTTACCTGACTCCATTTGTAGGTAAATATGATTTTCACTGAATTCGCTTTCAGTTGATACGGTGTGATTACCCGCAGAGACAGCTTTATAGAAAAACGTCGAGGGAGCAGTTTCACCTAGTGCTTCACCATCAAACCACACTGTCTTCTTCAATGCCTGGCCAACAAATGAATCACGGAAAATGTACAGTCCGGCTTTATCAGTTAAAACTTCGAATGTTTTCGCCTTATCACTTTCTTCTTGTGAAGCCGTAGGAACCGTTGCGCAGCCAGACATTGTTAATGTGGTAACTATAGCGATGGCAACCACTGCTTTTTTCATATTCATAGTAATTCTCTGTGTAGTATTATTTGTTTCAATAGAGCTATTATGCAGTGATACAGCCACAATTTAAAGGGCATCGTCCGCAATATAGTTTCATTAAAACCACCTTCGAGAGCAATTTACACGTATAAAATAATGTTATTTATCGCAGAATCAAGGTACTTAAGTCTTACTTTAAGTAATTCGATTAACATGTCGTAATTGGCCGATATTTTAGTGCGGTAGAAAGCTGGAAGTATGTAGGCAATGCCAATTGGTTACGCAGAAACATTCTAACCAATTTTAATTTGGCTAATAAAAGGATTTAGAGATTAATCGATAAGTGGGTACTTCCACCAAACAGCAGATGCAAAAAAGCCCCAGCATTTCTGCTGAGGCTTCGTTGTAGTGGCGGAGCGGACGGGACTCGAACCCGCGACCCCCGGCGTGACAGGCCGGTATTCTAACCAACTGAACTACCGCTCCAATTCTGTATGATATTCGAAGTAAATCAAACATCTAGAATATGGCGGAGAGATAGGGATTTGAACCCTAGAAGGGCTATAAACCCTTGCCGGTTTTCAAGACCGGTGCTTTCGACCACTCAGCCATCTCTCCAGTGCGCTGAATAATACGCATCGGAGATTCGACTGTAAACCCTAAATTGCATCGAATGCTTGTTTTTTGACCTAAATTGTCATTTTTTTTATTTCTAATGAAATCAGTAGCAAACAGATGATATTTATTAACCGACATGCTCATTATTCATCATAATCGCAGTCAGATTTACGTGTTAAAGAATACGCTTTCCATGATGATTTCATAGAGCTGCCATTAATGGATACAATCAGATTATTTATACAAAAGGTAAGATAGCGGTTAATAGAGTGGCTCAGAATGTCGTTATCGATGTTAAAAAAAGAAAATAAACCCATAAATGTCGAGTATTCAGACAAAAGACAACAAGATGACACTAGCCTACATACCCTGCTAACTGGTAAAATTCGGACCATCAAAGCCCCAAACACTGATTAAGAGAGTGATTCCTCATGGGAAGAAAATTCGAAGTACGCAAATTGTCGATGGCAAAAACGGCTGGCGCAAAGATCAAGGTTTACTCAAAATACGGTAAAGAGATCTACGTCTGTGCTAAGAACGGTAGTCTAGACCCAGACAGCAACCTTTCACTCAAGCGATTGATCGAAAAAGCAAAAAAAGATCAGGTGCCAAGCCATGTCATCGAGAAAGCGATCGATAAGGCCAAAGGTGGTGCCGGTGAAGATTTTGCTACTGCGCGCTACGAAGGTTTTGGACCAGGAAACTGCATGGTTATCGTTGACTGTCTAACAGACAACAACAACCGTACTTTTATGGATGTTCGCCAAGCGTTTGTTAAGAACCATGCGAAAATCGGTGGACCAGGTACTGTTGGTCACATGTTCGAACACCAAGCTGTATTCCAGTTCGCTGGTGACGACGAAGATACGGTGCTTGAAAACCTAATGATGGAAGATGTTGACGTAACTGACATCGAATGCGAAGACGGCATTATTACCGTTTATGCTCCTCATACAGAATTCTTCAAAGTGAAAAATGCACTTGCAGCAACAATGCCAGATGTAGCTGTCGACGTTGAAGAAATTTCTTTTGTTCCTCAAACAATGACTGAAATCAGCGGTGACGACGTAGCTGCATTCGAGAAATTCTTAGACGTGTTAAATGACTGTGATGACGTACAGAACATTTACCACAATGCGGAAATTGCTGAATAATCCATTTTATTCATTGCATTTAAAAGCCCTGAATCATTGCTGATTCAGGGCTTTTTGTTTTCTGGACCCAATACTTTTTTTGCTCGTCGTTATTCATTAATCATAATCGAGACTGGTTGCTTCAATAGTTGATCAGGTATAACAGATAACCATCCATTGCTACGGGCATAATCAATCAGTGATGCACGATTAGTGACACCAAATATGGCAAACCGGACGATTAGATTAGCAATTTGCTTTTCTACCGCTTTAGGTGTGCGGTGGATCATCAACGCAATTTGCTTTGTCTGGCGACCACGTAATAACCAAAACAGTACAATTTCCTGAGCAGGTGTAAGTTGCATTTCCCCCAGCCGTACAGAACTAAATGATTTATGGGATTTGTCGAACGTCATGATTTCAGCAAAAGCTTCGATACAAATCAGTTCTTTAAGATTAACTGCATTAAATTGCACTCCCCACGTTTCACCGTTAATGACAACTGGTCTCTTATTGAATGAAAATGCATCGTAACCATGCGCATAGTTATGAATATCTATGGTGCTAACTGTCTTATTACTTAGCATTACATGTCTATCTTGTTGGGCAAAGATGGATGCAAATTGGGCTGTGTCACATGGTAGGTCACAATCAAATAGCCCCTCTATCTCCTTCGGAGCATTGACCAACTGTCGATAGGCTTCATTCGCAAAAACAAATTGCCCACCTTTAGATTTAAGGCCTGCTGGAGTCGGGGTTGTGTCTAGCATGTGAATTAGGACGGATAAGTATGTAGTTTGATCTAAATTCACGCTAGCTATTTTAGCAAATAGTCATGCTAAAAAAGTAGTAGAAATTACCCTTTTAGACGTTATTTAAATAAAGCCAACTCCGCTATAAAGTTGGCATACTTATCTGCATAGGGGGGGGAGATAAGGTTAAATCGTCGCTAACACACCATTAATTTCTGTTTTAATATTATCGGATTGAGTACCAAAAATTGCTTGTAGGTTATCGCCAATCACCAATACATCATGGGCACCTAGCTGTTTAAGCTTTACAATGTCTACCTCATTGATATCTTTTACTGTCACTCTTAATCGTGTAATACACGCATCCACTGATTTAATATTTGGCTTACCACCAAGTGCCATCACTATATCCGTTGCTATTTCATCTGGCGCACCTGCCATTTCAACCTTAACAGGGTCACTCTCACGCCCTGGCGTTTTAAGATCTAATTTCACAATTAAGAAGCGGAATAAGCCATAGTACAGAGCCGCCCAAATTGGGCCGATAATGACGAACATCCATGCGTTATTCGACATTGGATAATATAGGAAGAATTGAATCGCCCCGTGCGCAAAGTCTGTACTGTGTTTAATATCCAGAAAAGCAGTAATCGCAAAAGCAATCCCGGTTAAAAACACATGAATCACATACAGCACTGGAGCAACAAATAAGAAAGTAAATTCAATCGGTTCTGTGATGCCTGTTAGCCAAGAGGTTAATGCCGCTGAGGCCATTAAACCACCGACCACTTTTTTACGAGAAGGCGTAGCACAATGGTAAATCGCTAATGCCGCCGCAGGCAATGCCCACATTGAATACATAAAGCCACCAGAGAGATAACCTGCTGTTTTGTCTCCTGCAAAGAATCGGCTTAACTCGCCGGTGATTACTTTTCCTGTTTCAGGGTCGGTATAACTACCCACTTCGAAAAAGAACGGCGCGTTCCAAATATGATGAAGACCAACAGGAAGTAACGAACGCTCACCCGCACCATAAATAGACCATGCAAGTACAGGATTTTGGTAAGCGGCCCAATGAGAGAAGGCATCCAATAATTGCCCTACAGGTGGCCATGCAAATGCTAAGAAAGCCCCAACAGCAATAGCAAGAAGCCCGGTAATGATAGGTACAAATCGTTTACCGGCAAAGAACCCTAAATATTCAGGCAAACGTATATTGTAAAATCGGTTAAACATCAGAGCGGCAACCGCACCCATAATGATCCCTCCAAATACACCCGTTTGCAGTGTATTTACCCCCATGATTGTCGCATCAGTTTCAAAGCCGCGTAGCCCTGTTACAACCCCTAATGATGCGTTCATGATAATTAAGCCCACAACCCCAGCCAGTGCCGCCGCACCGTCATTTCCTTTTGATAGCCCTAGTGCAACACCAACAGTAAACATTAACTGCATATTGCTAAAGACACCATCACCCGCAGCAAGCATCACCTTACTTAAGGCTTCAGGTATGAAAGCAAACCCCGCATTACCCAAACCAAGCATCAACCCAGCGACAGGTAACACTGCGACAGGCAGCATTAATGAGCGGCCTATTTTTTGTAATTGTCCAAATGCTTTACCAAACATATTCCCTCCTAATTGGAGAATGGTTTTTGATTATTTACTCTGATTTGCACCAAAGTCGCTTCACGTTTCAATTAAAATTAAATCCCATTTAGATTATTCTTTATTGCCAAGCTCAAGGTTACAAATGGCAATGACTTTGTAAGAATTCACTTACAAAAAAACACCTTTTTAAGCAACAAATTACGAAAGGGAGAATTGTGCCTCTATAAAGAAAAGCGCATCATAACTAGCAGCTATAAAGGATAAAAATAGCTCGGATGAAAAGGGGAAGGATGACCATGGAACAAAAACAGATTTTAGTGGTAGATGATAACTTTGAATTACGTGATGCATTAACTGAATATCTAGGGCGTGCAGGATTTAGCGTTATCGGCGCAGAAAACGGGGTAGCAATGTGGAAATTGCTTGAATCTAATCGCCCTGATCTTATTATTTTAGACATTATGATGCCGGGTGATGATGGCTTTACCTTATGCCAAAAATTGCGCCGTACTTCTGATACACCCATCATCATGCTTACTGCCGTCACAGAAGAAACAGACAGAGTCGCCGGGTTAGAAATGGGGGCTGATGATTACATAACAAAATCCTTTAGCCCTAGGGAGTTGCTTGCTCGTATAAAAACCATTTTAAGACGCAGCCACTCATCCCATTCCACTCAATTAGCGAGAAAAGTCACGCTAGGGGAATGGCAACTAGATACAGTTACCCGTCAGTTGACACACCTTCCATCTAAAACAACGAAACAACTATCTGGCTCAGATTTATCTTTGCTGGCTTTATTCATTACCAAAGCCGAATCCATTTTAAGCCGTGATGATATCGCCCGTGAAATTTGGGGAAGAGAGGCCGATCCATTTGAAAGAGGGATCGACGTTCAAATAAGCCGTTTACGTCAACACCTTGAAGACAAAGATCGCACCTTGATCCTTACCGTAAGAAATCAAGGATATATGCTAACCACAGGTGTTCAATATGAACGTTAAACTGTGGCCAACCTCATTAGCAGCTCGCACCAGTCTATTTTTATTAATGGTGATCATGCTTGCTCAGCTACTTTCAGGCTTTATTTGGTATCAACATTCTAGTGAAAAAGACAAGCAAGGGCTTATTACCAGTGTAAATAGCCTTGCCATGAGTGCATCTTCAACGATTGCTTTCTTTCAAACTCTCCCTTCAGAATATCGACATTTGATACTCAATCAACTACGAAGTATGGGAGGCACCCGTTTTTTTGTTTCACTCAATAGTCATAAGATCACACTTAACACCTTACCTAATAGTGAACGTAAAAATTTGGTCATCAATGAAGTCACGAGCGTACTTGAAAAAGAGCTCGGCACATTGCCAAATATGGATGTCGATTTTACCTTAAGAAAAGATCTCAAAGTCTTTAACAAAGAGCTCTCTATTGATGAGTTGCCTTTGTTGTGGGCACACTACTCCCTCTCGCTAGGCGATTTAAATCCACCTATTTTAGTTATGCAAATTGAAGTTGCTCAAGATGAGTGGTTTTACCTTGCAGCGGTGCTGCCTGCCCCCTATGTCAATCTAGAAACCAGTTATTTTGATTTACGTGAATGGGTAACATTGTTTTTTTCCGCTCTGTTTCTATTAGCTTGTACCAGCCTGATTGTAAGAAAAGAAATTCGTCCTATTCGCAATTTAGCTAAAGCCGCAACACTAATGACAAGCCGTTTAAAAGTGCCTGAAGTGAATGAAGAAGGCAGTGCTGAATTACGCGCAGCCATTCACGCGTTTAATAAAATGAATCGTCGAATTAAAAGCCACATTAATGACAGAGAAATGCTGTTTAGTGCAATTTCTCACGATCTGAAAACCCCCATTGCTTGTTTAAAACTTCGAGCTGAAATGCTTAATGACGATAACGAACGCGAACGCTTTACTCGAATAATTAACGATTTAGACCTTATGGTAAAAGGGGCATTACAATGCATCAAAGAAACGGATATTCATGAAGAAATAGAGCCGATTGATATCATTGCATTACTTGAGCACACCAAAACGGCCTTCGGCGGCCCAAGTGACCGCATCACCCTTATTAATACTCAAAGCCAACCGTATATCGGTAAACCTTTAGCAATAAAACGTTGCATTCAAAATCTAATAGATAACGGCATTAAATATGGAAACAAAGTGGATATTGAATTATTTGATAAGCCAGAATGCTTACAACTTGCCATTACTGATCACGGTGAAGGCGTTGATAAAGAAACCTTAGATAAATTATTTGAACCGTATTTCAGAATGAATCCAAACAATAAAATACAAGGTAATGGGCTTGGCCTAACCATCTCACAAAGTATCGCTAAAGCACACGGCGGTAAATTAGAGCTTTCAATAACCGATACTGGTGGGCTTTGTGCGTTGCTCATTTTTCCTAGAGATTAAGTTATGCATTGGATTATAAAAACAGCACTGCTCACAACATTATTTCATTTCACTCCAGTAAGGGCTGAGATTGAACTACTGCATTGGTGGACTTCGAAAGGTGAAATAAAGGCGCTTAACACACTTAAAAAACAACTAAATGATCATGATTATCAGATGGTAAGCACCTCAGTTATAGGCGGTGGTGGTGACACAGCAACAACCGTATTGCAAGCCAGAGCTCTCGCCGGAAACACCCCAAACATTGCACAAATTGAAGGGCCAAGTATTAAAGCATGGGATGCAATAGGGATTCTACATGATTTGAATAACACCGCTAAAAAACACCAATGGAATAAGACGCTTAATACTTTGGCTAAAAAAATCAATCAAACTGAAAATGGTTACGTGGCCCTCCCCCTTACTTTACATCGGATGAATTGGCTTTGGGTAAATCATGACCTATTAACACAGCTCGCATTAGATGTACCAGTTACCTGGCCTGAGTTATTTATTGCGATGGATAAAGCAAAGCGCCACCACATAGAACCATTAGCAATAGGAAAACAACCATGGCAAATAGCTCAACTTTTTGAAAGCCTTGTTATTGCCTATGGCGGTGTCGATTTTTACCAACAAGCCATGGTGAACTTAGATAAAACGGCCATCTCATCACAGAAAATGCAGGAGATATTCAAACAATTCCGCCGTCTTAGTCTATTGGTTGGAGAGCAATTAGCGGATCATAAATGGGAAACTGCAACTCAATATTTAGCACAAGATAAAGCCTTATTTCAAATCGGAGGAGATTGGATTTTGGGTGAATTAATCGCTCTGAATATTGATGTCCCAAACAAAATTGGGTGCTATGTTGCACCGCAAACTCAAGGCGTTTTTCTTTATAATATGGACAGTTTCATTTTTATGTCTCGCCCTGATTTCACCTTTCAACAAGCGAATGACCTCGCCAACGTATTGGCTGATAAAACATTTCAAAGTCAATTTAATAAAGTGAAAGGGGCTATCCCTGTACGCAATGATATTGATTTATCGGGCTTTAATGTATGCCAACAACAAGCTAGTCAAGATTTAGAGTTTGCGCTGATTCATAATTTAGCAGTACCAAGCATGACAGATTCCATGGCGGTCAACCCAATAAAACAGCAAGCAATTAATAACGAACTGTTTCAATTTTTTAAAAATGATTCCCTGAACAGCAAGGCAGTAATTCGACGCATTATTGCAATTGCGTCTTCAGATAATTAATTGGATATTTTATATGATGAGTGATTTTTTCGGTACCTTCAAAACATAAAATAACCCACCAATAAATAGTATTGGGGTATTTAACGGCTGTGTCGCAAACTGGAGTGCTAGTGAACCTCATCACTCAGCTGCGACACAATCCTAACGATAACTTTCAGATATCAAGCCTACACCTTCAAGTTAATGATGAGCATTAAACCCAACATGAGTTCATCATGTTTGAGGGTTATTTACTTTCCTGCCAAGGCCCCCATTGGTCCTTTCCAGGTTCTTCATTCGTATTCCACCATTTTGCTAAGAATCGAAGGTTGTTATATGAGACTTCATCACCTTTTAAATATACTTTACTTGCATTCCATTGCTCTAATATAGGTTTCGGTACCTCTCCTATTTGAAGCAACTTAATTGCGGCGTCAGCATCAGCCAACCCAGAGCCACAACCTATACATTGGTTTGGATTCGGAAATTGGCGTGAAGACTGCTTAATAATTTTTTCTACTTTCTCTGGGGTGATCATTGGATCCGCTTGGTATAATAGAGCGGCAAGCCCAGCGACATGAGGAGCTGCCATGCTTGTTCCTTGATAATACGCATACCCCTCTGTGGTCGGCTGTTTTTGACCATTGTTAATGGTAGACAGAATCGCCGCTGTTTTCCCAAGTTGAGTGTATTCACCTCCGGGAGCTGCTATATCAACCACATCACCAAAATTTGAATAATAAGAACGGCTACCGACATTATTGACCGCTGCGACAGTAATAACATTAGCGCAACTGGCAGGAGTGTAATTATAGGCATTGCGATTACTATTTCCTGCCGCGACTACAATCGTAGAGCCATTGGATCGGGCAAGGTCAATTGCATTTTGAGTCGTACGAGAACAGCTACCTTGACCACCTAAAGACATATTAATCACCTGTGCAGGATTACGATTAATATTCGCCCCAGGTACATCACCACCTGATGCCCAGATGATTCCATCAGCAATATCAGAAGTATATCCACCACAGCGTCCTAGCACTCTAACCGGGACAACTTTTGCGTCATATGCGACCCCTGCTACCCCTTTCCTATTATTGGCAACAGCAGCAATTGTTCCAGCAACATGGGTGCCATGCCACGATGAATTACGGGCTGGTGAATTCTGTTTACACTGATTTTTTAGTACCCAATCGCCAGGATCAGACGCATCATTATCACGACCATCGCCATCATTTCCCATCATTGGATCTGTAATAAAATCCCAACCTGGTAGCATATTTGATTCTAGATCAGAATGAAGCGCGTAACCCGTATCAACCACCGCGACTGTCGTACTTTTACCACTGTATTTGGGCCAAACTGCCGCAACATTTATTCCGGCATAATGTTTGCCAACTCCCCATAGTTCAGAAATACGAGTGTCATTTGGCATTTCTAATGGGTGTAATATCAAATCTGGTTCAGCATACTCTACCTGAGGGTCGCCTTCTAAACTGTTTAGAATCAAGTCCAACTCTTCACTATTTTTCCACTCATCAAGTTCGTAAACTTCTTCTCCGGTTGAAAGAGTACGAATATATTTGCTCTTACTTCCTGTCGCTGAACTTAATACTGCTGCGGTATCTAGTTGCCTAAATTCTTGCATGTCAATATTTAACACATCACGTTTAACGGGTTTATACTTGATAATCACTCGGTTGGTTTCGATGAAATTATTATTTTCTTCATCAACTTGATTTGCCAAAGCACAGTTAAAGCTCAATGCTGTAACTATCCCTAAACACATGAATGAACGTTGAATATGCTTCATTTATTATTCCTTCTTTATTATTGACGCTTATGGGTTACGGCACTTAATAACATGAAGTATGACGAGCAAACTCATTTTACTGAGATGCCAATGAGAACCTTGTATCATATAAAATTCTTATGCGCACAATATTGTTTCATTCGTGCGATCAATAGTTCTTTGGAAGGAAATAAAGAATACTTATTGCATTATATGAAGGCTAGCAAGAGACAAAAAATACATGATATTAATGCGGTATGTCAGACATTAGAGAGCGATTAACCACGCACTTTTTTTACGACAGTGGCCACAGTCAAAACAACCGCACCAGCTACAACACCAACAACACCGTTAAACAAAGTGAGTGCTATCACATCAGCGGTCGGAATAGTCGCAACCGATTCAGTAATAGCATGGACAAGATCGTGAGAGTTCGGTACGCTATGAACAACAATACCTCCCCCGACTAAGAACATCGCTATCGTGCCAACCACTGCTAAAAATTTCATTAAATAAGGGGCTGCATTCACCAAAAAAGTGCCAAATGCACGCTTGGTGGTTTTTTCTTCACTATGTTCCACTAAATACAAACCTGCATCGTCCAATTTCACAATGCCCGCCACCAGCCCATAAACTCCCGCCGTCATTACCACTGCAATCAAACTGACCACCAGTAATTGGGTGGGAAATGGGTGGGTTTGTACTGTACCTAAAGCAATAACAATAATTTCAGCAGACAAAATGAAATCTGTGCGTATTGCCCCTTTTATTTTTTCTTGCTCAAACGCAACTAAATCAATATTTTCATCTTCCCGTTGCTCTGGTGTTCCTGATTCCTCTTTACCGTGTAAGAACTTATGAGTGATCTTCTCTACACCTTCAAAACACAAAAATAATCCACCGAGTAAAAGCATTGGGGTAATTAGCCAAGGGGCAACGGCACTGATTAATAATGCCGCGGGGACTAAAATTAGCTTATTTTTAAATGACCCTTTTGCAACAGCCCACACTACAGGGATTTCACGTTCAGCCCGTACACCTGAGACCTGCTGTGCATTCAAAGCTAGATCATCACCAAGTACTCCTGCCGTTTTGCGTGCAGCAACTTTTGTCATCAAAGCAACGTCATCTAAAACGGTTGCAATATCGTCAAGTAGGGTCAATAAACTCGCACCAGCCACTGGGTTTCTCCTTTTAAAAATTACGCTGGAATAAATAATATTCTCTTTCCAGCATAGACCTTGATTCAGGGTATTCTCGCTGAAAAAAGCAACTTTGGCATATACGCTTCTGACAAGAAACTCATACAAACAACAACCCAAAGAATACTTGTTATCACTTTATCAATATATTCCTGACAGAACTTTCACCTAAAATATAGTTATCTCTCGCATCGTATTAGAGTGTTTAGTTGCTATATTTGAATAACAAACGAAAAGATGCATATTATCTGTATCAATATAGTTGCGATATATAGTAAATTCGACTGTAGCAATACTATTACATTGGTACGTATGTCCAACTTAGCAGACAAAGTTTAATCGAGCATCGTTTTTAACGATACTTATTATAAAAGAATAACGGACAAGCATGACCAAAATTAATTTTGACGATTTAATAAAATCCCTTTATGGCTCTTTGATTGATCCTGATGGATTTAAGCCTTTTTTATCAAAACTCATAGAACAATGTAATTTCCGCTCTGGTGCTTTAATCATGGCGAATATGGAGACAAGAGATGTAAATGTCATCTGGATGGAAGGTCTCGAACTAGAAAACCTTCAATTATTCATGGAGCGCTTAGATCGTAAAGATCCACTAATAGAAGAGCTAGTGAAAGCAGCACCAGGATCGCTAATCATCGCAGGAGATGCAACACGAGAAGTCGCTAGAATTAATGAACCCGAGTTCTATCGAGATTGGATTTGCAACCTCGATATTCATTATGCAGCTGGTGCGGTATTAACCATTGAAGGCAGTTGGGTTAGCCAAATGGTGTTTCAACGGCGTCAGGATCAAGGTATGTTCTTACCTGATGAAATGGATATGCTGAAACAGCTTATTCCCCATATGCAACATGCTATGCACCTGCATCATCTAAAGGTAGATCAAGATAAACAACGTTTACTTTCACAGCTTTTATTTGATCAAATACAGCAGCCTGTCATTCTGTTAGATAACGCCAATAATGTTTGCCACTGTAACCAAAAAGCAAATGCGTTTTTATCTAAAAGCATGCCACTAAAAATTATAAATAGAAAACTTCACAGTATTAAAGCGAATGAAAATACCGAGATGGATTTGGCTATTAATGCGTGTAGAACAAGTAAAAGCACACAAACAGTCCATATTAAAACGATAGATAACCACGTATTGGCACTTACTTTTGCTCCTTTGGTTAAAGAGAATAACAGCATTGAAAATGGTGTCGCTATTTTCATTTACAATAGTGAACAAGCACCTAACCTTGATTTACAAATATTGCGTGATTTATTTAATTTATCGGACAAAGAAGGAAAAGTCTGTTGTGAATTAGTCAATGGACGATCTCCCGCTGAAATTGCTGACTTACACTACCTCTCATACGAGACAGTTAGAACCTATATTAAGCGCATAATGAAAAAAACGCAGACTAGCCGACAAAACGAACTGGTTGCTAAATTAATGTCCAGCCCTGCTTTTTACCCTATCACCTTGCCTTCAAAGGTATAAATAAAGTGTAAGCTAGTCTACAAAAGTATATTAGTGTCCCCAAATGGGGACATTTATTTTCTGTTAATTCAATTAATCTACAGCATATAAATTGAGTGACTTAAATTAGTCTCTATTTGACGTCTCATTAATATTCAAACAACGTAACCTGGCTAGGTGGTTGATTTATTTGATATTGATTTATGACTATACATAGACTTAATGAATACGAAGAAAAGAAGCTAATACTATCTCAAAATTTTTTTGTGACATCCGATAATTTCGCACGAGCCATGATTGGTGCGGATTTTATGGCCACGTAAAGTGGCCTTTTTTTATACTTTAATACAATTGGCTACCGTTTTTAATGCCCGCTGAGTCCGTTCATTCCACGGATATGAGCAATTAATTCGCATACAGTTTTTATACCTATCATCGCTCGCAAATAATGACCCTGGTGCAATACTGATGTTATGCTCATCTAATAATCGTTGAAGTAAATCAGACGTATTAATATGCTTTGGCAACACTACCCATAAAAAATATCCCCCTTCTGGTCGGGTAACCTGTGTTTCACATGGGAAATATTGTTCAATCGCATCTAACATTTGTTGTTGTCGTGCTTTCAACTGGCGTCTTAATCGTCGTAAATGAATATCATAACCACCATGTAAGACATATTGTGCGAGTGCTAACTGATTAGGTACCGCAGTAGATAAGGTCGACATTAATTGAAGCTGTTCAATCTGCTTGGCATATTGCCCCGCCACTACCCAGCCCACTCGAAAACCTGGGGCTAAGCATTTAGAAAATGACCCACAATGCAAAACCATTCTTCTATTGTCGTAGGCTTTAATCGGTGTTGGTTTCGACTCTGAAAAATATAGCTCGTTATACACATCATCTTCAATGAGCGGAATCGCGTGTTTCATCAGCAGGTTATTAATTGCGATCTTATTTTCATCTGGCATCGAAGCCCCTAGCGGGTTTTGATATTTACTCATCAACCAGCAGGCTTTAATGTCGTGTGTTTTGATTGCAGCTTCTAATGCATTAACTGAGATGCCCGTTCGAGGGTGTGTCGCTATTTCTACCGCTTTTAAACGTAACCGTTCTACTGCTTGTAGAGCACCATAAAAAGCAGGCGATTCAATCGCCACAGTATCACCAGGTTGCGTTACTGCCATCAAACTCAATCCTAATGACTCCATGGCACCAGAGGTGATCACAATGTCATTGATTGATACATCAATACCATCTCGAATGTAACGTTTGGCAATCGCACGACGTAACGCGATATTACCCGGCGGCAAATCTGTCACTGTACTCTGTGCTGGCATTGTTTTCATGGTTTGTGCCAATGCACGACCAAGTTGTTTAAGAGGAAATAAATCAGGGTCTGGAAAAGCCGATCCAAATGGCATCACATCAGGTCGCTTACAAGCCGTTAGTACATCAAAGATATGCGCGTTTATTTTAATTGAGCGATTCACAACCTGAGGCATCATTTGCTGTGGTTCAGCTAAACGATTTAAATGGGCAGTAACAAAGTAACCTGATTTGGGTTTGGCGTAAATCCACCCTTCGGTTTCTAACAACTCATAGGCTTTAAGCACCGTCATAGGGCTAATACTGTGTTTCTTACTCATGACTCGAATAGAAGGGATACGATCGCCAGGCAACCAAATTCGCTGTTCTATTTGCTGTTGTATTTCCGTTGCTACAGCATGGTAGCGAGTCTGTTGGGGCGCCATTTTCCATCAACCTTAACGAATAGAAATATTATCTTGTCTGAAGAGATTATACCTATTCAGGTTAATGTTATGTTATTTAAATAACGGCCTACCCTTGAAAAATAATGCTACTTGCCCAAAAGAAGATATAGCCCTCAATTCCCAATACCATGCACACGGCAAAGCTTAGGCACTTTTGATCTTCTGTTAATTGTTTGATATTCATTTTTCCGCCTTACGTTCATCTTAATACGATTTAACTAAGGCTAATTTGAACACGGCTAAGACACTTACAGGGTAATACAGCCAGCAGACTTACAGACTGTAACAGTTACTATAAAAGATAAAAAAATGAAAATTGTACTATTTTTATCGATGACCCCAGCCTTTCGAGCTGAGGTTACAAAAAACTCTAGGCATGGTAACGAGCAATATTTAATCCATCAGGATCAATATCCGGTGTTACACCACTGATGACATCAGCGAGCAACCGTGCAGAGCCACAAGCCATTGTCCAGCCTAACGTACCATGCCCAGTATTGGTGAATAAATTAGAAAAAGGGGTTTTGCCAATAATCGGCGTACCATCGGGAGTCATTGGACGCAGCCCTGTCCAGTATTCCGCCTTGCTCATATCACCACCATTTGGAAATAAATCTTGCACCACCATAGCGATAGTCGCTTTGCGTTGCTCACTTAAATCTAAATCATAACCAGCAAGCTCTGCGGTTCCTGCAACACGAATACGTTGCTCAAAGCGTGTCATCGCCACTTTATAGGTCTCATCCATTACTGTTGAAACGGGCGCTTGTGCCTCGTCGGTTACCGGTATCGTTAATGAATAGCCTTTTACTGGATAAACAGGAATAGCTAACCCCAATGGTGAGAGCAACGAAGAAGAATACGAGCCCATTGCCATTACGTACGCATCGGCCTTCAATTCCCCCATACTGGTTGATACAGAGTTAATCTTACCTTGCGTCTGGTTTAGCTTCAGTACGTCAACATTGAAATGAAACTTCACGCCAGCCTTTATCGCTAGTTCAGTAAGTTGCTGGCAAAACTGATAACAGTCACCCGTTTCATCATCGGGTAGTCGCAACCCGCCGACAATTTTATCTTTTACATTTTCTAAACCCGGTTCGGCTGCAATACAACCTGCCACGTTTAGTTCCTCATACCGTGTTCCACTTTCTGCTAGTACTTGAATATCTTTTGCAACGGCTTCTATTTGTGCTGCATTTCTAAATACTTGTAATGTACCTTGCTGACGCCCTTCATAATTGATCGGCTGATGCTTTCTCAGATCAATTAAACAATCACGGCTATAATTCGCCACGCGTAACATGCGCGCTTTATTAATTTGGTAACGTTCTTGATTGCAGTTCGCCAACATTTTCGATGCCCATACATACAAATCGGGCGACAAACTTGGTTTAATTTTTAAAGGTGCGTGCTTTTGCGCTAGCCATTTTAATGCTTTAACCGGAATACCAGGAGCTGCCCATGGTGATGAATACCCGTACGATATTTGCCCTGCATTCGCAAAGCTCGTTTCTTCTGCACTTTTTGACTGGCGATCAATAACGGTAACATCATGACCCGCCTCAGCAAGATACCAAGCGGACGTTAACCCAATCACACCACAACCTAATACGATCACTTCCATACATACTGACTTTATTGATAAAAAATAATACGTGAAGAATGTGCGATTTACATTTGCTTAACAATCGATAAATATTAACATCTGTGTTTAGTATTTCTAAAGGCTGGTCAAATAAGCATGATTCGATTAAAAGGTAATGTGTTAGCAGGGTTAGCAACATTTGAAACAGTCGCGCGTTTTGGTAGCTTTACACAAGCCGCCGAGCACCTACATATTACGACAGGTGCGATCAGCCAACAAATCAGTCATTTAGAACAAGAGCTAAGCTTTGTGCTGTTTGAAAGACACTCTCGAGGAGTTCGTTTAACCACTGAAGGTAACCAGTTGTACTACGTGGTAAACCAAAGTTTGACCGATATTAGAGATGTAATTAATCAAATCCAAAAAGCGCATCATGCTGAAGGTGAAATACACCTTAAACTGACCCCCTCATTTGCTTTTAAGTGGTTAGTACCTCGCCTTCACGACTTCTATACTCAATACCCCGAGATTAAAATACATACCTTCGCTGAAGGAGCACTTGTCGATCACAGCGATACCAATTTTGATTTAGCGATTGATTATGGGCAAACACCCTATCTACCGACACGTAATAAAAGCCAGGTATCGTTATTAATGGCAGAAAAACTCCTGCCCGTGATGAGCCCTGATTACATGAAAAAGTTTGACTGGAATAACCCACAAGATGCAAGTCAAAACATCTGGGAGAAAGTCAGATTACTTCACGATGCAATGCCATGGCAACATGCCGCTAAAGATGATGAATGGCGTTTTTGGTTTAAAGAAAATGGATTAACACCACTCAACGTTGATATCGGTCTTCAGCATGGGCATTATTTTAATCGTACCGACATGGCAATGGCTGCCGCAGCAGCAGGGTTAGGGGTTGCTTTGGCTCGCTGTGCACTTGTAGAAGAAGACTTTTCGAAAGGCAGTCTAGTTTCACCTTTCGAGCCTCTTGATGCCAAGGCGGGCTATTACCTAATACAGCACCATCACTCTCCCGCCATTGAATGCTTTAAAGTATGGTTAAGACAGCAAATTAATTCATCTAATGCATAAAAAGGAACGTAACAGGCACAAGTAGCATATGAAAGTGATTAAAATATTAACTATCACTTTCACCATTATATCTCCAACAAGAAATACTCCACTTCACGATAAAACTTTTTTATTTGCAAAGACGAACCATCAATTGTTTAATCCATCCAATATTTACTAAGTACGTTATCAGACATAAAACCTTTACGTGCTTATATTTCATAAATAACACTAGGAATACCGTCGCTAATACTGCCCAGCGAGCTACACATCTACGATCTTTCTTTTAAATCCGTGTATTACCAAGGTTGTCAGCTAATCATTTATGCTGCACAAAACGGTGTCTGCTCTAAACAGATTGACGAAGTTGAATGTACTTTCAACGCCTTGGCCTATTTGCTGTGATCCCACAGTAATCGTCGTTATCATCAAAAGAGTGATGTAAAAATGAGTAATTGGTCAATTCATGATGCGCGTGAAATGTATAACACGCCCTACTGGAGCCAAGGTTACTTCGATATTAATGCGCAAGGTTCTGTTGTCGCTTGCCCTGATAAAAATGACCCAACGAATGCCATTGATCTGTCTAAATTAGCAGATGAATTAATTGCTGCAGGTGCTTCATTACCTGTACTGGTTCGATTCCCTGATATTCTGCAAAATCGCGTAGACAGCCTTTGCAGCGCATTTAATCAGTCGATCGAATCTTATGATTATCAAAATGGTTACCTTGCTGTTTATCCGATTAAAGTAAACCAGCAGCAAGCCGTTGTCAGTGAAATTCTAAAAAGCCAATACGCCAAACAACAGCGTCAACTGGGTTTAGAAGCTGGCAGTAAACCAGAACTCATGGCCGTATTAGCCATGGCGCAAGAAGCCAGCTCAGTGATTGTGTGTAATGGCTATAAAGACCGCGAATATATTCGTCTTGCACTTATTGGTGAAAAGCTTGGCCACGAAGTATATATCGTGCTTGAAAAAATGTCTGAGCTGAACATTATTCTTGAAGAAGCGAAACAACTTGGTGTCACTCCGCGTTTAGGCTTACGTGCACGTTTAGCCTCTCAAGGCAAAGGCAAGTGGCAATCAAGCGGTGGTGAAAAATCCAAATTCGGCTTATGTGCTTCACAAGTATTAACCGTAATTGAATCGTTACGTGAACGCGACATGTTGGGATGCCTGCAATTGTTGCACTTTCACCTTGGCTCTCAGCTAGCCAACATTCGTGATGTGAGAAATGGCGTAGGTGAAGCAGGTCGTATCTATGCCGCGCTCAAAAAAATGGGTGTGGGTATTACAACGGTCGATGTGGGCGGTGGTTTAGCGATTGACTACGAGGGTACACGTAGCCAAAGCAGTTGCTCGATGAATTACAGCCTGAGTGAATACGCTAATAATGTGGTTTACACCTTGGGCGATGTTTGTGTCGAATACGACATTGCGATGCCACGTATTATTTCAGAATCGGGGCGCAACCTAACAGCCCATCATGCTGTATTAATTACCGATGTGATTGGTGTTGAGGGCTATAAAGCGGAAGATATTTCAGCACCTGCCGACGACGCACCACAGATCTTGCATAATATGTGGCGCTCTTGGAAAGAGCTATCGGAATCAAGTGATCATCGTTCACTGGTGGAAATTTTCCATGATAGCCAAAGTGATTTATCTGAAGTACATACGTCTTTCAGCATGGGATTAATCAGCTTCATTGATCGCGCTTGGGCAGAGCAAGTCAGCTTACGCCTGTGCTATCAATTAGAAAAACTATTATCAGCCAAGAACCGTGCACATCGTCCTTTATTAGATGAATTACATGAACGCTTAGCCGATAAATTATTTGTGAATTTTTCGCTTTTTCAATCATTACCTGATGCTTGGGGAATCGATCAGGTTTTCCCTGTATTGCCTCTATCGCAATTGGATAAAGCACCTGAAAGTCGCGCAGTTATTTTAGACATCACCTGTGATTCTGATGGTGCTATCGATCAATATGTTGAAGGCCAAGGCATTGAAAGTACGTTAGCCGTACCAAAATGGGATGATGAAAATCCCTATCGTGTCGGGTTCTTTTTAGTCGGTGCATATCAAGAAATTCTAGGCGATATGCATAATTTATTTGGTGACACTGATACAGCAGTTGTACGATGTGATGGCGCTGGTCACTACGAAATTGAACACATTGAACGCGGTGATTCAGTCGGTGATGTATTACGCTATGTACATTTAGATGCTCGTGAATTCTTACGTCAGTATGAACTAATGGCAAAGGCGAACCTGCCTGAATCTGAGCACGCTGATATCCTTGGTGAATTGGCTGAAGGGCTAAACGGATATACCTACTTAGAAGATATGCGTAACAACAAATAGTCGTTACTCAATATCGTATTTTAATATCATGCTTTAACACCGAGATAGTCAGTCGTTATACCAATCTGGATAAGTAAATTTATGATCAGATACTTATTTAGGTTGGTATTATAATACCGACCGACTATCGGGTATTGCCAGGAGACAACAATGGCAACAATTGCCAATTACGCCGACTACTCATTATATTCCAATGCATTTGGGTTCTTACGACAGCCATTAAATTTTACACCACAGCAATCTGATGCTGATGTGATCATTACAGGTGTGCCTTTTGACCTTGCTACAACAGGACGTTCAGGTAGCCGAATGGGTCCCAGCGCTATTCGTCAAGCATCGATCAATCTTGCATGGGAAGGAAAGCGCTGGCCGTGGACGTTCAACTTAACCAACACCATTAAAATTGAAGATTGTGGTGATCTGGTTTTCGATTGTGGTGATCCTGCTCAAATGAGTGAGCGGCTTGAAATTCATGCCGATAGCTTAATACAGCAAGGAAAAACATTACTGAGTTTTGGTGGCGATCACTTCGTTACCTTGCCTTTATTGCGCGCACATGCAAAAAAATACGGTGAAATGGCATTAATCCATTTTGATGCGCATACCGATACTTACGATATGGGCAGTAAGTATGATCACGGTACAATGTTTTACCATGCACCGAATGAAAGGTTAATCGATCCTACCCATTCGGTTCAAATCGGTATTCGTACTGAACACAGTCATGCACTGGGTTTTAACGTTATTGATGCAGCGAATGCCAATGACCGCACGGTAGAATCCATTATTCAGCAAATTAAAGAGATAGTCGGTACTCGCCCTGTTTACCTTACCTTTGATATTGACTGTTTAGATCCCGCTTACGCTCCGGGGACTGGTACACCAGTATGTGGCGGATTAAGTACCGATAAAGTACTGAAGATACTAAGAGGCCTAGTCGGTATTAATTTAATCGGAATGGATGTAGTGGAAGTAGCACCAGCCTATGACCATGCAGAAATAACCGCACTTGCTGCGGCAACCATTGCCACTGATTTATTGCACCTTTGGGCAAGTAATCAAAACAAAAACTAATGTCAACTTCTGCGGGGAAGCCTCAACTTCCCTGCTAATTATCTCGATCAGTATTATCCTTTAAAGAGTCCGATACCACGGATATGAGGGATATGCAGGTCAACCTCGATACAATCATCTTTGAGTTATGTGCCATCGTGATAAGTACGGCGATATTAGGTACAGCATTTCTTTACGCCCGACAGCCAATCATTCTGGCTTATATTGCCGCGGGTATGCTTATTGGACCTCATGGGCTTGAGTGGATTCACAATGCTGAAAATGTGAGTCAAATCGGACACCTTGGCGTCATTTTGCTACTTTTCTTACTTGGACTTAATCTTCAACCCAGAAAGCTAATTCGTCTATTTAAAGAAAGTGCCATGGTGACATTAGGTACATGTAGTTTTTTCTTTTTATGCACTTTGGGTTTTGGTTTAGCCATTCAGCTCGCCCTGCATGATGCACTCGTTGCTGCTGCTGCCCTCATGTTCTCCAGCACGGTTATTGGGTTAAAGTTAATTCCGACCACAACGCTGCACCACAAGCGCATGGGTGAGATCATGACCAGTATCTTACTGGTGCAAGACATTCTCGCCATCACGGTTATTTTATTTCTCAACGTCGATAGCAATGACGGCATGATGCTCGCGTTTGGTATGCTCTTACTGAAATTTAGCCTGATGTGTATTTGTGCTTACTTAGGTGTGAGGTACGTTGTTCTACCATTATTTAGTCGGTTTGATGTTATCCAAGAATACAGTTTTGTCACCACACTCGCATGGTGTTTGCTGTGGGCAGAAACAGGGCATCAAGTTGGATTATCTTATGAAAGCGGAGCATTCATTGCAGGGCTATCTATTGCTGTCAGCAGAGTGTCTCAGGCTATTTCCATCCATTTAAAACCTCTACGTGAGTTTTTTCTGATTCTGTTTTTCTTTTCCATTGGTGCACGCATGAACTTAACCACGGCTAATATCTACATGTTGTGGGGATGTTTATTTGGCGGAATATTAATAGTGATTAAAGCGTGGGGATTTCGCTTCGCCTTGCACGTCGCAAAAGAAAAAACCAGCATGAATAGAGAACTAAGCGCTCGATTGAGCCAAGCTAGCGAATTTTCATTATTATTGGCTTATTCCGCCATGACATCAGAGGTCGTTTCACAAGAAGGAATAATGTTCATACAAGCCGCAACGCTGAGTACGTTTGTAATTTCAACCTATTGGGTTGTTAAATATTACCCTACCCCAATTTCAATGGTCAAAAATCTACGGCAAGATTAACTTTGAGACAAAACATGCCCCCCCGAAGCATCAGATGCGTCCAGGGATTTGTATCTAGCAACTCGTCAGAATTAGAACTCTTTGTAACTACGATACTTAATACTAAAGAAGATCGTATAGAGCACAGGCACAATGAGTAGGGTCAGAATAGTGGCAACACCTAAACCAAACATGATTACCGCAGCCATCGACTCGAAGAAAGCATCTGTAACCAATGGCAACATACCTAAAATCGTAGTGATCGCCGCCATACATACAGGACGTACACGGCTTACCGTTGATTCAAATACGGCCTTAAACGGTTCCTTTCCTTCTGAAATATCAAGATTGATCTGATCAAGTAAGACAATACCATTTTTAAGCAACATACCAGACAAACTTAGCATCGCAAGCAATGCCATAAAACCAAATGGCGTTCCCATTACCAGCAAACCCATAGTGATACCTATCATGGCTAGAGGTACACAGCACCAAATAACCAAAGGCTTTCGTATCGAGTTAAACAAGAATACGGTAATAAGGAACATCACCATAAAACCCATTGGCAATGAAGCAAACAGCGCGGTACTTGCATCACCAGACGATTCATATTCACCTCCCCATTCGAGCTCATAACCTGGTGGTAGTTTTATAGCTTCTATCTGGGGGCGAACCTTGTGAAATAACTCGGCTGGTAAAATGTCATACTCAAAATCAGCATCGGCAAATATGGTTAAAGTACGTTTTCGATCGCGACGTTGAATAATTTGATCTTCAAATTTAACATCAAAGCCATTTATTACCTGCTGCATGGGTACATAGACCGATAATGTCGGACTCCAGATCAGCAGGCTATTGATAGACTCGATATTAACCCGCTCTTCATCTGGCAAACGCGCGACGATAGGCAAGAGATTCGTACCTTCACGATATAATCCGGTCTGTAGCCCCGCAAAGGCATAATTCAGGGTATGATCGACATCTTCCTTATTGATACCTAAGCGACGAGCCTGAGTTTCATTAAATTTTGGTTCAATGAATTTAGTCCTTTCCCGCCAATCGTGACGTACGTTCACTGTACCTGGGGTGGCATTAAATATTGCCATCACTTCAGTCGAAATATCACGCAGTACATCAGGGTCGGAACCTTGGATCCTTGCCTCAATTTTAGCGTCTGTTGATGGACCTATCTCTAGTCGCTTAAACTTTAACTGGGCTTGCGGGAACTCAGCCTCGATTTGTTGACGATATGTCGACATTACAGAATCAAGCATGTCAAAGTCTGATGTTCGTATTGCTATTTGAGCAAAGGCCGCATAACTTTTTTGTGGTTCATAGGTCAGCATAAACCGTTGAAAACCTTTACCGATGGTGGATGATATAAATTCAACATTATCCAGTTTACTTGCTATTTGCTCCATACCTGCAATGGCTTCACGAGTTTCACGAATATCTGTTCCCTCCGGCAACCAGACATCTACCAAAAAGATAGGTGTTGTTGAAGGTGGGAAAAAAGACTGTTTCACGTAACCGAAACCCATGATTGAGATAGAAAAAGCGACCACAACAGCCATTACCGATAGCCAACGGAATCGCATACACACATCAAGCAAGGCTTTATAGCCGACAAAGAATGCACCTTTATATGGATCGCTTTCTTCTTCACCGCTCTGCGCCACCCCTTCTTTACCAAAAAAGAGTTGAGCAAAAAACGGGGTTAAGGTAATTGCTGTAACCCAAGATAAGGTCAGGGAAAATAGCAGAACCCAGAACAAAGAGCCGGCAAATTCACCTGTAGAGTCAGGCGAAAGACCGATAGGCGCAAAAGCGGTAATAGCAATAATTGTTGCGCCCAACAGCGGCCACATCACCTGACCAACAATGGACTTAGCCGCCTCAAGTGTGGATTGACCACGTTGACGCCCCATCAGGATCCCTTCAACAACCACGATGGCATTATCAACCAGCATACCCAAGGCAATAATGAGAGCCCCCAGAGATATTCGTTGCAGCTCTATCTCCGCCATTAGCATCAAAATAAATGTGCCTAAACAAGTCAAAAAGAGAATTAATCCAATCAGGATTCCGCTCTTTACTCCCATGAATATCAGCAGCACAATAATAACAATCACAACAGCTGCTACTAGGTTCAAAATAAAATCACGAACCGAGTTATCAACTTCCACAGGCTGGTTATACATAAACTCCGAAGTCATACCTGCGGGGCGGGCAAAATCAATATCTGTTAATTTATCATTAACTGCTTTACCTATCTCGACGACATTAACCCCCTGACTGAAGGAGATACCTATATTGATCGCTTGGCTCTGGTCAAAAGTAACAAAGTGATCGGGTATTTCCTGAAATCCTCGGTGGATCGTCGCGACATCTTTTAGATAAATGAGCTTATCTTTTGATGTACCAGGAATAATTAGATCACCTAACTCTTCGACAGATTGAAAAGCACCCGTTGGACGCAAACTTAAGTTTTCACCGGCAATACGAATATTGCCTGAGTCGACAACCATATTCTGGGAGTTAAGCAAATTGGTAATAAGGGTTAGATCGATTTGGAACGAAGCCAGTTTACTTAACGATACCTCAATAAATACTTGCTCTTGCTGCTGTCCCTCCAGCGTGACTTTACTGACGCCCGGAACCAACTCCAATTCACGTTTCACATAATCGACATAATCTAACAGATCTTGGTAGCTATAATCATCGCCACGAACCATCATCATGACGCCATACACATCACCAAAGTCATCATTAACCAATGGCGTATAAACCCCAGGCGGCAATTGACTTGTCATGTCTCCCACTTTACGTCGCAGCTCATCCCAGATTTGAGGTAGCTCATCTGGACCATAAGTATTTTTTATAGTCACTGTAATTTGGGACATGCCGGGGGTGCTAATGGAGACAATATCATCCACATAAGACAGAGCCTGAATTGCCTTTTCTATAGGATAAGTGACCTCTTCCTCTACCTCTGTAGCGGTGGCTCCTGGGTAAACCGTTACGACAACGGCATCTTTAATAGTAAAAGGGGGGTCTTCCAGTTGGCCTAAACCGAAGAATGACATTACACCGCCAATCAACAGGATCAGAGTAAACATCCAACTTATGATGCTGTTTTTAACAAAATAACTTGCAATATTCATCGTTCACCCTTCATCTGTTCAACTTTTTGGCCTTCGGTCAAACGTGAAGCTCCGTCAGATATGATCTCTTCTCCATCCTTCAAACCCGCTGTGATTTCTATCATATCGCCCGAAAGAATACCTAAATGGACCTCTCGGAGCGTTACTGTCTGACTATCGCTTTGATATACCCAGACATTAGAAATTTGCTTATCCAACAACAATCCATCTTGCATCATCACAGCATTCACTGGCACCAGATACCCGCGACTATAGGTGTAAGTCATATTCTCTAAATCAACCTTTACTTTAGCTTGCATACCTTCAAGCACCTTATGCTCAGGATCAAAATCAACCACCAAAGTGGCGATATAGCTGTGAGTTACAGGATCCTTGATCATGCTCACTTCCAAAGGTCTACCCTCAAACGTGATATCGGGATAAGCTTCAAAGGTCACATCAAAAAGATCATCATCTGTTCTATCCTCTTCCCGTATCGCAACAGAAATGATCATATCGGGTATTTGTACATCCACTTCGATCAGGTCCATTTTGTGCGTACTCAAAACAGAGACACCCGACTGGATATTTTCAAAAGCATCGAGGAATACATCGCCAACTATGCCGTCAAACGGCGCCCTTAACTCGGTATACTCCAGCGTAAGTTCTGCCATACGGAACTCTGCCTTGGCCACCAAATACTCAGCACGCATCTTGTCGTATTCAGCCTGCGACATCAGCTTTTTCTTTAACATTGACTTGCCGCGTCGGTACTGGTTATTAGTCTGCTCTTTTTTGGCTCGGCGATCATTGAGCGCAATTTCGTAGTCACTCTTATCTAAAACCGCTAACAAGTCGCCTTTTTTAACCTGTGTCCCTTTCGAGACAGGGATCTCTGCAATTTTTCCATCGACACGAAAAGAGAGCTCCGCCAGATCATGCGCTTTAGCAACACCATTAAAAACTCGTCCTACTTCGTTCTTAAATTCCGGTAACTGGAATACCTCAACACGAGCAACTTTTTCTTCATATTCAATTTCATCCACGCACCCCAGCAGAGCTGTACTACTAAATAAAGTTACCGCTAAAATTTTCATTTTCATGATTACAGCCCCCTCTCTTTAACCCAAGGCACTGCGGCTTGGCCATCTTGTAATTCAGTTGCACCGGTCGTCACTAGCCAATCACCATCTTGTAAACCGCCCACCAATCGACCGTCATCAAGCTTTACTGCTACTTTTTCCAATTTATCGCTTTCAGGCAACCAACGAAAAACAAAATTATTGCCATTATCTTGGATTAAAGCACCCGCAGGGATTTCAAGTAATTTATCATTGGCAGAATCAGGAATAGTGAGCTTCACCTTTGCATTCATGCCAGAAAGAACGTTCACCTGTTCGGGAGTCGGTAAAGTGAAAACAACGGTATAGCTTGCTGTTGATGGATCTGCGACTGTGCTCAGTTCTTTAAGGCTAGCTTCAAACCACTGTTCTTTTCCCTCAAAATTAATTTCGACTTTGAGTGCGCTTTCTTCTTGCTTTTGTACTCGTTGCAATGAGCCTATATATTGCTCAGCCAGCTGAAAGCTGACATCGATGAAGGATTCCGTTTGAATTCCCAACACCTGCTGTTTTTCTCTAACAAACTCAAACTCTTCCGAATAACGAGTTGAGATAGCCCCGTCATAAGGTGCCAGCAACTTAGTATAGTCACGATCGTTATTCGCCTTATCTAAAGCTGATTTGGCGGTAGCTAGTTGGCTCTTAGACTTATCAAAATCATTTTTAGATATAAAGCCTTTACCCACCAATTGCTTAGATCTTTTATAAAGAACTCGCGCTAATTCATATTGTGATTTTGCAACCTGATATGCCTGCTCGTACATAGCAGGGTCTATAGTTGCCAATAGATCACCAGCCTTAATTTGAACCCCAGGTCTAACCAATATTTTGTTAATTTCACCAGCAACGCGAAAAGAAAGTATTGCTTGGTCTGACGCCTGTACCTCCCCCGGTAATATTCGTTCTTTTTGACCATCACCAATCTGGACCTGTATCAACTTCACTGGTCTAGGGTAATCAGGCTCACTCTCAACCTTTCTTTCATTACCGCAGGCAGTAAGAAAAGTCAGGCTAGTAATTAGCAAACAAGCCCTGAAGTAATGCAATTTCATACTTAAAAGATACCTTTGGGTGATATTTATAATATTCGCAAAAGTATAGTGTAAATATTGATCGCAATTTTCGCAGAAACGAGCATCTTGAGGTGACTTGGGTATACACTTATATAAGTAAGTTCATGTGGGAGAGATCATGGCAAGTAATAAAAGAGCGTGATTATAAAACGCTTATAGAGGGTTATGTGTAAGTGGAGGATAGCTATGCGAAGCGTTTAGCGCTGTCGATGAATTTAAGAAGGTAGAACTTATTCGCTGGACTAAAAAATGATTGGTAATATAAAAAAAGCTGTAACCCTTAAGCCTCAAAGAGTTACAGCGAACTACAGTCAGCATTTATACTGCAGAAAATGGTTAGCGGTTTTAGCTACGGTATTTATACGTTTTTTATCCGCTATTACATTGACCAAATGTAGAAGATTTGCGATTTCATTCGAATAATAATGCCTCGAATAACATCTAAGAACCCAAGGAAGCCAATTGGTTTTTCTGCACTTATCCATGCCAAACCTACAGAACCAACGGGAATATCATAACCATCAGTTTCATTAAGCTTTAATCGAACAAAGTGGTGTTTATTCGCAACATTAGCACCTGTTACTTGTCGGACATTATCGTCTCGTGCCAATAAACTACCCTGCGATTCGCCCGTGGCTTCAATAATACCTTCCACTTCAGCGTTAAATACTTTTCCGGGATAAACAGCAGAAGTAAATTCAGCCATCTGCCCTGATTTTACATTACGAATTGCCTGGTGGTTAACTCGCATTAATACATATTTTTCTTCGGTGTACATCTGAATACGTGGCATAACACCGACATATTGCCCTTCACGCATAATAAAATTCGTCAAATAACCATCAGCGGGCGCATGTACTTTCGTGTTATCTAAATTCCACTGTGCTTGCGCGACATTTTCTTGTTCAGTTACAACATCAACCTCATGACTATTTACATTCAGCTGTGATTTTTCAAAATCTAATTTAGCTTTGCTTGCCGATAATATTGATTTATCTAACTGAGATACCAGTGTGATTTTCTTGGCTTTCGCCACTTCTACCGCAGTACTTTGTTCATCGAGCATGCTTTCAGTAATTGTATGATTAACAACTTTATTTTGCTCAATGTAACGATTATACGTTGTCTGTTTCCATCTCAAATCTTCTTCAGCTGCACTAATTTCGTTCTTGGAAATTTCAATATCTTTCAATGATGCTTGGTATGACGATTCAAAAATACGGACATCTTCTTTAGAAATACTTAATGAAACTTCTGCTGAATTAAGTAATGTCTCTGCTTTATTCTTCGCAATGACGTAAGGTTCATCATCAATTTCATAGATCAATTGACCTTTTTTAACCTTTTCATTAGGGCTAACGTAAATAGCTTTCACATGCCCCTTAATTTTTGTCGAACCTGGGCGAAGTTGGATGTGGGGTGATTGCACCAGTGAGCCACCAGACAGATCCATCGGGGCAAATGTGATAAGCCCAACCCATACAAACATCAACCAGCCTGTTCCACCTAAGTAGGCAAAACTTTTCGAATACTTATTCCACGGCATACCCACTAAACGAAGTAGGTAAATAAACAAAGCCCAAACAGCTAAACCTTCAAGCATGCTCAGTCTCCTTAGGTGTTGTGGTTACAGATGAAGACGTTGTTGCTTCATGTTCTTTTTTATATTCAGAAGATGGCACATACTCAGAATCAGTATCTTCTTTCCAAATATCACGAATTCGACGCAATGCTTGTTCGCCATCTACAAAGGCGATAATGACAGCAACTACCCACACCCAATGCCATATAAAGCCAATCCATGTAAGGGCGGTAATCAGTCCTATTTGATGATGTTCTTTGCTTGATGCTTTATGAATAGGTAATTCGTGTATCTTCCAAAAACCGATACCAACAGCAGCAATAGTGCCAATCAAAACAATCGCGGCAACGACATGCAAAGCTGTATCTACGCCAGTATCAACGAATGGCATACTAAAGAGGCTCATTTACAATCTCCAATTTCATGAGAGCAATTATTATTTCGTATTTTTATTTTCGAGTATTGTTATTGATATCACATAAAAATCACCAATAACGGATAGAATAAATCAATAATTACCAGTTATTGATATACTTTACCCTTGCGGTATTATTCAAAAACAGTTTTGTCATTTCAGCGAGATAAAATATGATTGATATTCCATTTATCAGAACAACTTTTTTACTGCCTCTCATCGCTGGTATTGAAAAACATTTTGGTATTACCTCAAATGATTTAGGCATACCAAAACGCATTATTGATGAACCTATGTCATTAATTCCTCTTTCTGAAGTAATGATATGGTTAGAAAAAATCGAACGTAAAACAAACAATCCAGCCTATATGATAGATATTGCCTCGGAATTGAAGTTTTCTAATATGGGGTATATTGGAGAGTGGTTTTTATCTTGCCCTGATCTCTCTCTCGCCTTTCGTCGTATTAACTATGGAACATCGTGCTTACAATCGGGTACGACATTCCACGGTGAGCAATCAGGAAAAATGATTAAGTGGTGCTACAACAGCAGTAAAGCTAAAGGACGTGCTCGCTTACATGACAGCTTGCGTGTCGCTATTATGTATATGCACGCGCTAAGATATTATATGGGAGAAAAATACTGCCCAATTTCAGTAGAGATAAGTGGCCCACCTTGCGGAAAAGGTAAAGCTGAAGCTTTCTTTGGTTGTAACATTCAATGGAATGCTCCCGAAACCAAGGTATGGATCGATATGGCTATTTTAGTTACTGGCAATAAAAAGGAATTTTCGGTTACACGCCCAATCATGATGTCTAACTTACAACTTGATGATTTACTAAACATGCCTCAACCACAAGACACCGCAAAAGTAATATTTGAACTGGTCAATTACGCTCGATATTACGGTCGCCCAAATGTTGACTTTGTAGCCAAACTTATTGGATTATCACGCCAACAACTTCAACGCCGTTTACATGAATATGGTTGGAATTTTACTGTCATTACGAGCTACGTTCTGTGTAATTTAGCGATTAAATATATGATGGAAGGCATGAAAATAGCCGATATTGCTAAAGAACTCGGATATACCAACACCCAGAGTTTTAGTAAGGCTTTTCAGAAGTATAGAGGGGTAACCCCCCATGAATACCAACAGAAACTACTCGAACGTAGCCGTCACTAAAAGCATATATACCCAAGCTACCGTAAGACTATACTTATGCGCTCTTGTTTTTCACACTGCATCGAAAAGTGATCTTCTGGTGTAATGTGATACCACATATCAAATTGCGCTTTTTCATCGCCTTTCAATGTTGGCTTAAAGAAAATTCGATAACCTGTAAGATCACGGCGTTGATCGTAATTAAATGGATCAATATTATGTGGATCAGCGATGATTTCACGCGTTAATGCTAAGGGCTTTAATACAGGATCATTTCCTTTTAACTCAAAATGATAATCAATAAATAATTTAAATTCTAATTGTGTTTTATCTTCTACTTTATAACGTACCCATTCTTCAGACATCACCAAGCCATCATCACGAAAATCATACACTACCAAGGATTCTTTATTAGGATCTGTTACTTCTGTAGGTTCACATTGCCATTTACCCTCAAAATTAAACTGCGATGAGGAAGCCATTACAGAAGATGGAATCAACATAAAAGGAAGCAATAACCCCAGCGTCGATATTTTTTGTTTAAATTGCATTGTTGATCCTTCCTTAGACCGTTTCCTATGAATGTTACATAACGGTAAACCTAAGTGTACAGTAAACCATGGATAATTTAATAACTCCTCGCCCCTAACTCATAAACACACGTAACAGCCTGCTATTACTTAAACGATTTCGAAGGTGCTGTGGCATTAACCCTTTTACATAATTTTTCATAGATTTTGATCTATGCTGTACATGTTAATTATTAATTATATTTTGATGTTATTTACTTCAGTGTGAGCCATTGAAATTGCTACTACACCTTTAATTATTCTTGGGAGGCGTTATGAACTTCAATCAATTATTAATTCCCATTGCTCCAGAGCAGCCACTTGGCGATTCATTCCATCAAGCTTTACGTTGTGCAAATAGCAATGCATCACAAGTAACACTACTAATGGTAATCGAAGAATTAGCCGAATTAAAAGAAATTGCTAATCACTCTGGTACGACATTAGACTTACTCGATAAAGCCACCAAGGTTTATCACGCCGAATTAAAACAGCATGTAATCAATCTTAAGACTCTGTATTCCAATGTAAAATTTAACACCCAAATTCGAACAGGTATCCCTTTTATAGAGATCATCAAAAGTGCAAAAGAATTTCAATCCAAAGTTATCATTATTGATTCACATCGAAGCAACAAAGAGCGGGCTTGCCAATCGGGAAGTACAACTCGGCACTTAATGCGAAAATCCGAAATTCCAATTTGGTCAATTAGCCCCAACTCAACGCCGATTCGAAACGTCGTAGCCGCGATAGATTTTTCAAATCAAGATAACGAGGGTTTCACAGATAAAATCATTTCATTAGCCATCGAATTTTGCACGTTAACTGGTGCAGATCTTACACTTTGCCATGCTTGGCGCCTCGAATCTGAAGGTTTTTTAAGAAAATGGAGTGGCTATACCGAACTCGATATTGCCCTTGTTGCCCAAAAAATGCGTACGGATAGAGCAATGCGTCTAAAATCGCTTCTAATGCCCTATGAGAATAGTCTGGTCAATACAAAGGTGCGGCTACTGGAAGGTGATGCGAGAAGCGTGCTTCCCCAGTTTGTAGAAAAAGAATCTGTCGATGTTGTTATTCTGGGCTCGCTTTCCCGTTCTGGTGTTGCTGGCTTCCTTATGGGAAATACTGCAGAGTCGATGCTCAATCAGCTTAATTGCTCTGTTATCACCCTCAAACCTGATGCATTTCGCTCACCTGTGCTTAGTTAGTAATGCCAGAGCAGTAAATAGAAATCTATTCTAAGGGCAATGAACAATGAACAATGAGGTCTGGCTCAATCTCTCTTCGATTAAGCGCTATATTCAGTACGTCAGTGATCAACTGTTCAGTCATCGTTGTGTCTAATGACCAACCGACTATTGCCCTCGAATAAAGGTTCATTACTGTTGCTAGATAAAGCCACTATCAGATTTTCAATTATTCATGATCGCAACATATCACTTTATGCAAACAGAAAGATCTAACCCTACGTTCTTTAGGAATCTTTTTTGAGAAACAGCCAGACAAGGACGCCGACGAATATAAAAACGTTAACATTAAGTAAGGTATCCACTAATTGCAGCGTCATTTGAAGGTCTCCTTTCTTAGCTCTTTGATAAAACAGACTGCGATCAACAAAACTATGTAAACGAACGGCAAGGCACCCAAGGCGATGATGCTTTTAACGGCAGCGATGCTGTTGGAGAAAATCATCACCAACCCAAGCGCTCCCAGAATCCCCCCCCAAACAAGTTTAGTCTTCGTGGATGGATTGAGATCACCACCACTGGAAAACATGGAGAGTACAAACGCTGCACTGACCACGCTCGTCACCACAAAGAGGAAGGCTGCGATAACAGTGGCACCGATCGTCAGATCGGAAAACGGTAACTTATCGAGGACAAAAAATGTGGTGCTATCGATGTGATTGTCAATCACATCCAGGATTGCCACATCCGTTTCCAATACCCCATAAAACCCGACACTACCAAAAACGCCGAACCAGAAGATCGAGAAAATTGACGGTACTATAACCACTCCGAGGATAAATTCCTTGATGGTCCTACCCTTTGAAATACGAGCGATAAATACGCCCACGAACGGCGACCAGGCCAGCCACCACACCATGTAGGTGAGGGTCCAGGATTGAAACCAGTTGCCCGCAACCTCATCATAAAAGGTCAGAGTATGGAAACCCTGTGTCAGAACTCTTGAGAAGTATTCGCCAGCCCCTCCCATGATCCCACCCATAATGTAATGGGTGGGTCCGGCGAGGATGACGAAGAACATCAGACAGCCCGCGATGGCCATGGCGGTGTTAGAGAGCACTGCCATCCCCTTGCCAAGGTCAACCGTCAGCGGGCCGAGGTAAGCGATGATCAGCATCCCAAAAATGACCAAGCTGATGGTCATTCCCGATTTTTCCAACCCGAACATAGACTCCACGCCGGCCTGAACCTGGAAAACGCCAATGGCGATGGAACCGCCCACACCGATGGCGATCGCGGTGATCGCCATGAGATCACTGAAGCCGCCCACCCACTTCGGCCAGCCTCGATCGCCGAAGACATGCCGGATGGGAGCACTGATAAGATTAGGTGTTCCCTTACGGAAACTGAAATAGGCAATGATAAGGCCAACGGTGGCGTAGATGGCCCAGGCATGGAACCCCCAATGGAAGTTCGTGGCAAAGAGTGCATTCTGTGCCGCGTCTGGTTGGCTCATGTTGGGTAGAAAGGATTTATAGTGGAACAGGGGTTCGGCACTACCAAAATAGAGAAGACCCACTCCCATACCTGCGGCAAAGAGCATCGTCAGCCAGCTCACGGTGGAAAACTCTGGCCTGTCGTCATCCTTGCCCAGCCTTATGCTCCCGTACTTGGAAAAGGCTAACCAGATACACAGGTACACCAGCAGGCAGGCGGTCAGCATGATGAACCAACCTCGACTATTGAACATGATCCCGACCACCGTCGAAGAAAATTCTGCCAAACCAGCCGTGTCAGCGATACCCCACAGTGCGATCCCGCCAGTTAAAGATAATGAGAGCAGAAGGATTGTATTCTTGAACATGAGCATTCCTTTCGGTGCTGACCAATTAGAAAAGTTACCAGAGCTTCACAGGGTCAAGTCTTGCCTTTTGCATCAGGCTAATATCAGGCTTTCTATAACCCATGCTCTACCAATTACTATATGCAAAAAGCGAGAGTTGCCCCCTTACTTTTGTTCTTAATCACGCCGATACTCGCTTAACACGAACTCATAATGACTGTAGCATTGGACGCGGATTTTGCACTTCATTGCCTAAACTGGTTACATATAGCAAAGCACTATGAGGAGTTACTTCCTCAGTTTGTTTGCTAACTAACTTTGGGACAGAACCAAATTAGATCCATTGTTCTAATTTTCAGAGTTCTCATAAGAAAATGTATCGGAAGATAGGAGCTTTATCACAGCTAACGTTGACTTAAGGTGCACCACGAAAAATCACCAAACGCACTAGATGGGTGTTTTATTAATACCGTGGACACAAGCCTTTATAAAAACTCATATCATGTATAAGTTATTAGACTCCAGCCATTGCTTTACCGCGAGATTAAAAGTTACCAGTTTCTTGGGTGTTACGCGCCTTTGGGCATATATGAGACTCAGTTTATGAGCTTTTACTGACCATTCAGGGAAAACATGAACAAGATCACCACTCTCGATAAGATCTTCACCTTGATAATACGGCAAGCTTGCGACTCCCATTCCCTGTATAGCTAGCTCTAATATTGAATTATAGGTGTTGGAGCGAAGGCTTCCTGTCACTTCAACATCATAGCTTTGCTCGTTACTAATAAGCTCCAGTTGATTCCAGCGCTCATTTTGACTGTTAAGAATGAAAGTGCATTGATGAATATCTTCGATAGCTGCCAGTCTTTTCCCTTTGGCGTAATTAGCGCTACAAACCAACACATTTCGGATGTAGCCCAGATCGTTGGCAATGACATCGCCTGGTAATTCATCATAAGCCCGAAAAGCGACATCAAAATCTCCGGACTCAATTTTCTTTTTCATAGGGCCAAAATCGAGGGTTAAGTTAACCTTCGGGTATTGTTGCCTGAAGGACGGGATCACATGACGACAAAGTGCTCGACCAAACTCGATGGGCGCTGTGACTTTCAGGTCACCAGCGACTTCCTGCGTAATATCTTTTACACGCATCTCAGCCTCAGTGGCCAATAGCTGAATTTGCTTTGCCTTTGAGTATAACTCTTCCCCGACTTCGGTAAGGCTGATTGACCGGGTAGTCCGATGGAACAACCTGGAATTCAACGCCTCCTCAAGCTTCTGAATATGACGTGACACCAGACCTTTAGATACATCGAGTGTCTCTGCAGCTTTGGTGAAGCTACGCTCTTCGGCTACTACACGGAAGGTCTGCAAATAGGTTAAATTCATCAATTAGCGCCATTTAGTAAACAGTGTAGTCATTTTCTGCTGTTTTTCTCTCAACATCAACCGTCTAACATTCAAAATATAAACAGAAAGGAGAAAAACGATGAAAGTTCTCGTAATTGGTGCATCGGGCACAATCGGCAGCAAGGTTGTAGAAGAGCTAGCTGAAACACATGACGTTGTTAAAGCCGGCAAAGGCAGCGGCGATGTACAAATTGACATTACTAATCCCGACTCAATCCGCTCGGCACTTGACTCAATAGGTCAGCTGGACGCAATCATCTGCGCTACTGGTGATGTTGCCTTCAACGCTTTCACAAGCTTATCGCGTGAAGAGTGGGATGTTGGTATTAACAGTCGCCTTATGGGGCAAGTGAACTTAACCCAAATTGGTGCTGAATATATCAATGATAGCGGCAGCATCACGCTAACAAGCGGTATTATCGCAGATTACCCGATCGCCTATGGGACGAGTGCAGCCACGCTTAACGGTGCAATAGAGCATTTCGCAAAAGCGGTATCGACTGAGCTGCCGCGTAGTATTCGCATCAATGTCGTCAGTCCATCAGTGGTCACCGAATCACTGGATACATACGGTGACTATTTCCCTGGATTCCACTCGATCGCTGCAAAAGATGTCGCAACATCCTATATCCGTTCGGTGTTAGGGGTTGAGTCGGGTCAAACATTCAAGGTCTTCGCAGGCAACTGAGTTAACAAGAGGTATTTGAGATGAATAAGCTAATTTTTATGGCCGCTGTCACTGCTTTCTCTATGAACGCGTCAGCTAACTCATTGGTAGAAGATAATCCGACCCTTGTCGGCGATGCTTTTGGCTTTGTTGAAGGCCCGGCGTGGGATTCGCAACATCAGCGCTTCTTGTTTAGCGATATACCCAACAACAAGACATATTCCTATGACCTAAAAGGGACATTGAGTGTCTTTGATGAAAACTCTGGCTATGCCAATGGCCTCGATTTTGATTCAAAGGGCAACCTATGGGCGGCACGTCATGACAGAAAGCTGTCATACGTTCAAGAAAACGGTGAGAAAGTCATCGCAGCGGCGACATACAACGGAAAACGCCTGAATAGCCCAAATGACTTAACAGTTAAAAGTGATGATAGCGTCTGGTTTACCGATCCACCGTTCGGCATTCAAGGCTATGGTCCACAAAAAGCGGAAGAAGAGCAGCCAGTCAGAGGTATCTATCGCTACTTGGATGGTGATTTTCAGCTGGTATATGGGGATCTGAAATTACCCAATGGTATTGCCTTTTCTCCTGACGAGTCATTCTTATACGTTGCTGATACGTCGGATGGTTGGGTTTATCGCTTTAAGGTGAACGGTCAGACTCTCAGTGACAAGACCCAGTTTGCCAAGGTCAATCCACCTTCTGAGTCAGAACCGATGGCCGACGGAGTTGAAGTTGATCAGAAAGGCAATGTTTATGTAGCCGGGCCAGGTGGTGTAGGTGTATTCAACACAGAAGGTCACCAGCTTGACTACATTGCAATTGATGCAGGTCATATCAGTAACATCGAAATTGGTGGCCAGAATCAAGACCTATTAATGGTTACTGCATACAATAAAGTTTTATTATTCCAAATGAAATAACGACAACCCTTGACTGATACGCAACAGATCCGACAGGATCTGTTGCTTCAATTGAGATATCAGATTAGCCGCTCACAATTATGGCAAATTGACATGAATAGTTTATTAATAAGTAATAGCTCTAACACAGAAAGGGGCGTGCGACGTGAAGTCGTATGAAGCGCTGTTCACCGCTTAACGAGTGAACCATCTGTATCACCAGATGAGCCTAGGGCTCTGAATAAAGTAGCGAGCCTAACAATGTAACGAAGATTGGTCATAGACCAATCAGGATATGAACCGTGAGGGGACGATCCTCCTGATAACCACAAATCGGGGGAGTGCTAGGCAGTCAAGTCAGTATGATGAACATAAGTGAATCCGCGTAAGGTGCGTTATGTGATGAAACAACGGAAGTGGTTAATACGCTTTAGCCAAAAGGCAAGAGAGTCGGAAAGAGATTGCCCCATGCTCTTTCGTGATCATTGAACTCTCCGCACTTATATGGACTCCTCGTTTTAATCAACAACTTTTCAAATATAACGATAGTTGCGCACTTATATACGGGCTCTTATTGGATAGCTATTCCTGCCCTTTGATGTGTTCGCCCCAATGGTTCTATTCTATAGTGCAGTATCCAAGTACTTTAGTGCGGAACTGAATTCCATTGGTTGTCTATAGCGGGCATCTAACCTGACATTGCGCGACATACGGAACACGGTAAGCCTGTATCACTCCTTCTGGGAAAGCCTTTGTGGCCGATAGTGATGCAGGTATAGGAGGTTGGAAAAAGTGAAGGCTGCATTGTAATGATGCAGATACAGACTTGTGTCTGATCACGAAAGTGAGCCCACTTCCGACTGGTCTCCCGTTGAAAGAGAATTCGAAGAACTTTATTCAAGGAGAAACGCAAATGATGATTTCAAAAGAGATTAGTGCCTCTCCTGACAGCGCTCAATGGCATTCAATAGACTGGAAATCCATTGAATCGCATGTGTTAAAGCTTCAAATGCGTATTGCAAAGGCAACACGAGAAGGTAAACGCAGCAAAGCGAAAGCGTTGCAGTGGATACTGACTCACTCGCGTTCAGCAAAGCTTCTTGCTGTTAAACGAGTATCACAAAACAAAGGCAGTAAAACGCCAGGAATAGATGGTGTCATCTGGAGTACGGATACACGCCGTATGAAAGCACTAAATCAATTGAGCAGAAAGGCATATCAAGCCAAACCACTCAAGCGTATCTATATCCCCAAAAAGAATGGCAAACTTAGACCACTTGGTATCCCATGCATGATCGACAGAGCGCAGCAAGCGCTCCACCTTCTTGCATTAGAGCCTATATCGGAGACGCTTGCTGACCCTAACAGCTATGGATTTAGACCAAACCGTAGCACTGCTGACGCAGTCGATCAGTGTTTCAAATGTTTGGCTCTAAAGAAATCCGCTAAATGGGTTCTTGAGGGAGATATCAAATCCTGTTTCGACAAAATCGGGCATCAATGGCTGATAGAAAATATCGCTGTAGATAAACGGATGTTGGAACAATGGTTAAAGTCTGGCTTTGTAGACAAAGGGCTGTTTTATCATACTGATGAGGGCACACCACAAGGTGGGATCATATCCCCAACTTTGATGTTAATGACTCTTGCTGGGCTGGAGCAGCGCATCAAATCTACCGCTCTTAAGAAAGGTGCGAGAGCCAACTTTATCTGGTACGCCGACGATTTCGTCATCACTTGCGCTTCAAAAGAAGTGCTAGAGAACGATATCAAACCGTTGATCGCTGAGTTCTTAGGGGGACGGCACTTGGCAACAGGTGTCGTCTACCCGACATAAACGCGTTAGAAAAAGGCCGCCGAAGCGTGTGATCGCTATCAATAGCCTCTTCATCTATGATAGGCGACTTTGCTTTTCTATAATAATTAGCAAATGTAGAACTAGGCATATACTAGTTCAACCGTTGTATCTGCTGTAATTGGGACATCTAAGTCTGCATAGAGCAAACATTTAGACAGAAGGTCACAAATAATAGGCATTATATGCTGCTTAGATATACCAGTTTTCGAGATAAGCGGTTCGACACTTTGAGAACCAAAGCGACTGACAATAGATAACATTAGTTGTTGAGTATCACTTAAATTATTTCGTGATGCATATCGATGAATTAACTTAAGATTTTTAAGAAGAGGCTTAATTCTGATATGTGACTCTTAGATTAACTCTAACGTAATACCAAGCTGTTCAACTGCTGACCTTTTTGCTTCATAGAGAACAAATTCACCAGTATCGAATTCAATTAGAAAGTCAGGAACATACTTGTGCTTTTTACTATCTAAGACGTAAGAGTATCTAATAGGTTGAGAGCAGGGCTGGTGAAGGCACTTTCAAGTGCATCTTGCACCATTGAGGAGGAGAGAGGAATGATAGCCATAAATATTGCCTCTTTCACCATATGTCGTAAACTTACAAAAGTATGGTACAGAAAGAAGCAACATCAAGTTATGGTTGTGATAAATATCAACTTATGGTGGTAAATATCACTTTATGGTTGTTTCAACAAAAAGAGGCAATATCGGGTTTATTCTTTACCGTAAACGTTGTTTTCTTGCTCTTGTACACGGATGAATGTCGCGCGTTTTGTTAGCTCTTTAAGTTGCGCTGCACCAACGTATGTACAAGTTGAGCGGATGCCACCCATGATATCTTGGATAGTATTCTCAACAGGACCACGGAAAGGCAATAGCACGGTTTTACCTTCAGCTGCACGGTACTTAGCCACGCCGCCTGAATGCTTAGCCATAGCTGACTCAGAAGACATTCCGTAGAATTTCATGAACATTTCGCCGTCTTTTTCTATAACTTCACCGTTGCTTTCTTCGTGACCCGCAAGCATACCGCCAAGCATTACGAAATCAGCACCGCCACCGAATGCTTTAGATACGTCACCTGCGCAAGAACAACCACCATCACCAATAATACGACCGCCTAGGCCGTGTGCTGCATCAGCACATTCGATGATTGCAGAAAGCTGAGGGTAACCAACACCTGTTTTAACTCGTGTAGTACAAACAGAGCCAGGGCCAATACCCACTTTAACAATGTCTGCACCAGCAAGGATGAGTTCTTCAACCATATCGCCAGTTACAACATTACCAGCACTGATTACCTTGGTTGGGAATTCAGCACGTACTTTTTGTACATACTCAACTAGATGTTCTGAGTAACCGTTAGCAATATCAATACAGATAAAGATTAGATCATCAGTTAACGCCATAATGTCTTTCGTTTTTTGAAAGTCGGCTTCAGAAGTACCGGTTGAAACCATTGCGTTATTAAGAACGGAAGCATCATTATTTTTAACGAAACCAGCCCAGTCTTCTACTGTGTAGTGTTTGTGGATTGCAGTCATCACATTATGCTTAGAAAGTGATGCTGCCATTTCAAAACTACCCACTGAATCCATATTAGCTGCAATGATTGGTACACCAGACCATTGACGACCACTATGTTTGAATGTAAAATCGCGGGTTAATTCAACTTGAGAACGGCTTTTTAACGTTGAACGTTTTGGACGAAACAGTACATCTTTAAAACCTAACTTCAAGTCTTGTTCGATACGCATGGTAATTCCTTAATCTTATCGAATATTGCTCAGCGAAGCGTTTACTGGCAGGTAATCGTTTTCGTCTTATGAGCAGGCACAAAAAAACCGGAGCGTTGGCAGACGCTCCGGTTTTCAGTATTATAGAGCCAGAAACTTTTTTAACAAGTCTAATAATACGATTTTTTTTGTGATACCATCCATTAGATTACATCTACAGAAAATGCGATTTCCCTTCTATTGTTATCTGATTTTCCCTCTTTTTTAATCAATCTCTTTCATTTTCCTCAAATCCTTGCATAATTCTTAATTCCTTCGTTTTTACCGTCTATATTTCATACAGAAGGACGTTGGTTGTAAGCATTGCACAATGGATGGGTTAGTTGTTTTGAACAAAAGAAAAATAAGAAAAATATTCCCACTCGATTTTTTTGGGGAAGATGGCAGTTGGCGTTTTATTATACGGGCAGAAAGCCCTGATGAAGTTATTGATGCTATGTATTGGCGTGCATATATTTCGTGTCATCGTAAAGATTTTGATTTACTGCATTTAGCAACAGATAAGTTTAATTATAAGTACCATTACTCATCATCTGATTCTTCAGAGCTGCATTATGGTTTAGGTGGTGAACCAATGCGGGTGAATATGATGGGGCCTATCGTCCCAATTTCTGTAATTCTTAAGAAATGGGGCAATGATGTAAGTGTTGTTGTTTAATGTATTAATCTGATTAATCACCTCTACTGAGTATTAACAAAAAAGGCCTCTTTTCAGTGGCCTTTTTTGTATCTAAAAATTAGCGTTGTACTTACCTACAATAAAATCATCTACTTGTGATTCGAGGGCATTAGAAGCTGGTTATGCTCACAAACACCGAAATCAAAATACCACCAAGCATAGGAACAGTTGTCCGCTTCGCCAATTCAAACGGTGACACATCTGCCACCCCAGCAATCGCAACCATGTTAGGGGCAATCGGTGAAATATTACGGCTCATGCCTGCAACAAACTGCATTGGTAGCAACATCATTACAGGGGCAATACCCATCTTTCCTGCAATCTCTGGCACTAAATTGGCAAACGAGAAAAATGCAGCGTTACCCGACCCCATTAAAATTGCAGATACCATGATGATTGCCACCATCACGATAGTCATCAGTATCGGACCAAAACCTGCTGATTCAGCCGCATTCACGATCACGTCAATCGCACCGATGGTTTTCAAACCTTGTGCAAAGGTTTGACCTGCGACGATAAATGTCACGACATTAGCAAACTGACGTCCCATACCATCAAAGAAGATTTGGATAGAATCGACAACCGCTTTAGCATTATCACGACGAACAAACTCAAAACCAAGTGTCAGTACAATCGATACCAGCATTGCTGTGGTCACATCCATTTTAATGCTACTGATCATCAACTTGCTGAACGTAAAAATTAATACCAAAGGTATAACGGGTAAAATGGCATAAATCGTTGGTGCTGGCGCATTTCCCTCATATTGCTTCTCGTGCGTTTCTAATTTCTCATTCAAGTGACGATGCTCGCTGGCAATATGGCCACTTTGTACATCAAAATACTTCTGCACCACAATATGCAGTACAGCAATCACAAGCAACGCCGCTGTCGCTACCACCATTTGGTATTGCACGACGTAATCAACAACATCGATGCCAATAATTTCAGCAGCAAAATTTACATTACCTTGCCCAGGGCCCATTTCTACCGCCACTGCCGTTGCAATCGGTGCACATGCCGATAAACGACTTAAACCCACGCTGCGCATTAACGGGTATAACGTCACCATTAGCAGCACACCCAAACCGGAGGCGCTGGTAATAAAAATCGACAGAAATTCACCAATCACGAAACACATGGCCATAAATAAATACGGCATGTGTTTAATGCGGGCCAATGGGCGGGTTAATACACGAACTAATGCTTCTGATGCCCCGATTTCATGCATATAGAAAGCGAAACCAGCGATAGCCATAATCTTTAAACCAAGGCCTGCACTTTGGCTTGAAAAAGTGTTTTTAATAAATTGGAAAACATCAAGCCACTGGGATCCTGTAGAAGCACTTTCAGGCAAAGGTAAGTCCTGCCCTATCAACATGGCTGCGACCATTAACACAATACCACCAGCCATCAAAATGGCTTGAGCTTTATACCCTTTTAAAACAAATGTCGCGACAAAAGCCGTCACGATCAACGCGATAATAATAGATAACATACAATCCCTTAAATACAGTCCTGCGCAGAATTTCGCCATGAATAAAGCCGAATACAATTAATAGCGCTCAGGCTATTAACGATAAAGAACTTACCAACAAGCACCATCATTTATGGTCATTCATGGAGAGGAAATTAAATCAATTTAATACGGGCGTAGTCTACAGCGGGAATTAAATAAATAGTGTGATTTAACTAGCGAACGTAAGTTAGAATAAACACACATGAAAAATGAAATAAAACACATAAGCCATTGAAAAAAAATGGATAACCAAAAGTTAGTGTGCAACTCAATTTCTCAATATAATATTGACAATTTAATACTCGCATTTAATTTAAAAATAAAACTGCATCTATTGAAAATTTAACCTTCCGCATTGCTATCTTTTATTTAACAATCATATAACGATATTCTCATTAATTCAGTCAATCATAGAACTACAGAAAAACACTATTACAGAGATCATTGATTACATACTGTTATCATTATTAGTACTTTTATTCCAAGAATCAGACTTAGCAATTATCTGATTAATGATTACCGCTAACTCTTTTCCTTTCGAGGTTAAACTATAATTGACCGTTACTGGAATCGTTTCTTGCTGCTCTCTATAAAGGCAATACAGATAAAAGCTGTTGGATGAATACCACAACAGCTTATTCATATATAAAAATGGTTCCCCATTAAGTACAACGCCATGCTATTTGTAAAAATAGTCTTTGGGGTACGGTTTTATCAGCTTCGCATCAAATCTGCCATTTCCAGCAGCGATTGCTCAATATAAACTCGCATCAAATCGAGTTTGTCCTGCATATCGGTTCGACTTGTTATATTGAAGCAGATGGAATCATTTCGCTTAAAGTATCTAATTCCGTAGCCATCATCGACAAGCGGACCGTAACCAGCTAATTCGACACCATATTCTGAGGTAGTGCTAGTACAAACCACACTGTGAGTCAGAGCCTGATATCCTCCTTGGGTAAATATTTCTGGAAGCGTATCAATTCCGATGTCACGACCAGCAACTTTATAGCGGTATTTAAGCGCGAGTAAATGGGTGTAAATCCCATGGCCAAACCTACACTCATTTGCCCTTTCAACATGTATTCGTGTCGCCTGAATGAGTGAATCTATCTTAGCCTGAGCGCTACAATCAGGGTCTCGCATATTGTGAATAAACGCCATCGACTCAGGCGTAACGGTATACAAAACATCAAGACGCCCATCAAGAAACGTTCTGGTCATTACAGCTTCATAAGCGCTGTAACACTTTCCATAAAGCTTATGTTCCGCTAATTGTAACGCCAACTGAACGAATGCATCGGGGCTCACGCCAAATTGCTTGATCTGATTTTTGCCAAACTGAGTGAAATTCAACACCCTAATTTGGTTATTGGCCGAGTGTTGAGCAAACAAATCAACGGCTGCACGAACTGTCTGTGTTAGTGCACTATCTAAATCAAACTTAATTTCTTCAGCTGTAGAGATCTGTGATCTCGTTCTCTCAACTGGAGCGTTCCGATCATCAAAAGAAATCTGATCAATCGTGTCATAGATATGTGCGACCAAGCGAAGCATAACGGAACCATCAACCCCTGTATGCTCGAAATTGATCCCCGTTTTACCATTTTTAAATACGATAAATTGCAGTGATTTATCGAAAAAACGATCTTTTCCATCTCCATGCAATAACTGCTTGGATACCTCAGTTATCTCTTCTGGGATATTTTCATCCAAACATAAGGCAAAAGCAGCATCTTCAATGATTGTCATCGATTCTCTGTTATTAACCGATATCTGAAGTAAATTTGCCCTGCTTTTTGCCCAAGCATCTCGCGGCATTGTTGTTAGCACGCCTACGTTTTGCCCTTCCCCTGAAATAGAAAGAATGCAATCAAGATCGGATTCAATCGCTGCTGACGATCTGATATTTCCTTTTTCATCAAGAATATCAACCTGAAATATACGCTGATTATGCATGGCAACAATGTGCTTTCTAGACGATGAGACTTTAAGCTTATCCATCCCCTGTTGCGCTATTCTTGTTGCAGAAAAAAGGTTGTTGTACTGGTTCATACAAAGCGGCATATCTTTTTGCATGTCAACCGTGAGCTCTTCTTTATCAATCAAAGAGATAAAATTATAAATGCTTGCAATAAGCGCAGCAGCAATATTCGCTTGTGAGCAGGTCTTTACATCAAGCTTACTTTTTAGGTAATAAAAAACATTACTGTTAATCGCCAAGGGGCCACGTGATTCCAAGTAAATATCTTGCCAAGCAGCAGCAGACCAGTTTGAAGGGGCATGTTTACTCCCCCATTCAATCAACTCATTTTGTAGTTTTTCGCCATCTCCACCGGGTTGAAGAAATTGATCGATCACTTTTTTTGTTCTGATTTGTTCTTCTTGTGTTAATAACGGCTCAGCCCATCCCATAAGCTTATGACAAGTTTTATTTAAGCTTGGCACTGGCATTATCGGCAACTCTTTTTGACAACTAAATGTATTTCCCATTAATTTTTAACTCCTTGGGGGTTTGTCTATTTTTTAAATGGGTTTTGTTGAGCGCGATTATTTCCATCGCTAGGCGGTAAAAATAAAGTGACACGCAGAGTAAGCCTAAGCTCTAATAACGGCTTTTAAGGCTTATACCACCTAATTTAATGGTATTACTCCGCGCTTTGTAATTTTGAGGGCTGGTATGGGTATAGTTATGTGCTGGTTTCGGTTTCTAGTGAAATATGTTTACCTAACAAGGCGTGATAGAAATCATTATCAGCCAATACGCCAATTAGCGGGCCATCCTCGGCCAACAGAACAGGTTGTCCCGTTCGATAACGGATTTCCAAACCTTCTCGCATAGATATATCCGGATTAGCTATCACTAAGCTATCTTGTTTTAACCCCTCAAAGCAGTCTCCTTCCTGCCATGAATGTAGATCTAATGCCTTACCCTGACGAGTTGCTGAAGTAACATGTCCTTGAAGATCAGTACCTATATAAGTTTCATCATGCTGGCTTAGCACCAGTTTACTATCCTGTGATTTCAGAGCTGTTACATCTGTCATCAAAGAACGACCACATAACACATTCAGCGGATTGGTGTGAGCCACAAACTCCGCAACGTATGCTGAATTAGGGTTAAGTACGATCTCTTCCGGTTTACCGTGCTGGATCAAACGTCCCGACTCCATAATGGCAATTTTATTACCCAGCTTCAGCGCTTCATCCAAATCATGACTAACAAATACGATGGTTTTATTCAATTTACGTTGTAGTTCAAGCAGTTCATCCTGAAGTTGGCTTCTAATCAGGGGATCAAGCGCAGAAAAAGGTTCATCCATCAGCAAGATATCGCTATCCATGGTAAATGCTCTCGCCAAGCCGACTCGTTGCTGCATACCACCCGATAGCTCATGAGGATAATTATTTTTCCATTCAGCCAAGCCTACCATTTCCAACATTTCTTCTGCGCGGCGGCGACGCTCTACTTTACTTATACCCTGCATCTCAAGGCCAAAAGCAGCATTGTCTAGCACTGACAACCAAGGCATTAAGGCAAATTTCTGAAAGACCATCGAAATACGATTTGTACGTAAGTGGCGTAACGCTGCTTTATCGCAATTAGCGAGGTTAATTGGCTCGTCGCCATCCTGAATATTAAGAGAGCCGCGACTAACAATATTCAACCCATTAATAGCACGCAGTAAGCTCGACTTTCCTGAGCCCGATAAGCCCATCAATACGCAGATTTCCCCTTTTTCGATATCAAGGCTAACATCATGCACGCCCACTACATCGCCGGTAGCATCAATGATTTCCTGACGGCTTTTACCATTATCTAGCATGGTTAATGATTTGGCTGTTTGATCACCAAAGATAACATCTAGATTTTTAATACTAATAGCACTCATGATTATCCCTCTCTGCTCTGACTTGCTGGCGTTTTACACAAGCGATCCAAAATGATTGCAACCAAAACGATAGCAAGCCCAGCTTCAAACCCCTGAGAAATATTCACTGTGTTTAGGGCGCGAACCACTGGTTTTCCTAAGCCATCAGCACCGACTAGTGCTGAAATTACCACCATAGACAACGACAACATAATACACTGCGTTATTCCTGCCATAATGTTTGGCATTGCCGCCGGAAGCTCAACTTTGAACAACAACTTCATTCGGCTGGCACCGAATGCTCTCCCCGCCTCGACCAGTTCTTCTGGTACTCGGCTAATACCTAAATAGGTCAGGCGGATTGGAGCGGCAATGGCAAAAATAATAGTAGAGATAAGGCCTGGCACAACACCTAAACCAAATAACACCAAGGTTGGAATAAGGTAGACAAATGTCGGTATTGTCTGCATCAAATCAAGTATCGGCCGCATGATGGTGTACAGCCAAGGTCTATGTGCCGCGGCAATGCCTATGGGCACACCCACTAATACCGAAAACATTGTCGCACTTAATACCAGCACAAAAGTCTCTATCATTTCTTGCCAATAACCAAGGTTCATGATCAGCAGCAGTGCTGCAACAATAAAGATAACTAATGAGAGGCTTCGGTGAAGGAACCATGCCAAAAGAACAGTCATGACGATGGGAACCGCAGGCGGAAACCATTTAAATAAGTCGACCAAGAACATGATCATTGATTCGAGGGTATATGACAGCGAGTCAAAAAATCCTGAGGCATTATAGGTAAGCCAATCGACGAAAGTTGCCATCCAATCACCTAGCGGGATCTTATGCTCTGTAATAAAGTCCACTGTTACTCCTTAATGGTCTTAATTGTATATGTATTGGAATTTTAGGTCGTTCTGTATGTAACGATAGCGCCAACTCACTGCCACGCATTACGGTGGCAGTAGAATCAAGATTGGCTTTATATTAGATATTCAGATAGGTCTTCACGGCTTCATCCGCATTGCTACCATCACGAGCCGTTACTTTATCGAGCCATTTTTCTAATATTTGTGGGTTGGCTTTTAGCCACGCTTTTGCTGCAGCATCTGGCTTGACCTTGTCGTCTAGAATATTGCCCATCAATTGGCTTTCCATTTCTAGGCTAAAGCTCAGATTTTGCAATAACTGACCAACATTCGAACACGTTTTCAAATAGCCTTGGCGAACATTGGTGTGGACACTTGCCCCACCATAGTTAGGACCAAAAAAGTCATCACCACCGTCTAGATAAACCATGTCAAAGTTACTGTTCATTGGATGAGGTGCCCAGCCTAGAAAGGCGATCCACTGTTCACGGTCAACCGCTCGCTTTACTTGTGACATCATGCCAGCTTCACTTGATTCAACTAAACGGAAGCTTTTCAGATCAAATGCATTCTGATCGAGCATGTCTTGGATCAGGCGATTACCATCGTTACCCGGTTCAATGCCATAAATGCGACCACGGAATTCATCCTTATGCTTGGACAGATCAGCAAAGCTACGTACGCCGGCATCGTAAACATATTTGGGTACAGCAAGGGTGTACTTTGCCCCTTCTAAGTTAGCGCGAACGGTTTCAACTGAACCATCTTGGTGATATTTGGCAATATCTGCTTCCATAGTCGGCATCCAGTTACCTAAAAAAACATCGATATCTTTATTTGCCATCGCAGAATAGGTGACAGGTACAGACAATAGCTGCGTTGATGTTTGGTAACCAAGACCTTTTAGTACTTCGCTAGTAACCGCAGTTGTCGCGGTAATATCAGTCCAACCTACATCAGAGAAACGTACCGTGTCGCATTGAGCGGCAAAAGCCGTTGATGCAGAGAAACTTAATAATAAAGCGGTACTGCTTATAATTGTGTGTTTAATGGCTGTATTCGTCTTCATGACTTTTCCTTTATCCATATTTTTATGCTAAAGCTGCTTCATGCAGCTATTCGTTTTTTGATGTAACTATCCATTTTTAGGTTGTAATAACCCACAGGAAGCGTAAAAACGTCCTCCTAGAGTTTTGTCGCTAGCTAGTTAATTATTTTCTTTGTTAGGGAAACGTAGGCCGTTGAGCGGCACCGTTACGTTGTTCTGTTTCCCATTGCGGCGCGATCCACATCGGCGCGTTTGATGGTGAGAGTGGTGTATTCCCTAAGATGGCATCAGCTGCTTTTTCGGCGACCATAATGGTTGGAGCATTAAGGTTGCCATTAGGGATGGTTGGGAATACTGAAGAATCGATCACTCGTAAAGACTCGATGCCTCTGACCTGACAATCTTTATTCAGCACTGTCATTGGATCATTATCTGACCCCATTTTGCAGGTACAAGACGGGTGGTAGGCACTTTCTACATTTTGGCGAACCCAAGCATCCATCGCTTCATCACTGGTAATATCTGCACCTGGTTGAATTTCTTCACCCCGATAATCATCCATGGCTGGCTGAGCCAGAATTTCACGCGTTAGACGAATGCAATCGCGCCAGTCTTGTTTATCTTGTTCAGTGCTAATGTAGTTAAATTCAATGTTCGGTTTTTGATGCGGATCGGCTGATGTTACCCAAATACGACCACGACTTTGCGGTTTATTCGGACCAACATGTACTTGGAAACCATGACCATCAAAAGCTGCTTGACCATCATATCGCATGGCAGCAGGTAGGAAGTGATACTGAATATTTGGCCATTTCAGACCCGCACGAGAGCGGATAAATGCGCATGACTCAAAATGGTTAGTTGCCCCCAAACCATCCTTTTGCAATATCCAACGCGTACCAATCAGCCCTTTGCTAATCAGCCCCAATTTACTGTTCAGGGTAATAGGCTGGTGACAGGCATATTGGAAATACACTTCAAGGTGATCTTGCAGGTTTTCACCAACGCCCGGTAAATCATGTTCAACAGCAATACCTGCTTGTTCTAATACTGCTTTAGGGCCAATGCCCGATAATTGAAGAAGTTGCGGAGAACCGACTGAACCCGCAGATAGCAGTACTTCGGTGTTCGCATAGACAGACTGCACTTTACCGCCAACCTCTATCTCAACACCTATCGCCTGTTTGTTTTCGATCAACACCTTACGGGTTACAACACCCTTTTTCACAGTCAGGTTGCTGCGTTTCATAGCGCGGCGAAGGTAAGCATTTGAAGTAGAAGCACGTACACCTTTATCAACGGTCATATGCATAGGGCCAAAACCTTCTTGCTGATAACCATTATAGTCATCAGTTTTCGGGTAGCCTGCTTGTTGGCCAGCATCGATAAACGCTTGATATAGTGGATTTAGTTCCATATCGTTACCATTACATGTACCAACAGGACCATTGCCTCCGCGGTAGGTATCTTCTCCATGAATCCATGATTCAGCACGACGAAAATACGGTAGACACTCTTGGTAACTCCAGCCTGCAGCCCCCTGCTCTACCCACTCATCGTAATCGCAAGCATGACCGCGCACGTACACCATACCGTTGATCGAAGAACTGCCACCCAGTACACGTCCTCGCGGACAATGCAGGCTGCGGCTATCAAGACCTGCCTCAGGTTGTGTTTCGAATTGCCATGCATATTTTTCACTGTTCATTGGGTATGACAATGCAGTTGGCATTTGAATAAAGATGCTTCTGTCACTTCCCCCAGCTTCAAGCAACAGGATGTGATGTTCACCCGAAGCGCTTAAACGGTCGGCCAGCACACAGCCTGCAGATCCCGCACCGACAATGATATAATCGTACGTTGTGTTCATTTGATTTCCCTTTCGATTCTACAAATAAGATTGAAGCCTGCTGCTGTTACTGATACCGAGTGATTTTTGTGATACCAGACATTGCAGCTACCTGACGGGTTAATCGTAAGGACATTCAAGATCGCCAAGCTCAATCATCACGCTCTTGTTCTGGGTGTAATGGTTAAGTGTGTCGATGCCATTTTCACGGCCAATCCCAGACTGTTTGTAGCCTCCCACTGGCATTTGAGCCGGCGAACCGCCCCAAGTGTTCACCCAGCAAATGCCTGCTTCTATTTGAGCAATAACACGATGAGCACGAGAAAGGTTTTGGGTAAATAGGCCAGCGGCAAGTCCGTACTGCGTTGCATTTGCTCGCTCGATCACTTCATCTTCATCAGTAAATCGCAATATCGACATTACAGGACCAAAAATCTCTTCCTGGACCTGAGGCATATCATCGGTACAATCGGCAAAAATGGTCGGTTGAACAAAGTACCCCTTGTCGAGTCCGTTGCCAGTTTCACGCTCACCACCACAGATAAGCCGCGCACCAGACTCTTTACCTGCTTGAATAAAACCGAGTACTTTTTCCAGATGCTCACCAGAGATAAGCGCACCGATTTGGGTCGACATATCGGCAGGGTCGCCGATAACCAATTTTTTCGTTCGATGTGCTAGTTGCTCGATGAAAACATCGTAAATTGCATCGTGTACAAACACACGGGTGCCATTGGTGCAGACTTCGCCTTGGGTGTAAAAATTAGCTAGCATGGCTGCGGAAACCGCGTTATCTAGCTTGGCATCATCAAACACAATCAGTGGTGATTTTCCACCTAGTTCCATCGTAATATCTTTGAGTGTACCGGCAGCATCAGCCATCACTTTCTTGCCTGTACCTGATTCACCAGTAAACGAAATCTTGGCAATATCTGAGTGACGAGACAGCATTTGACCGACACGATAATCGCCTTGAACAACGTTGAAAACGCCATCTGGCACACCTGCCTCGGTAAAGATCTCAGCCAATTTTAATACTGACAATGGTGTTTCTTCCGAGGGCTTAAATACCATCGCATTACCCGCAGCCAATGCCGGCGCAGATTTCCACATTGCAATCTGAATTGGGTAGTTCCACGCGCCGATCCCAGCACAAACACCTAGTGGTTCACGACGGGTATAGAAAAACTGACCGTGTCCCAAGTCTTGTTGCTGTCCTTGAATCGCAGCGGCAAGTCCCGCGTAATATTCGATAACATCCGTACCAGTGACAATGTCTACCTCGATAGCTTCTTGGATCGGCTTCCCCGTATCTTTGACTTCCAGCTCGGCAAGCTCATCGTTACGCTCTCGAAGAATCGCCACCGCTCGCATCAAGATACGGCCGCGTTCTATACCACTCATGGCAGACCACACTTTGAAGCCTTCTTGAGCCGATTCAATGGCACGCTCAACATCTTGGGTTGATGCTTGACCGATTTCAGCCAGTTGCTCACCCGTTGCAGGGTTAGAGGTTATAAAAGTTTCTACTGATGAGGCTTCAGTGGCTTGACCATGGATGTAAAGGGACTTCATTTTCATCAAAATGCCTTGATAATTAGTTTATTATTATGGGGTTACACGTCAGTTCGAGTAAGGGACGAGTTGTTTTTCTAAATAATCAGAAATGATCTGTTCTGCTTTTTCGGGACAAATCCCTTTAGGATTCAACGCGCCTCGCAACCAGATCCCATCGATTAGTGCAGCAATTCCCTGTGCGACAAAAAGGGCTTGTTCAGCGGGTAAAACTTGCTTTAGTTCATATCGAAGGTGCGACAAAAGGCGGCGTTCATTAACACGCTGGAGTCGATGTAGAGCACCATCGTGCATTGACTGAGCCCAGAATGCTAACCATGTCTTAGTCACTTTGCTGTCGACTTGATAACCATCGAAATTAGCGGCAACAATCGCCTTGATCCTTGCTGGAACATCGTTACTGTCAACAGCACGAAGATGCTCGATTGATGTAGCTGATAACTGACGTAACACCGTACGCATGGTTTCTTCCAATAAACCATGTTTACCTCCAAAATAGTGATTAATGATCCCTGGAGATACACCAGCTTTTCGGCTAATCAAGGCAACACTCGCATTCGATAATCCAACCTCATCAATAACGCTCATCGTCGCCTCAACAAGCTGCGGTCGACGTATTTCTGGCATCCCTACTTTTGGCATAAATGTTACTCAAATGTTTTTTAATTGAACGTTTAATTAAAAATAGACTTACATCTTCTCAAAGGTAAGTCAAAAAAATGTTTCGTGTAGTAATGAATTTTACAACTATGAAAACTTAAGGTTAAATCATAAGTGAATGATTAATAAGCAAATATATATGATTACATAAAGGCGGAATTTAATTGAAATGTTTTGTGTCGAAAGCAACTTATAATGACTTTGTTCAACAAAATTGCTGCGTTATTTCATTTTAAATTGTCAAATGATCAGTGTTTACCTGCCCCCATTAACATTGAGTAAGAGCCTGAACACTTGTTTCATTTTTGATCTATTGCACGAACCGACTAACGTGCTTTAGAACGACGGTATTCTCGCTATAAAAGATATTAAGAAAACGCAAGAAAACGGCGGTGATATCGAACAGGGATTTGAAGAGTGCGCCAGAGGTGTAGAGAATTGTATCTAGGCAAGGTTAATGAACAGTTTTCTTATACATGTAAAACAAAAAAAGTCGCCACAAGGCGACCTTTCCGATAATTGCATATTTGAGGTGCTTTACCGAGGTAACATCATTTCCTAAACATTAAAGCTAGCAATGGCTTTATCCAGTTCTCTCGTTTGATCTGCAATCGCGCTGGCAGCCTGAGAGTTCTGATGTACAGCATTAGAGTTATCAACTGTAATATCACGAATAGACGTCACGTTCTGGCTAATATCGGCAGCCACAATACTTTGCTGCTCTACTGCGGCTGCAATTTGAGTACTATTGTCCAATACCTGCTGCATATCATCCATGATTTGTTCAATCTTAATTTCAGCACTATTAGCTCGCTCAACACTCTGTTCACCTTGCGTGCGACAACTTGCAATTTGCTCAACAACAACCCCTGTTTGCTCTTGAACTGAGGTAATAATAGATGAAATCTCTTCCGTAGATTGCTGAGTACGGGAAGCAAGTGTACGAACTTCATCGGCTACAACTGCAAACCCTCTTCCTTGCTCACCAGCTCGTGCCGCTTCTATGGCTGCGTTTAACGCCAATAAGTTGGTTTGTTCAGCAATGCCACGGATCACTTCCAGCACTGTACCAATATTGACTGAAAGCTCCGACAAATTAATAATCTCATCACTTGTTTTATCTAACTCGCCAGACAGTGAAGTAATATGCACTTTGGTTAATTTGATTTCAGCTAGACCGGAATCCGCAGCTTGGCTGCTTCGATTGGCATTAGCTGCTGCACCTTCTGTTGTAGATGCGATCTCTTTTACAGTTTCTCCCATCTCAGTCACTGCCGTTGCCACCGAATCTGTCTCTAACTGCTGCTGAGCCAAAGCAGATTCTGTCGCCTGACTATTTTGCTGTAGCTGCTCAGAGGCTGCACTCAATTCAGTGATTGTAGACTGAACATTGCCAATCAGTTGTCGAACACTCGCCAAAAGCCCATTAAAATTGGATGCCATGTCGGCCAACTCATCTTTACCGTTCTCATCAGCAACACGGGTTAAGTCATGACTACGAGAAATTTCCGACATCAAGTTGGTTAGGTTGTTGATGCTGCGTTGAATACCGTTACTGATATACAATGACAGCAAAACCAACACAATAACCACTATCACAACAGATACTGTAATTATGGTCATTACGCGGCTTTTAGCTTCTGTAAGCTCACTCTCTAGCTGAGTTTCCAGATCTGAGAACATAGCTTCAACATGGTGAGATGCTGTACGGATTTGACCTCGTAAACCTTCATCGTGGGCAAAACCAATCAGCCTCTTCTGCTCACTCATCTGATTAAATGTATGATTGAACTGAACAAGCTCTTCTTTAAGTTCTAAATCTTGAATGCTACCAAGCTTCTTATATAAATCATGATACTCATCAAGATATTTACGCTCATTTGAAAACGCAAACAGCTCTGCTTTAAGAATAAGAGAATAAACAACACTCTCGATTGCACCTTCGTGAACAGCATGATCCATCAGGCTATCAGACTGTTCGAACATCGCTTTATACTGCCCCTCAGAATGCTTTAAACCAAGGGCTTGGTAGTTTCGAATCAACTCAAGATAACTCGTTTTATAGTTTTGCATTTTGGGCATTAAGTTATTCAATTCCGGTACATTTACCGATAACTCATCCAGCTCAGCCTTCAGCGTTTGTGTCTTACTTTCAAAAGCAGAATAGTTATCCAAAAATTTCTTTTGATATTTCAGATCTAAACGTGCCAAAAAATCTTTTTCATTTCGACGTAAATTAAGTAGTGAAACCTCTAACGATTTAACATCCGTAACCATTTTGTCAATCTTCATGATACGTTCATTAGCAAGATTCGTTACCGCTAACACTAATAACAAGGCAAGCACTGACAATCCAGTCAGGCAAAATAATTTATGTTTTATCTTCATTTGGTACGCACTCTCAACTACACAATAAGGCTGTAAAATAAATCAATAGCCTTTTCAGGCTATTTCTAATAAGTGGTTATTACACAAGGTTTTTTATTTTATAATGGCTAATATACAACTTGGCTATATTATAGTAACGGCAGCATGAGTAAAAAATTGAGGAATAACGCGATATTTTTTATCATAAGAGTAATTAGCAAACCATTTAATATGCAATTTATCCTTTAACATCCTCATGCTAAAGGATATATAAGGGTAACCATCACTTTAATAGTCAATAATTGGCAATGTGCGTGGAATAATAATAAATCGACAATACGTCGAATAATAGAACAAACTGAATACTTTAAAAGTATAAGCATATGAAACTAGGGGGGGGTAATACTTCTATTCAAATACTATTTATTCACATTAGATGTAAGCGGGAATATCCAGTTAATAATATTCGCCAATATAACCCCACACATAAGACCGCCGACATTGGCAGCTAAATCGAGCCACTCACCATAACGGTTAACATAAGGTTGTATTAGCTCGATTACACCACTCCAACAACAACAAAATAAAGCAATAAATAACCAATTTTTCGGTTTTCTTAGTGCAACCCCAAACATAAGTGCAGCATAAGCAATGAAATGATGTGTTTTATCCGTACCCGGAACATCAGGTAAACTAGGCTGTGGGCTGAGCGAAAGAAACGTAATAATAAATAGGAGAAAAAGCGTAATAACAATCCAATAATTGTAAACGAATCGAAAAAGAGAAGTCATCTAACCTAGCCCCTACTCATTCACTTTCGATTTAAGCTCTGTTCCTGCTTCACGAAGTATATTTATAGGTGACAAGATCACTCCTTTCACCGCGCCTTGTGTGGCTTGCTGTGTAAGTTGTTCACTTTTTTCAACGATTTCATCTACTTTTGCAACAACAACCGGAACGTCTTTACGCAACTGTTCAGATTCATTCAAAACGGCTGGAATTATATTTTGGCGATACGCTTTACTTTCAAGTAGTACCACTGGAATCACATCTTTGCGGTAGCTCTCCAACTCTAATAATGTTTGCGGTATCGTTTTGTTACTTACCGTATCGACCACTTGTATCACAGCTGGCATTGTCTCAGATCTGATTACTTTAACTTCTTGTAATACTGATGGGATTTTTTGATCAACCGAAGCAACTGTTTGATTAACGTCATCGATAGTCGTTTTCAACTCAGCGGCAAGTGTTAATGCCTGTGGCGTAATTTCTTCAAACGTCTTTGCTACCAATAGCCACTGATCTATTTCCAGTTTATCTGCAGTTTCATTTAAATCGCTCATTAATTGAGGATAGCTATCTACAGCCGTCGTCACCGCACTGGTAAATGAATAAATGGTGTAACCCAAATAGAATATTGAGGTCGCTAATAGTGCTTGTATAACCATTCCTAATCGAGCCAACATATTCACATCCAATGTTTTACTTATGTCACCATACCTTAAGTCATTATAAAGAAACAATATATAATCATATCGTCAAGTATTGAGACATTCATATAATTAAAAAACAAAAACAACTACACACTGTTAAGCGTATAGCTGCTTTTTTAATTAACCTCGTCTAGTTACCTATACATAAGTAACGCGTCGCTATGAGTAATTGTCGTCCATTACGTTAGAATCATCTTGTTGAGCTGTATGTTCATCGTTTTCATACGATGCACTGTCATCCATAACATCAACGCCTTGGTCGCGGTTATCGCCCTGCATCCAGTCTCCCTTTGAGTCGTCTTCATCATGCATACCGCGTGAATTATCATTGCCTCGATGTCCCGAGTGCATAGCATGGTCATCATCCACTTCAATCGTTACCGTGCCAGTCGCACCTTCAATCGGTGTACCAATCTCTGACTGCCCTTCGAACGTAATCTCTTCTTTTCCTTCATTTTCATCATTTTCATCAGCAAGTTCTATCTTCACTGGGCGAGATAAGTTACCGCTGATCGTATACGAGCCGTCATCATTCAAAATGCCGTTTGAAATGGTCGCCCCTTCTGGCAGGTTACTGATTTCAACTTGCTCAACATCTGGGTTAGCTGTCACATCATCAGGAATATCAATCCGTACCGTACTACCTGGTGCTGCCGTTATATCAGCCTCGCTATCGTTGGTAATATCGTTATCTTGCGCTGCTTGTGCATCTAACGTAACAGTCTGTATGTCATGATTTTCTTGCGCAGAAGCTTCATCAGCTTGACGCTCTGTTGGCGAAGAGGCTTCAGGATCTTCGTATTCTGCCACATTAAGTTGTAACGAATGCATCGCCGCACTATCACCATCAGTTGTGCTAACATCGAGTTCCAACAGACCATTAAAGTCATCATCAGTCCAGAACACCCAATTACCGTCACCATTCTCGACCAAAGCACCATCATCACCATTGTAATCTATCGACGTAACATCCAATGATGGTTCAAGGTTCAGCGCAGTGAGAATATCGCTTTCAGCTAAATGTAAGGCACCGAATTCATCCAGCATGAAATCACTGTTTTGTTGGGAAGAATCGTCTTCTGCTTCATTGATATCAACCGTGAAGTGACCTCGAACACTCTCTTCACCATCGGTGGCAACAAATGCAATATGCGCTTCACCGGTGTACCCTTCTGCGGGAACAAACGTATACTCTCCCTCACTGTTAGTTTCTAACACACCTTGACCTGTAATTAGTTGCACGGATTCGATACTAAGCGTATCCCCTTGTGCATCAGACAACTGTGCCAACATATCACCATCATTAAACGTTAGCGTGTTTCCGGCTTCTATTTCTGTTGTTACAACAGCATCAACGCTTGGAGCTGTATTTGAGTCAGCCTCATTAACAGCAATAGAGCTTTGTACATCACTACTTTCACCGTCATGATTTACTTGATAAGCAAAATCAACGTTACCGCCTACCCCATCAGCTGGAGTAAATAACCATGTACCATCTTCGTTATCAACCAGTTCCCCTTGGCTGCGATCAATAAGGTGCACACCGTGTATTTCATCTGAAGGTGAGGTTTCAATATCATCAACCATCGCTAAAAGATCGGCAGTGGTAAGAGTTAACACCCCACTTTCAGCCACATCGAAATCTGCATAGGTATCTGTCGGTTGGGTTATTTGGCTTGATGCGGTTTCACCATAATCTGCAGTCGTTGCCGATACAGTAATGAAGAAGTTACCAGAGAAATCTTGTGGAGGAGTAATAGAAAGATCATTGAAACTCCATTCGGTAACATCGACAATTTGTCCTAGCTCTGTGATCATCACAGAATGTACACCATCAGAAACTTCAAATCCGACAGGGAAACCTGTGATAACTAAATGGCTTAAGACTTCTGACGAGTCGATCATATCGACATTCAACCCCAGTAAACCTGTGGTATCTTCATCAAAAACAAGTGGTCCATCATGATCTGTTGTTATCACGGCACCATCCGCAACGGGGCGGATAAAAACAGGCATGGTTAGCATAGTGGTTAACCCATCAGGGTCACTCACTTCTATTTGCAGTTCAGTGGTTCCTGCGTAATCACCCGTTGGGGTAAATATCCATGTTCCGTCTTCGTTATCATCAATCGTTCCACTTTCATCACCGTCAGTATTAATAATGCGAGAAATAACTAAATTATCTCCATCAATATCACCAAACAAATCCAACATATCATTGGCATTAAAGGTGAAAGCGCCGTCTTCGTAAGTGGTTAAATGCGCATTACCGCCATTAAACGGGGCATCATTAACTGGTAACACATCGACTTTCATACCGCCATCGACCACATTGTTACCATCTGAAATTTGGTAATCTAACTCGATTAAACCATTAAAGTCAGGCGGTGTGATGAGGTGGTACATACCATCTTGCTGTAATTGTAAACTGCCGTTTTGAGGTTGCTTTAACGATAGGCTTTCTAACGAAAGTTGATCGCCATCTACATCTTTGGCTTGGCTTAAAATATAAGCAGGATCAATGACCAACACCTGATCTTCATCAACATTTAAACTCAAGCTTGGAGCAACAGGAAGATCATCGACTGGGGTAACGTTTACCGATACTGTAGCTGTATCGTAAGAACCATTTCCATCCGTTACGGTATAAGAAAAAGAAGCAGGTCCGTTATAATCAGCATCAGGTGTAAAGACTACATTACCATCATCATCTAGTGATACTTCACCATGTGTGGCCTCTGTTGCTTCAACAGAAGAGATAGACAAAGTATCGCCATCTACATCACTATCATTCATTAATAGATCAGCGGCTTGAATGACGAGTTGTCCGTCTTCTTCCACTTCAATAGCGCGAGATGTAATGGTGTTATTTACTTCGATCAACTGTTCAGTCATATCAAGAGTTTGATCGGCTGTGCTGTGGTTAAGATCGAGGTTTAAAGCATTGCTAATTTCACTACCATCAGATTGAATCGTCGTCATCTGAATTTCTTCAGACATGGTGCGCGACACCGTCATATTTTGCACTACATAGGTACCATCACTACCGGTTGTGCCAAGGGTAAAATGATGAACGGGAACATCTGTCGTAAACACGTAAGTATCTTGATATTCTCCAGAATCTCGGTACCCACCTTGGGTATCTATTAAATTACCATCGGCATCGTACGCTTTGATGTTTACTTCTGTCGCATGGCTACTGGTTTTATCGAAGTAACTACCAAGACCATCAAGCTGTAAGGTGATCTGATTAACGTCTTCCCCTTCCACAGTCACGGTTAGCATTTCATTGGTATCTAAACCATTTCGGCTATCGTTACCAATACCAGCCCCTTTATGAGATCCCGCGCCATTCCATGCAGCCAACTCTCCCGTATTGACTTGAGTCGTAATAGTAACGCCATCTTCAACATAGACCGCAGTATCACCATCAACGGTGCCCCAATCTTCTACTGTCGCAGTCCCATCAAAAATGCGCGTTGACGTATCACTGTCAAAACTACCTACACGAATATCTCGCGTGTCAGCTTGAATTTCTTCAGTATTCGGAGTGAATTGCACTTGAGTATCAGCAGGGTACGTTAAGCCAATAACCATATCAGCCCATTCACCATCTTCATTCAAATACTGTACCGAGCCATGCTCTGGTGCGGCATCTAATCGAATAAGCGGATCCATACCATCAAGGCTGCTGTCATCTTGTGCAACAACTAGGTCATTCACAGGATTAACGGTTAAATCGAGCCCCGTAGACACCGTTTCTTGACCATCAGTCACATCAAAAGTTAACTGTAAGTCACCATTGAAGTTTTCTGCGGGCGTAATGGTAAACGAACCATCTTCATTCTGTTCAACTGAACCGAAGGCTTCTAGCTGCAGATTAGTTGCGGTTAAATTATCCCCATCGACATCTGATGCATGCTTCAATAACTCTTCTTGCGTCAGTGTAATCGTGCCATCTTCATTTACGTTGTATGCCACATTTCCGCTTACGACTGGCGCGTCATTCACAGCCTCAACGATTAATGTACCGTCAGAGGCAACAAGGCTACCGTTTTGGTCTGACACATTGAACGTAATATTTAAATCACCGTTCACGTTTTGGTTCGGCGTGACAATAAATGATTTCTCGCCCGTTTCACTGTCAATCACGGTTTTAAAGCTAGCATTATCAATCGTCAGGTTGGTAACAATTAAGTCATCACCGTCAACATCATTGGCATTCGCCAATAAAGCCGCTTCTGTAATGATAATGTCGGTATCTTCATCGGTGTTAAACTGAGGTACGCTGTCGGCATCGATAACAACCGCATCGTTTACCGCTTGAACGTCAAAGTCCAACTTACTGGTCGTTGACGCCGTTTCTGGTATGCCATCATTAAGAGTGCTGTTTTCAACAGTTGTAGACGTAACAGCTAATGAGACTGGGCCATGAAAGTTTTCGGCACCTTGGAAGCTCAAGCTACTCAGATCCCAACCCAACACATCGGCACTGTTATCATCACCGCTGGCGGTAAAGGTGTTGTCCCCATCAGTCAGTGTTGCACCATCAGGTAAGTTATCGATAACAATTGATTGCAGCGATTCAGACCCATCGGTATCCAGTGCGGCGCTATCAATGACGATCGGCACGGCCTGATCTTCAATAATGTCTTTGACAACAGTGATGGCATCAAGCAGCCCGCCGAGGCTGTTATCATCAGGCGAATCAAATTCTAAACGTGGATTATCGGTTGTTGCGGTTAGTTGATAGGTGTGGCTTTCCCAGCCAGCTTCTTCTGGGGACAAGGAATCAATCAATACCCCTTCAAAGTACACATCAACTTGTGAGTCAGCCCCTTCGTAATGCAGGCGCGCAGACATATCAAACGATAAGGTCACCACATCGCCAGCTTGCACATCAAGGTTGGTGTACAAGTTAGACTCATCCCCCCGATTGGCTTCAAGTTCGATCACACCACCACGATCATCACCCACCCCGTAGACATAGTCTTGATGAATTTCGATATGATTATTGTGATTATCGGTATGCCAGCCTGTGAGTGCACTGTCTTGACCCACGCCATATTCTGCTAAGGTCATGTCGGTCAGTGACACGGTTAACGAGGGTACATCGGCATCGGGAGTAACCGTAACGGGGGCATTAAACTCCGCATCCACCGTGCCGTCATTCAAGGTAATGGTTAAGTTAGCGTCACCGCTGTAATCGGCATTAGGGGTATACACCCAATCACCATTATCACTTTGTGTGACCGCTCCATGTTCATCTGAGGTAATGCTTGCTACTGATAACACATCGTTATCGACATCTGTCGCATTATTCAATAACGAAGCTTCAGTGATCACAATACTGCCGTCTTCATTCACCTCGTACGAAGTTTCTACAAGCACGGGAACATCGTTTACTGCCGCAATATCGAGGCTACCAGAAGCGGGAGTCACCGCCCCATCATTATCATCAACATCGAAGGTAAAGGGGATATCCCCGTTATAATCGGCGGCTGGGGTGAAGGTAAATGTGCCATCGCTATTATCGATGACGGAGCCGTATTGCGCATCAATACTCAGGTTAAGCGCGGTTAGTTCATCACTGTCGACATCAGACGCATTTTGCAGCAGCATCTCTTGGGTAAAGGTGATGGCTGTATCTTCAGTGCCACCAATTTCTGTTGGGGTGACTATGGCAGCATCATTTACCGCAGCAACATTCAGCGTTGCACCAGAAGCAACTTCGCTACCGTTTTGATCGGATACATCGAACGTTACTTTCAACTCTCCGTTTATATTTTCATTTGGCGTAACAACAAATGACTTTTCACCGGTTTCAGGATCAATCTCGACGTCAAAAGTCGCACTCTCGATATGTAAGTTTTCGACACTCAGATCGTCGCCATCGACATCACTCGCATTTGCCAATAGTTCAGCTTCGGTGAGTACGACCTGCGTATCTTCGACACCGTCGAACATGGGTGCAGTTTCATCATCAATAACGACTTCGTCGTTCAGGTTATCAACTTGGATTTCTATTGTTTCTGACGTGCTTTTAGTATAAAAATCATCTTCAACAGATAAATCAGCAGCAGTTGCATCTGCAACATCAACCTCAAACGTTTCACTGGTTGTTGCTGTATCGAACTCTTGGTTTCGGGCTTGTCCTCCTCGACCACCACTGGCACCTCCAGCATTCTGTTGCTCAGAGCTTATATCCGCTTTTGATTGAGGCGTGTCATTACCGCTGCCAGATGGCGAATCTTGTGGCGTATTACCACCAACAGATTGTGGTTCATTTCCACCAGCCGAATTACTCTCATTATTATCGCGGCCATTATTTGTTGGTTCTTGTGCTGCTTTATTACCACCTCGCCCTTGTGATTTATCATCATTAGCATTGTGTTCTTCTGCACGGCGTTGCCCTCCTTGATCTTCTTGACCCGCTCTAGAAGGGTTTTCATTTAGCGCAGCATTTATTTCATCAGCTAAATCTGATGACTCAGCACCAGTCGCAGTGGCAGCAGCAACAGTACTTTGTAAGTTCTGTCTATCATGCCCAGGGTGGTCACCTGTTCCTTCATCTGGCGTGGCAATATTCTCAACAGCATCATTCAATTCATTGTTGTCATCATTCTTTTTATCATGAAGCTTACCGTCTTTATTTTTCGCCATTAGAGATCTCCATAAAGTGCCGACATTTATGTACACAGTAAACTTTCCTATATACACATAAGAACAACAAAAATGGTTTAGCAAATATATTCAACATAATTTCTTTATCCATAGAAAAATAGTGACATTACGCATAGTTAGCGTCAAAAAAATGGCTAACAAGCATGAGAAATATTATGAAATAAATGAAAACTTAAGAATTGCTTTTTTGTCTTGATATATAGTCAAAACTAGACCATATATTATTGTTAGCGAACCATTTTATGTTTAAGTGTTGGGTTTCAACTGGGGAAAGAAAGGGAAAATAATAATGATAAATTACACGGAATTCAGTAGCTCTATGGACAATGACGACGATATGATTTCGATGATTATCGACCTTTATAATGAAGAACATGGAGATGATATACGCGTAATACAAGATAAATATGAAAATCAAGATGTTGAAGGGTTATTTCATACCATACATTCCCTTAGAGGCGTATTGCTCACTCTTTGTGAAGAAAAAGCCACATTACAACTAGAAACCATCGAAAACTTATGCAAACGCGGTGAAAAACCTGATGTACAACTTCTTGATGAAGCTTTAGAAGAAGTGGCTAGAGTTAACCAACAAATTTTAACGTTAACGGCATAGCAGATGGTCATTGTTTCAAGGAGTCGATGCAATGGGCATAGAAAAGCACATAAAGAAAGCGTTAGTAGAATCTAAACACAATGATGACATAGAGATAGAAAATAATGTCTATATCAAGAGCGCAATGACAACCGTACATAAATCGTTGCTCTTTTTGTTTGCCGCTTTTCTATTACTTATTGTATTGGCTTCACAAGCCAAAATTGACATAGTCGTATCATCGCGTGGTGAAATGCTGCTCGATTCAGACATTGAGCGTGTACAGCATTTAGAAGGCGGAATTCTCGACGCTATCTTAGTCAAAACTGGCGATTACGTTTACGCAGGCCAACCCATAGCACGGCTTAAATCGGTTGATCGTAATACCCAGCTCGAATCAGCCACATTGGATATCGTTGGATTAGAAATTGAAATCACCCGTTATTTGGGGCTAATTAACCAAACCCTACCTGACTTTTCATCGTTTAGTGCTTATCCCTCACTGATCACACAAAATACTGAATCCTGGCAAAAAGAATTTCAGAAAAACACCTCAAACCAAGAGTTAATGAGCCTTGATATTGAGCATAAAAAACGCCTTATCGTCTCGATGAAAAACCGTATAAACAGTTCTCGTAAACAACTAGGGTTAATCAACAAGCAGCTCTCAATCAAACAAACCCTTTATAAAGAAGAAATGGCGTCTTACATCGATGTACTTAATATGCAAGTACAAGAAACGAACATGTTACGAGAAATCGAAAACCTCGATGAAGCCGTAATGAACGAGCAGTTTCAATCTGCACGTCTAGAAAAACAACTGAATGACACCATAGCTAACCGTAATGCCGAATACCAAACACAAATAAACCAACTTGAAAAAGATCTCTCGTTGAAAAAAGCGCAACTACCACAGCATACCGACAAAGTAGACCGCTTAACGGTGTATTCGCCTGTCGATGGCGTAGTCGACAAAGTACATTTCAACTTTAAATCAGCCGTTATACCTCCTAATGAAAGTATTGCTGACATTTCTCCAATCAAAAACACACTGCACGGCGAAGCTAAAATTCCAAAGAAAGACATGGGGTTTGTTGAAATTGGCCAAGAGGTGAAATTGAAGTTTGACACCTATAACTTTGCCAAATATGGGTTTGTTTCAGGCACGATAAATTCGATTAGTCGTTCGTCATACGAAGAAGAGGAAAATGAATTCTATATTGCGAAGATCACTATTCAGCAGGATTTTCTTGAAAAGTCTGGTGCAAAATACACGCTATCACCCTATATGGAATTCACTGCCGATATTAAGACAGGCTCACGCTACGCCATTGATTACGCATTAAAACCAGTAATGAGTGCCATGGAAGACGCATTTGATGAGAGGTAAGAATTTGTGAATACATCAAAGAATAGAATCACTGGAATCTCATTTGTCTTACTTGTCGGGTTTATCATTGCGCAAACTCTAGTAGGTTGGCGCTGGATGAATAATAACGCCAATTACACCACCAGCTTACAATCTAATTTACTGCAAAGTTCAGCAGCATTGGTGAGTAAAACGGAAACGCTAATGCAAACAGTCTTTGGCTGTGAGAAAACACAATGCGTACCCAGTTCACCCCGCATTGGTTTACCCATTAGCGAACTACGCCAACAAATCACTGATTTTGAGCACCTTGCTTCTATTGAAAAATCCAAAGTCAGTTTAGTCGGGAATGTAATACACCCACAGTTGCAAGTGTCGATTGATAAATATCTGGCTACGGGTGATATCACTGCCTTTCTACAATCGTTACTCAACAGCTATGTCGCGCTACAAGCTGCTCATCAAAACCTCATTAATATTGTTGAAGCCGATTATTACAACGCGCAGCAACAACTTTTTTATCAAGCTCTTCTTATTTTCGTACTCAGTACCGGCATGGCTATTGTTCTCGCATTAATGCAAATGTCACGTAGAAAGCAGGTTAACAAGCGCAATACTCACACCCATCATGATGTTGAACAGCTTGCCACTCAACTTGAACACATTGATGCCAAAGGTATTCAGGAACGGCTTAATAACCTCGAAACAACACCGATAGAAAGACGCATCTACGCCAACCTATTATCCATGTATCAAGATGTTGAATTTCAAAAGCGTAACGCCGATTTATACCGTCAACTTTATGCCCTTATTGGATATGAAATTCGCGGTATGACTAACACTATTCAAGGCGGGGTACGCTTAATGGCACAAGATGCTGGCGAGAATGGCGCCGCAATGGCGCGTGATATTACGCTGGCAACAAATACCTTATCCGATCTTGCTGATAACTATAATCGATTAATTTCTGGTGGTAATAAGAGTCAAACAGGCAAAGTGTCTTTTCTACCTTTCATGTCTGAATTAATTGTGCACTTAACTGCCAAAACACAGCAATCACAACGTACCTTAGAATGCTACTTAGATGATAACTTACCAGAAGTCATTGAAGGGAATTCCACCAGCTTATTTTGGGTTCTATTTTTACAGCTTTCTAATGCTATATCGGCACAAAATGAAAAACACATTTTACTGAAGATCCGCACTGAAGCAGCAGAAGACGTTGAGCAAACCCGTTTGATCTTCGAAATTTTATTTTTGCCAATCGATAATGTGGATATTGCTAGTATCCAAGATACATCATGGGATCCTGTCGAAGAGAAAAGCGGCATTAATGATGAATGGTCTAAAGCTATTTTAACCAAGGTTAGTCGATTTAAATCCTTATGGTTTCAAGCATCAAAAACACATCACGTCGACTTACCAGTGCAGCCTTTTCAGCAGCTGCATATAGCGATAGATATCACGCCAAAGAGCTTTTATCGCGTTGAACGTTCGCTTGAAAATAAACACATTATAATTTGTACCGACTCCCCGCTACAAATCGACATCATGTCACGTATTTTAATTCAATATGGTGCAACAGTTGAGGTGATTCGCGCCGCCAATGACATCTTCCAATCATTACCTGTTATTGGCAATTACGATGCCATTATTATCACCGATGCGCTAAAAGGGATTCAGCTAAAATCTTTCTGTAAGACACTGCATTCACGTCTGAAAAAATCAGCTAAAACGAAATTATTTCTAGCAGCATCAGAATCAAGCACAGTACAAGATACCCATGCATACGTTGATCGCGTGTTCTATCCCCCACTAATACCGTATGAGTTCATTCCTAACTTATCAGAAGCGCTTAAAGAAACTGAAGAAACCAATACACAAACTCAAAGAACTTTCCTGATTGTTGAAGATGATCGCGTACAGCAGTTCTTATTGAAAAAGCTACTCAGCAAACAAGGCTATGAATCCCATACCGTTAGCGATGGTGCACAAGCTGTCGAATACATGAAAGATCACGGTGCCGACATCGTCTTCATGGACTGCATTATGCCAGGCATGGGAGGGCTAGAAGCCACAAAATTAATTCGCCAGCGGGAACAGGAAAAGGATATCAACCAACCCGCCACCATTATTGGCGCAACCGCACTCACCAGTGCAACAGAACACAAGTCATGTATTGAAGCAGGGATGGACTATGTCATCAGTAAGCCGTATAAAAGTGATGAAATCATTAAAGTTATTAAAAAATACATGGCAATTAAGAAGATCTGTTAGCGTTTCAACCGCAGTGTCATGTGCTTTATTATTGGGGGGCTCTCTGCACTTAACTGCCTCTGCTGCCAATTTATTGGAAGTGGTCGATATAGCCTTACAAGAAAACTTGTCACTCAACAGTGCTGAAACTGGCTTACGATCGTCGCAATATGATCTCGATATTAACCGTGGAAAGTTTCTTCCTTCGTTAAATGTTTCAGCCAATACCAATTGGAATGATGGTTCAACACATCAAACATCGGGCTCTAACACCAACAACAGCTATAACAACCACGGCGTTAACGTTTCCTTATCACAAACTTTATTTAATTTGGGTGATATTTATTCACATACCAACACACGCATTAATATTGATATTGAAACCCTAAAAACCGAACAAACACGCCAAGCCATTATCCGAGATGCATCTACAACCTATTTTGAATACTTGAAAAGTAGCGCCCAAATTCGCGCGACCCAGGCAGAGTTGAATTCTTCAATCTCACGTTTAAAATTAATAACGCGTAATGTCGAACTTGGGAATGTGGCAGGGACTGAAAAATACGAAGTATTAGCCCAAAAAGAAGGCACTGCAAACACGCTACGCACTTTGAAAAAAGATCAAAAAGTCATACTGACTCAGCTTGAAACGATTGTTCAGCGACCTTTGAATCCCGACTATGATCTGCAATCAACAATAGAATTCACCGAAATCCCTTTAGATCGAGAGCGTCGCTTAAACGATATCTTGTATTCCTCGGGTTATGACTTACTTATCGCTCAGCAGCAAGTCAAAAAAAGCAGACAAACTCTAAAAGAAACGGGGGCCACTTTTGTACCTTCACTTACAGGCAGTATCGGTTATACCTATGACGATACCAATGACACCTCAGCCACGATATTTCCCGATAATGGGGTGACAGAAGAAGCGGTTTACACCCTAACGCTCGATGTGCCAATTTTAAATGGCGGTCGTGATTACTATCGCTATGAACAAAACAAAGTCGACATAGAGCGCACCGAAATTGACTTACAAGACAGTAAAGATCAAAGCCAGCGGCAGTTCGATGAATTCATCTACAACATTAATGACTATTCTGCGTCGCTGGCCAGTTTAAAAACCATCATTCAAGCCAATTACGCCTCTTATAATGGCATGCAAAAAGCCCATAAATTGGGAACACGTACAATCACCGATCTCCTTTCCGCTGAAAGTAAGCTATTTAGCAGCATTCGTGATTATGAGAGCGGCCGCTACGACTACATCATTAATTTAGTACAACTGAACGAACTGATTGGCAACTTGAATATGAATACGATTGGGAAAATAGCCGAACAAATGTCACCCATTAGCGACAGAAAAACCGACTCCCCTATTCCGCTACATCTTTTGGTTCAATAAAAGGAGTAAACAATGAAAAGTCATTTATTTACTCGAAAGATCAATCCAATAGATAAAGTTTACTTGGTATTTTCTACCATCATGACCACGCTGCTCGGTTTGGTACTGCCTTTTTCTATTTTGATTATTTTTGACCGTATTTTGCCAAATCAATCCACCAACTCGTTGATGTTGTTGTTTGCCGTTATTTTGACTGCCATCTTTATCGACTATCAGTTAAAACGCCAAGAAGAATACTTGGTCTCTGTCATTATGAAGCGGTTTGAAAGCCAGCTTACCAACAGTGTCTTCCTTGCTATTTGTGCCGCCAATATTGAGCGTTTTAATCGTTTGGAAATGGGGGAATACCTCGAGCGCATTTCGACGATCCCTGATATTAAACAATTTTTCGGCGGAGAATCGATCAAAGCCCTGATCAACGGTGGCACTAGCGCCATTACCGTATTGATCATCTTCTTGATCAATATGTGGGCAGGCTTAGCGTTGATCATAGCTTCAAGCATTTTATTTGTGACTGCGCGGTTTCTTGCTCAAAAGCGGGTCGATGTTTTATCACAACGATCTGATATCGAAGGATTAACCAACTCCAAGATCATAGAGATCGTCTCTAATCCATTAGACATTAAAAGCCGTACCATGGAATATCGCGTAGAAAGCGTGATGGTAGAAATGATCGGAGAACGTGAAACCCAAAGCATTGAATACGAACGCCTTGAATCATCTTTTAATCTCACCTTAAGCTTAATTCAACAACTCTCTGTCGCCTTAGTGGTCGTGCTTTGTGCGCGTGCAGTTATCAACTTGGAAATTAGTCAAGGGGTTATGGCTGCCGTTATTCTTCTCACCAATCGCTACTTTGCCCCTTACCAGCAAGTAATGAGAACCCTGAGCCGCTGGCGGGTAAACCAAATGCACATTGAACGTATTTGTGAACTTCTAGAATTAGAAGCCACCGCCCATGAAGATGCTCCCTTACAGGCAGTGAATAGCCTTACGCTCAGCATTCAACCAATCGATGGAATAACGCCCCCACAAAATTTTGAGCTTGCTAAAGGAAGTATTCACCTCTTCACTGGCGCGAGCGGTACTGGGAAAAGCCACCTTCTACGGTGTCTGACGCGTGATACACACGATGACGCCACCACTATTCACGTCAATGAACAACTGCTCACAGATATTGAATATGCCACATGGCGAAATAACATCATCAAAGTCGATAAAAATACCGCATTGGTGGAAGGTTCGATTATCGATAACCTCACATGTTTTCGTCCACACTTGAATAATGCTGCTTTCTCTCTGTGCGAAAACTTAGCAATAAAAAACAATATAGATGGTTTAAAAAATGGCTTTTATACTCAGATATCAAGCCATACCCAATTACCGTTTTCACGTCAGATATTATTCGCATTATTGATTGTTCGAGCCTTGTTAAGTAACAAGCCAGTACTAATGATTGACGATATCGATATGGTGTACGACGAGCAATTTGGACGGTTATTGCTGTCATGCATTGCACCCAAATCTAATAATTTTATTTGCATAATCGTCAGCAACAAGCTGGGGCAGCTCGACACCCGTTTGGTTAAGCATAAATTTATGAAGAAGGTTGCCGTATGAGTGTATTGATCGATTTCAGCAATACCGAAGAACGACTAGGCGACTTTGGTTCAGCCAAATTCAAAGAGCGTTACCGTGACTCTCCAACCATATTAGGTATCGCTTATACTTTAGTCACGCTGCAGTGGGAAGGCACCCCCGAAATATTAACCGATGCCTTTATTCCTCAAGACAAAGACATCGACAGCTTTGCGAGTACCTTGTCACGGTTAGATTACGAATGTAAAAAACAACGCCACCCTAATATGCATCAGTTGGAGCACGTTTCTGTGCCTGCTTTTGTCGAATTTGATAATGTGTGTACCATCTTTTTAGGTATTGAAAACGGCATGGCAAAGCTGTTTGACTACCGGAACAATGTGCTGCTTGAACATGCACTTACCAATGAAGCATGTACAGTATGTGAAATATCTGAATATTCGAAAATATTCCGAGAGCCGCCACCAGAATCCCAAGACAAATCTAACTGGATTAAATACGCGTTCTACCGTTATAACGATGAAATAAAAAGTTTAGTGCTACTGAGTTTGATCATCAATGTGCTTGGTGCCATGCAGCCATTTTTTATCATGGGTGTCTATAGCTTCGCGCTAACCTCAGGTTCTGAAACCACTCTATTCTGGCTAACAGCATTAGCGATATTTCTGGCGTTTGCTGAATATGGGTTCAAACGTATTCGGATGAATATACTCGCAACATCAGGTAAAGATCTTGCTACCCATATATCTCAAAATGTCATTAGCAAACTGTTATGGCTACCCTATTCGATGACATCATCAGCAGGGGTATCATCGCAATTAGCACGTTTGAAAGACATCGACCAACTACGTAAATTGGTGACCGCAGAATCAACACTCAGCTACTTTGATATGCCGTTTGTCATCATCTTCATTTTGGCAATTACCATCATTTCTGGATCTGCCGCCCTTACCGTATTAGCAGGTATTGCTTTGATGTTAGTATTCTGCGTGTATTCACGCTATATCTACACCCAAGCAACAGCCAAAAGTTCACGTGCTAATGCCATGGTCTCTTATCAATGGAATGAGCTATTACGCAGCATTAATACCATTCAGGGCTTACCGTTACTGCGTGTTATCCGTTCACGTTTTCATGCTGCACATAACCAGAGTTTGGATGATGCCAAAGGCGTTTCAATAACCAACGGTAAAATCCAATCCATGGGACAAGGGTTAATTCAAGCCATTGGTACAGCGAGTATTATCACAGCCGTCTTAGGCGTGATGGCGGGTGAAACAGAAGCAGGTGCAATGCTTGCCATCATTATCTTAGTGTGGAAAGCACTAGGACCTATAATGGGTATTTACAACTCCATTACCAAGTTCAAAACCATTAAGGCTGCTAGCACACAGATTAACGCATTAATGTCGCTCAATGACGACCGTTATCATTTAGATAAAAGCCCGCCAATTCGACATTTTAAAGGGAACATCGGCGTTAATGGTCTTACTCATCGCTACCAAGGCGCACCGAATGGATTAACTAACCTTGCCTTTAACGTACAAGCTGGTGACAAAGTCTCGATATCAGGTATTTCAGGTTCAGGAAAAACGACTCTTCTCAGTATTTTGGCTGGATTGGAAGATCGCTATCAAGGCGGTGTTTTACTGGATGGTTACAATATTAAGCAGTTCAATAATTTCCGCTATCGTAAAGCCATTAACTACATTCCCTTTGAATTGCACATTTTTGAAGGAACGCTGGAATCTAATTTCATTATTCATGACGGTGTAATTGCGAAACATCAGATGGAAGAAATTATCGACTTCTTTGACTTACACCCATGGTTACCCGACGGGCTAGAAACACACATGTCTTCAGATTATGTCGAGCAATTACCTAATGGCGTGCAGCAATCATTACGGATGGCACTTGGCCTCGGTTGCTGTGATCAAGGGGTCATTGTTATTGATGAGCCTTTTGTGGGCTGCGAAAAAGAATATGTGAAATACATTAATAAGCTATTTACTGAGAAGCTGGCAGAAGCGACGGTCATTTTCACGACTAACGATAAGTCTTATATTGCAGCCTCAAATAACTGTTTATTACTCGATCATGATGGGGCGCAAAAATACTTTGGCTTCCCAGACAAAGTGATTCAGACGATTAAAAGTTAAGGTAAATAGAATATAGGCAAGAACGAGGCAAAAATTGAAGTACCTGTGTATGAAAAAGGGGAGCTAGAATATATATCAACTCCCCTTTTGCTTTACGCTTTAGCGTCTACCTTTCGGTATTGCATGGCTCTGTGGCTTACCTTGACCATTCTGCTTGTTCTTGAAGTTCTTACGTCTTGCTGCAATTTTCGTTTCAGGCACGTAATTCAAAATAGAAACAGGCACTTCTTTTTGAGGAACAAAGCCTTCGATTTCTTTACGAACAATCAAATGACCTAGACGAGTTTCAATCGCACATAAATGTCTGAAGTCATCACGTGATACAAACGAAATCGCCTCACCCGCTGCGCCAGCACGGCCTGTACGACCAATGCGGTGAACGTAATCATCAGCTTGATCAGGCAAGTCGTAGTTAATAACACGCGTAAGATCATCAATATCGATACCACGAGCAGCAATACCTGTCGCAACCAATAAACCAAGTTCGCCCGATTTAAAATCACTCAACAATTGTTCACGCACAGCTTGGCTTCTACCGCCGTGAATTGCCTCAGCTGCGATGCCACGCTTTTCAAGCTGACTAACTAACTTAGCGGCACCATGCTTTGTTTGAATGAAAATAAGTGCTTGCTTCCACTCATTTTCTTTAATCATATGGCTCAACAATGCTGATTTCTTATCTTTATCAACAGTGATCAACCATTGATCAATTTTTGGTGTTGTTGTGTTTTCAGGTGAAACAGATATCTCAACTGGACGTTCAACCGCTGTTTTTGCTAAAACGCGTACTTGATCAGACAATGTTGCTGAAAACAGTAGGTTTTGTCTTTCTTTTGGCAAACGTTCAATGATTTTATTGATGTCTTCGATAAAGCCCATGTCGAGCATTCTATCGGCTTCATCCAGAACCAATACTTCTAACTCATCAAAATGTAACGCTCTTTGAGTGTACATATCAAGAAGTCGTCCTGGTGTTGCAACCAGAATATCGACACCATCAATCAGACGTTGCTTTTGATCTTTATAGTCAACACCACCGTACATCGCTAACGAAGTCAGCGATAGATGCTTGCTATATTGAGTAATGTTCGCGTCAACCTGTACCGCTAATTCACGAGTAGGGACAAGGATAAGGGCACGAATACGCTTTGCACGTATCGGCGGCATATCACTGAATTTTTCTAATAGAGGCAGTACAAAACTAGCCGTTTTACCTGTACCCGTCTGTGCGGCTGCAATCAGGTTTTTACCCGTCAAGATGACCGGAATCGCCTTCTCTTGAATCGGCGTAGGGGTCTCGTAGCCTAATTCGGCTACTGCTTTTAAAATCGGGTCGCTTAATCCAAGGTTGGAGAATGACATTTGGCGTCTCAGGTATATGAAAAATAAACAAACTGTTAGGCTAGGTGCACTTACAGCAGAACTTGGATCACATTATACATGAACCAAGAGTAACAGGCATACCCTCATGTGTTTTGCTTACCTTATATCATCATATCTTGTTTATAGGGAAGAACGTACTTTAGGCGGAACAAACTCCAGACGTAAAAAAGCCGCTAACAATGTAGCGGCTTCTTTGAATGTCGTGGGGTATAGAGAAGGGAAAGTGCCAACTATCGAGTGACAGTTCAGTACTTTGTCATCACACTTTAAAGCGCACTATATCAGGGGTTTCAGCCCCCTTAAAGGGGGCTTCGGGGGTAAAAGACAAAGTCAGACGTTAGACCAAAAACACCTCATAAATCACCTAAAGCGGCATAGTTACCCTGTAACGTACCTATCCGTTACTATCGGCATAAAAATAGCCTCCATGAGTTCACTTGCCCGCACATTTTGTAACGATTTTAATCAATGACTCTATCGAAAAATAATCAATAACCTAGCAAATTTTCGCCACAGTTCAGATACAGATAACTACGCTCTATCATAGAAAATCTATTTCTTCCGTTGGGAAATAGATCCCATAAGCTTGAGTTTTTTAAAAATCCCTGCAGGTTCACATATTGTGAACTACACTAATCACAGGTAAGATGTTCACATAATGTGAACCAATGACAAGTAGAATGCACGTAATAAGAAAAGAGCCATTCGATACGGCAAAGACGTTATACCCCAATTGTGCAGATGCGCTTGATGACACATACAAGGCGTTGAAGAAGACTCAGGCAACAACCCCAGAGGAATTGAAAGCCGTCTTTCCCTCTCTGGATAACTTCAAGTACGTTGATAAATGGTACGTCATTGATATTGGCGGAAACACCCTACGCCTGATAGCGTTTATCGAGTTCTCTGGTGGCAAGTGTTTTATTAAGCACATTGTGACCCATAGTGAGTACGACACGATAACCGCAGGTTATCGAAGCAAGAAGATTAAGAGGTAATAGACTATGAGTATTATGAACGTAGAAGTAATGCAGGAGGTATCAAGACAGATTGAGGCCACTATGCCTTGGATCCATGGCATAACCTCAAGAAAGCAGTACGACGAGCTTATTGAGCTTATGGATTCGCTTGTCGAAGACTACGATGCCAATCAGACACTTATTGACTTAATGTTTCCTGTTATTGAGCAATATGAAAGTAAAGGTGAAGAATTCCAAGCGTTTAATGCCCATGTTGACAGCATTAATCCAGCGGTCTCAATGCTCCGTCTAATCATTGACCAGAACGGGCTTACACAAAGTGATTTCAAAGCTGAGATTGGCGGAAAATCATCCGTATCAATGATTTTAAGTGGACAACGTTCAATGACCCTGCAACACATCAGAGCATTGTCAGCCCGTTTCAATATCCCAACGTACATGTTTGTATAATTGTCCCGTCAACATATTTCAGGACGGGACACTAAATGCAAAAAGGGCGGAGAGATAGGGATTTATTACTCGCAAGCTCGTACCCTTCGGGCTATTGCCTTTTCGCACCTTCGGTACGGGCAATGTGCTTTCGCTTCGCTCAGGTGAACCCAGTCTAGGATTCTGCATCCCTATCTTATTTAGCAAACCCCAGATGTAAAAAAACCGCTAACAGAGTAGCGGTTTCTTTGAATGTGGCGGAGAGATAGGGATTTGAACCCTAGAAGGGCTATAAACCCTTGCCGGTTTTCAAGACCGGTGCTTTCGACCACTCAGCCATCTCTCCAACGCGGTGAATAGTACAGACGTAGAAGCGGGCTGTAAACCCTTTCACGAACCAAGTGCACAAGGCTTAAACAAAGGAAACAAAGTACAAACAAAACGCTCAAAATCACAACGGACAATAATAATCGGAGAACCCATTCTGCCTATTTTTGCCCATTTTTGCCCATTTTTCGCAATATCCAAAGTATAAAGACCGGATACATACATGCACCGAAATCAGCATTATTTACGCGGCATAGTAACGCGCTAAACGCATACCACTACAACAAAAAGCTACCGCTTTATAAATGTTAGATTTCACAATTAACACTTGTAGTTCTTACCTCTCCAAGCACTTAAAAAATATACCTTTTCTTTCAACACATTTGGTTATCGGCCCTTTTGCTGAGTACAAATTGAATAGAAAACGAGATTTACATCACTCTATTTAAGCAACAGGATATGTAGCATTCATAAATAGCTTGATAACAATCACCATTGGTACACATCTATTATGCCTTACCTACACTTTATTTTTGGTCTTGCTGTCGTTGCAGCCCTTGCCTTATTAGTAAGCAAAGATCGCAAAAGCATTAAACTTCGCTATATTATTCAACTTCTCGTGATTGAAATGGGTGTTGCTTATTTCTTACTGAACTCTTCAACAGGAACAGGGGTTATCGCCGAATTTGCTGGCGGTTTTAATGGCCTAATGGCGTTCGCAGCTGAAGGTACAAATTTTGTCTTTGGCGGGTTAGTCAATGAAGGTGGCTTCGATTTCTTCCTGCAAGTATTAATGCCCATTGTCTTTATTTCGGCCCTTATTGGTATTTTACAGCACATTAAAGTGCTGCCCGTGGTAATTAGTGCAATTGGCTACTTACTCTCTAAAATTAACGGCATGGGTAAGCTTGAGTCATTTAACGCCATCAGCGCATTAATGGTTGGTCAATCAGAGAACTTCATCACTTATAAAGACATTTTAGGCCGTATGTCAGAGCGCCGTATGTACACATTAGCAGCCACAGCTATGTCTACAGTATCTATGTCGATCGTCGGTTCATACATGCAGCTCATCGCTCCTAAATTTGTAGTGGCCGCATTATTTTTGAACATGTTCAGCACCTTTATTATTCTGTCGATCATTAACCCTTATGATCATGAGGCGGAAGTAAACTTTGACGATATGATGGCCGATGAATCAATTGAAAAACTTACGTTTTTCGAAATGCTCGGCGAATATATTCTAACGGGATTTAAAGTCGCGGTAATTGTCGCTGCAATGCTGATTGGTTTTATCTCACTCATAGCCATGATCAACGCAGGTTTCACCTACGCCTTCGGTATTAGCTTCCAAGATCTGATCGGTTATGCGTTCTACCCGGTTGCATGGCTAATGGGAATTCCTGCCAACGAAGCCTTGCAAGCTGGTAGCATCATGGCGACTAAATTAGTCTCAAACGAGTTTGTGGCAATGATGGCATTACAAGACCAGTTGGGCAGCCTTTCTGCACATACAGTCGGTACAATTTCCATCTTCTTAGTATCTTTCGCTAACTTCAGCTCAATTGGTATCATTGCGGGTGCTGTTAAAGGGGTCAACGAAGAGAAAGGTAATATGGTTGCCCGCTTCGGCTTACGCTTACTGTATGGCTCGACTTTGGTTAGTATTCTATCGGCCATGATTGCCAACATCATGCTAGCTTAATTACCACTCAAAAAATCAAAAGGCCAGCATTTCTGCTGGCCTTTTTGTATCTGGCAGAGGGTTCTGGGTAAGGCGGATTTGGAACAAATCCCTCTAACCACATGTGCTAGACGCAAAAAGGGCGCTGATAAATCAGCGCCCTTTTCTAAATATGGCGGAGAGATAGGGATTTATTACTCGCAAGCTCGTACCCTTCGGGCTATTGCCTTTTCGCACCTTCGGTACGGTCAATGTGCTTTCGCTTCGCTCAGGTGAACCCTGTCTAGGATTCTGCATCCCTATCTTCTTGGGTAAAATCCAGACGTAAAAAAACCGCTAACAGAGTAGCGGCTTCTTTGAATATGGCGGAGAGATAGGGATTTGAACCCTAGAAGGGCTATAAACCCTTGCCGGTTTTCAAGACCGGTGCTTTCGACCACTCAGCCATCTCTCCAACGCGGTGAATAATACGTATATCCACTAAGGCTGTAAATAGCGTTACTGACCAACCGTTCAAGAATCCAGCAATCACAGCATACTTTTACTCTGCGCTAACAAGGTACTCGATTTTTTTAAGCTAATAGCGTTAAAATTTCACATTTAACAACTATTTATTAAGACGCATGCTGACCCTTTACCCTCTCTTTAGGGAAGCGTATCTATGGCTATACATCTTGATTGCAGTTTTGGCCCCACTATTTCCGACCAAAGTACAGAAATCGATGTTGAACGTATTCAATTAGCCATTCAGTAATTAGCCTAATTCCCTTGCCATTGAATTACTCATAGCATTGCAGTTTTAGCCATTGACTCAGTATTTTTATTTCTGGTTGTTTTGCTCGGGATTTTTTATACACAAAATACAGACTATCACCGGTCGGTAAATCATGCATCGGAATTCTAATTAAATCCTGTAGCCTATCTTGATCTGTCATAAAGTAATCATTAAGAAAGGCGATTCCTTGATGGTACTTCGCCGCTTCAGCAGCCAAAATCATATGACTGAAATGAATCACTTTTACATCGTCTGGTAACTCAAACCCACCAAGCTCACACCATAGTCGCCAATCTTTCTTTTCAGTGCCATCTTTAAAGATTGAACGTACTGATAATAAAGGCTGCTCCCACAATGCTTCGGGTAACGACTTTCCTTGCATTTCATACCATAGTTTAGGGCTGCAAAATGGGTATAGCTGCTCTTTATATAGAAACTCACTAACAAAGTTCCGTGAAGGAGGGTAAGCAGTAACAAAGCAATCAGCCACTTGATCACTACATTCTGGCTCGTCGGCCACCATATTCAATGTAAGATCAATTTCAGGGTGCAATTGCCGTAAATTATCTAATCGAGGCACCAACCACTTTACTGCTAATGTACTATAAATCGCTAAACGGACTTTACCATCCTCACCTTCCCGTAATTTCTGACTCGCGTGCGAAATACTGATGAGGGCAGAATTGATTTCCTCTTGATAACGCTCACCGATAACAGTTAACGATAACCTTCGCCCTTGACGAATAAAGAGGTCTTCACCTAAATATTCTTCAAGTAATTTAACCTGATGGCTAACCGCACTTTGGGTAACATTTAATGCTTCAGCCGCTTTAGAAAAGCTATTAAAACGCGCAACAGATTCAAAGCATTGAACAGCACGTAACGGGGGTAATTTCATTATTAGCTCAACTAATACTAAGTTAATTTATATCATTATACTTCATCATTAAGATTCTCTATCCTCCAAAAATCACTTTCTGTGATCTATCGGTTAATCGTAAATTTTAAAGTCATTTATTCATTATTTCCGTTTCTCCATTAATCCGCCATGCCCCAAAAAAGGAGTCATGTTATGCCTAAAATATCTGTTGGTCTTGCAATGACATTGCTTATTGCCGGGAATTTGGTTGCCGTTTTTTCTGACGCATTAATTAAAACACTGGATGCCGATACTGCTATTTTTCAGTTTGTCTTTTTTAGGCAGCTGACTGCAGTTTTGATTCTTACTCCATTTTGTTTATCTACGTCGAAAAAGAGCTTTATTGATGGGCTGAAATGGCACGCATTACGGGCTCACATTTGGCTTTTTGGTGCCATTTTTATGGTTATAGCCATTAATTCATTGCCGCTAGCGACAGCAAACGCCATTTTCTATGCCGCACCGCTAATCATGTTACCGATGGCGATGATGCTTTTTAGTGAAAAGCTCACTAAACATTCTATTGCTGCTGGTATGCTCGGCTTTGCTGGCGTCTTAGTGGTTATAAGGCCAACTGAACTTAATTGGGCTGCAATGGCCGCACTCGTTGTTGCCGTTACGTTAGCTGCAAATAATTTATTAATTCGAAAACTGCCAACCCATCAAACCGTTGCTCAAACATTATTGTTAACAAACCTTGCGGGTATGCCTGCTGCATTAGGTTTAGCCTTGTGGGAAGGACAACCTTGGGATTGGGCACCGTTATTAACCGCTGCTGGCTCAAGTGCATTTATTTTGGTTTATGCGGCAACCTGCGTGATCGCCTACCGATCGGCAGAGAGTAACAAAATTGCCAGTGCGGAATATAGCGGCTTATTAGGTGCGGTTGGTGTGGGCTTATTGTGGTTTGATGAAGTACCTGATTTAGCAATGCTAATTGGAACAACAATGATCATATTGCCTCTGGTATGGCTTGCTCGTATTGAGAAAAAGAAGCAAAAACAACTTTTACAAACTGAATTATAAATAGGACTTATCTTAATGACTGCTTTTCTACTTTCTCAGATAATTATTGGGTTCGCAGCCTTTTTTGATCTTTTATCTTTTCAGTTCAAAGAAAGAAAAAAAATCATTGTATGCTTCGTTTTTGCAGTCATTTTAATTGCTATTCATTTTGCATTATTAGAACAATGGACAGCAGCAGGATTAATGGCTCTTGCGGCGGTTCGATACATCACGAGCCTGTTTACGACATCGAAACAAATGGCAGTGCTGTTCTCTATCAGCTCGCTTGTTGTAACGTATTTTACTTATGCCGGTTTCATCAGCTTAATCAGTTGCACTGCATCTCTTTTTCAAAATGCCGCCGCCTTTTCTAAAGAAGATAAACAGTTGCGTCAGTTTATGATTCTCGCGACCAGCTGTTGGATTGTACATAATATTATTATTGGCTCCCCCACTGCTGTTCTACTGGAGTTACTTTTTATTACCAGTAATTTAGTAGGCTATTACCGTTACTACGTTAAAACCCCAAAAGAAATAGCGGAAGCATAAAATTCAGCGTGTAACAGAAAATAACTCGTGCTTATTTATCTTTCAACATTACAGAGGAACTCTGCTATGGTTGTTCTCGTCAGGGCGAATTAAACATAAAATCAATCTCTTGATATAAAAATAATGATGGCCCCTCAAGGAAACTCGATAAATTGCTCTTTAGGAATGGAATAATGAAGAAAGTATGCTCAATGCTTGCGGGAATGCTAGTCAGTGTTCTACTTGCAGGCTGTACAACGAATGAAAATTACAGACCACCGGATGATCTCGAAAGCAAAGTAAGAGCAGAGCAACGTAAAGAAGAAGCTAACTGCATGCTGAATGGCTCTGCTAACTGTTTTTAATACAAAAAACAAAGATCCAAACATAAAAAAGCCCTGATGAAGAATATTCATCAGGGCTTTTTTATGGCTATGTCTGAATAAGCTGTTGCGGCATGCGCGGCTTTGTTGAGTCATAGCGAAACTTTTTTGTTTCTGGTTGATGATTTACTAGGGGATTAAGACCGTGTCAATAACATGGATAACCCCGTTGCTGGCATTGAGATCACCAGCAATGACTTTAGCACCGTTGATTGCCACGCCATCCTCACCGTTTCCGATTTGTACTGTTCCTCCCTGAACGGTTTCAGGCAGTTTCAGCTTGCTGATTTCTTCTGAGGTGAAAGCCCCGATCAGGATATGGTATTTGAGCATAGCCTGCAGTTGTTCTTTGTTTTCTGGCTTGAGCAGGTCAGCCAGAGTGCCGGCCGGGAGCTTTGCAAAAGCGTCATCGGTTGGTGCTAGGAGAGTAAAGGGCCCCTTACCTTCGAGAGTGCCAGTCAGGCCAGATGCCCGGAGCGCCATGACCAGAGTCTGGAAGTCATCGTTGGTGGCCGCGACCTCGACCAGGTTTATCTTCTCGCCTTTCTTATAAGATGCTACCTCCAAACTGGACAAGGTAACGGGGATTAAGACTGTGTCAATAACATGGATAACCCCGTTGCTGGCATTGAGATCACCGGCAATGACTTTAGCACCGTTGATTGTCACGCCATCCTCGCCGTTTTCGATTTGTACTGTTTCTCCCTGAACGGTTTCAGGCAGTTTCAGCTTGCTGACTTCTTCTGAGGTGATAGCCCCGATCAGGATATGGTATTTGAGCACGGCCTGCAGTTGTTCTTTGTTTTCTGGCTTGAGCAGGTCAGCCAGAGCGCCGGCTGGGAGCTTTGCAAAAGCGTCATCAGTTGGTGCCAGGAGAGTAAAGGGTCCCTTACCTTCGAGAGTGCCGGCCAGGCCAGATGCCCGGAGCGCCATGACCAGGGTCTGGAAGTCATCGTTGGTGGCCGCGACCTCGACTAGGTTTATCTTCTCGCCTTTCTTATAGGCTGCTACCGCCAAACTGGACAAGGTAAAAAGGAATAAGGCACTTAGTAAATAAGCAAAAAAGCGTTGGGGTATTTTCATTAGTGAATCCTCTGGGTCTGTTTTGGTGCCATACAGAAGTTCTAATACGTATGAGAAAACAGTGTAGTTAGCAGAGGGAAAAGAGTTGTCTCATAAAAGAAACTTTGGTTGTTGATAAAAAATGGACAGCTCAGCAACCCTACCCCTGAAGACTTATCTGTTTAGGAGCAGTTTTACGCGCTTCCAGCCTGATTATGTCTGAAAATCAGTGCATTTGTCCTTCAGCATTACTTTGCGACAAAAACAAATTTCGTAACTTGATTAACGGCTACTATATGATTCCTACACTTCCAGCTTTGTTGAATCGCTCAGATAACGCTAAATTATTCCATTAGCACTGAGTTCAGTTATCATAACCAGCCTTTCATTCCGGTTAGCTGTTTAACACATGCCTTACAAACACAATGACGCCAAACTCCATCATTTTAAGATGCATACCTACGCCTTAACTAACTATCGGGAGTATAACTAGGCTCTCAGGCAACGTGGTCGGTTCGATATTTTGATATCTGAAGATATCATCAAACATTGGCAGCATGACGTTCGGATTTATGACGGTACTGGCTCTTCTGTGAAGTATCCTGACATTTCTTCGGTGGAGGTTTCGCTGCTTTCAAGGGAATGATGAAGTCGTGGCTAGGCGATAGCATATTAAGCTTTTGTAATAATGGAATATATTCTTGTTCATTAATGAGAGTAAACCATTGCAGTTCTTCACACATAAATTAAGTATGAACGACCTACAACAGTTTGCTCAGACATAACCTTTTTTATTCATTCAACCTAACTTTGCATTATTGCTGTTTTTCACACCAATCATAGACTGATATTGTATAAGCATTAGTTATCCATTCGATTAGGCCACACCATGAAACCTTGGTTCAAGTTCATCCCACTGATTATGCTTGTTAGTTACTTCTTTTATTATGATGTTATTGATCCAATGGATAAAAATGCACCTAGTACACAAACAACGATTTCAGCATCACAAAATACAGAACAATGATATTTACCTTCAATTACGAAGATAAACGAAATAAGAACTCAATAAATAGCAACAAATAGAAACTCTTGACTACATGCAGAGTTACAAACGCTTAATGATTCTGCATCACATGGACAATCTTACGTTTCAATTTTGTCCATACCTGTAGCACATTGATAGTGGTACGCTATACTCAATAAATGATTCGAAAATCAAAATTCTAATACTCGCTGTATTGAAAACTTCTTCCAAATCACATACCTCCAGTGTATATAGTATGTGATTTGGTTTTTTCACTTCCTTCTTTCTACTTCTTAGATTACTTTCTAGTCCCTTGATTCAACTTCTCAGCCTTACATCCAAATGAGAACTATGTGCATTTATAAATGATACGAGTATAATCATCATACAAATTTGGTTAGGGTTATTATTATGTCAACCATTCGAGTGTTGCTTTCTACTTCAACAAACCCTTGGTTTAACTTAGCCGTTGAAGACAGTATCTTCCGGTCTATGTCTAACAAGCAACGTGTTCTCTTTCTATGGCGAAATGCTGATAGTGTTGTTATAGGGCGCGCTCAGAATCCATGGAAAGAATGTAATACACGAAAGATGGAGCAAAATGGCATTACACTTGCGCGCCGTCAAAGCGGTGGCGGTGCCGTTTTTCATGACTTAGGTAATACCAACTTTACGTTCATGGCTGGTAAACCAGAATATGATAAAACAGTGTCTACAAATATTGTATTAAACGCGTTGAAGACATTGGATGTAAAGGGTAAATCAACCGGACGAAATGATCTGGTTATTGAAGATAGCAAAGGAGAAAGGAAATTTTCTGGTTCTGCATACCGTGAAACGATGGATAGAGGTTTTCACCATGGAACACTATTACTGAATGCCGATTTAGGACGCTTAGCCAATTATTTAAACCCTGACCCTAAAAAGCTTAAAGCTAAAGGCATCCAGTCTGTACGTTCTCGCGTAGCTAATTTAAACGAGATTAATCCTGATATTAACCATGACAATGTATGCGGCGCGATAATAAACGCTTTCTTCCACCATTATGGTGAAACGGTAGAGCCTGAATATATTTCACCAGGTTCATTACCAGAACTAACCGATTTCACAGAGAAATTTGAGCATCAAAGTAGCTGGCTATGGAACTTTGGGAACACCCCAGAATTTATGCATACATTAAGTGAACGCTTTACATGGGGTGGAATTGAATTACATCTCGATATAAAAAAGGCGCACATAGTCAAAGCAAAAATATTCACTGATAGCCTTAATCCAACCCCATTAGAAACATTGTCCGAAGCGCTTATTGACCAACCATATAGTATTGGTGCTTTTAATAAAGTCATTAACGAAACAGCAAAGGCTTTTCCTGAAAGCGCCAATGAGTTAGCTGAACTACAAAAATGGCTTACAACCGCGATTGCGTAAATTATAAGAATATTCAGTACACATAGTTACATGTCCCACTCAACTATATGTCCTTCATCATAAACGCCATCACTGTATGCGGGCGTATAGTTGATAAAAATATTATTTTTCGCAACAGGTACGTGCTCTGCAATGGTATTGGCAATGAGTTCCAACATGGCCATTATCTGTTGTTCCGTATTGAAATTAGGGGCGATTAAATCAACGAGTAATGGATGCGTATTGATTCCTTGAGCCTCTGCTACTTTTCCTGCATGAGAGTAATGCCCTTTCAATAAGTACTCCCACGACACCATAATATGATGGCTCTCTATGCCTGTCGCATCAGCCACTGCTTGCGATAAATTACAAACTACTAGTGAAATATCAACGTCACCCTCAAATGGTAACGACTTGATTCTAATCAATGGCATAAAATTCACTCCTCTCGTATACCGTTTTAATATACGCTTAATAACAATATTAATTATAGAGAAGTGTAATAAAAGCTTGTCGTTTCTTGCCGTATCAAAAACGAGAAAATCATAAAGAAGTACAATATAAAAAACACAATTAAAAAAAGCCCATCTAGATTATCTCTACATGGGCTTTTGAAATAATTAAACTATCAAAACTAAATCATTAAAATTCTAATCTTTAGGCTTTTCATCGTGGCATTCATCTTCGCCACAACACGGGTTAATCACCCTTTCAGCACAGTTATACGGTTCAATGTGAATAATCACATCAACCACTTCATCAAGCTGTTCAAGAATATGGCTTTTAAAATCTTCAGTGATTTCGTGAGCCTTATCTACGCTCATTTCCGGATCTACCAATAGATGAAAATCAAGCAAAATACTGCTACCAGTACGGCGACTTCTAATTGCATGAACTTCACGAATATCACTGTTCTCTGCTGCATATTGCTGAATTTTACTTTCAATCTCACTGTCTGCTTCAGCTTCTGTGATTTCCATAATCGCTGGCCACAAGATTTCAAAAGCTGCCTTTAAAATCATTGCTGTTACTAATAAAGCGGCTACTTGGTCAAGATAATGCAAATCAGGCACAAAGTAGTTTGCAATAACCGCAATAGCAACAGGAAGTGAGCTCAATGCATCCGAACGGTGATGCCAAGCGTTAGCATGCAGGGCTCGGCTGTTAATTTTCTTCGCTTGAATAACTGTCCAACGGTACAGTATTTCTTTAACGAGAATAGAAGCAATCGCAGCACCAAAGGCAAGCATGCCTGGATTGGTTTTTGCTTCGTTTCCGATAGAGTTAATTGAATCCCAACCAATACCGATACCAACAATAGCTAGGATCACACCAATAAAAATATTAGTTAAGGTCTCAAAACGTCCATGCCCATAGGGGTGTTCTTTGTCTGCCGGAGCAGTCCAATACCTTGAACCGATTAAGATTGCGGTGTCTGTTACTAAGTCAGAAAAACTATGAACGCCATCGGCAATCAAAGCTTGGCTACCTGTAATCTTACCTATAGTAATTTTTAACAAGGCTAACGCAACGTTAGCTATCGATCCGACCCATGTGGCTTTACGGATCAATTTTAGTGGCACATCAGACATACTTTTAACTCAAAACTGCTTATACACAAAAGATCTAGAGATATTTATCATATCCGATTTACAATTTTATTTCTCATTGAGGATATACCAAGTTACCTTAAAGTGACTTGGGCATATGCTTTGATGGTTCGTAACAATCGCATGAAACTAAATGATCGTTAACCATGCCAGTCGCTTGCATCAGCGCATAACATATAGTCTCACCAATAAACTTAAAACCTTTTTTCTTCAAGAACTTGCTCATTGCTTTTGATTGCTCTGTTATCGCTGGCACTTGCTCTTGTTTTGTCCATGTATTAATTACGGGGATACCATTAACAAACTGCCACAATGCCGCGGATAAACTGCCGTATTCTTGTTGTAATGCAAATGCTGCCTCTGCATTGCTAAATACTGAGCGAATCTTATTGCGGTGTTTAATGACGTCATAGTTACTAATAATGTCATCTATATGGGACTCATCGTCATGGATTTCTGCTAATTGTTTAACTTCAATTAATGTTTTTAAATCATAATGCTTAAATGCTTCTCGGTATGCCTCACGTCGCTTCAATATGGTGTACCAACTTAGTCCAGCTTGCGCCCCTTCTAAAGTGATAAATTCAAATAAGTACTGATCATCAAAATTAGGCTTACCCCACTCTTTATCATGATATTCACGCTCGATAGGGTGATTTAATGCCCAAGCACACGTTCGCTTATCCGAAATCGTATCCATTTATATTTCCATCTATTTATTTAAATTTTAGGGCGTGTTGAAAATTACATAACAACGCGACTCGCTATTAAGCATAAATCCACCATGCAAATGGAATCAAGTTAACAATAACTGCTCGTGATTCTTCTTTGACCTTTGTTGTTCTTATGTATAATGCAGATGATAATAGTTTTCATTACGATCAACAAGAGCAAGGATACTCATGTCACAATCAGGTGCACCTTCACCCCGTCAACCCGTTCGCCCTTTCTTGGTATCGGTCAAACACGTTACTGATATTACGCCCGCACTGCGTCGTATTTGCTTTACCAGCCCCTTATTAGCAAATTATCCCGATGTTAGCGGTGGCGCACATATCAAAATCATGATGGCGCACGGTGATCAAACAGTGCCTGTGCTCCCAACGTTGACCGATAAAGGACCACGCTGGTTAAGACCAGAAGAAAAGCCGCTAATCCGTACTTTCAGTGTACGAGATTTTCGTCGAGACACCTGTGAAATCGACATTGATTTTGCTCTACATGCAGATAGCGGTCCAGCAACCCGTTTTGCGCAACGGGCACAAGAAGGTGATGTGATCGCGATTTCAGGTCCAGGGGGCCCACACCCAATGCTACAGCCGGCAAAGCATTATTACATGGCTGGCGATCTAACAGCCTTGCCTGCCATCAGTGCGATGATTGAAGACATGCCAGCAGACAGTACTGGTTACATTGCACTTTTAGTGCCCCACTCTCATGCTATTCAAGATCTACCCGTGCCAGACAAGGTCACGGTCACCTGGGTGATTGGTAGCCCAGTCGACAGTAACAAACTTACAGTGCCTTTCCTACAACAAGACATGAAAGACACAAACAGCTATTTTTGGTTTGGAGGCGAAGAAAATATCGTAGTGCCATTGCGTAACCACGTTCGCCGTAACATGCATGTCGCCCGAACCGATATTTATGCCGTGCCTTATTGGCGCGATGGCAAAGATGAAGATGCATACCACCAGAACCGCCATACCGTTATGGATAGCTAACGGGCAAGAGGCTAATTCAAAGCTGAAATGAAAGTCTAATCAAGCCATTTCACCGTAAAAAGTACCCAAGAAAAAACATAATAAAAAGAAAAACAACAAGAAGAACACCATCACGCAAAAAGGCGTGAGAGCGATGTCATTATATTAATGACAAAGAAGGAATTTAACATGGCTATTCACCCGTCAGTGATGAGAACGACGACATGGCGTCGACTACCTTCACCTGCTGAACTACTCAGTGACTACCCGTGCACGGTCGACACTGAACACCACATCATGGCGTCACGTCATCTTGTGAAGGATATTTTACACGGCAAGGATGATCGGCTTTTGGTCGTGATCGGTCCATGCTCTATCCATGACCCGGATGCAGCATTGGCGTATGCAAAGCAGCTTAAACCACTGACCGAACAGTTTAGTGACCACTTACATATTGTAATGCGAACCTATTTCGAAAAGCCCCGTACAACAACTGGCTGGAAAGGCTTAATATTCGACCCACACCTCGACAACAGTAATGATCTTATCTCTGGGCTAACAACTGCACGTCAGTTAGTGCTCGCTATCAATGAACTTGGGCTGCCAACTTCGACCGAATTTTTAGATAACACCAGCTTTTTATATTTGGCCGACCTGATGAGCTGGGGAGCCATTGGCGCCCGTACCACTGAATCACAAGTTCACCGACAATTAACCTCGGGGTTACCCTGCCCCATCGGTTTCAAAAACGGCACCGACGGCAATATTCGTATTGCGACAGATGCGATTATGTCGAGTAAAGCCCCCCATTTATACACTGTCGCGGGACATGACGGGCATTTGTATGCAATAGAAAGTACAGGTAATGCCGATTGCCACATCATCTTGCGTGGCGGGCAAGAACCCAACTATAGTCCAAGTCATATTCAGGCTGCCAGCGAAGCGCTATGTCAAGCCAATTTACCGGTCAGTATCATGGTGGATTGCAGTCATGGGAACAGCCAGAAACGCCATAAAAACCAACTTGTTGTCGCACAGTCGTTATCCGACCAGCTGTCTCTGGGCGAACAAGCAATCACGGCAGTTATGGTTGAAAGTTTCTTTGAGGAAGGAAATCAAGCGATCAGTACCAATATGACCTACGGGCAATCGGTAACGGATGCTTGCATCAACTGGAGTGATACAGAACTATTACTTAACCAATTTGCCGATGCGGTTGCAGCCCGTCGTGCACTGTACCAATCGGTTTCGCCAGTTGCCATGAATGGCTAACCGCTAGGGTGTAGACACATCATAGAAACAGACCTTGTGCGCACAATATTCCAGAGTAGGGTTTGCTGTGCAAGCAAGGTCTTTTGGGTCATACCATTCTGGGTAGATAAATGAGCAGAGATTAAGACCACAAGTGACTATGCCATCATAATATAGCTATTTTTTCGCATGCACCTGACGACGCGGCACAATCACTGGCGCCTGATCAAATGGTGCATACAATATGTCTACATTCGTGTCGTATAAGTCATCAATCAAGGTTTTGGTCACCACCTCATTAACACTACCCGACGCCACCACAGTATTATTACCAATGGCAATCAGTTCATCGCAATAACGAGCGGCTGCCGCCAAATCATGGATTACCAACACCACGGTTTTGCCAGACGCTACCATATGGCTGATGCTTTCCATCACTTCAATTTGGTGCCCGATATCTAACGCACTGGTCGGCTCATCCAATAAAATTAAATCAGTATCTTGTGCCAGTATCATAGCCAACCAAGCACGTTGCCGTTGCCCGCCAGACAAGCTAGTCACTGGCTGCTGTAGAATATCTGCCAGCTGCATCAACTCAATGGCTTGGTTAACTTGCTCGGCATCTTTCTCATTCCATTGATTAAACCAACCTTGATGTGGATGACGTCCATATTGCACCAACTGCTCCACTGTAATACCTGCCGGGCTAAGTGGATGTTGCGGTAAATAAGCCACCTGCTTGGCCAGCGCCTTCATCGAATAGCGCGACAATGGCGTGCCTTTGAGGGTAATAGCGCCACTGTTGGGTTCCATTTGCTTGGCGATCAACTTCAGCAAGGTCGATTTACCACCGCCATTGGGACCAACAATTCCCACCAATTTTCCGCGAGATAGCTGTATCGATACATTGTGAAACACAGACTGTTCATTGTAAGAAAAATCGATGTTGTTCATCGTTAATAATGTCATTAGTCCGCACTTCCTTTGTCGCGTAATAAGAAAACTAACAGCATGATACCGCCTAAAATACGGGTCATGATCCCCGTTGCGACTTCATGCGGATCTGCCAATACCCTTACCAAGGTATCGCTGAATAACAGCAGCAACGCCCCTAGCAGCGCGGCACTCCACAGAGGAACAATACGATTTTTGACGCAATATGACGCCAAGATAGGGGCAGCCATAGCAATAAAGACAATCGGTCCGCCAATGGCCGTACCCAGTGCGGCCACCATGATGGCAAGCATCAAAATACTGAGCTGTACCCGATTCACATTAACGCCCAAGCTTTGCGCCGTACTAACACCTAACCGCAACACATTCAGTTGACGAGAAAAATAGACAATAAGCGGGCATAACAACAGTAACAGGCCCGCCACAGGCAAGCTTGTCGTATAACCTTGCCCAACAAAGTTACCCATACTCCACATGTACACACTGCTGACATGAACGATGGATTCGGTCGACATCATAAATTCGCCTACTGCCCGCATAAGTTCAGATACCCCGATACCAATGACGACAAACAAATACCCTTGTTCGCCTGGGTTCTTACACAGCAAAAACAAAATCACTGCGGCAAGCATTGCACCAATGGGTGCCGCCCACCAAGGCCATGCACCTACGGTGATATACAGAGTGAAAAAAGTAATGGCGAGTGTAGCCCCTTCGTTGACCCCTATCATATCGGGGGTTGCCAAGCGGTTACGAACCAGCGTTTGAACTAAGCAACCAGATAGCCCAAGTGCCGCACCAGCGACCACAACAGCAACAACACGTGGCAAACGAATCTTAAACACCATGATATTAACCATGCGCGATGCATCACCAAGGAAAGCTTGCAACGCCGAAAGTGGCGTTAGTTTTGCCGACCCGACACTGACTGCAATCAATATGCCCACCAGCAGCATACTCAGTAAGACGGCACTGACGATGACCGCCCGCTTTTCTACCAGAAAGTTAGATTGCCCACACTGTAACCGCCACTTACCCGTCGGCGTTATTAAAGAAGAGGTTGAGGCTAACGGAGAAACAGACGATGCAGCTGTTGTCTGTTCAGTGGAAAGTGAATGTTCGTATGACATGAAAGCGCTCCTACTTCACGGCTAACAAAGTGCGGAAACCACCACGGTGCACAACTGCAATTAAGACGGGCGCCCCAATCAAGGCTAAGATCACCCCATTTGGCATTTCAAACGGTTGGATTAACCAACGTGCAAGAATATCAGCGATAAAGAGGAAAATAACACCAAAAAGTGCCGAAAAAACCACTTGTAATGACAAGGCAACAGGTTCAACCATACGTGCACAATAAGCAGAAAGAAATCCGACAAAACTGATAGGGCCCGCTACCGAGATGGCACAAGCTGTAAATAAGGTCGAAGCAATCAGCACCCCAATACGTACCACATTGGTATTAATGCCCAATGATTTGGCTTGCTGTTCACCTAATTGCATTAAGGTTAATTGACGAGTTAAAGCAAAAGTTAATATCACTGCCACCACTAAGAATGGCAAGATCATCAACATCGCATCAATATCTGCAGCAGCTAATGAACCAAGGTTCCAAAAGCGAAATTGATCGAGAACGACCTGATTCGACAACAGCACATAATTCGATAAGCCGCCAAATGTAGCGCTAAGGGCAACCCCTACTAGAATCAATTTCAGTGGATGTGATTTACCCACAAGGTGACCGATGATCAACACCACGGTATTACCTGTCAGTGCCCCCAACCCTGACCAGACTAAATAGCCTTGGGTCGATTCAACATCAAAATAAGTAAGACCGATGACTAAACCCAGTACAGCCCCCGCGTTAACACCAAGCAAACCTGGTTCAGCCAACGGATTACGCGTCGCACTTTGCAGTAATGAAGCCGCCAGTGCCAAGCTGACCCCGACAATAACAGCACACAAGGTGCGCGGAATACGCAATGTCTCCATCACCATGGTCAACTGTGCGTCTGATGCCAGTAACGGAGAGCCCGTCAGATAGCCGAATGCATCACTAAACCCATAGATACCGGCACCGACCGACAACGAAAGCAACACTAAAAAAAAGACAGCGGCCATGCAGCTTCCGAGCCCAATGAGGTGCGATTTTGTCACGACTTAACTCCCTTTAATCTATTTTTCCCACGTACAAATTACACGTGTAAACCTCGCAAGCAGGCATAATAACAACGAGCCTAACCTATGGATAGATCTAAATAAAAATAGTTATCAATCTCCTTCTCATATATTATTCGCATCTATCGATTAAAATAAGGGATGATGATGTTTCTTCGTAAGGTCGCACTTTCCGCGTTATGTATTGCCGCCACTTTTACCGCCCACAGTAAAGCCGTTGACAATGAAGCCATGCGTAGCATCCATGATGTCTACGGTAAAACGATTGAAATACCCGCTCAGCCCAAACGAGTTATCACCTTGAGTGAAATCGACCTCGATAGCACCTTGGCACTGGGGCTCACACCTGTAGGCACAGTAAATGGACGTGGGCAACAGACTTTGCCACGCTACCTTCAAGCCGCGATTAAACAAGATATTAAGATTGTCGGCGACCTCAGCCGCCCCAATATGGAAACGATTCTAGAACTCGAACCAGACCTCATTCTAACAACCCCTAACCGCCCAGAGGTGCTGGCATTATTGAATGAGATTGCCCCGACAGTTGTCACATTCAAGCGAGGCGAACCGTGGAAAGATACCTTTAACCGCACAGCCGGTATTCTCAACCGTCAAAAAGAAGCCACCGCATTCATGGCACGTTACCAACAAGCCGTGCAGCAATCGAAAGCTAACATTGGCGATAAAGTCGGACAAACTATCAGTGTCGTGCGCTGGAACCCAAAAGGACCGGCTTATATGTTTAAAGATTCCTTTGCCAGCCAAGTGATTGCAGATCTCGGTATGACACGTCCAGCCAATCAGCAAGATCCTGGCCACACGCATTCACTGTCATTGAGTTTAGAAGCATTGAATGTCTTAGATGGTGATTGGATGGTCATCGGTACACTCAGTACGTCAGGCGATGCTGTCGATGCCATGAAACAAGCTGAATCGAACCCGGCTTTTAAACAGCTTAGCGCTATCCAAACCAAACGTTTTGAAGCCGTTGATGGGTCATTATGGACATCTGTAGGTGGGCCACTAGCTGCATTAAGCGTTATGCAAGACATCGTCAAGCTGGTCAACAAACCAGATGCCGAATCACTTGCTCCATAATGAGCATTCGTAAAATACGATTCTAGATAAGCAGAGACTATTCAGCGCAGCAATATACAGCGCGATAAAAAGCCGATTGTCATCAAACAATCGGCTTTTTATTTACACCCCATATCCATCACAGTGGATCTATCACGTTAGATCACACTAGATATAAAGCTGCTTGCGATCGACTTTGCCACTTCCTGTTTTCGGTAGTTGCTCTACCACCACAAAACGGCTTGGCACCATATAGCTAGGCAAGGTTTTTAAAAGCACTTTTCGAATAGCCAATTTGGACAACACTGTACCTTTAGCCATTTCTATAAACGCCACTAACTGTGCTTCATCCCCTTTTCCCATCAACTTTACCGCGGCATCTTTGACCACAGCAAGGCACTTGAGCTGAGCTTCAATTTCACCTAGCTCAATCCGGAAACCACGCAGCTTCACTTGATCATCAAATCGCCCCAAATATTGGTAGCAATCAGCCCCTAGCACCCGCACTTTATCCCCCGTACGATAGCTTCGAATCAGATGTGGCGACAAAGAAACAAACTGCTGGTCTGTTAAGTCATCACGCTGCCAATAGCCATGGCTTAAGGCTTCACCTTGAATGCATAATTCTCCAACCATATTCATCGAAACCGGCTGCAAATCGGCATCCACCACCTGATGGGTATAACCAATAAGGCTATGCTGCAAAACAACACTCGACGGCATCAATGCTTCTGAAGACACCTCTGCCATCAAAGACCATACCGTGGCTTCTGTCGGACCATAACAGTTCCACAAACGTTGTGTTCGCGACATCAACTGCTCTACCAACGGTTTATCCAACGCTTCTCCACCACACAGAGCCACCAGCTGCTGATTGCCCAGCCATCCGGTATTCAATAACATGCGCCAAAATGCAGGCGTTGCTTGCAGCACTGTAATGGCATTTTCTTCCGTTAAGTAATCACAAATCGCATGGGGATCGCGATACTCATCACTCGACGTCAATACGGCACAGCCACCAACCCATAACGGCGCAAAGATTTCCAACATCGCAATATCAAACGCCATGGTGGTGATCAACAACCAACGGGTAGAGGCATCTAACCCCAAGCGGTCGATGCTGCCCTGCAAAAATGTTAACAAGGCACGATGAGAAATCACGACCCCTTTCGGTTTCCCTGTCGAGCCCGAAGTAAACATAATGTATGCAGGAGTATCGGGTGATAGCCGCTCAGACACTCTCGGGATCAATCCCGACATAGGCTGTACATCTACACCACTATTGGCAGAGTCCACCATTGCCGTGCCATCGTCAGCCACAATCAACTGCACGATAATACCCTTGAATGGTACCGGGGGCATGGCTATCGATAACGCCGTATCTTGGAGGATCGCTTTCAGCCCTGCTTCTTGCTCAATCGTAACCAGACGATCGGCAGGAAATGTCGGCTCTAACGGCACAAACGTCACCCCTGAAAACAGACATGCTACCATCGCACAAATCATGTCGGACTGCCGATATACGTGTAACCCAACCCTATCGTCACACTCCACACTATACTGGTGCAATAGATGCTGGATCTCTGCTACACGCTGCAACAATGCCGTGTAACTGAGCGTCATGCCTTGCCATTCAATTGCAGTCTGTCCATGTTGTGCAGCATGTTGCAACGCAATTAATAGTGTCGACGTTAGCTCATCAGAAAATGTACCAAAAGAGATTGGTAAATCTGATATTGGTACAACAGCAGCATTATTCGCTGGCTGCCATTGCCCCACACACAATTCACTAACCGTCTGCCACCGCTGCTGACAGATCCCCGTCAGTAATGCTATCCAGTCTTTCAGCAAATACGAAGCTTGCTCTGCAGTAAAATGCACCGCCGAGCAAGCAAGCTGTACCCGCCATGCACTGAATGAACCTTGGCAATCAATATAAGCCGAGGCGACAGTCCCGTGCATCAAAGAACCACCAGCAACACTGTCATCATTATGATGTAAATCTGACGTTTGCACTAAATGCCTAACCGAAATAACGCTGGTCAGCCAGTTCAGTGGCTGTAAATCTGCCGCCTGATTCAACTGCGTATGTGATTGCATCTGTTTTGATAACGACAATTGGGCTTGCGCAGCACGCAACCATGCCACCACAGTCAAAGAGCGATCTGAAAATGATTGCACCGTTGGGATCACCGTCTTGCAGGGCAAATCACATACCCCGCTCGTCACTAAGGGGTCTCCGCTATATTGGTACAACATCCAATTCCAGCTCGCACTGAACAAGGTTGAACAATCCACTCTATTCTCTGCACAAAAAGCAGTGAACAGCGCCACCCATTCTGGCGATAAGTTGTGCGTAAGTTGGTGCGAGAAGGTGGGTGTCTCAGTCGCACACGGCTCTAGGGGTACAGCTCCAGCCTGATAGGCACTGAAACGTGTCGGCTCGGTTACACCATCAAATAACGTCTGCCAATAAGTAACATTAAGACAATCAGCCTGCATTACTTGCCTCCGAAGTCCCTGTTTGAGTTATTTCTGATGATACCGAAACCCCCTCCTCCAACTGGTGTGGTCGTTTTTTCCAATAAAGTGCCTTCCAATGAGACTGCACAAAAGCAGCAGGGCTTGGCGATTGATATACCATGGCAGGTGTTACGGGTTGTCCCAAAACATCAGATAAGGTGGCAGCTAAAGTGATCACATCCAACGAGTTAATCGCCAAATCAGACAAGGTTGCTTGCCAGATACCCTCCCCCCGACCAGAGGCAGGTGACGCCACAGACAACCAAGCCGTACAAACGATGGCTGACAAGCTTTCCCACTCTACCGAAGTCGATAGTGCTGGGTCAGCCAGCATAGTCTCATCTGTTTTGGATAAATCCATTTCAACCGTCGGTTTACAGGTTCGCAAGTGAATATGAGCATCACTGTCGATAGGCAATCGAATAATTACCAATAACTCTGCTAACCACTGTGCCAAAACACCATCTGCAGTATCTGTAGCTACCTGTGCAGCATCAAATTCAAAACGAATCGACGTTCGGTTGGCTACTTCAGTCACCACCACATTAAGCGGAAACTCAACTTTCTCATACGCTTGCCCAAAGACAGGAGCCAGTGGGGCTGTCGATTCGGCTTGCGGGGTACGCGTTGTCGGTCTCGGGTAATTCTCAAACACAAACAAGCTATCAAAACAACGGGGCTGACCGTTTTGCAGTGCAATCAAAGATTGAGTCGCATGCTCATTAAGCCCCATCAACTCACGTTGCAGCGCAATGATGTGTTCTCCCAAGGTTAGCCCTGTATTCCACTGCATCATCAATGGCAACGAATTAATATATAAGCCAACGCTAGAAGCAATATCATCAACAGGCGCATCCCGTCCCGACGTTACATTCCCCACCACCGTCACCGCATCACCCGTTATTTTCGCCACCAGTCGATGCCAGGCATATTGCACAACGACGCTATTGGTCACGCCTACGGTCTGGGAAAAGCTTACCAGCTTCTGCTGCTCATGCTCAGTCAAGCGTAAACGCACCACCGCTGGTATCTGTTGCATCTCAGCCAGTGAAAGATCCGCTCCAAACAAGGAAGACAGATCATTTCGTTGTTGCATCGCAGACCATTTTTCTTGCCAGTAAGCAGCAACAACCTCACGCTGTTTAACCGCATACGTAGCATGTTCGAGGTAAGCGTTATCATGCTGGCGAACGATGATAGGCGCTGATGCTGTATCTTGTTCTGTGGTAACCGATGCAACAGTTTCACCTTGCAGACGTTGATAGCACTCATGCACAGCGCCAAACAACCGAGGTCCACTCCAGCCATCAATGATGGCGTGATGACAGCTAAACAGCACGTGGTAATCCGTATCGGACACTTTCACACACAGCAATCTAAACAGCGGTACAGTAGTCTCATTCAGCTTAAACGAACGCTGGCGATCAGCTTCTTGGTTGCGGATCAGTGCAGCTTGCGGATCAGCATGATCCGGCGACGCGGGATCAGAGAGATCGACAACGTCAAACGCCAGTTCTATCTTGCCTTGAATAACTTGCACCACTTCTCCGCAATGACGTAAAGCGACCCGAAGCGCAGGGAAGCATTCTGCGGCATGCTGCCAAGCTTGTTTATAGGCTGTGATATTAAGCGCGTGCGGGTAATGGATCGGGGTTTGCAAATGGTATGCATCATCTTGCGGACAGCGCTGTTGATGCGCAAACATACTCGCTTGCAACGAAGACGCTGGCACAATGCTCTCAACATCCAAGGTGCGATGTAAATTATCCACCGCAGCCTGAGATAATTCAACTAGCGGATAATCACTGGGCGTCGGCTGGCATCCTGTTGTGGCATAGGTCTGTTCGCAGAAATCAATCAGCCTTTCGATATTTTCCGCAAAAGCGACCATGAACAGATCACTTAAGGTTTGAGTCAAACAACCTACTTGCCTGAAGGTAAGGATCCCCTCAATTATGCCACCGTGTAGGCTGATCAGTTCAGCAGGCTTGTTCAAAGGTGACATCACTTGACCCGGCTCAATGCCAGTTGGTCGCCACTCACCTGCAGCGTGCGTCTGCAATCCTAAGTAATTAAACACTATTGGTGAAAGCGGCAAACGAGTACCTTCAGAATGGTGTTGCCTAAACGCTGCAAATCCAATGCCTTTATCAGGAATCGCGCGACGACACTCTTTGGTATGTTGAATTAGCGTTGCGAGTCCACTCCCCATACTCTGCGTGCTAGCTGCACGCAGTAATAAGGGATAGGTACTGGTAAACCACCCAACCGTCTGACTAACATCATGGTTTGGCGAAATCGCTTCACGACCATGACCTTCCAACATAATAGTATGTTCATCGCCCCAGCCCATATCAGCCAAGGTTGTCACCAAGGCTGCCAGCAGAATGTCGTTCACTTCCGTATTGAAGGCATTATGGGCTTGCGACACTAGGCGTTGAGTCAATGCAACAGGCAACTGCATCAATGCCGAACTGGCCAACCCTTCTGGATGCTGGTCTTCACGCAACAAGCTACTATCGCTCTCTTGTGATTGCTGTAACCAGTAATCAAACTGCTTCGGGTGTTGCTGGGTATAATCTGCCAGTACTTCCCCCCATTGGCGGTAACTAGTCGTTTTACTGCCCAATGCTTTACTGCTCAATACTTTACTATTCAATGCTTCATCACGGCATAACTTGGCAAAATCATCAGTCAAAATACGCCATGACACCGCGTCGATCACCCAGTGATTAAATGCAAGGAACAGCGCTGTTTCTGCCTGTGAATGATTACGGACTAATGCCCATGCCATTGTTTGCCCAATGCCCAAATCAAAGTTGGTCTGTAATTCGGTAAACGCATGATACAGCTCTTGCTCGCTCAACGAGTTGGCATCCAACTCAATCAATGGAGGAAGGACAATCTCTGCGTTGTACTGTTGAGCAGATACCAGATCAAACTCTACGCCGCCTTGCAGTTCAGGCAGCGACAATCGCAATGCATCATGGTGTGTAAACAGCAATGTCATTGCGTGGACCAACTGTTTTTCACTCAATACAGGGATCTGTAATATTGCAGCTTGATTCCAATGCTGCGGCTTACTAAATCGTTGTTCAGTGAACCAGGATTGAATAGGCAGTAACGGGAAGGACCCCGTTAACAGTCCCTGCTCGGCTTCAATTGTCGGCGCAACCGTAGCACTTGCGTCCAAGATATTTGAAGCTAAGGTGCGACACAATCGACGCACTGTTTTCGCTTCAAAAACATCTTTCACCGTACACGCATACCCTGCATCACGTAACTTGGTAGTAAGCTGAATACTCAGAATAGAATCTCCACCCAAGCGGAAGAAATCCTCCTCAACACCACAAGGAGTGTTTAATGTCGACTGCCAAATAGTCAACACAGCAGATTCCAAATCATTATTAGGTGCCGTCGATGCAACGGTATTCAAATCAACCTTGGGCAATTGTCGTATATCGAGCTTGCCGTTCACTGTCAACGGCATATCATCAATAAAGAAGAGCTGAGTTGGCACCATATATTCCGGTAAGGTGCGCGCGACATGATTCAATATTGTCGATACAGCAACAGCAGATGCACCGTCACGCAAGGTGGCATAGGCTACCAGTATTTTTTGTGGGCTCTGCTCTGCCACAATAACTTTTACTTGATGAATATTCTCATGCGCTAAAGCCAACTGTGCTTCAATTTCCCCCAGCTCAATGCGGTAACCGCGTAGTTTCACCTGTTCATCAATCCGCCCCATGTATTCTACGCAACCATCACGATTCACACGCGCCTTATCACCCGTTCGATAAATACGCACTGTGTGATCCAAACACCGCCACTGAATAAAGGCCTTTGCGGTTAATTCAGGCTGGTTTAAATACCCGCGAGCCAAACCGAGCCCCGCTAGGCATAATTCACCCGGAACCCCGTTTGGACATAGATTTCCGAACTGATCGAGGATCAATACCTGTGTGTTGGTCACACTGGTACCAATCGTCACAGGTTGATCCGTTTCAAGCTGCTGTACCAAAGCTGTCACGGTAAACTCGGTCGGGCCGTACATGTTAAACAGCGCAACTTTATCCGCCCAACGCTCAACAAGTTGAGCTGGGCAAGCCTCACCACCAATCGCTACTGCCTGTAAATACTGCACAGCTTGTGGTGGAAGTGCTGCAAATAAAGCAGTTGAACAAATCATATGGGTAGCACGATATTGTTCAGCTTGCGCAATCACTTGATCATTCGGTTCACCAAAAGCCAAGGTTATGCCCGATGCCAACGGCAACATCGCTGTCATGTTACCGGCATCAAATGCCAGAGACATGCAATTAAACATCACACTGCCAGCACCAAACTCCAAGCGCTGACAATGATCCTGAATCAAATTGACGAACGCACCGTGCTCAACCATCACGCCTTTTGGCAAACCAGTCGACCCCGATGTATAAATGACATAAGCCAATTGCTTCGGTGAACAATGTGCTAATACAGGGCGAATATCAGTAAACTGAGCCAATCGTGCGACGAGTGAAGGCGCTGCGATATTCACCACTTCAACCCCAGTTACACAATGCATACCGTCATCAGCTTGCTGAATCTGTTCCGCAAATGTGCTTGAAGGCGCAATAATCAGTGACAATTCTGCATCATCAATCACATACTGCAGGCGCTTCAATGGATAGCTAGGATCCAACGGCACATACGCCCCACCCGCTTTCCACACCGCCAATGCTGATACCACAAATTCAATGCCCCGCTCGGCAACTATGCCGACCAGACCTTCTGAACGCAGCCCTCGTTCAATCAGCCAGTTTGCTATGCGGTTGGCGCGAGATTCAAGCTCTGCATAGGTCAATGAATGCTCACCATGGATCACTGCCAGTTTATCAGGATGCGATGCCATTGCCGCTTCGAACAGTTGGTGGGTCAACATAGTTTCAGGGGGCATGGTTTTAGAAGACATGGTTGGCAATTGTGCTAATTTCGCCACCACCTCTACTTCTTCATCCTGCGCAATCATCGGCAATTGCTGCACATCGGTTTCCGGGTGCTCAACTGCCGCCGTCAATAGCCTTAAGAAATGCTCTGCATAACGTTCTATGGTTGTTTTTTCGAAAATCCCTTTACTAAACAACCAGTCAAGCCGAACACCATCGACCAATTCAGTGACCTTCAACGAGATATCCGTTTTAGCCGGTAATATCGGAGATGGCTCTTCCACTGCCCCACAGCCTGGGATCAAATCATTAAAGTCCACTTTAGCTTGATACACCAACATGATCTGGAAGATCGGGTTAATAGCTGTGGTGCGATCGGTGCCAATGGCTTCGCTCAAGGATTCAAAGCGGTAGATTTGGTGGTCAAACGCAGACAAGTCTTGTTCGCGGCAGTATTGCAGATAATCAACAAATCGCTGTTGTTCACCCAGCTGGGTACGCAGCACGATGGTATTGACGAAAAAGCCGACGACATCTTCAATATCATGCCGCTCTCGGTACGCCAGCGGGGTACCAATGACGATGTCTTTTTCATCACTGAGGCGTGCCATCAACAAAGAAAACACCGCATGCAAACCAATAAAATTAGATGTACTGTGTTGCTGGCACAAGCGCTTAAATTTATCCCATAATGCATTATCTATGCTCGAGAATACCAGTTCCCCATCATTGTCATGGGCAGCAGGCCGCGGTTTATCTAACGGCAAACTGTGCACTTCAGGAATGCCTGCTAAGCGCTCAACCCAGAACGGTTTAAACTCGGCGTGGTAATCTTGAAATGCGGGCGAATTAAACCAATTGGCATAATCGATATAGGTCCTTGCTGTCGGTACCACAGGCATCAATTGCTGGTTTTGATACGACAAAAACGCCTGCTTAAAATCAGCAAACATGTTCTTTACCGACCAGCCATCCGAAATGATGTGGTGTTGAGTCAGCATTAAGATATGCAGTTCATCATCCAGCTTCACTACATCGACACGTGTAAGCTGTCCTTGGTTCAGATCAAACGGACGATTCACATCATCAATGACCCACTGCAGCAAGACAGCTTCACGTTCACCTTCCGGTAAATGTGACAAGTCTTTGTACTTCACCGTAAACGGTGTATGCCCATCAATGTGTTGCTCCCCTTTGCCTTCCGCATTGATCGCAAAACGGGTTCGCATACTGGCATGTTTTTGTGCTAGTACATCAAAGGCATAGGCTAGTGCTTCATAAGCCAACGGTCCCGTGACACGAAAATGCACTGGCATATTGTATAAATGGGAATTTTCTTCATATTGCTCGATGAACCACAGGCCGCTTTGTGAATACGACAATGGCCCCACTGTTTCCCTCGTTACAGGGATGGGTTGTTCAAATGCCTGCTGGGCTTTCAAGCAGCGTACAATAGCATCTTTATGCGCTTTAATTTGGGCAACCACCTCTGATGTCATCGCCTGTTTATTCGATTGAGACACCAGCTGAAACTGACTGTTCAGCGTCAGTCGTACCCCTTTACGCTCTAGCGCCATGAGTAAGGTAATAATATCTGTCATGATGGATCCTGCTTATGCGTTAAGGGTGGCGCCGCCGTCTACCACAATGTCTTGCATCGTGACGTGTCCCGCTAAATCAGACGCGAGGAAAGTCACCACATGGGCAATGTCATTAGGTTGGGCTATTTTTCCAAGCGGGATCCCGAGTTTGAATTGTTCAGGGAAACCAGCAATCGTACGCTGTTCCGCATCCGGCGAATGCCACAGTACCCGCTGCATTTGGGTATCAGTAGAACCCGGTGATACTACGTTACAGCGAACGCCATACGGCGCGAGTTCTAAGCCAATGCAATGTGACAAGCTGGTTAGTGCCGCTTTAGATGCGCAATACGCAGTCATCTGCTGACGAGGCACATGTGCCGCATTCGAACTGACTGTTACCACCGCCCCAGAGGCTTGACGTTTGAATACCGGGATCAACTGTTGCAGGAGGTAAAACGGCCCTGACGCATTAACATTCAAACAAGCATGCCAATCATCAACAGACAACTCCTCGGTCGCTCCTAATCGCAAAATACCGGCCACATTCACCAATACATCAACGGTGGGGTAACGTTGCAAAATGGCTTGTGCTGTCGCCTTTACTGCCGCCGAATCACTGATATCAACCGTCGTGGTTTCAAATGGATAATGCTCGTTTTCATTGAACGCCACATCGAGCCCCACCACGGTGGCGCCAAGGTCAACAAACTGCAATGCCACTTGATAGCCAATACCTTGTGCGGCTCCCGTGACCCATACATACTTGTTGTAAAACTGCATCATGCTTGCTACTGGATTCTGTTTCATTACCACACCATCTCCACTTCATCTTCACTTTGCACTTGCATCTCATCCAGGTACTGGCAGAACTCGCTCAGTACAGGGTGATCAAATACATCAGACACTTTGACCGTAACGCCAAACTCAGCCGCCAAACGGTTCACTATTTGAATGGTTTGCAATGATTGTCCGCCAAGCTCAAAAAAATTGGCTTGAGAATGCAACCCACTCACGCCCAAAATCTGTTGCCAAATAGTGCTGACACGTTGCTCAGTTTCTGTAGCTAATGCGACTTCCGTGCTTACATTGTCATAGCTAGCTAACAGTCCCTTGCGGTCAACTTTATTACTGGCAGTTTTGGGTAGGGTCTCAAAGAAGCGGTAATCTGTTGGGATCATCGCGGGAGGTAAGTGTTCACTTAGTTGTTGCTTAATCTGTTTTACATCTAACTCAACATTTTCCGGTACAGCAATGAACGCAATCAAACGTCGTACGCCATTCGGGTAAACCACCCCCTGTACACTAGCTTCGCTCACAGCATTAAGTGCCAACAGGTGTGCTTCCACTTCCCCCGGCTGAACACGATAACCACTGATTTTAAATTCGTTATCGATACGACCCAGATAAACGATCTGCCCATCAAGGAAGGTCACCCGATCGCCTGTTTGGTAAGCACGGCACGGCGTTTCCCCAATCAACATTGTGGTGAACGCCGGATGCATCAACCCGATATACCCTTGTGCCAGTGTCGGTCCCAACAACACCAATTCGCCAATATTGGCTGGTTGATTGGCATGATCTAGGATCAAAGCGTTCACTCCGGGTAAGGGCAACCCTATCGGTAACGCCTTGGTATAACTCGATTGTGCTTGAAGGTCGCACGATGTCGCAACTACGGTACTTTCGGTAGGTCCGTAAGTATTGAACAGTGAAATAGTACGTGCAGGTGTTGCTTGGGCAACAGCTGTTTGCCATTGTGCGAGCTGCTCGGGGTACACAGCTTCCCCACCGATAATGACGTGCTGAAGTGTTGTTGGGATAGATGCTACGCCAGCATGCAAGCTCACGACCCATTCGTTCCAGAAAGCCGTCGGTAAATCTAAGACCGTAATGCCAGCCAGTTCAATCGCATCGACAAAAGCCGGCATAGATTCAAGCATGGCATCCGTCCGCAATACCAAGGTCGCCCCCTGCGTCAAGGTAACAAACACTTCTTCGATACTTGCATCAAAGTTAAAAGGCGCGAATTGCAACACACGATCATCTGCAGTTATGCCATAGGTCGTAGCACCAGCAGCAGCAAAATGATTCAAAGCCCCATGGCTAATTTCTACTCCTTTCGGCTCTCCCGTCGATCCTGACGTAAACATTACATACGCCACCTCACTGGCAAGCACGGATCCATAATGCATAGGCTCATACTGTAAACCGTCACCACGTAAGTGACCCGCTAGCAACATAGTCGGGATCGCCAAAGGGACCATTGCATGTTGGTATTCGGCTTCAGTAATTAACGTCTGGATATTAGCTTGTTTCACAATACTCTGTTGGCGATCCATCGGCTGTTCAGGATCCAACGGTACATATACCGCTCCACTGTACATTACAGCCAATTGTGCAATAACCTGCTGCACTGAACGCGACATCGCTACTGCTACGCGGTCACCGCGTTGAACCCCTTTTTGCTTCAGCACACATGCCGCTTGTTTCGATAACATTATCAATTGCTGATATGTCACTTGTTGTAAACCTGCCGAGCTTTGCTGCTCAATGGCAACGTTGTTCGGGTATCGCAACGCTTGCTCGTTAATACGTTCGATCACCTGACCACTCGTTGAAGGCAGCGGTGCCATATCAGCACCCGTGATCAACGCAGCTAGCCGAGCATCTGCATACTGGCGATCCAAGAGGTTATCGACTGTAAGAGCCGGTTCCGTCACCCATTGAGCGATTAAAGTCAGCAAACCGTTTTGTAGGCTAGACAATTGTTCAACGGAATAGGCACTGGGGTTAGCATCAAAATCAATGCTTGGTAGCCCTTCGGTCTTACTGTGCAGCTCGATGGTGATATCTTCTACAGGTCCAGCACTTAGATTCAAGGTTTGTGCTGACGAACTCCCGTAGCGTAGCGGATGGTCAAACGGCATGATATTGACAAGAGCACCAAACAAACGCTGCTCACCGCCGATACGCTGTAAATCACGGCGGAGATCTTCATAACGATAATGCTGAAAACGGCGCATTGCCTTTTTGTGCTGCGCAATTTTCTTCGCACTACTGAGCAAATCATCTTGCGGTTCGAAGGTCATCACAAGCGGGACGATATTCATCTGCATACTTGGAACGGTTAGGGATTTTGACCCCAAACGGTTCATTACCATCATGCCTAGCATGATCGCATTATCGCCAGTTTGTTGTTTCAAGTGGGCGCATAATACAGCCAAAAACACATCAGCCCATGTCAGTTTATTCGCCTCGCATATCGCTGTCAGCGATTCCCATACCGTGGCATTGATGCCTGATGATGTTCGATGAAAATCGGCAGTAATAGGTGCGACTTTGTCACTGTATGACGACGGCTGCGGGTATGCTTCAAGGGTCTCTAGCCAGAACTGTTTCGCTTTAACGTAAGCGCCCGAACTCACTCTCTTCGCATCTTCCTCTAGCACTGCATCAAAAGCGCCAAAAGGATTTGGTGACACATCCTTTTCGGCGGTACGGGCGGTGTAAATCTCGGCAATTCGTTGGAACATCAAGGTAGTACCAAAACCATCTAAAGCAATGTGGTGTCCACAATTGTATAAATAGTCATTCGTTGCACCGTGCAGAATCGTAAATCGACAAGGCAGCCCATGGGATAAATCCAAGGGTTGTGCAATATCGTGCTGCGCCCACTCTTTTACCGCTTCTCGTTCTGCATCTAAATCAACCGTTTTTGTGGTTAATACATGCGTTGCGATAGGGACAACACACTGCGCTGCCTGCATGTAAGGGGTTTGATCCTCACCTTCAGCAAAGTGGCAGTATAAGCATTCACTTTCTTTCACAGCTTGTTCGATGGCCAACACCAATTGGTCGCTATCGACCCGGCCTTCAAACGCAATACATTCTGCCGTATTAAAAAGCGCCTTGTTATCGTTGAGCGTATGACCGAGCCATAGCCCTTGCTGCGCGGTATTCAACTGTATCAATCTATTTGATCTCGCTTTACTCTGCGTGGCTTTATTCTGTAGAGCTTCATGCGGCATCATCGTTGGTTGTGCTGTCATGTTCACGCCCCCATCTTCGCTTCAATCAGCGTCCACCAACGGTTTAAACTCGGTTCATCCGCTAAATCAATAAAGGTAAGTTCTATACCGTACTTACGCCATTCCGTGATCAGTGACATGATGTGCACAGAATCCAATCCGTAATCAATCAGGTTTTCATCCGGATCAAACGCGTCTTCTTCCTCATCAATGAAGGTCAGCAACTGGCTCAGAAGACCAGCCTTCGTCAAGGTTAGCTGCGTGGTTGCAATTCCGATAATTTCAGCAGTACTGACCACTTTTCCACTGCGGGTCGCCACATATTTCAATGCCATTTCATGCTCTTCTAGCGAGAAATCAGCAATTGCATCCCCAACCATAAATGGCTTGATGTCACGCATAAAGGCATCGACAGCCGTCATCAAGCACCCGATATGACCGTAAATACCACAAATAACCAGCTGATCTTTACCTAGCTCTTTGAGCATGTGTTCCAGTGGCGAACGTTGAAATGCAGAGTAACGCCACTTATCCAACACCGTGTCATTTCCTTTGGGTGTTAGCTCAGCAACGACTTTCTGTAATTCTGGCGAACGGTTCAATCCCGGCCCCCACATATCATTGAGCAACGCACGATCTGCCATGTTTTGCTCTTTCGGCTGAGCGGTGTAAATCACAGGAATACCTTGCGCTTCGCAGAACTGTTTTAGCGCGACAATCTTGCTGAGTAATGTTTGAATTAACGCGCTCTCTTTATCATAAAAGCTGACAAAGTATTCCTGCATATCATGAATCAAAAATGCTGCTTTCTCTGGTTCAAACGCCCAAGTCACTTTATTGGTTGGGAATTGTTCAGCTGAAGGCATGGGATATGAAGGCAAAGATGGAATAGCCATGATTAAACGTCCTTTTCTTTTTTAATTATTAATGTCTGTTGAATGGTCTGACGTAACTGTTGTTTATCTACTTTCCCGACAGGGGTCATTGGTAAGTGAGCAACAAACTCAATACGGTCGGGTAACTTATATTCCGCAACGCCTTGGGCTCGCAGGTGTTTTCGAAGGGTGATGGCTTTTAATGCCGAATCAGTCGTCGTCACGAACGCGCAGCTTTTTTCTCCCATCACGGTGTCGGGCATCGCAACCAAGGCAGCGTTAGTGACTGCCTCGTGGACTAATAGTTGGTTCTCGACTTCCTCCGCCGCAATTTTTTCTCCGCCGCGGTTGATCTGATCTTTGTCGCGCCCCACCACGATCAAGTAGCCCGTGGTCGTACGTTTCACGATATCGCCAGAACGGTAAAAACCGTCGGTATCAAAGGCACTCACATTATGGGCAGGGCTGTTAAAGTAGCCGCGGAAGGTGTATGGGCCACGAGTAAGCAATGCTCCCGCAATCCCGTCAGGCACTTCATTACCCTGTTCATCAATAATTTTGATTTCATCATCTTTGCAAATTGGACGACCTTGGGTATTGAACACATGCCAGCTGTCATCATCAAACCGGGTGTAATTCACCAAGCCCTCAGCCATGCCAAATACTTGCTGCAGCTGGCAGCCTAAAACTGGGGTAATCTGCTTCGCTAACGATTCGCTCAAGCGCGCTCCGCCCACTTGCAACACATTCAAGCTGGTAAGGTAATTTTGAAAATCACTTGCCGCTTGCAGCCACAATGTGACTGCCGGAGGAACCAAGGCAGTCATAGTAACGCGATGCTTATGGATCAGTGGAAAACAGCTCATAGCACTAGGATCAGTAGCCAGCACCACAGTCCCCCCCGCATAAAACACACCAAATGCCCCAGGCGAACTAAGCGAAAAGTTATGAGGGGCAGGCAATGCGCATAAGTACACAGTGTCGGTATCTAGCTGGCAAATTTCGGCACTGGCACGAACACTGTAGTAGTAGTCATTGTGCGTACGCGGGATCAGTTTTGGAGTGCCTGTACTGCCTCCGGATAGTTGAAAGAACGCCACTTCAGTAGCTGGTGTGGAGGTGAAATCAGCCATCTCAGCACCTCGTGCCTTTTGTTGAGCCATCAAGATTTCGGTTAAGGACGTACCAAACCTTGCATCTCCTTCAACCAACCAGTTGCGGATCGTCGGTGTCTCGGCGTTTAATTCAGAAACAAAGCTCTCATTTTTAAACAGTTGATGGCGATCAGAAACCACCATCAACGATGGCTGCACCTGTTTTACATAGGCACGCAGCTCAAGCTGTTTATGATTAAATAATGCGTTGACCGGAACAATACCCACTTTCAACAGTGCCAGAAAAACAATATAGAATTCCGCTACATTCGGTAACTGCACCACCGCAGTGTCACCCGCTTGAAAGCCCTGAGCATGTAAATGATGGGCTAACGCATCCGACAAGCGATTAAGCTCGGCGTAGGTAAACTGACGCTGCTGACAAATCAATGCAGTGCGCGATGCTGACACAGGATCAGCACAGTGACGCACCGCGATATCGGTCAGAGGCACGTCAATCCAATACCCTTTTTCAATATACCGCTCAATCAATTCAGCAGGCCAAGGGGTAAACGGGATAGTCATGCTGACTCCTTACTTTTCAGACCAAAGGCGTTAAGCATGGTGCCTAACTTGGCCTCTGTTTCCGCCCATTCCGACTGCGGACACGATGCATCGACAATCCCTGCGCCTGCAAATAAGCTAACCGTGTTGTTCAGCACTTTGCCGCAACGGATTGTCACAACCCATTCCCCATTACCTTCAGCATCACACCAACCCACCATGCCGCTGAACATACCGCGTTCAAACGACTCCAGCTCATTAATGGCACTACGTGATAAATCAAACGGGAAACCACATACAGCAGGCGTCGGATGTAATAAACAGGCAAGCTGTAATGCACTGATAGAAGACGATTCCAACGTGCCTGAAATCTTGGTAGATAAGTGCCACATAGCAGGGGTATTGATCAACGATGGATCTTCTGGCACATGCAGTTCAAGGCAATAAGGAGCCAAAAGACGTTGGATTTCATCGATAACTAAACGGTGTTCGTAGCGATCTTTCGTGGATACCAACAAGGCCTGGCTTACGCGTAATTCATCAGCTTCGGTTTGTTGTCGTTTAGCCGACCCCGCTAAAGGATTAGACGAAAACTGTTCCCCTTGCTTTCGGATAAGTAATTCCGGACTAGCTCCCAATAAGATCGAACCATCAGCTTGCGGGATAGAGAAGTGATAACCCGTGGGGTTTTGCGCCATCAAACTTCTCAGCACATACTCAGGGGCAATATTGCCATCTACCTCTATATTTAATACACGTGATAAAACGGCTTTTTCAAGTCGAGTTGACTGAAACTTCTCCACTGCTTGAGAGACCGCCGATTTAAACGTATGTTCATTGGGTACACTCATGGAAGAAAGAACTTCAACCGCAGGAGGTGTAAGTGAAATATTAGGTGTCGCATGCTGAAAAGCATGTTTATCAATAAATTCAAAAGCCGTCGGCACATACAAACATGACGGTTGACTAACATCAAAAGGAATAGAACCTATAATTATAGGGTTATTAACTCCTTTTTGTTTTTCTAATGAAAATGCCCGCTGAATTGCCCGCTGAAATAAACTGTTATTATCGTCACCATCAATGGCAGGTTGTATAACCGTCTGGTTAATACCGGATGCAATTAAACTACGGTGTTCGGAGGTAAATATAAATTCTGTTTTTGGTGAGAATGATGCAAAACTAAACGTTAACTTCTCACTTTGCGTTCGTTGCATGACACAACTCCCTATTTACGCAAATGGTATGAAATAATTCGCTATGAAAATATTTCACATAGTTAATATCTTTCTTATTTCAGCCGTCACAGCTGGTTATGCATCACATAGCCACTAGTGTTATTTTTTATTATTGGTATATACCATAAATAATAAGGGCTAGACGTCAGCCCTTATTTTTATATATTTTTAAACATGGTTAGAAGATAATTAGAAGGCGTAAGATGCACCCGCATAGATCGAGCGGCTCTTCATGATATAGTCATAACTTACTGCCGTTTCATCACGCTTTTCGTTGGTAAGGTTAGTTACCCCTAATTTCAGATTTAGGTTTTTAATTGCTTCATACTGTGCACCTAAATCAACAGTGCCATAACCATCCGACTTTTCATCAGTACGCACATACTGTTCACCGGTATATTGGTAAGACACGTAGGTATACAAGCTTTCTAGCATTTGCCAATCAACTTGAACGTTAGCTGTATTTTTCGGGGTCAATGTCAGTTCTTTGTCTGTCGTCTTGTCTTTGGCATCGGTATACATATAGTTCGCCGATAGGCTCACAGTATCCGTAACATCAAACCAACCTGACAGCTCGGCACCACGCACCTGTGCTTCTTTTACATTAAAGTACGTCAGTTCTTTTTTAACACGGTCCCAAGTCTCTGCTTGGATCATGTCATCAATGTCGTTATTAAACGCAGTGACTGTAGCGCCCCAGCTATCTGTTTTATAGCCAGTTGAAAGCTCATAGCTGACAGCAGTTTCGGCTTTCAGGTTAGGGTTACCCACTACGTAACAAGCGCCACGACAGGCAAGCACAGCATATGAATCACTGTATTGATTCAGACTTGGGGCTTTAAAAGCTTTACCCACGCCGCCTTTCACTACCCAGTTATCTGTAATACTGTAGACCGCATAAGCTCGTGGGCTGAACTCACCACCATATACTTCGTGGTCATCGAATCGACCACCTAAAGTAACGGCCAGATCACCAATATTAAACTCATCTTGCAGGTAAACCGCTGATTGACTGTAATCTTCCGAGCCTTTTGATAATGTCAGGTTGTTCTTCAGATCGGTAATACGGTACTCAGCCCCACCCGTTAACAAGTGCGAACCTACATAACCAGACAATTGGCCATCAAGCGTATTATTAGTTTGTGTAATATCACCCACACCAGCATTCAGACCTGAATCATCTTTCAAGTCAGAGTTTTCGTAGTTATAACGTACACGAGAGTCAAACTTCGACCAGTAACCGTTATGCGTCAATGTCGCGTTTATACGTTCCAACTTTTGCACATTATTAACAGCATTACCGTAGTTGTTCCAATCGGCATCACGATCATCTTTGCTATAAATCAAATCAAGATCAATATCTTGCTGGTCAGTTGCCAGCCATTTCAAGCTAGAGAAGATATTCAGTTCATCACGCTCTTCCAGAACGTCAGAATCGGGATTTAACGATTGGTTAGTACGCCACGCGTCGCGAGAACTTTGCTCAATAATAATGTTACCCAGTAGCGTATCTGGTATCAGAGAACCGCCGGCATACACGTTCCATTTGTGTACATCACCACCGCTACCTTCAGTCGGACCTTCGTATTGATAACCCACCGCACCTTCTGCTTTCTCAGTCGGCTGTCGAAGAATCACGTTCACTACGCCACCTAGGGCATCTGCGCCATAAAGTGATGACATAGGACCACGAATCACTTCTATGCGTTCAACCGCAGACATTGGAATACTTGATAAATCAAAGTCATTACCATACGCCGATGTCAGTGCATCACGAGAATTAGTACGCTTACCGTTGATCAATAGAAGAGTGTAATCAGAATCCAACCCGCGGATTTTAATCTCATTACGGCCATAAGGTGTGCCAGGGTTAATATTGATACCCGGCAACTTCTTCACAGCTTCTGCCACATCATTAACCACTAATTTGTCCAATTCCTCACGCGTAATGTAAGAAACAGATGCAGGAGCAGTTAGCTCTGGATGCTTGGTTTGTGATGCTGTAATAACCATGACATCATCAGTAGTTGCAGTGTCTGCCATTACCATTGAAGAAGATAATAGACCAATAGCCATAAACGCTTTATTTAACTGAGTTAGCGCAAAACGGCTATCTCCCTGATGCTGAAACATGTTCACACTCCATTACGAATAATGGCATGAATGATAATTATTATCATTCGCATCGTCAATAGTGCATTCTAAATATTATGATTAAAAATAAGACATTGATCGCAGTTATAAATCAAAAGCTTATTATTTATTTTTTCATAAATTATGAATCAACTATAAACCCTCATGTTATATTAAAAAACAATAACTTATAACCGTAATTATAATTGAAGGGCTGCCTGTTGGCGTCGTGCAAGCAAGTTCATTAGAATGTTTACCATGAATGGCACCATCAGCGCACAGCCAATAGTGACCATGGCTAAAGTTTCAATCCCAATTAAGCGCCCAGCAGGATCTGATAATAAATAAAGAGATGAAACTGCACTCGCAAGGCCTGCCGCCACATTTGATAGTGTCCCTTGGTAAGACATAAAGGCTGCTCGTTGATGAGGCAGTGGAACACGCGACGTTATTGCCGAAACCGACGCACTTCTGGCTGAGCTCGAGGCCATAAATAAGGTGAATACTACATATAATGGCCAATTGCCTTGCCATAAGAACCCAATGAACGTCACGACTGCCACCAAAATGCTAGTTACCAATACCGTCTGTGTGATCCAACCTTTATCCAGCATCTGCCCACAAAGCCGCATCGAGAAAATACTCGCAACACCACCGAGTAAATACAGCACACTGATTTGTTCACGTGGAAAATGCAGGTTGAATTGGAAGAACGTCGATAAGTTGGGCACCAATAAGAAATGCCCAAACATACTGATGCCCACAATACTCAATGCGGAAATAAAAACAGGGCTTGTGATCATAGCTGTCATTCCGACTGAAGAAGGTTGCTGCTTATCCCCTACGACCTTATCTCCCATTACCTTATGTCCCACCATTGATGGAAAATAGAAGTAACTAAGAAGAGAAAAGCCTACTCCTATACTGCCGAAAAGGAAAAAGGTGACTTGCCATGAGAAATGAGCGGATAATTCTAGCGAAACAGGAACAATAATGATGGCTGCTAATGAAAACCCGCTAGCAACAAATGCAATGGCCTTCCCCCTTTCTTTAACTTCCGTAATATCAATAACTGATGCCATAGTTAAACCACTTATTGGTCCAGCAAAGCATCCCGCTAAAACAAACCAAAATAATAATTCATTCTGGGTTGTTGAGAAGCCACAAATAATAATAACAACCGAGCGAATTAGTAAGAATAATATTAATGCAGACTTACGATCATATCGATCTAAATAAGGGGCAAGGAAAAAGCCTATTAATGCAGAAGCAAATGTTGCACCTCCGCTAATATAACCAATATGTTCAGGTTTCATATTCAGGTATTGCACAAAATCCGCACCTAACGGCATAACCATCATTAGCGTACCGATTGATAGCATATTAATAAGCAATGCAAGGCGCAAAACACGTGATTTTGTTTTTATGTGATCTTCCATGATAACGGATTCTAAAAAGAGGTGGTGCAGAGTGTACCCATTCATCGCCGGCAAAACAACGAATAAGAATCATTATCAGTTAATTTAACTCTTAACGAATGTTCTCACCATCTTACCTTGTCTATGGACTTGTACAGTGAATGTACAACCTACTGGTAGTGTTGGTGTAAGTGCTTTCTTGAGCATAAACGTTAAGTTCTCCCGGTCCATCGAAATAACTTCTGCATCCAGAAAATCAAAGTACGCACGGACCTGAGGAAATAGAGCTTTAAATAAACTCTCTTTGGCCGAAAAGACTACCGTTAGTCCTGTCGAAAAATCTATATCGTGCTTTGTGATCAGGGCTTGTTCTGCCTCATTAATAATTGTGTTTTTGATAGACGTAGCAGTACTGTCTGTTAAGCACTGTTCAATATCGATGCCAATTCCTTGCTCAGGTAAATCACACTGGCTTAAAACACAAATCGCCTTATTACTACTATGGCTAATCGATCCGATCATTCCTTTTGGCCATAACGGTGCACGATGCTGACTGATCCCAACATCAGATTCAGTAGACCCTAAGGCTGAGAAGCAGCGCTTCGCCAAATAACGTCCTGCCACGTACTCTGCCTGACGTTTTTTCACCGCGCCGTGCAATGTTTCTGGCAAAATTATTCCAAGCTGTCGTGGGGCTTCTATTGTGTAGAATTCAGGATCAAATTCGCATTGAAAACACACACCTGAAAAATCAGGTAAAACAACAGGTATCACTTGCGAAATATAAGGGGGATTCATATTTATTGAGGTTTCCGTTTCTCAGGGGTAGCCATCATACCAAGGGATGGACATTACTTTCCACCTGCAGTTTAATACCAAATCCATTAATTATCTGCTCAGTTCAACGAGAGTTAAAATGCTTTTAGGCAAGGAGATAAATTGAGGATCTAGTGGCTCTAGATTGAAATTTATTAACGCAGTATAGAAGTATTTTAAACTCGCCCAAAGGGAACACCACTGGAAGCCAACTTCTGTGTCTAGCGATTTCAAAAGAGAACTACTCTTCTATTAAACACTATCCTTGAACTCGACTCCCAGTGGTATTCTGAATGGTCAGATAATTAATGGAATTGGTATAAAGTACACGTGGTCTCTGAGAATCAACGCTCAGTGTTGAGCTCAATAGGTTAATTTAAGATAGGTATTATTCAAGTTTTACATATTTAGCAGATACAAAAAAGCCTCAGCATTTCTGCTGAGGCTTTTCATTTGTATTGCAGGGATGGAGAGATTCTAACTCCCAACACGCGCATTCTTATGGTGGGGGAATCCGCTGCTCTTTTCTCTAGCTGCAGATAGCAAAAAGGCTCATATCTTTCGATATGAACCCTCTTTAATATGGCAGGGGTAGAGAGATTCGAACTCCCACACGCGCATTCTTATGGTGGGGGAATCCGCTACTCTATTCTCTAGCTGCAGATAGCAAAAAGGCTCATATCTTTCGATATAAGCCTTCTTTAATATGGCAGGGGTGGAGAGATTCGAACTCCCACACGCGCGTTCTTATGGTGGGGGAATCCGCGACTCTATTCTCTAGCTGCAGATAGCAAAAAGGCCCATATCTTTCGATATGAGCCTTCTTTAATATGGCAGGGGTGGAGAGATTCGAACTCCCAACACG
>PJEL010000017.1_pt1 | contig 175410 bp, 149 predicted proteins | sample 1853271 | NCBI WGS metagenome assembly PJEL01 (sample SAMN08108733, study PRJNA415343) | Invertebrate metagenome, whole genome shotgun sequencing project. | host: Globobulimina | place: Sweden: Gullmar Fjord | collected 2015-08 | reverse complement strand
CAACATTTGAACTTCTCACATAAATTCCATAGAAGGATGAGATGGTAGAAAGTTTGGACGGTTAACAAGAGAAGATCAGAAAATTTATTCAAATGCTCTGAGAAAGGTAGGGAAGATGTATTACAGTGTTTTCTTATGTCTTGTTACTCTTGTTAGAAAAAGATTAACTGCTTGAATTTTAGGTTTTTTAAAAAAAAGCAGAAATATTTTTTCACTGTGCGAAATGTAAGTTAGAATACCCTTTTCACCTTCAAAAAGGTATCTGATTACCATCGAGCCTCAGCTAGCTTCAAAATACGCTGAGGAACAGGAGATGTATTAATAGCAGCATGAACAAGTTGTCCTATCATGTTGCCAAGTTTAAAACGACGATTAAAACGATAACAAAATTCAGCAAGGTATCTTGGAATGTGATCTTGGCTGATTACATGATATGAATCGCGAATTGAGTTTTTGACGTTTCCAATCATGGTGTTTACCCATTTGAAATCAGGAATATTAACACTGTCAGGGCCGCCACCGGTTATAATTGTTCTGTGATTACATCCAGCGTCGTAAACTCCTGGGAAACAGTTGAGCTCCATCTGAGATAACCGTGGTGCCAGGAGTAAGATGTTTTTTAGCCCAATGGGTGATTTCATCCTTTGTGAAACCGGTAACTTTACTTAAGCGCATAAATAGCGGGTGACCTTTTTCATTGGTCATCACAGCTGCGATAAAAGGCGTTTTATTTTCGGATCCACGGCCACGCTTGCCGCCATGACGTTTCCCGCCAAGGTAAACGTCATCAATCTGTACATAGCCGGACAGAGGAAGATTTTCATCACGTTTTTTCATGACATATTGAATTTTATGTTTCATACGCAGAGCTGCATTTGCTGAAATACCTAGAGTTCTAGCCAAGTTAAGAGAGGAAATACCATCTTTTGACTGTGTAAGTAGATAAATACCAAGGAGCCAAGTGGTCAATGGTAATTTCGTAGCATCGAAAATAGTGCCAGATGTTACAGAAGTTTGTCGGTGGCAGCTTTTACACTGATACAACTCTCTTACTTTGAGCTCATAGTACTCAGTTCCTTCACAGTTTGGACAGACAAAGCCATGACGCCAACGCATTTTAAATAAGGCCTTCCTGCATTGTGACTCTGTTCCATATGATTTCAAAAAATCGGGCAAACTAAACCGTGTTGGAATTGAATTTTGTTTTTTGGCATATAGTCCTCCTTTTATTTGTCTTTGAGGACATTGTGCCATACTCGGTCTATCATATAGTGATAGACCCTAAATTTTATCTCAAGCTGAGCTTGGGTGGTAATCAGAAAAAGGTATGTTTAAGAGAAGGGAACGCTGTTTAATTGTTGAATAGAGCTTCTTCTTTGACATCCTGCATCAGTGGCATAAAAGGTGCCTTTCAATGGATGCCCCCTTTTCCTTGGAGATTCTAGTCAGACTAAGCCAGCTGAGATACCTTTCATTTCTCAACAACGGGAATGCTGATTATAAAATCAGTACCCTTGCCAACCTCGCTGGTAACCTGAATTTTGCCGTTATGTTTCTTAATAATGTCATAACTTATACTCAAGCCAAGACCAGTTCCCTTACCCACTTCCTTGCTCGTAAAAAAAGGCTCAAATATCCTGCTGACTTTGTCGGCAGCAATACCGCAGCCGTTATCTGCAAATGATACATATATCGTTTCACCTGTGGCCCATGTTTTTATTTTAATTTCACCATGTTCATCAAAGGAATGAGAAGCATTAATCAACATGTTTAGAAACACTTGATTGAGCTGTTGTGGATTGCAACTCGTTAAGGGTATCTCACCATATTCCTTCACAACTGATGCCTTATATTTTATTTCGTTCCAGACGATATTCAGCGTGCTTTCCAAACATTCATGTATATCGGACATTTTTATCTCGACCTCATCGAGCCGGGAAAAACCCTTCAGGTTCTGAACAATACTTTTTACTCTTTCAGCGCCGTCAAGGGATTCGGCAAGCAATTCCGGAATATCTTCAAGGATAAAATCAACCTTGAGTTTTCTCGTAAGTGCAGCAAGTTTTTTTCTTTCTTCCGGAGAATTGGTTGCTTCAAGTAAGTCGGACTGAGCGGTGATGTATGTATTGAGTTTTTCAGTGTACTTGCCCAGGCTGGAAAGGTTACTGGCAATGAACCCCATAGGATTGTTTATTTCGTGAGCAACACCAGCCGCCAATTGACCGATAGAGGCCATTTTCTCTCTCTGCAACATTTGCGACTGAGTGTTTTTTAGCTCTGCATATGCCTTTTCCAACTCGTCATGCATGCTCTTCATTGCTGTAATATCACGAGACACCATCATGATACTTTTGATTTCCCCTTCAATATCCTTGAGAGGCGTCAGTTTCGAGTCCCACCAAATTATACGTTCCTTCGGGGTTGCGGTCATAAACTGAACTGAGACGTTTTCATCTTGAGCGGCACGTTTAACAGCCTCAGTCAGTTCCTTCTTGTTTTCCCTGATAAAAAAATCGCATGGTTTATCAATCATATCTGCAGGTTTTTCTATATCGTTCAATTCAAAACCTTTTGGATTGACACTCAAAACAATTCCGGCAAGGGAAAGATTCGTGATGCAATCCTGTGAGCTTTCTATCAGTGAACGAAAATGATCCTCGGAATCTTTCAAAGCCTCTTCCATCTTCTTGCGGCCTGATATATCCTGAAAGACACAGACAATCATCTTAATTTCTTTATTGGAATCAAGCATCGGAGTGCTTGAAAAAAGGGTCGGAACCGAGTCCCCGTTTTTGGTTTGACAGTATTTTTCGATATTCCAATAACCCTTTTCGGGCATATCGCCTGAAAAACCATTTTGTTCATGTTCTCCGTCAAATTCTTTTGCTGCAATTATGTTTAGAGACCGGCCAATTAATTCTTCAGCCTGATACCCGGTAATCAACTCCGTTCTCGTGTTGATCTTTTCGATTATACCTTTCGGGTTGAGCACAATAAGGGCATTGCCCATTGTATTAATAATTGAGTCAACATAATCATGAGAAACCGTTGTTTTTTCAAGATTTTCAGTCATCTGGTTAAAACTGTCCACCAGGATTTTCACTTCACCGCCTGTCCGAATGTCTAACCTGGCCCCCAAATCACCTTTTCCAATACGGGCAGCGGCATGTGCAAGTCTGGTTATCGGACCAGATATCTGCTTAGAAAAGAAAAAAGCTGGAATTGAAATAAGGATCAAACTAAAGCCGCAAAGTGCATAAAGCAGCTTTAATGTTGCATAAAGATCCCTAAACATCAGTGAGTCAGGCATACTGATGGCGATTCTCATCACAGGACTGCCCTGAATAATGGCAAGATCCTCATACATCAAAATACCATTGTCTGTTTTCTGAATAATCGGAAGGGCCTGAAAGGACTCAGGCAAAAAAGGACGAAGATCAAAATCGTTATTGGTGTGGCGTGGACGCAACACCACCTTGCCATCGGCAGCCAGAACCCAGAACAGATTTTCGCTAAATATCTTCAGTGAGCCAATACTTTGGATAAATTCGTTCAAAGAAAGATCTATAATAACAGCGCCGCCGAATTCGCCTATATCCGGATCAATTTTAGAAATCCCGATCGAGAACTCCATGCCCTTCTGTCCATCAACGATGATATCATCGACAACCAGGCCACCCGCCTCAACATTCTCCAGTTTCGTAAATATAGTACTGTCGCCGATATCCTGATAATCCCTGTGACGCCCGGCCCTGCTCACCTTGATACTTTCAATTCCAAAGCTGTTAATAAACCTGATTCCCTTATAGCTTTGGGTATAATTCACATTTTCCAGAAACAGTTTCTCAACTGCCCTGGCAGTAATATTTTTTTCCATCTTGTTCGACATGATAAATTCATCAAGTGAAGGATTTGCCGCCAACAGTCTGAGATCTTTCACTAGATTGGCCCGTAACTGATTGTCAAAATGGTCGCTGTTCCCGGAGAACTCCTGTTGGAGTCTTTCCACAACATGCTTTGCTGTTGATTCTTTGCTGAAATAAACGAAGACACTGATCAACAAAGCACTGATTACGACAAGCGATACAAAAACAAGTATCATCAGTTTATGAAAAAGAAAAAGTCCGTTCAGCCTTTTCATCAGATTCTTATCTTCCTACTCAATGATTTGTATATCAATGCCGGCGTCCAACGTAATACCCAATTTTTCAGCCCGGGACTTATTTACCATAAAAGGGCCCCTTTTCGGAGTACGTGGTGGATATGAGGCCGGATCTTTGCCATAAACAAGAATGTCATGGCCTATTGATGCAGCTTCTTTGCCTTGATTGTAGCCGGTATCTGCAGCACAGAGGAGCAAACCCTTTTCAACGAAGGTGTGAAGTGTGGCCTCTGGAATATTAACTTGTGAGACATACCAATCGACAACTTCCTCCAGTTTGACATGTTTTCCGGATTTGTCTTTCAAAGCTGAGAGCTGGGTTACAAAGAGAGCATCAACCTTATTTTGCAGTTTCAGCGCTGCTGCCTGCCACTCTTCATAACTACTAGTTGCAAACGATTGCACTAAGCGAAACGGCAACTGGCCCTGACGGGCCAAATATTCAATTTTTTTAAGATGCGATCTGCCGGTCGGCGTCTTGTCTGACAGGATAGCAAAAGTCTCGGCCTGGGGAACCAGTTGTTTCAAGAGTTCAAGGCTCTCTTTATAATATCCGGACTGGTAAACGCCGGTCACATTGTGGCCGGGTTTTACAGTGCTGTCCACCAAACCGTATTTCACCGGCGTATTGTTTACTCCCCAGAAAACTATCGGGATATCGGTATCTAAGAATAAATTGCCAATATGATTTGCGGCATTATCATCACCAAGAAAAATCAGGTCTGGTTTAAAATCTTGTGCTGCCTCAAAAATCCGGAGGGTATTTTGTTGTATTTCTTCCTTCTCGCGCTTTCTTTTTGTGTCAAGCCAGTATTTTTTAATAACCGATTGCGATGTCTCAACAAAATCATTTATGGTAAATTGAGCAATCTGGTCACGATCATCAAAATAGCCAGAGGCAAGCAAGCCGTCAGTCAGCCCTGCATTGGTATCCTGCGACCATGTGTATTCCTTATGATAGCTACTGACGACCAGCAGTCTTTTCTTTTTGAGCGTCTCCCCTGCTGCATTAAAACTACCGGCAAGCAGTAATGCACAAACAAGAAGACTCAAAACACTTTTATTGAATATCATTCGTTTCAACCTTCTTTGTTTTATTATTTCAAGGCCTGAGCCTTATCGATTATTTTTTCTATCCCTTGGTCATCGGAAAGCACAATCCCGAGCATTTCAGCCCGCTGTCGGTTGACGGTCAGCGGACCGCGTTTCGGTGTCACCGGACGATATACTGCCGGATCGGCTCCCCTTTTTAAAATATTGTCAGCCATGACCACAGCATCATATCCCTGATTGAAACCGGCATCATCGGCTGCGCATAACAGGCCCTGCCTGACAAACTGACCAGCAATCGCGACCTCCGGGATCTTGATGTTGTCCAGATACCAGGCCGCTACTTCAGTGTTTGGCACATAAACTCCCTGCTCATCTTTCAGGGCGTTATATTGGACAATAAAAAAGGCATCCACTACATCCTGAAGTTTCAAGATTCCCTTTTTCCATTCTGCAAACGAACTGGTGGAAACCGTATCGATCAGTTCTACAGAGAGAGCCTTTTTTCGTGAAAGGTGCTGGAGGGCCTTGACCATTGACCTGCCAGTCGGTGATTCATCAGCAAGCACGGCAAAGGTTTTCACCTTGGGAGCAAGAGTTTGTAAAAAACTCAAACCTTCAACATAATAGCCAGATTGATAGACACCTGTTACATTATGTCCCGGTTTCTCGAGGCTATCAACCAGACCATATTTCACCGGAGAATTATTAACCCCCCAGAATACCATAGGAATTGAGGTATCTAAAAATTGATTGCCGAGATAACGGGCCGCGTTGTCATCGCCCAAAAAAATGAGATCCGGAGAGAAAGCCCTGGCAATTTCTGTTAATTTGACAGTTATTTTTATTTTATCCTTCTTGCTTTTTTTTCTTTTAGTATTCATCCATATTTTTTTGACAATCACACGAGATGCCTCAACATAGTCATTGTCATTAAATTCCTTGACCTGCAACTCATTATCAAAATATCCCAATTCAAGCATAGCACTGGTAAATCCTGAATTTGTGTCAGTTGACCAATTATACCCCTTGTGATAACTATCTATAATCAATATCTTTTTCACCACTCCATCTTGTTGAGAAGCGGTTACGGAGGTAGCCCAGAAAAACATGACTAGAATTAAGGCAAGAATTTTTACAGTCTTCATTTCTCATTTCCTTCGCAGAATTATTGATTGGCAAATCCGTATTCTCTAAAATTATATCACATTACAGGTGACAAACAATTGCTTTTGCAAGGTTTTAGCCCTGCAGGCAAAAAATGTGGATGGCTGCATAAGGAATATTTATTAACCATGCTGTCAGGAAAAAAGAGTCGGCAAAAAGCTGCATATATTGATTTTGTTTCCCAGGGTGAACCTGAAGAGATTGAGAGATTTTATTCGCAAAAAACCTGATATTGATACTTGGCTGTGATTCATTTAAAGAGCTTCTGAAAGAGCAATTTGCTCATCGGGGATTTTTTAAAAGGAGATCCTTGAGTCAAAGATTTTTGCATCGTCTTCGAAAGATATGATTTTGGCGGTGTGTAAGTACTATAAGGTATCCAAGAGTAAGCTTTTAGTCTCGAAACGTAGAACAGAAAATGTACCAAGGGACATTGCAATATATTTGGTTCATCAGCATTGCCATGAAACACTTCCTTCGGTTGGGCGCTATTTCTGGATTGAAAATCACAGCACCGTGAGCAGTGTGATCGAGCGGGTAAAATTGAGGAGAGTCAGGAACAAAAATGTCCAAGAGGAAATAGAGACAATGGGTAAGAAACTTTATCAAAAATTAAAAGCAGGATTGCCCCCTTTCCTTGATAGCTTATATTGTGATTTATTTATGTTTTCAAGGGTTTGAGTTTTGTTCCTTTATACAAATGAATACTACCAAAACCCCCGATTTCTTCTTCTGTAAAATCAAAATCAAATTCTTGAAGAATATTTGAGATATCTTTAATAGTGTCACCAGCAGATTCCATAAGTTTGGTTAACCAATAGCCAAGTATATTTCGGTTTGAGGGATAATTAAAATCAATAAGCACTAAATTCCCACCTTCCTTTAATACTCTATGAAATTCTGACATGGCTTTTTTCCCATTTGGATAACCAGAAAATGCCATCGTGTTTAATACTGTATCAAAATAATTATCAGGAAAAGGAAGATTTTCAACATTAGCCCATTGTAAATTAGCTTTGATGTTTTTATTAGCTAAATTAGCTTTGGCAATTTCAATCATTTTGGTATTAAAATCGATGCCATATGTTTCATAACCTTGTGCATATTGCGCCAATAAGTACCCCGTACCAAAAGAAGCCTCTAATACACGTTCGCCTTTAATATGAGGGATTGCAGATTTAATCCAAGTTTTCCAGATGGGAAGAAATTTTACTGAGAAATCATAGAGTTTTGCGTATTTTGAATACTCTCTATCTAGTTTATTTGTATATTCAATTGAATTATCAGGTTCTTTTGAGAACAAAATTTTTCTTTTATGAACTTGAAACATAATGATTTCCTGTGGTTATCTTTGTGAAAAGCTATCATGAACATCTTTGAATTTGTCCGCAGAATGTTTTTGTTGGAATTATTTAAGTATAGAGTCCCTTAATCTGCAAGGTCAAAAGAATCAAAAACGGCCCTGATCCATTTCTCTTGCTGGCCAATATGTATACAGCAGGCTGCATATTCATTTCTGTTGCCCTGGATTCCGGCTAAAAACATGCCGGAATGACAGAGTAACGGAATGACGGAAGCGGAACAATGGTTGGTGTTATGCAGTGGCTATTTGATATAAAATACCTGTGGATTCCATACCCTGGATGCCTTTTCCGACATCATTTATCTCACTGTCGGTGAAATGGATATTCCTGGGCAGATACCGGGTCGTTTTCAGGCAATATAAAAATGTTCTTAAACGATGAAGACTTATGCGTTAGCTGGAAAGATGTTGTTTGGAAAATTGGGATATAGCCGGTTTTTTTTTACGACAATGCTTCAAGTTACCGGCTGTAATATATCACATCATTCCTGCAAACTTAGAAGGGAATCAAAAATCATTTAGTCCCATTTTTGTTGTATCAATTCAAATTTTCAAATATTTTACTTACCAGTATGGTTGGACAAATATTAAGTTTCAGCCAGGATTAATCATTTTTTTGTACCAAGTTGAATAAATTAACTGCTACTATTTCTTTGATACAACTGCTGCATTTCTGCTCAATGCTTTAACAAAAAGGTTCCATATATAATGCCATTTCCACTTCGAGATATCATTAACATCCCTGCCCTGCTGGCCCTGATAGAAAATATTTCCATACCCAAGCCATTGTCTGTCAGTCTCATTGGCAATGATAAATCCCTACTTTTCACCATTGCCAAGCAAAAACTCTGCATAGATTTTCATTGTCTGCCCGCTTACCGCGATACCTTCTGTTTCTTAAATAATTTACCACAGCAGTTATCCGGAGAAATCACGTCTAATAAAAAGGGAAAGAAATTTTATGAACAAAGCAGAGAAGGAGGATTGACTGACATTATTATTCCTATCAAAATCAATGGGAAATGCTATGCCAGCCTTTTTCTAGGTCATTTTTTTCACCAGCCGCCTGATGCAACGTTCTTTAGCAAACAGGCACAAAAATATGACTTCAATGTGGATCAATTTCTCAAAGCAATACAAAAAATACCGGTTCTCACCAAGACCCAAATTGATACCATCATTGACACCTACCTTCCTATTATAGATTATCTGAGTCAATGTGGTGAGCAACAAATCTCTCAACTACTCCAGCATGTAGAACTTCAAAAATCAGAAAAAAGATTTCGCTCTTTTTTCCAACACAGTGCTGTACCCATTACAATCATATCACCCCAGGGATCAATACTTGCTGCAAATCAGGCTAACTGCAAAACACTTGGCTATACGGAGCAGGAACTTCTTACTTTTAAATTTAAGGATCTTATCCACCCTGAAGATCTCCCGGAATCAGGATCAATTTATGATAACGTCCTGACTGAGCTCACTGAAGTAATCGAATTTGAAAAAAGATATCAAAGTAAACATGAAACCTTACTTTGGGGCCATACCACTATTGCCCCGGTATCAGACGCATCAGGTAAACTCTTATTCTGCATAGCCCTGATCCAGGATATAACTAAGCGCAAAAGGATTGAAAAAGAACTCCAATCAGCCCATCAAAACCTGAAGGATATCATCGCTTTTCTCCCTGATGCTACTTTTGTTATAGACAGACAAGGGACTGTTGTTGCCTGGAACCGAGCCATTGAAAAAATGACCGGGGTAAAGGCTGAAAACATGCTTGGTAAAAACAACTACGCCTATGCCGCTCCTTTTTACGGTAAACAACGACCAATCCTGATCGACCTGGTTGAGGACCAAAATCCCCAACTGAAAGCTCATTATGACTTTGAAGTTACAGATAATAACATTTTACACGCAGAAGCTTATGTAGCATCTGCCTATTCCAAGAAAGGCGCATATCTTTCTGGCATCGCTGCCCCTCTCTTTGATCATGACGGAAATCATGTTGGGGCCATTGAATCCATCAGGGATATCAGTGAACAGAAACAAGCAGAAGAAACCCTGCGACAACGTACCAGGATGCTGGAAGAAACCAACACTGCATTAAAGGTTCTTTTACGCGAAAGTGCTGAGGCCAAAGAAGATCTGGAACGTAAAGTACTGGCAAACGTCAAGGAGCTGATTATTCCTTATATTAACGAGTTAAAAGGACTTTTAACAGACAAACAACAAGAAATTTACCTCCAGACCATCACAACTAACCTCTATGAAATCACCTCCTCATTCACACGACAACTATCTTCCCATTATATTGGTCTCACTCCACGAGAAATCCAGATAGCAGACTTTATCCGTCAGGGAAAATCCAACAAGGAGATTGCCTACTTACTTAAAATATCCGTCAGCGCTATCGACTTTCACAGGCGCAACCTTCGCGAAAAACTTAACATTAAGGGTAAAAAAACAAATCTTCGCTCCTTTCTCCTTGCCCATATGGGTTAATTTGATTCATACCCGGTCCCTCTTTCAGGTATACGTAGGTTGAACCTACGCATAAGCTACGTTTCTCTCTATATTGTTTTTTTTTGTTTTTACTTTACAATGTAAATCATGCTTACATATATCTGAGCTGATCGTTTTTGCTCAACTCAAGACATATGAAACAAAATAAACTCTCAAACTCAAACATTTCCAATATTTTTTAGTCACACCAAATTGACATGTGACTGGTCCATTTATACACAGGAAAAACATCATGAAGCAGCGACCAGGTAAAAAACAATGGGCAGAGCTTGCCGAAAAAGAACTGCGAGGCAAAAAACTTGAAACCCTGGAGAAAGATACACCTGAAGGAATAAAGATTAAGCCTCTTTACACTCAGGAAGACTTAAACCAGGTCGAGTTCATGGACAATATGCCAGGATATGAACCTTTTGTCCGTGGCCCCAAAGCTACCATGTATTCAGGAAGACCATGGACTATAAGGCAGTATGCAGGATTTTCAACAGCCAGCGAATCCAACGCTTTTTATCGAAAAAACCTGGCTGCAGGCCAAAAGGGACTTTCCGTTGCTTTTGATCTTGCAACCCACAGGGGATACGATTCAGACCATCCCAGGGTTTCTGGCGATGTTGGAAAAGCCGGAGTTGCTGTTGACTCAGTAGAAGACATGAAGATCCTGTTTGACCAGATTCCATTAGGCAAAATGTCTGTTTCCATGACCATGAATGGCGCAGTTCTTCCAATCCTGGCTGGTTATATTGTTGCTGCAGAAGAACAGGGTGTTTCCCAAGACCAACTCACTGGAACCATCCAAAACGATATCTTAAAAGAGTATCTGACCAGAAACACATACATCTATCCGCCAGACCATTCCATGAGAATTATTGCTGACATTATCAGCTATTGTTCACAGCACATGCCAAAATTCAACACTGTCAGCATCAGCGGTTATCACATTATGGAGGCAGGAGCAGATTCTGTTTTGCAGACAGCATTTACCCTAGCTGACGGACTTGAATATGTAAAAGCAGCTCTTGATACAGGTCTTGATATTGATGCCTTTGCCCCACGTCTTTCTTTTTTCTTCGGCATCGGCATGAATTTCTTCATGGATATTGCCATGCTCAGAGCTGCTCGTTTTCTTTGGGCAGAATTAATCAGCAAATTTGATCCAAAAAATCCAAAATCCAAAATGCTTCGCACCCATTGTCAAACCTCCGGCTGGAGTCTGACACAGCAAGATCCTTACAACAATATTATCAGGACAACTCTTGAATGCATGTCCGCTGTACTTGGTGGCACCCAATCTTTACATACCAACTCCTTTGATGAGGCAATAGGACTGCCCACTGAAACATCTGCCCGTATCGCGAGAAACACACAAATCGTGGTACAGGAAGAAAGCGGTATCTGTAATGTCGTTGATCCACTGGGAGGTTCCTACTATGTGGAATCTTTAACCCAGAATATTATTGATAAAGTTCGTATTATCTTACAGGAAATCGAAGAACTTGGAGGCATGGCCAAAGCAATTGAAACAGGCATGCCGAAGATGCGAATTGAAGAGGCAGCAGCACGAAAACAGGCACGAATTGATCAAGGCAAAGATGTCATTGTCGGTGTGAATAATTATCAGGTAGAAAATGAGACTCCGGTTGATGTCCTTGAAATATCTGATGAAGTCCGCACGGAACAGATTGCCCGCCTGAAAAAAATTCGTCAAGAACGCAACCCCGAAAATATTACAAACTCCTTAGCCCAGGTTAGCGATATCGCAGCTAATGGCGGCAACCTGCTTGCTGCCTGTATTGATGCAGTACGTGCAAGAGCAACAGTTGGAGAAATATCAGATGCCATGGAAAAAGTATTTGGCAGGTTTGCAGCAACAACCCAGTGCATTTCAGGAGTATATGCTGCTGAATGTGGTGATTCTGAAATTTTACGATCTCTGCGCAAAAGATGTGAGTCTTTTGCAACAACCAACGGAAGAAGGCCCAGGATTCTTCTCACCAAAATGGGTCAAGACGGTCACGACCGTGGTATTAAGGTGATTGCTACGGCCTATGCTGACTTTGGTTTTGACGTTGATATCAGCCCTATGTTTCAAACACCTGAAGAAGCCGCAAAAATGGCTATCGAGAATGATGTCCATATAGTTGGTGTTTCCAGCCTTGCCGCTGGTCACAAAACATTGGTTCCTGCTCTGGTTGCAGCACTTAAAGAGGAAGGTGCTTCTGATATTAAAATTGTAGTGGGTGGAATTATCCCTCCGACTGACTATGAATTCCTTCGCCAGGAAGGTGCTGCTGATATTTTCGGCCCGGGAACAGTTGTCACAGACTCTGCCGACCGAACCTTGAACATAATCGGAGCCTGAATTGAATAAAGAATGTCCAGGGATACTCATGAAGAATAATGGAAAATAGCTCTTCCCAGTATTACATACAGGGAGTTCTTGATGGCAACAGACGTTTGCTTTCCAAAACCATTACCCTGATTGAAAGCTCTCTGCCCGCTCACAGAAAATTGGCGGCCTCAGTCTTGACAGGTCTCCTACCCTATTGCGGAAAAGCTGTCCGCCTTGGCATTACCGGAGTTCCAGGAGCGGGAAAAAGTACCTTCATAGAGACATTGGGTTTACGTCTGGCTAACAGCGGCAAACTGGTAGCAGTCCTGGCTGTTGATCCAACCAGCAGCAAAAGCGGCGGTTCCATACTGGGTGACAAAACCAGAATGGAAAAACTCGCGGCCCATGAAAATGCATTTATCAGGCCTTCACCAGCTGGACGTACCCTTGGTGGAGTTGCTGCCAAAACCCGAGAAATAATGCTGGTTTGTGAAGCTGCTGGCTATGATGTAGTACTAATTGAGACAGTTGGAGTGGGACAATCAGAAACCACGGTGGCCTCAATGGTCGACTTTTACCTTGCCCTGATGCTTGCCGGTGCAGGTGATGAACTGCAGGGAATCAAGAAAGGACTTCTTGAGGTTGCAGACGGTATTGCCATTAATAAAGCTGACGGTGAAAATACCCGAAAAGCAGAACAAGCTCGCCAGGAACTTGCAACAGCCATGCATATGATATCACATGACTCTCCATCATGGCAAACTCCTGTCCTGACCTGCAGCGCTGTTGTTGATCAGGGCCTGGATACAATATGGGATACTGTTTTGTCTCATAAAAAAATAATGCTGGAAACTGGTGAATTTACCACCCGCCGTAAAAGACAGGATATTGATTGGATGTGGGCAGCGGTGGATGAAGGATTAAAACAACGATTTGAAAACGACACACTGGTTAGTGCTAAACTTCCAGGCGTCGTTCAACAGGTAAAAGATGAATCACTCTCTCCCACGGCAGCGGCGGAGAAACTATTATCCTATCTCAACCGAGACTGAGGTTTATTTATGAAAATACATGAATACCAGGCAAAAGAGCTTTTCCGGAAATTTTCAGTGCCGGTACCCCAAGGCAATGTTGCATTTTCTGTTAAAGAAGCATGCAGAATAGCTCAGGATCTTGGTGCCTACCCTGTAGTTGTTAAAGCTCAGATCCACGCTGGTGGCAGAGGAAAAGGCGGCGGTGTTAAACTGGCTGCATCAGTGGATGACGTTGAAAACATCTCCCAGGATATTCTGGAAATGACCCTGATTACTCATCAAACTGGCCCCGAAGGACGGGAAGTAAAAAAAGTACTTGTTGAAGCGGGCCAAGATATAAAGAAAGAATATTACTTAAGCCTTCTGGTAGACAGAGACACTGCCTCAATCGTCGTCATGGCCAGCCAGGAAGGAGGCATGGATATTGAGGAAGTTGCTGCCACAAGCCCTGAAAAAATCATTAAAATTTATATAAATCCGCTCACAGGAATCCAGGGATACCATCTCCGTGAAATTGGCTTCAAACTTGATTTACCAGCAGAAGCAATTAAAGAGTTTTCCGGCTTACTGGCAAATCTCTACCATTTTTTTGTAAGCACGGACTGTTCACTGGTTGAGATCAACCCTCTGATCCTCACATCTGATCATCATGTTATGGCTCTGGATGCCAAAGTTGATTTTGATTCCAATGCTTTGTACCGACACAAAGATCTTCTTGCTCTACGCGATCTGGACGAAGAAGATCCCCTGGAAGTAGAGGCATCAGAGTTCAACCTGAACTACATCAACCTTGACGGTAATGTCGGAAACATTGTTAATGGCGCCGGACTTGCCATGGCCACAATGGATATCATCAAAAATGCAGGTGCTGAACCTGCAAATTTTATGGATGTTGGTGGTGGAGCAACGGCAGAAATGGTCGAAAACGCTCTCCGCATCATATTGAAGGACAAAAAAGTTCTGGTCGTCTTAATCAATATTTTCGGCGGAATTCTCCGTTGTGACATCTTTGCCCAAGGCGTAGTAGAAGCAGCCAAAAAGACTGGCATTGACATACCCATTGTAGTGCGGATGGCAGGCACCAATGTGGATCAAGGGAAAAAGATCCTTGCTGATTCCAACCTTGACCTGATCAATGCTGAAGACCTTAAAGATGCAGCTCAAAAAGTGGCTGCTGCAATTCAAATAGCGGGGTGAGCGGTGAGTATATTTGTTAATAATAACACAAAACTGGTTGTCCAGGGAATTACGGGCAAAGAAGGTCAGTTCCACACCAGACAATGCGCAGCATACGGCACCAATGTTGTTGCCGGGGTCACACCCGGCAAAGGCGGACAGGACGTAGATGGTATTCCGGTTTTCAACACTGTTGCCTCAGCGGTTGAAGCAACAGGGGCCAATGCCAGCATGATTTTTGTGCCTCCCGCTTTTTGTGCAGATGCTATCATGGAAGCAGCAGACAGTGGTATTGAAATTATCGTAGCCATCACTGAAGGGGTCCCCATTCTGGATATGGTCAAGGTGAAAAACTTTCTTCAGACCAAAAACTGCCGCCTTATCGGCCCAAACTGCCCCGGAATCATCACCCCTGGCCAATGTAAAATCGGTATCATGCCTGGTAACATTCACCTACCAGGTGGCCCGGTAGGAGTTATTTCACGATCAGGAACTCTTACTTATGAAGTTGTGGACCAGTTAACCAAACGTAATATAGGCCAGACAACCTGCATCGGAATTGGTGGCGATCCAGTCAACGGTACCAGCTTTATCGATGGCCTGGAAGCCTTTGAAAATGACCCTGACACCAAAGGAATTGTCATGGTTGGTGAGATCGGCGGAAATGCAGAAGAGGAAGCGGCTTCATATATCCAACAAAACGTAACAAAACCTGTAGTTGGTTTTATTGCCGGGCTTACTGCTCCTCCCGGTAGGAGAATGGGTCATGCTGGCGCGATTATTTCCGGCAGCAGCGGCACGGCACAGGGTAAAATTAAAGCCATGGACAAAAGTGGCATACAAGTGTGTGAAGACCTCGGTTCACTCGGGGATTTTTGTGTGGAACATTTAATGAATCAAATTGTGACATAGATAACTGCTGGAGGGATCATCGTTATGCAATGGACAGGATTATCACCTGATGAAGCAAGGGAATATTTAGAACAGAAAGACAAATCGTTAAGGGACAAAAGAATGACTCTGTCCCAGGCTGTCTCAACGTTTGTAAAGGATGGAGATAACATTGGTGTAGGAGGTTTTGTTAACAGCCGCCAACCTGTTGCCTCTGCTCATGAAATTATCAGACAGGGAAGAAAGAACCTTACTCTTTCCTTCCAGTCAGCAGGATTGGTACCAGATTACCTGATGGGGGCAATGGCACTTAAACCAGATCATCTTTCCATTGACCGACTGGAATTTGCCTACGTTGGTCATGAATACGCCGGAACCTCCTCAATGTTTCGTTATATGTGTGAAAATGATTCTCTAATAATTGAAGACTGGACCAATTTCAACATGTCAGCCCGATTCAAGGCAGGAGCAATGGGGATTCCATTTCTCCCTATTCGCAGTGGACTTGCAGGAGATATTGAAAAGTGCAACCGTTCCCAGGTGATTAGCTGCCCTTTTACCAAAAGAGATATTTTGCTTATACCTGCTGCTCATCCAGATGTTGGACTTATCCATGTTCAGGAAGCAGACATCTACGGCAACTGCAGAATAAAAGGCCAGACCTTTACCTGTCCGGAAATTGCAATGGCCTCTAAAAATGTCATTATTACCTGCGAGAAACTGGTGGAGCATGATGTAATAGCAAATGATCCTGCCCGGACATCCATTCCATTTTTTGCTGTTGATGCTGTCGTCGAATTGCCTTTTGGGTCATACCCCAGCGTTTGCCATGACATTCACTATTACGACAAGATTCATCTGGAATATTTCAAATCCCTTACCAACAATTTCCGCAAGGGAGAGATTGAACCACTTCAGGCATACTACGATAAATATGTTTTTGGAGTTGCGAACACCGAAGATTTTATAAGCATGATTCCGTACCGACAAATCAAGTACGCACAGCAGGTTGAATCCAGAAGTCTTCTCCTGCAAGAAGGTTTGCAAGACCCGGCTATCTAAACTAATACCTGTGAATTAAAATTTATTGCTTTGTAAAACTACTGCCTTGAATTGTAGAGAGGACAACATGACCGAATTTGCAACTGATTATTCACCAAGTGAGATGATTGTGACTGCTGGAGCACGGCAACTTGATGACAAAAAAGTGATTTTTGCCGGTACCGGATTACCAATGGTGGGCATCACTCTGGCACAGCTCACCAACAGCCCGGGGATTATTCCTGTTTTTGAAGGCGGAGCTGTTGGCCCAACACTCAACCGAAGCCTGCCACTTTCGGTTGGCGACTCAAGAACCACCAGTAATGCCAGTTATCTGCAAGGCCTCAATTCCGCATTTGAACTTACCCAAAGAGGTTTTATCGACATCGGCTTTATCGGTGGCGCTGAAATAGACCCTTACGGCAATCTAAACTCCACCATGATCGGTGATTTCCCAGAAAACTACATGAAACCTAACGTAAGGCTACCTGGAAGTGGCGGTGCCGGTGACATGTCCTGTTCATGCACACATACAATCCTTATTGTTCAACACGAAATCCGCAGATTTGTCGAAAAGCTGCAATACACCACCAGCCTGGGACATTTGGACGGCTCGCCGGATGCCCGTAAAAAAGCTGGCCTCCAGGGAAAAGGACCCAAAAGGGTCATTACAACCAAAGCATTGATGGGATTTGATGATGCAACAAAACGGATGAAAATCCTTGCCACCATGCCTGGAGAAACAATTGACAGTATTCAAGACGCTACTGGTTTTGAATTACTGGTTGACGAAAACGTCTACGAATTTGATCCACCAACGAAGGAAGAGGTTCGCCTGATCAGAGAAGTTATTGACCCGGATCAGTTTTTTTGCAAGAGATAACAGGAAGCTGTTTCATGTTTCTGCTCCTTGTATTCAAATTTCAAATAGAACAAACTCTTCGAAAAAGGAGATTTCCTCTGTAAGAATTTTTCGTACAGACTAATCAGAATATCACGACTTTCGTCTTTGACGACATACAGTAGAGTACCACAAAATGGTATTTGTTTTATTGGTAGACATCACTTCGAGAATCTACCATAAAACAAAGACGATATTATTTTTAACTGTGAAAAATCTCTCTGAGTGATCTCCAAACATAGCATGCAAAAGACTGACAAAACGCTACTACCCCGGTAAATAAACCTTTATGGTCTGCCATTAAAAACCGGGGCGGTAAAACAAGAAATTATTTGATACCAGAAACCTGAAACTTGAAATTAATTAAAGAGTAAACACATGCCAGATCCAAGTCACGAATTTGTTTATGACGAGTACGGAAACACTACTGCTATTGAAGAAAAAGCACGTGGAATAGATACTCTGTCCAATAACTATCTCAACAAAGGCACTGCATTCTCCAGGGAAGAACGTCAACAGTTCAATTTAAACGGCATATTGCCACCAGCTGTCCGCTCCATAGAACAGCAGGTTAAAAACAATGTCAAAATTTTCAATGACAAGAATAATGATATTGAAAAATTCATATATGTTCGATCTCTGTTTGACCGCAATGCCACTTTGGCCCATGCCCTGATCACATCGGACATTGAACGCCTCATGTCTATTATATATACCCCCACTGTCGGTCTTGCCTGTCAGGAATATTCTTCCATGTTCAGAAAGGCCAACGGAATCCATTTTTATCCAGAAAACATAGACAACGCTGAAGAAATTCTTCGCATGTACAAACAAAAGGATATCCGGGTTGCCGTAGTCACCGATAACCAGGGAATCCTTGGCATTGGTGATCAAGGGGCTGGTGGAATTGCTATCTGCCTGGGTAAGCTAATGCTTTACACCCAGGGAGCAGGTATTGCTCCATGGCACTGTCTGCCAATTTCTCTTGATGTAGGTACTGACAACCAAAGCCTGATAGAAGACGATAATTACCTTGGCTGGCGACATCCACGCCTGAAAGGCAATGACTATATCGAATTCATTCAACGCTTTGCCAAGGCTTTTAAAAATGTTTTCCCTCATGCCCTTTGCCAGTGGGAAGACTTTTCCAAACAAAATGCCTTTGACATCAGGGACTCCTATCTCAGTGATCTTATATCATTTAATGATGACATCCAGGGAACTGGATCTATTACATTGGCTGCAATCATAGCGGCAATGAAAATTAAAAAAGAAAAACTCACTGAGCAAATCTACTTGATCCACGGAGCTGGTGCCGGTGGTGTAGGTATTGCTGAACAAATCAAAGTAGCACTGATCGCTGAAGGCATGTCTGAAACAGATGCCATTGACCACATTTTCACTCTGGATAGCAGAGGCCTGGTAACCAGTGATCGCTCCCTTGAACCATATAAAGAAAAATTTGCCAAAAATCCTGACAAACTGCCATGGCTGCAACAACCTCAGGACGGAACGCTTGAAAATGTCATTAAACACGAAAAAATAACTGTTCTGATAGGTACTTCCGGACAATCTGGTTGTTTTTCACAAGCCGTTGTTGAGGCCTCTATGAAAAACACCGAGCGGCCAGTAATTCTGCCATTGAGTAATCCAACATCCATGGCTGAGGCTTTACCTGAAGATATCTATAAATGGACTAACGGCCAGGGGTTAACAGCAACTGGTAGTCCTTTTGCTCCAGTAAACACTGCAAAAGGGGAAATCCGGATTGGTCAGTGCAACAATGTCTTTATTTTTCCAGGGGTTGGCCTTGGAGCCATTGCTTCAGGTGCAAAGGAAATCAGCCCATCTTTCTTCACCAAAGCTGCTCATGCCGTGGCTGATCTGGTTGAAGCAGACGACCTGGCAAAAGGAATTTTGATGCCACCTGTTCAAGTATTACGAGAGGCAAGTTATAAAGTTGCCTGTGCCGTAGGCGAGGAAGCTATCCATTTAGGGCTGAGCAGCCCCTGTATTTTCACCAAATATCAACACGAAAATGATCCTCAGCGATTAAAAACACTGATATCAAAAATGCGTTGGCAACCGGATTATTTACCAGTAATACCGGTTTAAAATTTTAATAAAACACAAAATATCAACATCAGGAGATGATCGTGCAAGCGCTAGAAGACGACAATCTAAAATCTCTGGAAAAAATGAAGGAAAAAGCTCTGCAAGGTGGCGGGGCAAAACGCATAGAAGTTCAACACCGCAAAGGAAAGCTTACTGCCAGAGAGAGAATTGAGCTTCTTCTTGATCAGGGTTCATTTGAAGAGTTTGACCTTCTCATGACCGGAGAAGACACTGGCAGTGGAGAACATCCAGGTGACGGTGTGATTACCGGCCATGGAACTATAGACGGTAGAGAAGTCTGTGTTTTCAGTCAAGATTTTACAATAATGGGTGGATCTCTGGGCAAAGCAAACTCCAAAAAAGTTTGTAAAATCATGGATCATGCTGTGCGGGTTGGTGCTCCTATCATTGGCCTTAATGACTCTGGTGGAGCCCGTATACAGGAGGGTATCGACTCCCTTGCTGCTTATGGAGAAATATTCAACCGTAATGTACAGGCCAGTGGCGTTGTTCCCCAGATCTCCTGCATCATGGGGCCCTGTGCTGGCGGTGCTGTCTACAGTCCGGCAATGACAGATTTCACATTTATGGTTGATGGCACCTCCTACATGTTTGTTACCGGCCCAAATGTAGTTAAAACTGTTACTCATCAGGAAATCAGTGCTGAAGATCTTGGCGGTGCCAAGGTGCATAACAGCGTCAGTGGTGTTGCCCACTTTTCACAACCAAATGATATCCTTTGCCTGCGAGAAGTTCGCCGCCTGATCAACTACCTCCCCTCAAACAACAAACAGCGTGCCCCCTTACTTGATCTCAGCGATCCAATCGATCGCTCAGACCCGGCTTTGGATTATTTAGTCCCGGCCAACCCCAACCAGACCTATGATATGAAAATTCTAATCAATAGTATTCTGGACGGGAGTGAATTTTTCGAAATACAGCCCATGTTTGCCCGCAACATTATCTGTGGTTTTGGCCGACTGGGCGGACAGACTATCGGACTTATTGCCAACCAACCAGCAGTTCTGGCCGGAGTACTGGATACCAATGCCTCCACTAAAGCTGCACGTTTTGTCCGCTTTTGTGATTCATTTCGGATACCTTTGATCTGCCTGGAGGATGTTCCCGGTTTTATGCCAGGACCAGAACAGGAACACGGGGGAATAATTCTACATGGCGCAAAACTCCTGTATGCCTTTACCGAAGCAACTGTTCCCCGAATCACAGTGATCCTGCGCAAAGCGTATGGCGGTGCCTATGTGGTCATGAATTCAAAACATATTGGCTGTGATATGAACTTTGCCTGGCCTACTGCCGAAATCGCTGTTCTTGGCCCCAAAGGTGCCGCAGAAATCATTTACCGAAAAGAGATTCAGTCTGCCGAAAATCCAGAAGAAGCCCTTGCTAAAAAGACCGAGGAGTATCGGCAGAATTTTGCCAACCCCTTCCTGGCGGCAAAAACTGGCTGCATTGACGATGTTATTTCACCAAGAGATACCCGTCACCGGCTCATCAGGAGTCTTCAGTTCCTGGAAAGCAAAGAGATGCCTCAGCCCGACCGCTTACATGGTAATATTCCACTTTAAAGTGACAGAAAAAGAAAACTTAGAGAAATCAATATGTTTACAAAAATTCTGATTGCCAATCGCGGCGAAATTGCCGTTCGTATTATCCAAACCTGCAAAAGGTTAAACATTCAAACTGTTGCCGTCTTTTCCGAGATAGACAGTCGTTCCTTACACGTTCGCGAGGCAGATGAAGCTGTATATATAGGCCCGGCTCCATCTGAATCATCGTATCTCGTAAAGGAAAAAATCATAGCCGCAGCCCTTGATACCAACTGCCAGGCAATTCATCCTGGATATGGTTTTCTTTCAGAAAATTCTGAAATTGCCAAAATGACCATTGAAGCAGGGTTAACTTTTATCGGTCCCAACCCTGACGTTATCACCACTCTTGGTGATAAAATCGCTTCCAAAGATGTGGCACAAAAGGCCGGAGTTCCGGTAGTCCCAGGACATACCCAACCCATATCTGATCCTGATCAGGCAAAAATTATTGCCAAGGAAATCGGTTATCCTGTTTTACTTAAACCTGCAGCAGGTGGTGGTGGCAGAGGGATGCGAATTGTCCACAATCCACAAGAACTCTCACCCGCCCTGCTAGCTGGTCAGGAAGAAACCAGAAAGGCATTTGGTGATGACCGTCTGTTTGTGGAACGCTTTATTGTTAACCCCCGCCATATTGAAATTCAGATCATAGCTGATAATTTTGGCAAGGTTCTATCTCTTGGCGAACGTGAATGCTCCATCCAACGCCGCTATCAAAAAGTAATAGAGGAGTCTCCTTCACTTGCCCTCACTGATGAACAACGAAAGACAATGAGTGAGTGTGCCTGTTCCCTTGCCCGTGAGGCAGGCTACTCCAATGCCGGAACAGTTGAATTCATCCTTGATCAAAATGACGACTTTTTTTTCCTGGAAATGAATACACGCCTCCAGGTAGAACACCCGGTGACCGAACTGGTTACAGGTTATGATCTGGTGGAACTGCAACTCAAAGTTGCCGCTAACCAGCCCCTTGAGTTTAACCAGGAAGATATAACCATTACTGGTTGGTCTATCGAGGCCCGTATCTGCGCTGAGGATTCAAGCAGTAACTTTTTACCATCAACTGGTTTAATTACCAGATATGCTGCTCCCAAAGGCCGAAATATCAGAGTAGACAGTGGCGTTGCAGCAGGTAGCAGAGTAAGTGTCTATTACGATTCTATGCTGGCAAAAGTGATCAGTTATGGTCAAACCCGAGAAGAAGCCAGAAAAACACTGATCCACGCCTTAAACCGCTATCATATTGAAGGGGTCCTGACAAACATTGATTTTAGCAATACCATTCTCAATCATCCCGCTTTTATCGATGGCAGTTTGAATACATCATTCATTGAGAATCATTTCGATAATGGTATTGCCAAACGCCCTCCAAGTGAGGCCAGTCTTGAGCAGATGGTAATCGCATCCACTCTGGTTTATCACAACCGGCAGAACCTGGTTAAAAAATCCTTGCAGCCAATGGCAGCAAAACTTGGCACAACTCATAAAATTGAAGCTCAGCACTCTTTTGTAGTCAAAAGTGACGATAAAATCTTCAATGTTAATCTTAGCCAGCAGGATACAGATAACCAATGGGCAATTGATGTTAATTCTTGTAAATATGATATCATTACCCCTGAATTTGAATTTTACCGACGTCGTATTAAGTTAAAAATAAACGATGAGGATCAATATTTTCGTCTCCAATATGATGGGAATTTTATCAAAACTGCATTTCAAGGCATTACCAGAATATTTGAAATTTACAGCCCCATGGAATGGGAATTAGCCAAATATATGCCAGAGAAAAAGGAAACTGACAGTGATAACATCCTCATATCTCCTATGCCCGGGCTGATAGTTGATATAAAAGTAAAACCTGGGGAGCGTGTTTACAAAGGTCAGGATCTTGTTGTTATCGAATCCATGAAAATGGAAAGTGGTGTTTCCTCTCCCTGTAATGGTGAAGTAGACAGCATCCACATTAAGGTGGGCCAGGCGGTCGAAACTAATGATGTAATGGTGAATTTTAAATCATGAAATTTCTCATAAATTTTCTTTGCTCTTCCATTGGCAAAAAAAGCATAATGGCCGTAACTGGTGGCTGTCTTGGTTTTTTTCTTGTGGCACATCTTCTCGGTTCCAGCACAGTTTTTCTTGGAAGAGATGTCTTTCTTGCCTACGCTGAAAAACTTCATGGCCTTGGCCCGTTGATCTATATTGCTGAATTCTGTCTGCTATCATTATTTATTCTTCACATTATTTTTGGGCTAATCTTATATTTTGATAACCTTAAGGCCCGCCCCTGCCGCTATGGAATACAAAAAAATAAAGGTGCCAGAACTATTGGCTCAAAAACCATGCCCTACACCGGTATCATTATTCTTATATTTTTACTGGTTCATCTAAATAATTTTCACTTTACTGACCCAACCCTGCCCATTGCTGATATTGTCCACGAAGCTTTCTTACAACCAGCTCTGGTTATCTTTTACCTATTTTCATTGATAGCTCTAATTCTCCATACCAGCCATGGTTTCTGGAGTCTTTTTCAGACATTGGGTATTAATCATCCCAAATACAATAATTTCTTGCAAACAGGCGGCCTGATGATAAGCATCGGGATTGGTCTGGTGTTTATTCTTATTCCTCTGGCAGTTTTCACCTGCCGTACCTTATTACTCTGAGATTATGATACTGGACTCAAAAATTCCCAGCGGCCCGCTGGCAGAAAAATGGGACAAACACCGTTTTGACTGTAAACTGGTCAATCCTGCTAACAAGCGAAAATACAATATTATTGTTATCGGCTCAGGTCTTGCCGGTGCTTCAGCCTCGGCCTCCCTCGCTGAGCTTGGTTATAATATTAAAAACTTCTGCATCCAGGACAGTCCCAGGCGGGCACACTCCATTGCTGCCCAGGGTGGTATCAATGCTGCCAAGAATTATCAAAATGATGGTGATTCCATCTTTCGCCTCTTTTACGATACCATCAAGGGTGGTGATTTCAGGGCCCGGGAGGCAAATGTTTACAGGTTAGCGCAAGTCAGCAATAATATTATTGATCAATGCGTTGCTCAAGGAGTCCCATTTGCCCGTGAATATGGTGGACAGATGTCCAATCGTTCCTTTGGCGGTGCTCAGGTTTCCAGAACATTTTATGCCCGTGGCCAGACTGGCCAACAACTCCTGCTTGGAGCATACAGTGCCCTGATGCGCCAGGTGAAGCTGGGCAAAGTCACTCTTTTTCCCCGCACAGAAATCCTTGATTTCGTCATTATTGACGGTCATACCAAAGGAGTTGTAACCAGAAATCTTCATACAGGCAAAATCGAAAGCTTTGCCGCTGATGCTGTGGTTATCGCCACTGGCGGATATGGCAATGCCTACTTTCTCTCCACCAACGCCATGGCCTCTAATGTTACTGCATCCTGGCGTGCATATAAACGTGGTGCTGGTTTTGCCAACCCCTGTTTTGTACAAATTCATCCAACCTGCATTCCGGTGCATGGCGAGTATCAGTCTAAACTAACCCTGATGAGCGAAAGCCTCCGTAATGATGGCAGAGTGTGGGTGCCAAAAAATAAAAATGATCAACGGCCTCCCGAACAAATTCCTGAAGAAGAGCGCGATTATTATCTTGAAAATAAATACCCCAGTTTCGGTAACCTGGTTCCACGAGATGTTGCCTCACGAAATGCTAAAGAGCAATGTGATCAGGGAAAAGGGGTGGGTCATACCGGCCTTGCTGTCTATTTAGATTTTGCTGAGGCAATAGCCCGCGATGGTGAGAGTGCGATCCTGAAAAAATACGGTAATCTATTCAATATGTATGAAAAAATTACTAATACTGATCCACTTCACTCACCCATGCAAATTTACCCTGCCGTCCATTACACCATGGGTGGACTCTGGGTCGATTACAATCTGATGACCACAATCCCAGGTCTCTTTGCCTTGGGAGAGGCAAACTTTTCAGACCATGGAGCCAACAGACTTGGGGCAAGTGCACTCATGCAGGGCCTTGCTGACGGATATTTCATAATCCCAGCCACCATCGCACCTTATCTTGCTCAAAGCACACCCGGATCAATCACGGTTGAACATCCTGCGTTCAAGGAAACCGTCCAGAATGTGCATGATAAAACAGAAAAAATGCTCAAGATTAACGGCAAGCGTACAGTTGATGATTTCCACCGTGAACTTGGCCTTCTTCTCTGGGACCATTGTGGTATGGCCAGAAAACGAGATGGTCTGGAAATTGCCTTAGAGAAAATTCCGCAACTTCGAGAAGAATTCTGGCAAAATGTTAAAGTGCCAGGTAACAGTCAGGATTTTAACCAATCCCTGGAACGTGCTGGTCGAGTAGCTGATTTTCTGGAATTTGGTGAGATAATGGTCCGTGACGCCCTTGCCAGAGAAGAATCATGCGGTTGTCATCTCCGGGAAGAAAGTCAGACTGAAGAAAATGAAGCCTTACGCGATGATGATAACTACTCTCATGTCTCTGTCTGGCAATATAAGGGAAAGGATAACCCACCTGTTTCCCACAAAGAACCTCTTACCTTTGAAAATGTGCAACCCAGTCAAAGGAGTTATAAATAATGGCCACCATCAATCTTAAACTAAAAATATGGCGACAATCAAAACCAGAACAAGCCGGAAAATTTCAGGAATATGACTCCGGACCCATTTCAACAGACATGTCATTTCTAGAGATGCTTGATGTTCTTAACAACCGCCTAACCCTTGCAGATGAAGAACCAGTAGCTTTTGACCATGACTGCCGTGAAGGAATATGCGGAATGTGCGGTGCTGTTGTCAACGGCCATGCTCATGGTAAGGAAAAAGAAACCACTCTATGTCAACTTCATATGCGTCACTTTAAAGACGGTGACACCCTGGTGATTGAACCATTCAGGGCAAGAGCCTTCAAGCTGGTCAAAGATCTGGCTGTTGATCGCAGTGCATTTGATCATATTATCAGCGCTGGCGGCTATGTCTCTGTTAATACTGGAGGAGCACCAGACCCAAATACAATTCCAATCTCCCAAGAAATATCAGAACAAGCTCTTGATGCTTCTGCTTGTATTGGTTGTGGAGCCTGTGTTGCATCTTGTCCAAATGCCTCAGCAATGCTCTTTACCGGAGCTAAGGTCTCTCAGCTTGCTCTCCTGCCTCAGGGACATCCCGAAAGAAAACAGCGCGCCCTTTCCATGCTACAGCAAATGGACGAACTGGGTTTTGGCAACTGTAGCAATGAAAGAGAATGTGAAGCCAGTTGCCCCAAAAACATCTCCATTCGCCACATCGCCCGCTTTAACAGGGAAGTATTCAAAGCATCACTGGGCTAGATAAGCCTGATCAATGAAGCTATCATCTTTTTGTAATTCGAGGGACAACCTTACTTAATTATCGCGACAGTTAAGTAAGGCTCCCCGAGTTATATTAGATATTTGAACCTATGATCAGGATCATTACCAAAAGAAGAGCTGAATTTAAATGAAGAAAAAGTTGGTGATATAATTTCACCTGAGGGTTGTTTTTCTGCAAGCAGCTATAGATAAAGAAAGCTGAGAGAACAAAAGCATTGAGAATCAGCATCGAAACAGCAACGGCTGACTGAACTACACCAAAAAGTGGTAACAAAAGACTTATAACGGCAAAAGACAGTACCCAGGAAAGAAGAATCCTACGCAGTTGCCATGGAGAAAACAAAGAAAGCATTGAAAAACAGTCACTCGCCTCATAATCACTTTGATGATAAAGCAAAACGAGCCAAAAATGCGGAAATTGCCAAATTCCAACAAGTATCATCCCGGCAACTAATTCCGGACCGGGCGTTTCTGTTCCTGCCATAAACCAGCCTAGCAATAATGGTAGCATTCCACAGATTGCTCCGGGAATAATCGCCAATACACTGCGATGCTTCAAAGGTGTGTATATACCGTTATAAAGAAAAACTGATCCAAGTCCTCCTAAAAAGGCCAGGTTTGTCCCTTCCTTTGCAAAAAACTTAAGAGCAAACAAACCCAATCCTAATAAAATTCCTGCCTGAATCACAGCGGTTGCAGGAGTCATTTTTCCGATGACCAAAGGTCTGTTTCTGGTTCTGGTTAACTGAGAATCATATTTTCTGTCTTGGATATTATTAAGTGTTGCACACCCGGTAGCCAACAAAAACACTGCGACGAAACAGAAAAATGAGTCGAAGACCAAGCCCTTTGCCTGCAATACAAAACCCAAAAGTGCCGACAAAGCAATCATCAGACTCAAAGGAACCTTGGCCATTGAAAGATAATAATGCATTGCTACCTTTTACCACTCACCATCCATTTCAGGTTCTGTCTTGAGCCATATCTGGTATTCATCTTCAGAGACAATTTTTAGGATTCCATTCATATTGGAATGCTCTTCACCACAGAATTCTGCGCAGTGAATATCATACTCACCAATTTTGTCCGCCAAAAACCAGGATCGATTATGCATACCACCTACAGCATCTACTTTGAGGCGGAAAGCTGGAATGAAAAATGAATGGATAACATCGTTTGATGTCACGTTCACAGCAATGGCCTTTCCTAGCGGCACAACCAACTCACCTTCGCTGTCACGTCCTTCCGGATATGTAAATATCCAGGCATACATCTCCCCTTCAACCTCGATTTCCAAAGCGCCATCAGGGACATTTGCAATGGAAAGATAGGAAGTCCAGCCACTATAAAACATAGTAAGCGCTATAATAGTGGGGATGACTATCCAAAGGACCTCTAGTTTCCAGTTGCCACGAATATTGGCGGCCTGAGGATGATTGCTGCGCCGATAACGGATCACGAAATATATCATAACTGCAGTAATTGCAATCAGGATGACCACTGAAACAGTTAAAATATAGATAAAAGACTGATCAATCTGTTGGGCAGGACTAGTTGAAATCATCAATTATACCTATAAGCTACATCAAAAAGCATCAAAGTGATTACCAGGCAATAAATAATTAAGACACTTGCAAATGATCCCTTGATCAATAAACTTTCATATTTTAGATGCATAAAAAAAAGGACAACCAAAGCCCCCTTGGCAGAAGCAATCAGTAGCGCTATACAAATATTGAAGGCGCCAAAACCATATTGCGAACAAAAAACAGTCAGTCCCGTCAATATCAACAAAGCCAGAAGAACTACAAACAGTTGTTTATAGCCAAAAAGATGCTTATCAGTTGTATCTAACTTCATGTCATTTTCCTTAGAAACCTAAACAACAAGATAAAACAACGGAAACACAAATATCCAAATCAAATCCACCAAATGCCAGTACAGACCACAGTTATCCAGAACTCCAAAATTTTCAGAAGTAATCCGATTTTGTTTTACCATTATTGCACAAGAAAACAGAAGAACCAGCCCAATTACAACATGAAGACCATGAAGACCAGTTACAAGATAATAAAGACCAAAAAAGATGTTTACCCCCGGCTCTCCCTCTACCAACTGCTGAGAATTCAGATAAATACCATGCTCTATTTTTGCACTCCATTCAAAATATTTATTAAGCAAAAAAACAAGCCCCATAACCACCGAAGAACTAAGAAATGCAATTGCAAGCGCTTTGTTTTTCTTCCTTATAGCAGTAAGAGATGCGGCTACAGCAAAGCTGCTGCATAATAAAATAATTGTGTTAACAGTACCAAAAGCCAGACTTAATTTTTCTCCGGCTTCAACAAAATGCTCTGTGTATTTCCGGTAATAAGCAGCATACAAGATAAAAAGACCACCAAACAACATTATTTCGGTATAGAGAAACAACCACATCCCCAAGGTAATTCCGATCTTGTCTTTTTCCTGCACTGTCACCCGCTCTCCTTTAATATTTTAATTCCCCGGAACCAGGTAATTCTGGTTTAAAAAAATCATAAGGTAATGGAGCTACATATGGCTTCTTTAAAAAATTTTGTGGCGGAGGTGGAGATGGGATACTCCATTCCAATGTGACCCCTCCCCAAGGATCGGAAACGGCCCGCTCACCTTTTTTAATACTGACAAGCAAATTGTATAGCATTAAAAATATCCCTGAAACCATGACAATACCACCAATTCCAGCCCAGAAATTTCCAATTTCAAATTTATCGACATAATCAAAATACCGTCTTGGCAGTCCCTGCATTCCCATGACAAACATCAACATGTAGTGAACCATAAATCCAAAGGTTATCAAAGCAGCAGCAATATAGGCCTTGGTAAAATCATACATCCTGCCGAAAATCTTTGGCCACCAAAAATGAAGACCGGCAAAAAAAGAAAAGGCAGTGCCGCCAAACATTGTAAAGTGAAAATGTGCCACCACAAAGTGAGTGTCGTGGACGTGAATATCAGTACCAACAGCCCCCAATACCAAACCAGTGAGCCCTCCGACAGAGAAAAGAAAGATAAACAACAAAGCAAAAAGCAAGGGAGGAGTCATCAAAATGGCACCTCGATACATGGTGGATATCCAGCTGAAAACTTTAATGGCACTTGGTATTGCTACCAAAAATGTCAGCAGTGAAAACACTAGTAAGGCCACATCACTAAGACCACTGGTGAACATATGATGGGCCCAGACCAGGGAACCGACAATGGCAATAGCCATACTGGAAACCACAATAGCCTTGTAGCCAAAAAGTGCCTTTCTTGAGAACACCGGAATAATTTCTGAAATAATCCCCATTCCCGGTAAAATCATTATATAAACGGCAGGGTGCGAGTAGATCCAGAAAAGATGCTGATACAAAACAGGATCTCCCCCCTTGTAAGGATCAAAGAGACCAGCACCGGTTAATCTTTCAAAAACAATCAACACCAGAGTAATAGAAAGTACTGGTGTTGCCAGTAACTGCACCCATCCTGTTGCATAAAGCGTCCAGGTAAAAACAGGAATCTGCATCCAACCCATACTTTTATCCCGCAGACGATGCACGGTAGTAATGAAATTCAAACCTGTGAGCATGGAAGATATGCCCAGAATAAATGCAGCTGTAACAGTCAAAGATACATTGGTATTTGTTGTGGTGCTAAACGGAACATAGAATGTCCAACCGGTATCTGGTGGACCATTAGCAAAGAGAGAGAAGATAGCGAACAAACTGCCTATTATATACAGATACCAGGAAAGCAGATTCAGGCGTGGAAAGAAAACATCATCAGCGCCAATATGTATGGGCAGAATAAAATTACCAAGAATCGCCGGAATACCAGGAATTACAAACAAAAAAATCATTATTACCCCATGCAGGGTAAATAAGGCATTGTAGGTCTGGGCGCTGAAAAAAGTAGGCCCGATAAACATCAGCTCGGCCCTGATCGTCATCCCCAGCAACACTGCGAGAAAAAACCAGAACAGGACTGCCCAAAAATATAAAATGGCAATCCGTTTATGATCATGGGTAAGCAGCCATGCTGCAATTCCCTGCCGAGATGAAGGCGTGGCAGTATTCCAAAAGGTTTTACTATTAGTCATTCTCAAACCTGTTTTTCCGGGATCTGTTGCCTTTGCGCAACACCAGCAGATAAAAAAGCACTAGTATACAAAGAGAACTAATCCCTAATACTCTGAAAATATTAAAAACATACTTTTTATTACCAGGATCATAACTGAAACAATAATTGATCAATTTTCGAATAGAGACACCGGGTATCCCTTTTTCTGCTTCGCCGATAGCCATACTCAAGTCAAATGATAAAAAATCAGGCCCGTATATATAACGGATAATCTGCCCATCACCATCCACACAGATCAAGACATTAGGATGAACAAACTGATGCGGAGCAATTTTCTTAAAGGTATAACCAATTGAATTGGTTAATGTCGTGATCGATTCTTTATCACCAACCAGATATGACCATGCCCCCTGAGGAAAATCCTTATCCAGGAGTTTGCTGTAGTTATCTTTGGCATGTCTGGCCTTGGCAGCATTATCCTGGTCATCAAAACTGAAAGCAATTATTTTGTAGTCTTTCCCGGCCTGCGGAAGAACCTTGTTCACGACCTGTGCTAGATTTGCCAACTGCAGAGGACAGGCAGATGGACAACTATAATAAACAGGTAGCAGTAAGGAGGGACGATCAATAAGAGAGGATAAGGCTACACTATTACCGTTTTCATCAGTGAATAAGAGATCAAGAGGAATATATTGACCCGTCTTCTCGACTAGTTCAGGTTGGGAAACATCCAAAGCCTTTTTAATGATTCCTTCCCCAGATGAGGAATGAAAACTACCATTTTCAGCTGCATGAACTGGATTAAGAAAATAAAACAGAAGAATAAAAAAAAGTAATATACTGGTACTGTAGAGGCTGCAATAACTTCTGGTTATGCTGAAAAATTTTGCGTCAATACCTGACAGATCCACAGCGTGTGCCTGTTTGTCATTCACCATAAGCTGTTCCCCCATAAAGCACCCAGCATGATTCAGTACTGATTTCGAAATTCCCAAAGCATACCTGCAGTGAACCTCTCTATCAACCTGACTGCAACATATAGTAGCCGCAGCTATCAGCTGTCGCAAGAAAATAGTTGATAAAATTTTACATTTCCCACCTATTCACACGAGTAATACTGAAAATTTATTTGGACTCCCAACACACTTATTTTGTTTTCATGGCCTTTCTTCGCAGTCGATATTTTTTAAGACACGTTATTCTTATAAGATGTTCAAAAACACATATCATCATTGCAATTACCTTAAGCCAAGTTGATAAAATTTTCAGGTTGAAATATCCAGATTATTTTTTGATTAGTAAATATTCATGACGTATAATCAAAACTAACAGTACGACAATCTATTAACTTATAATGGAGGATACTTGCATGAAGAAAAAATTAATTTCACTGTTTACAATTATATTTATCATAGCTTTGGTACAAACCGGTTTTGCAGAAAAAGCACCACAAAAGATAGTTGATCTGGCTCAAACGGTTTTAGTAAAGCATGGAATGGATCCAATAATAGTAAAGGCAGTCATTGCTGAAAATGCCAAGGCAAAATCACTTGATCAAATCAAGCAACATGACAAAAAATGGAAAGACACACCCGGCCTTGCTACCTTTATGAAAAAAATGATGGACTCAGAAGAAGGTAAATATATCAAAACAATCCAAGATTCCACTGGATTCTACGCTGAAATATTCATCATGGATAATCAGGGCGCTAATGTTGCCATGACAGACAAAACCTCCGACTATTGGCAAGGTGATGAGGCAAAATTCCAAAAATCATTTGTAGGCGGAACCGGTGCTGTCTTTGTCGATGAAGTGGAATTTGACGACAGCTCTCAGGCATATCTGGTTCAGGTTTCCGTACCGGTAATGGACGGTGGCAAGGCCATTGGTGCAATCACCTTTGGCATTGATGTCGATAAAGTAGAATAATTTACTCGTTAATTCAGTCTCTGCTCAAAAACTCCACGCATGCAGCGAATATTCAATCAAGGAGATGATTAGTGAATTTTATAAATAATCTAAAAATCAGCACAAAACTACTGGCTGGTTTTGGAGCAATGATTCTTATCATCATTTGTCTTGGCCTGATCAGCCATAAAAATATCAAGAGTATTGGTTATGAGCTTGAAGGTATTTTTACTATTCATCTCCCAAGCATAGAAAATTTACTGGAATCACAGCGCCACATCTATGAACTTGTTGCTGCAGAACGAGCAATGATCTTTGCCAATGTAAAATCAGATCAGTTTAAAAAACTTGTGGCAATTTATGACGACAACCTGGAAGAATCTCATGAGCATTGGGAAAAATATGCCTCTGTCCCTGGACTAACAGCCCAGGAACAGAGTCTTATCAAAGAGTTTGAGACCTCTCGCTCGCAATGGGAATCTCTTTCCAAAAAAATAGTTAATGGTCGAAAAGCCAATACCCGTGAAGGCAGGCGTCTTGCACTGGATCTTTCACTGGGCCAAGCCAGCAAAATATTTGAAACCATAACGGAGCAACTTTCCCATCTAGCTGAAATCAATAAAAATAAAGCTTCACTGGCAAATAAGGAAGCAACCGCTGTTTACAAACAGGCTATCAAGCAATTACTGGCATTTGTTATTGCAGGAACTATCATAGGATTGCTTTCTACCTTCATCATTGGCAGGAGTATCCTAAAACCGGTACGAGCTGCCATGGAAGGATTAAAAGATGTGGCAGAAGGAGACGGAGATCTTACCAAACGATTAAAGATTGATTCCAACGATGAAGTGGGTGAGCTCTCCAAAGCATTTAATGTTTTCATGAACAATCTCCAGGAACTGATAAAAAACATCACCAAAACTGATAAAAGACTAAGTAAATCTGCTGACAACCTGATAAACCTTACAGATGAAGTTTCATCGGAAACCAAAGATTTATCGAAAACATCCTCTGTAGTGGCATCTGCAAGTGAAGAGATCAGTGCACAAATTACAGATGTTGCAAATTCCATGGAAGAAGCATCTGCAAACGTCAACATGGTAAGCGTAGCAACCGAAGAGATGAGTGCCAGTATCAATGAAATAGCTCAGAACTCAGAAAAGGCACGCAATTCAACGGAAAAAGCTGTTATCCAATCTGATCAGACCTCTGACAAAGTAAATAAGCTCGGAAATGCGGCCAAGGCTATTTCTAAGGTTACTGAAGTTATTACAGAAATTTCCGAACAGACCAACCTCCTTGCCTTAAATGCTACAATTGAGGCAGCCAGGGCTGGTGAGGCAGGAAAAGGCTTTGCCGTTGTAGCCAATGAGATTAAAGAACTAGCCAAGCAAACAGCTCAGGCTACCTTGGACATAAAAGGAAAAATCGAGGAGATACAAAGATCAACATCAGAGACAGTAACTGAAATCAGCATGATTTCCAAAATAATCAATGAAGTTAATGAAATTGTTGGCACCATCGCCACCGCTGTTTCCCAGCAGTCAACAGTTACCCAGGATATTACAGAAAACATCTCAAGGGCTTCAGGAGGCATTACGAATATTAACGAAAACATCTCTCAAAGCTCTGTTGTTTCTCAGGATATTAGCCGAGACATTCATGGAGTGGATGAAGTAACCGAAAAAATTTCCGTAAGCAGTGTCCATATGCGAGAAAATGCCAACGAGTTATCAGACCTATCTGTTCAATTAACTGATCTTATCGGAAAGTTTAAAATTTAGCCTTAATTTCGTCAATTACCCTGAAGAGTGCAAAACAAGTAGTTGTAAAATCAGTCTCTTAAATTCTTATCTCTTTTAACATCCAGTATAGGGGAGAATGACTATGAGTGAAATAAAACAAGGAAAATGTGAAGAATGTGGCAAAAATTATGAAGAGATCTTAACAATATGTGGTCATTGTGGCTACACCCATTGCAAGACCACTATCTCAGCTGAAGCCGATCCTTATTGGAAATGTGGAAAGTGCAGCAGAACCGTCCAGGCAAAGGTTCCTCCAAAAAAATGTCCCGGCTGTGGGGAAGTATGTGACTTCAAAAATATCACCTGCTACGATCCATCATGTGGTGGCCCTGGAAATGTTGATCCCAGACTATAAAAAACTATCCTCCTCTTCAACGAAGGGGAGGATATAATACAGTAAATTACAATAGTTGATCCATCATTCTATGTTAGATAATGTTCTTTGCCAAAGTGTGATAATGTTGTCATTAGCTGAAACAATATAGTTGCCACAATAAGAAAAGCCATATGCCCTGATGTTACCAGAATCGATCCTTGCACATTCAGCTTGGTGACTTTCTATAAGGACAGACTTGTAATTGCGACAAAAGTACAAGTCATAATCAGGCCAATGGGGCGCAACAACTTCAACGCTGTCCCCATATCTGTTACCATGTGGCAAGCCGCCACCATTTACCCCGCTTGTAGAGATACGCTCTGATTTAAGAGGACCAATTCCATTACAGAGAAGCTGTTGCTCATCAAACCAGTCACCAAAAGGTGCGTAATCTCGAGCTAACTGCTCTCCAGTATTGCAATCAATTACACTTCTGCCCTGATTTGAGATAATGAGCAGACAATGACTTTCTCTGGAAAAACCAATATCATTCACACCTTTAATACTCAATGTTACAATTTTCTTCCACCCTGAAGGAGACTCACAAGTTTCGACTTTATCCAGGATGAAAATCAAACGTTTCTTCTTTTTATCATTGCCAGTGGATTGTGACATAAGACCCCTAATATCATTAAGGCTGTGTTCCAAAAAACATTTTCAGCCGTTCAACTCAAATACCCAAAATGTAAAATACTCGATCGGTAAAAACAAATCTCTATCGCAAAAATTCCAAAACATAACGTACTAGTAAATTGTACAATTTAAATAAAAACACTGCTCTTAAAAAGTGAATTTTCCCGGCACAACCCAGCACCTTTACTGACAAATAAAAAATTCAATATCTCCTTACAGAATAATCCCTATAAATCATTACAAATATTTAAGATTTGCATTAATCAAACAAGTTTAATTTTCAGCCACACAGTGGTATAAAAGTTGTGAATTAATCCTATACATAACTTCAATTTAATAACAATCAGGAGAACGCTACAGTATGGAAAGGTGTTATGAATATCTTGGCTGCAGAAAAAACAACTGCATAATGTTTAATATATCCTCAGACAAACAATGTTGGGAGACGAAAGGTACACTTTGCAATTCTCAGGCTATAGAAATAGCCAAAGATCAGAAAGACGACAAGATGGTCGCCTGTAAAATGTGTATATATTACAAAGCAGTAAATCAATAACTTTTATTATTGGATATACTACAACTGACTCATTCCTCATCAATGAGAAGTATCAAAATACAAGGATATACATCCAAACACAGACTGCCAGCATAACATTCACTAAAAAAAACATCCTCCACCAGGCCGGATTTTTGTTGTCATTTACACTTATTATCGGCTAAAAAAAGAGATTAGATCCTTTTGTAACATACGGTTTATCAAGGAATTTCTCGACAATACTGCTCATGAAAATCCTGTAATTGCCTGCCCGGCAATGAATACCACAAACTGCATCTATATTTTACCCCCTTGTCTCATCTGCTGCTTACACAATGAGACAAGTACGTTGGTTTGTTGTTTAAACTAAAGGCAAGTAAGATAAAGAGACCACAACCACCTGTACGACAGAGGTTATAGTCTGTACCAATATCTGCTACGACTGTATTCATTCAGGCTAGATGCTACCTTTACTGACCTGATGGTTTCGACAATACAATGACAATACTATTAATTTTACAGGGAGTTCAACATGAAGATTTCTTGTCCTGAATGTAATGCATTTGGTCAAATTGACGACAAATGGCGAGGCAAAAATATCAACTGCCCTAAATGCAAACAAGTCTTCACTGCTGAAGATCATAACACAGACTCCACTGATACCACCTCATCATCCACCGCAACCGCCAAAAATGCTCCCGCATCCCCCCAGGCACCTCCTGCCCTCAATATGAATAAATGTTCTCAATGTAACAAGGAGAAGCCCAAGGACAGCCTTTTGGATTTCAACGGGGTTTTAGTATGTAGTTCTTGTAAAACCAATTACCTACAACGAATGCGTGAGGGAGTCAGTAGTGGCAAACCTGGTGGTGGTGGTAATATCGACGATGCAATTGCCGGAAACTATGACTTCGAGGTTATGGAGGTTATCAGAGAAGCCTGGGAAAAAACTAAAGGTGCCAAAGGTTCTATTTGGGCTGGCTTCATTATTTTTTATGTTGGCCTGGGTATCGTTATGACACTGTTCTCTCTCCCCCTGGCCTTTCTTGGCATGTCTGCTGGTGAATCAGAATCCATGTTAGCCATTACCATGGCTCTGAACTTCCTGATACAGCTAGGCTCCACAGGCCTGATGATTCCCATGATGGCTGGCATGATGATGATTGGTGTCCGACGTTCAGTAGATCAGCCGTTTAATTTCAAATTCTGCTGGGCATACTTTAAATGGTTCTTACCCCTGTTTATCGCCTACCTGGTAATGACACTTCTGATGTCAATTGGTTTTATACTTCTGATCATCCCTGGCATCTACTTATCCATCGCCTACACCATGACAATGCCATTGATCTTGGAAAAAGGACTAAAACCATGGGAAGCATTGGAAACATCAAGAAAAGCCATTGGAAATCGCTGGTTTAAAATATTCGGCATCTACTGTTTAATGGGCCTGATTTACCTGCTGTCTATTATTCCACTTGGAATCGGCCTTATCTGGACAATCCCTATGTTTTTTGTTTTACAGGGAATTCTCTACCGTAATGTATTCGGCGTCGGACCGGCCACTGAAAACGTTTAATGATTTCATGTCCCGGTTGCCAGGCTGCAGTGCCTGCTAACAGCACCTATCAGGCAGTGGTTACCCGTTGCTCAGCATGCAAACTGAGTATGGAGATCACTGCCTTTCCATCCCTGGACAATGAACAAATCTCCCAGCATGCAGAATCTCTGCTCACAGGTGATGATTCTGCATGTTTTCATCACTCTGGCAAAAAGGCAGTGGTTGCCTGTGATTTTTGTGGGTGCTTTCTCTGCAATCTCTGCGATGTGAAAATTGGCAAACAACATCTCTGTCCAAATTGTCTGGCTAAGGGAAAAGATAAGAGCAAAGCTTCTGAAATAATCAGAGGCTACACCATGTATGATTCCATTGCGTATTGGTTGTCCCTGGCCCCATTTCTCATCTTTTTTCTGGTTACCATTATCACTGCCCCCATAACACTTGGGTATATCTGGATCCACCGAAAAAGACCATTAGGGCTGGTACGCAAAAGCAGGTGGCGTTTCTGGGTAGCTGGAATTATGGCGGTTTTACAAATTATTGCCTGGGCAGTTGCAGGAGTTTTCTTTTTCAACATCTGGGGATCTTTTTCCATTGGTTGACCTTGTGATGCATTTTTAACTTGGATACAAAACAATACTTATTTCTTTTTTTAAAGATAATATCGGCCATATGGAAAAAAACTATTTTCTCAATGCGTCGTTTGTGACCAGAGCAGTAAAATAGTCTGGCCATACGGACAAGTAACTTTAACTAAACCATGATAGATTACAGCTTTATTAAAGGCAGCAAAGCAAAAGGATTCCTGTTTGGCGGTTTTCGCAGTCTGTGGTTGACTGATGACCACATCCTGCTGGTACAAAATAATATTTTCAATGAGAACTACCGACGATTTTATTTTCAGGATATCCAGGCTTTCACTATCGTCGAGTCAAAACGAAGATTATGGATAGCAGTAGCCAACTGTATCATCCTGGTACTGTTTCTCCTCTCAGCGTTTGCAACAGATGAGGAGGCAATCAGGTGGACCACTCTTCTCCTGTCTGTAGCTCCTCTGCTCTTTTTGGCGATGAACTGGTTAAAAGGTGAAACTAGTTGCTGTTATATTCAGACCAATGTTCAAAACGTCCAATTACCAATGGTTAGGCGAAGAACTACTGAGAAGATTATAGAAGAACTGTCACCGGTAATATTACAAGATCAAGCCAGCTTAATACCAAAAAGAAAACAACATCAATTTGACAAAACAGAATTTGAGAAGAATAATGCTGTCCAATAATAAAACAGATTGATGACAGATTCCAAATCTAACTTTAGCTTAAGCAACAGTCGCTGTTTCCACCATGCCAGCCGAGAAGCCGCAGTCTGTTGTCCAGAATGTCGTCGTTTTTTCTGTAGAGAATGTGTCAGTGACTTTGAAGAAAGACTCTTATGCGATTCCTGTATTCGCAATTTTCAGGAAAAAAAAAATAATAATTCCAAATCCAACAAACGTTTTGTTTCACTTCTAGGTATTATTTCCGGTCTTTTTATCTGCGTCTTCACATTTTATTGCCTGGGACAGATCCTTTTTGCCATACCTAATAAATTTCACGATGGTTCAGCCTGGCATGCCCAAGAAAAAAAATAAACAATACCAGCCAAACCCTATAACCCTGATGAATGAGGCATTATATCTATTCAGGGCTGGCGGCACCAGCAACGCTTTTTATTATTATTTAGGCACATTACCCTTCATCCTCGGCTTTCTCTATTTCTGGAACGACATGAGCAGTAACGGTTTTGCCGGTGAACAACTCACTCAACACTGCCTGATGCTAACAATTGCCTTTGTCTGGATGAAAACATGGCAGACAGTGTTTTCCCGGAGACTTTATCATTTGCGCCTGGGCCTGGAAATGCCCAGATTTACCTTCACAGATCTGGGACAAATCACAATCCGCCAGGCAACAATCCAGCCTTGGGGACTCTTTCTCCTACCTTTGTCACTTCTTGTCATGTTTCCTTTTGGCTGGGTCCATGCTTTTTTTCAAAATGTTACAATCTTAGATGATGGGCAAAAATCAACACCTGTTTTCAATGATTCAATAAAAATGGCCAAATTCTGGCCCTCACAAAATCATATCCTCATCTGGATACTTAGCCCTCTGCTCATGGGGTTTACCTTGGCACTCTGCCTTGGCCTTGCTGCATTTATAATGCATTTCATGGGCCAATTTAGTCATTTCTGGGCAGGACTTGACTCTACAGTCTGGATAGTTCTTGGTCTTTTATTTATCCTCCTGGGTCTTTGGCCATGCTCACCGCTGGCGTTCACTATTGCCCTGAACATAGGTATAGTTCTTTTCATAGTTCCAATTCTTTTAAATTCGCTCTTTGGAGTACAGACAGTTTTTTTAAAAGCTGGCATATATGGAATGGCAAATACAACTATGATTTTAAGTGTTTATGCCGCGACACACTTACTTTTGGACCCTTTAATCAAAACAGCTTATGTACTTCGCTGTTTCTACGGTTATTCAGTTACAAGTGGTTATGACCTCTTGGCTGACTTAAAAACACTAACTAAAAAAACAATCCCTACTGCACTGCTATTACTTGTTTTTTTCATGTGTCCAACACAGAGCAATGCCGATCAATCTGGCATCTTGGAACACAGACCAATTCTAACTATAAAACTGGACAAGGCCATTAATAAAACTTTACAGAAAACTGAATATCATTGGCGTATCCCCCGCGTAAATCTCCCCAAGAAAAGCGAGCTAGGACATTTTGAATGGTTTTTTAATTTTATCAAACCGGTAACGACTTATCTGGAAAAATTTGGAGAAGAGCTGGGAAACTTATTAGTAAAACTCTTTAAGTGGCTGGAAAAAAACCTGGAGTTAAATAAAGAATCAACAGAGGGAACAGATATCAACTGGTCAGGCCTGGCTAAAATAGCTGCAGCTCTACTCGCTGGTGCAGCTATTTTATATATCGGGTACTGGTTAATAAATAAGCACCTTGCAAACAAAAGGCCAACTACTGTTGATTCAAATACAGATAATTTCCCTGAACCTAATCTCAACAATGAAGAACTAAGTGCTGATCTATTGCCAGAAAACCAATGGCTTGATATAGCTCAACAAATGATGGACAAAAATGATCTGCGCCTTGCACTGAGAGCCTTCTATCTAGCAAGCCTGGCATACCTTGACGGACATCAGATTATCCATGTTAAACCAAGCAAGTCTAACAAGGAATATAGCAGGGAAATATACCGTCTCAGCCATTCATTTCCAAACATGCCCAGCTTATTTCAGGCTAATATTCACTTGTTTGAAAAGGTATGGTACGGAAACCATGCAGTGGGAATAAACGATGTAATATCATTTAAAAATAACCAGGATCAAATCCGCATCCAGCTTGCAGCATGACAGACTCAACCAGACAAACAGGTAATCCCACCGTAATGACCCTCGCCATTTTGCTAATGCTGCTGATTTTTCTCGGGGCTGTTGCAGATCTCTTTATTAAAAGATTTCAAGTAGGTGATCTTTTTCCAGCGTATTCAACTTTGCGAACAGATCCATTTGGCAGTAAAATTCTAGCAGAAAGCTTCTCTGCCACTGGCCATGAAGTTAGACGAAATTACAAACCATTACCACAAGCATCACTGCCAGATAACACAACTTTGATAATGGCTGGAATAAGAAGCATGCCAGGGGCAACAATCAGCGAGATTATCCTACCTTTTGTTGCGAGAGGAAATCGGGTCTTGCTGAGTTTTACACCGCAAAATCCCACTAGCTACCAAGACACAGTTGAAGAAAATTCATGCCAGGATGATCAAGACAATCAAGTGGATGCAGAAACATTATCAGAGGAACCAAAACAAAATAACGACCAGGAGAAATCTCTTGTTTTCAATGAGCTTACTGGTTTTCAAACAGATACATTTATACTTGCCGAAAATGAATCAGACAGCAATCTTATCCAAACTGCAAATGGTACAATTACCGGAGTCAACATTTCAGTCCCCTGGAACTCAGCCCGATATTTCAGCGAGCTTGATCCAGCCTGGGAGGTTATCCTCAGTCTAAGCAACAAACCTGTTCTCATTGGTCGCCCATGGGAGGATGGTTATATTTTCATTGCTTCTGATTCCTATTTTTTAAGTAATGAATCCATGTGGCTCGACCGCCAATCACTTCTTCTGGTGAGTCTGGCAGGTGATAACAGTCTTCTTATTTTTGATGAAACACACCATGGAATTCAAATGCAGATGTCCATTTCTGCGCTGATTCGTCAATTCAACCTCCATGGTGTGATAGCAGGTTTATTTTTACTGGCCATTTTATTTCTTTGGCGCAACTCCATGCCTCTGCTAAACCCTCAACATTCATTGAAGGCTCAAAGCCAAAGAGGTGAAAAACGGGATCAATTTTCGGGTTTGGTAAATATTATCAGACGCAATCCACCAAAGAACCTACTCCTCATATGTCTTGAGAAATACGCTGCAAGCAATCAGGAACTATGGAAAAAACACCCGGAAGCAGTAAAAAAAATAATGGGCATCGGTCAAAATTCTGATAAAAAACAACTCCTTGAGAACTACAAAAAAATCTGTAAACTAATCAAAGATTTCTCCATGGAAAAGCATTAAAAAACAAACTGGCCACTACATTTTCAGTCTCAGTTAAGGCAGGTCGCAGGTCAATAGCTTATCATTTTTCATACGTTAAAAATATTATCAGATCTTCATAGATATTCTTTATTGAGCAATTCAGTCAACCAACGAGGATAGACAAATAATGAACCAAGGGACAATAGACAACCTCAAACAAATTATTACGAAGACCAGACAGGAAATCAAAAAAGTTATTATCGGCCAGGATGATGCAATTGAAAAATCCCTGATTACTATCTTCACAGGAAATCATGCCTTGATTGAAGGTGTTCCCGGTGTTGCCAAAACCCTGCTGGTTAGAACTCTTGGCAAGGTACTTGACTGTGACACCAACCGTATTCAGTTTACCCCTGATCTCATGCCAACAGATATCACTGGAGCAAATATTTACAACTTACACAAACAAAGTTTCTCTCTGGCAAAAGGTCCTGTTTTCACGACCTTTCTTCTGGCTGACGAAATAAACCGGGCTCCGGCCAAAACCCAGTCTGCCCTGCTCCAGGCCATGCAGGAACATATGGTTACCATCGATCGTGATACACATCAACTCTCTGCCAACTTTACAGTTTTTGCCACCCAGAACCCACTGGAATATGAGGGAACCTACCCTCTGCCTGAAGCGCAAAAAGATCGATTTATGCTCAAAATCACGATGAAGCACCCTAACCAAAACGAAGAACTTCTCCTGGCAAAAAGGACATTGTCCAGGCAAAATCCAGAAGAAATCCTGGCAAGTGATGAAGTCAACCCCATCCTCAAGGAAGAATTTCTTCCCAAAATCCGAAATCTTTTTAACATGGTCACGGTGAAAGAGGAATTGGTCACATACATGGTAAATGTTGTACGGGCCACCAGAGAACACGATTCAGTTCTTGTGGGTGCTGGACCAAGGGCGACTCAAAGTTTACTTCTTGCCACCCGTGCACAGGCTGTTTTTTCTGATCGTGACTATGTGATCCCTGATGACGTCAAAGATATAGCCTCTTCAGTACTTGAACATCGATTGGTCTTGCGTCCAGAATTTGAAATTGAAGGACTGACCGGAACAGAAGTGGTTGAAACCATCCTTAAACAAGTTGCCATCCCGAAATAAATGCGGCCAGCCAATCGACTTCTTCTATTCATTGCCCTGCTTACTCCACTGGGCCTTGTACCCGTTGTGATCCCTGCTCTCAACACTTCTGTTTTGATGGCAGTGATCCTTATTTTTATCGGTATTGCCACAGATCTCTTTAAATCACTGGGGATATTGGATTCTGTCCAGGTTGACATTGGCAATGTGAATAGAATGACCCATAATCGCGCTGCAAAAATTGAGCTAAGTGTTTCAGGAGAATGCACCATACCGCAGATTACCATTGCTCTTGATCTGCCAGGCAGCATTGTATCAAACCAGAATTTTTATCACCTCACTCCACCAGATAAAGGAAAAATACTCACCCTTTACTGGCCAGTAACAGCTCAAGTACGCGGCAGCTTCAATTTGGCCAGGGTAGTTCTTGCAGGATATTCAAACCTTGGCCTCTGGGAAATCCGCCGTACACAAACACTTGATAGTGAAATTCGGGTCTACCCTGACCTGCTCACAGAACGACGCAACCTGTCATCGCTTTTCCTGTACAACCTGCAGGCTGGCAACCGGATGCGCAGACAGGGTGGCCAGGGAAGAGAATTTGAAAAAATTCGCGAGTATATCCCTGGAGATTCCATGGACCAAATCCACTGGAAGGCCACCGCAAAAAGAAATACTCCCATGAGCAAAGTGTATCAAGTTGAGAGAACACAAGAAGTCTATGTAATCATTGACTCATCACGTCTCAGTGGGGTCAATGTTCATGATAGTGAAGGGAATCTGGAATCACAGCTTGAATTATTTATGAAATCTACATTGGTTACCGCACTGATTGCCCAAAAGCAGGGAGATCATTTTGGCCTTTGCATTTTCAGCAACCAAGTAGACAGTTTTCTCCGGGCAAAGGGAGGAAAAGAACATTTTAATGCATGTCGCGACAAACTCTTCATGCTTCAATCAAACCCTGTCAGCCCAGACTACCAGGAGCTATCCACCTTTCTCCGCTTAAAAATACGAAAACGCTCGCTGCTTATTATCCTTACCAACCTTGATGATCCTGTTTTGGCTGAAGAATTTATTGCAGGTATGGATTTGATCAATCGCCAACACCTGGTACTGGTAATGTCCATTAATCCGCAGTCTGCCCAAACATTATTCACCAATGACAAGATTGAACAGGTCGATGATATTTACAGAGCCCTGGCCGGTCATATGCAGGACCGATCATTACAAACTTTAACGGCCCGACTTCGCCGCCGTGGTATTCATATGTACCGACCTGATCCTGGAAAATTAAGTCTACAAATCGTTAATCAGTATATGTGGCATAAGGAAAAGTTGTAATGATACTGGATCTGGAAAAATTTATCCGTACTGAAAAACCATATTGGCAGGAACTTGAAACCCATCTGAGTAAACTCGAGATTGGTGGTTCTCTGGATATGCCTGAGGTAAGCAGATTTTATTATCTTTACCAACGTGCCTCTGCGGGACTTGGTAAACTTATGACCTTTAGCGCTGAACAGGAGATAAAGGTCTATCTTGAAGATCTGGTGGCACGGACCTATGCTGAAATCCACGAAGTACGTAGCCGACAAAAAACTTTTTCTCTGCAACATTGGTTTTTCACCACCTTCCCATGTACCTTTCGCCGTCACCTTAATGCCTTTTGGTTAATCCTTATTACAACAGGACTCGGAGCCGGATTTGGTATAATGTCCATCAGTATAGCTCCTGACAGCAAAGCTATCCTGTTGCCATTTTCTCATCTCCAAAACAGCCCTGAAGATCGTGTGGCACAGGAAATGAAAGATAAGGGCAAACGACTTGAAGGTCATCAGCTTAGTTTTTCCAGCCAGTTAATGACCAACAATATTGGTGTCTCTATCAAGGCGCTAGGATTGGGCATTACCTATGGAATTGGTACCATCATTATCATCTTCTACAATGGCGTGATCCTGGGAGCTGTTTGCTGGGACTATATCCTGGATGGACAAGCTATTTTCCTGGCTGGTTGGCTCCTTCCCCATGGCTCGGTTGAAATCCCTGCATTTCTCCTGGCAGGTCAGGCCGGATTAATTCTGGCAGGTGCCTTGATTGGCCGCCAAAACAGACTGAGACTCAAAGACCGACTACGGTCTGTCTTGTCTGATTTAACAACAATGATCAGTGGCATCTCCCTATTGCTTATCTGGGCAGGACTCATTGAATCTTTTTTTTCCCAGTATCATGCTCCAATAATTCCTTATTGGTTGAAAATTACTTTTGGATCAATACAACTGCTCGCGGTCATCGGTTTCCTGACATTTTCCGGTAAAAAAAATATTATTAATTCAGGACACAACAACTTAGCTCATTTAAACAAATAAGCGCACCCAATCTAGATTAGAAGAAATCACTCATGAAACCTGCTAATGTCTTAAAAATTGCTACTCCTGAAGGGATTCACTTTTCCATACCACTGGCAAGCCCTTTGCTCCGCTTCTTTGCCTGGATAATAGATTTTTGCTCTGTATTCTTTCTTATTTCTTTCATCAGCACCCTGATCAGTCCACTAGCTACCTTTGCCCCTGATACAGCTTCTGCATTGTTGATCTTTGCAGGTTTCATTGTTTACATTGGATATGCAATGGTTCTGGAATGGCGCTGGCAAGGGCAAACAATTGGCAAAAAGCTGTTCCGCTTACGGGTTATGGATAGCAGAGGGTTAAAATTACAAATAAATCAAATAATTATCCGCAACTTGTTTCGAGTAGTGGACTCTTTACCGTTTGCTTACCTGCTGGGAGGAGCAGCAGCTTTTTTTAGTCCTCATTCACAACGCTTGGGAGATATGATTGCCAACACTGTTGTCGTCCACACACAAAAAAAAGAACACCCCGATCTTGGCCAGATCAGGGATCAAAAATACAATTCTCTTTATCAACATCCACATCTCATCGGCCTGCTCCGTCAACGGGTATCTCCCATTGAAGCAGAAATAGGTCTTCGAGCAATTCTTCGTCGCGCAGAACTGGAAGACCAGGCACGCTTAACCTTGTTTGACAAAATTGCTGACTATTATCAACAAAAAGTCAGCTTCCCCGAAGAAACTCTCTACGGTATCAGTAAAGAACAATTTGTCCGCAACGTAGTGGAAGTTCTCTACAAATAATCACCCAGTCCCACAACCAACCCCTTTATTATTGGTAGGCAGGTAATGTTTGTATGCGCTCATCCTCAAAAGATCCACCAACAGTGAAATGATACAGGTCCTGATAACCTTGATCTTGAATGCCAAGGATATCATGCACAGTATCATCAAAGTAACAACCAATCCCCGTACCACGAATGGACAATGCCTCTGCCTCAAGGTACAGAACCTGACCAATTAAACCTGCTTCCCAGAAAAGACGCCTGTAAAACCATGGCCCATTGCATCGCAGAGACGATTCAAACTTTGCAATCATAGCCAAGCTAAAGCAGCTGTCTGCTGCAATTTTCTGATTACAGGATATTTTACCTGCCAAATCCTGCACATTCCCGCTCTCCAGTAGGTATAAAAAACCTGGCTCTGAATATTGCGAGACCTTATGCCATTTTTTTATCAAAGAAAAAGCCTTCTGCAAATCTCTCTGCTGACCGGGATCACGAACGAGACAGTAAATACCAGGTTCCATATCATCCACTCGGTGCACAAATAACACTAGATGAACAGCAACCTCCCTGAGTAACAAAGTAAAAGGCGAAACCGATAGAGAGGCGACTCTTTTTATTATCCGGTAAAAATGGTCCCGGGAAAGACTGGTATTCGGGTCCATTGCCATAGCACTTCGTCGCTGACGAACAAGGGATTCAAAATAAAGCGGCCTAAATGCCTGAGATTGTTCCTCCACATGTGAGACATTTAGGCTAGCCACATCTTGATGGTGTCTTTGGGTAGCCTTTATAATTGTATCCAAACTCCAGTCATGGTGATATTGACTGAGCAGGTTAGATTCACCATGCCAAACAAGTGAAGAAAGTTTACCGATATTCTTTGGAAAAACAAGAATATCTCTTTGACCATGAACACCAGGCCCGATGGCCAACAAAACTTCAGGATGCTCCTCTTCTCCTTGATGTTTATCATCAAGGCCGAGCAAACATTTTAAATCCTTATCTTGAATGGCATCAACGATGCTAACCTGCCACCCCAAAGCTGCTGCAGCCAGACTTATTGCTCCAAGAGCATGACCAATATCCAATTGGCTGTAGCGAAATGAACGCAGACCGTATTTCCAAGCCTCTCGCCAAAAAATAGAACTGAGCCCAACAAAAAATGTCCCTGGGGGTAAATCTCCCCATAATTGTTGCCATAAACTTTGGCTGAACTCAGTCCTCACCTCCAAGCCATGCTCTGCCGGGCTATAATGACAAAGCATCGGTTTTTCACATAATCCTTTTATCGGACCGCACAACAAATACCCTTCAGTAGGATGAAGATTACCACTTGATGGGTTAACCCGAAGAGCCCAACTTGATGAACCAACTCGTTTCCAGGAAGAAATAGCCAAACTGAAATAAAACAATCTGGAGATACTTTCTTTATTTAAATCCGAAGACGGAACTGCCGCACCAGAGGATAACTGATCATAAAACACATTTGAGGCTGATAATTCTTTATCAAGGGGTATCAATTCCGCCCCAATGTATTGACGAAATGGATTGGGTTGATTGGCCCAATCAAGTGATTCCGGACCGTTAGCGTATCTGACAGGTGAATGTTTACTTTCCTGATGATACCTCTGTACCGGGTTTAATTGAGCCTGTAGAAAATCTGATTCTTTTTTTTGCATTACTCTGCTCTCAAAGATCAGCTGATTGTCTTGCCCTAACCAGGTTAACCAGTTTTCAAGCTAATCTGATCTGTCAGGAACTGCATGACAACATTGAGCAACCTGCCCGATGACGGGCCCATTCTGGCCGTTTTTGCGCAAACTTCTCATTACCATCCTGTTCATCATAGGGATAACGCAACACCTCTAGCAAATCCTTAATCAGAGAGTAATCTCCCTCCAATGCCTTATCAATAGCTTGCTGCGCCAGATAATTACGCAACACAAACTTAGGATTGGCACTGTTCATCTGTTGTTGTCGCTGATGATCAGGAATATTATCATTTTTTATCCGAATTTTATAATCGCGAATCCATCTTGAAAAACGTGCTCTGTATTGTGGATCTTGATACTCTTTTGTATAATACACATCTTTAAAAGGCTGCAAAAAACTTTCGTCATCCAACTGGTCCAAGGAGGAAGTATCTGCCGATACTTTTGCCAGACAACGATAAAAAAGCGTCATATCAGTCTCCACCAAAGACAAAATATTTATGAGTTCAGTGTTTAATACCTGATCTGTCTGGTATTGAAACTTTACAAAACCAAGTTTTTGGGCAACCATCTCCTGCCAGGCACTTTCAAAGGTTTTCAAATAGGAATCACTCAGGGACTTTTCCAGAATTTTGGCGTCCTTTACAAGAGGAAGTAAAGCATTTGCGAACTGAGCCAAATTCCACAAGGCAATCTGTGGCTGTCTTCCATAACAATAACGATGGCCAGTTGCATCGGTGGTGTTAGGTGTCCACTCTGGATCATGATTCTCCAGCCATCCATATGGACCATAATCAATAGTTAGCCCCAAAATAGACATATTATCCGTATTCATAACACCATGAACAAATCCCACCCGCATCCAGTGTACCATCAAAACAGCTGTTCTTCTGCACACCTCTTCAAACCATGACACATAAACATTTAAAGACGGTTTCCCCAATTCAGGAAAATCAGTAAGAATTGTATAATTGACCAACTTCTGAAGTGTGTCTAATTCCCCTCTGGCAGCAAATATTTCAAAAGAACCCAGTCTGGTAAATGACTGAGCCACTCTGCAAACAATTGCACCTGGTTCAGCTTCAGGATGGCCATCATAAAACATATCACGATCAACCTGCTCTCCACTTAACACAAGACTCAAGGCTCTGGTCGTGGGCACTCCCAGATGATACATAGCCTCACTGCAAAGAAATTCCCTTACTGATGATCGCAATACAGCCAGACCGTCTGCTGCCCGGGAATATGGTGTTAGTCCGGCACCTTTCAACTGCAAAGTCCATCGCTGTCCCTGTCTATTGATCAGCTCACCAAGATTGATCACTCTGCCATCTCCAAGTTGACCCGCCCAATTCCCGAATTGATACCCACCGTAACAGGTGGCATAGGAAACCATATCCGGCAACAGCATGTTTCCTGAAAAAATTTGCAAAAATTGATCTGACTCACAAACTTCCTTTGACAGATCAATAAATTGAGCAACTTCATGTGCATAGCTGACCAATTGGGGATGAACAGCTTTTTGGGGCTTAACCAGTGAATAACAGGCATTATGCACCTGACGACAAAAATTTTGTTTTTCCTTGTCAGCAGGGAGGACACGAGTAAAACTGTTATCAAAGTGTAAATCTTGCAGGTTAATTGACTCAAACATAGGGACATTCATTATCTTTCCTCCAATATCCAGATCATAGTCTGAAATTTGTTGTGAAAAGATTTGAATTCGATCATATGAAAGCGTGTTTCGTCCGAGCTTGCACAAAACGCGCAAAATCGTCATTCAAACTAAAAAATCAGGTGATTTTTCAAGGATAAAAACAATCGTTTCCGATTATTTAATTATTTCCTTATATATACGCTAATCATTTCACATGCGGAGTCGAGAAAATTACCAGAGTGGAGTGAAAACTTTTCTTTAAAACGACTTTACAATAATTATTCACGGCCACGATAAATTTGCCCCTGCTCACAGTTCATGGTCACTCTCTGGTCTTGAGAAAGTTTCTCCATACAGCGCTTTACACCGACAATAACTGGCAGACCTTGTTCCCTGCCAACAATGACTGTATGGCAGGTAAAACCCTGTTCTTCAACAATAACTCCAGAAGCTCGTGACATAGCATCAAGCATGCCACTATCAGTCCCCTGACAGACCATAATATTTCCAGCAGGAAATGAAACCAGATCCTGATCAGATTTGATAAGAGACACATTAGCAGTGACCACCTGCGTGCCTATCCCAACCCCCCTCAGGTGAACATCTCCAACCCTGTGAATTTTAAGCATATTAGTAGAGCCAGACACCTTGAAAGGTATACCGGCGGTTATGACAATAGTATCACCATAGTGAAGCAGATTGTTATTTAAAGCACTGGTAATAGCATTATCAAAAAGCTTTCCCACAGAAGAACTATCTTTTACAGGAAGAGGATTGACCCCCCAGAGCAATTGCATCTGCCGCCTGGTACCGGCATCAGGACTCAATGCAATAATTGGTGGCTTTGGCCGGTGCCGGGAAACCATTCGGGCTGAATAACCAGATTGACTGGTTGTTAAAATGGCATCTGCCTGCAGATCACTGGCAATTGCACAGGAGGCATAGCAGATCGCATTTGTAGATGTCTGGGTAGAAAAGCTGGACCCGGTAGTCAACAAGGTATCATAAGGTAAGATCTGCTCAGAAACCTCAGCATTTCTAACCAGAAAACGCACTGCTTCCAGAGGATACTTACCAATAGCTGTTTCCGCAGAAAGCATCACAGCATCAGAACCATCTAGGATAGCATTAGCCACATCGCTGGCTTCGGCCCTTGTTGGTCTTGGGTTATGGATCATTGATTCTAGCATCTGAGTGGCTGTAATCACTGGTTTTCCCTGCTGATTAGCCATCTGAATTATTTGTTTCTGAATTACGGGAACCTTTTCCGGAGCCAGTTCCACGCCCAAATCACCTCTTGCCACCATTAATCCATCGGAAAGATTAAGAATTTCATCCAGGTTATCTACAGCCTCCTGATTCTCAATTTTGGAGATAACATGCTGTTGTCCTCCTGCAGCATCTATAACCTCACGAACAGCAAGCACATCCTCAGCCTTTCTCACAAAAGAGGCTGCTATGAAGTCAACACCCATTTCAATGCCAAAACGAATATCTGTGATATCTTTATCCGTCAAAGGTGGCAGGTTTATTTTTACTCCTGGTAAACTCACCCTTTTAAAATCACTGAGTGGTCCCCCGACCAGAACTTCGGTCAAAATGGTTTCCTTGGCAAATCCTTTGACAACAAGAGCGAGATTGCCATCATCCAGAAGAATCCGGTCTCCCTTTTGAACATCATTTATAATTCCTGGATAATTCACCCCTATTTGATTAGGCGATGAAAGCAGCGGATGAATACTGATTTCTAAAGACTGACCTTGACGAAAAATGACCGGAATATCACCTACCTTGCCTGTTCTAATTTCAGGCCCTCTAGTGTCAAGCAAAATAGCAGGATCATGTGGCAATCGTGCCCTCGCTCTCTGAATCGCTTCTATCAACGGAGCTTTGGAAGAAAAAGTCCCATGAGAGAGATTAATCCTGAAAACGTTCACCCCGTTGATAATCAATTCCCTTATCTGTTCCTCAGATTGACAGGAAGGTCCCAGAGTTGCAATTATTTTGGTTTTTATCATACAAAAAAACTCTTTGAATTATGTTAGCACTAACCAGTCTAACAGCAGGTAAACATGCTCAATGATATACATGCCCGATGTAATTTGTCAAACCAGGAACAGGGGTAAAATAAAGACTGGAATATCCTTGGTGATATTTAAATCAACATACCATTACAAATTTTTAACGGTTGTTATCCTCTCATATTTAGTAAACTGAGGAATTGACAACTACTTATATTCAGCAAGTCTTTTGATCTGTCTCTAAATGTCATCCAAGCAGGATGCCGCAGATTCAGTAACATTGTTAAAGGTTACGGTGAGCAGGTGATTAATTATTTTAGCCCTTTCATTGGTATTTTCGACATATCGTTAATAGGGCTTATCATTTTTACCGGCTCAACGATCTGGAAATACTGGCCTGTGCTCCTAAAAAAAAATGTCCTTACTGAATCTTTTCTAATACTTTCCGGATTACTCATAACACTCTTAATTAACATCCACACCATACATCTTTATGAGAACACTCTTGCGTGGTCTTTCCTGCTCTTTTTTCTTTTTATTTCTGCCTTTTACAACTTGAAAAATTCTTTTCCCGTATTAAAAAAACTGCAACTATATTTCAACTCAGACAATTTACAATCCTCCTTCAACGAAGGAGCCTACAAAACCATTGTTGATCATGCTCCCTACTGAATTATGCTTTTAGATAACCAGGCGCGTTGTCTCACTTCAAACAGTACAGGACTTAATTTGATGAAGACATCAAATGACCATTTAGGTGGCAGCCAGTTCAAAAACATCTGGCCAGAGGAATATCGTTGTTTAATTGACAGAAACATACAACAGGTACTAAAGGGAGATACTTGTACTTTTGAAGCTCGTAGACTCAATGGAAATAAAATAGGAGACTGGAAAATCATTGCAAGCCCAGTACAAGGTAAAAATGGCAAGGTGAAAAATATTGTAATTATGGCCTCTGACATTACCGAGCAAAAACAATATGAGCAAGAAAGAGAATCCATAATTCAAGACCTCAAAACAGCCCATGATCAAATAAAACAATTACAGGGGATTATTCCTATCTGCTCTCACTGCAAAAAAATAAGAGATAATGATGGAGCATGGAATCAACTGGAAGTCTATCTTGATAATAACTCAGACGCTCAATTAACTCACAGTATCTGCCCTGAATGTATTACTATTACCAACAACAACGCCCTTCTGCAAAAAACAGAAAAAGGATTCAGAAACAAACTGAACTATTTCTAATAACATAACGACACTTTACACAATTTCAAACAGTTCTTCCTCTTGCCAAATACAGCCTAAACTGGAATTTTGTCTCTTGTAAAACTCAAAAAAAATCAGAAACAAAACCAGCCTGGATTTCAATAAAAATTTAGCTATCCGAGAGGCCGTAAATGGTCCGACAAAAAAATCTTAAACTCATTTATGGCGGAAAAGCTCTGAATTTTTCAATCAATGGTTTACATTTGGCTCTCTCCCCTCTGCATTTACCTCCATTTCCTGTCGAATCCTTGATTTTCGAAGAAGACACCAACCTGATTTTGACAGTCGATAAAAAAATCAAATATCAAAAAGAGCACCCTATCAATATGATGACCAACATTCATTACGCCAAATCATATGATCCGGGGACCTTGGTTATTAATGGTAAAAACTGGTATGCTGTTGTGGTTGATATAAACACTGAAGAAATGTGCCAACTGGAATGGATACAAGTAATTTATGCTAAAGTTTTGAACAGAATAGTGGATCAAAAGATCCATTCCATAGGTATCAATTTGCTTGGAAGCACCCATGCAAAATTAGACATTCAAAACACCCTGAATATTTTTATTGAGACTCTTTGTTCACATAACAATACTTGCCTGAAAAATATCTGGTTAATCCTTGCAGAACATTTAACAGGAACGACTGCCCAAAAACTTCAAAAATTATTGAATAGCAAAAACTAACCAATGGAAATATGGAAACAAAGCAACAAGCTGGAAAGCACCGGAAGACATCTTTCTTCTCAAACTCAATCAAGAATTCAGATCAGCGAGATAGCTTATCAACTCGATGCAGCCATGAATTGTGTCGATTTTGGAGAAATGTTAATCACAGTCCTGAAGGGCAATGGCATTATTAAAACAAATACTTCATCCGATGAACTTGAGAAAGGTGATCAGGTATATCTGAATCAAGGCGACTTTTTTCTTCTATCAGCTATAACGGATGAAACTAAGTTCATTGTCCAGATGTACTGGGCTCCTCAAATCAACTTGGATATGTAAAATAATAATTGCATATCCACACCTTTGAATCACTCACCAGCAAATCAACAATCCATTTACGATGGTAAGAAAATGTGGGACAAAAGATACGACACCAAAGAATACGTCTATGGCATTAAACCAAATAACTTCCTGGTAGAAAACATTAAATATGTCATGCCTGGAAAAGTGGTATGTCTTGCTGAAGGGGAAGGACGAAATTCCGTTTTTCTTGCCCGGAATGGTTACCAGGTAATTGCTGTTGATTCCTCTGCAATTGGTTTAAAAAAAGCCCAGACACTGGCTAAGAAATCAGGCGTTTCCATTGATACAGTTGTCTCAAACCTTACTGAATACCAACCGACACCCCAGTCACTGAGCACGGTTATTTCCATTTTTTGCCACCTGCCTAAACCTATGAGAGTTGAGTTACACAACCGGGTAATGGAAGGATTAAAGCCTGGTGGAACGCTTTTACTGGAGGCTTATACTCCAGAACAGTTAAAGTACGGTACAGGTGGCCCGCCGACTAAAGAACTGATGATGAGTCTTGAAGAGTTGAAAGATGAATTAAAAAATGCAGATTTTCTATTAGCCAGAGAAACAAAACGGGAGATTATTGAAGGCACATTACACACCGGTATAGGCGCTGTAGTGCAGATAATAGCCAGAAAAAAATAAACTGGCCTCAAACTCACGATTAGGTGCATATCAAGGCCAGTCTTAAATAAACCAACACTGCTTAACCATTTTTTGATCTCTTTGCCAAACAGTGCCTAAAAGCTGCTGATTATTTCAAGAAATCATCCAATCAAACGATAAGGATATGCCCGTTTGGTCCACTCACTGTTATGATATTCTTTATCCAGCAATTCATAAGCCTCTTTGAGCGGCAGAGGATTCTCAGTGTTTTTATATTGACTCACTCCTCGAAGAAAAATAGCTTCTGGAACCGCATCAGCATCTTTATATTGAGTGATTATTTTTTCCAGAGCCTGCAATGCTTCAGGAAAACTGTCATTATTGAAATAATATTTCCCCTCACCTAGAAGCAGGCTTGCTATCAATTCTTTAGGATCCAGGAAACCAACAGTTCGATGATACTCTTTCCCATTGGAATCTAATGTGACCAGGGTAGGAGTCCATTTAACATCAAACTCCTCTCCCAGTGACTTGTTGTCAGGTGGAACGCGTACAGCAACTAATGCGCTTGAAATTAAATCACAAACAGACTGATCGGGATACGTAACTGTATCCATCTGCTGACACCCAATTCAGCCAGGATTAAAAAAATCCAGCAGTATCAGTTTATCCTCTTTTTTGGACAATTCAATTGCCTTGTCCATTTCCGTTTCCCAATGAATTGATGCTGTCATGATACTTCCTCCGATTTCTTAATTTAAGGGTGCAGAAACATCCTTGAATAACCACTTTTGCTTTATTACCTGTTTAAAATTCCTTCAATGAAAATTTAAATCCCAGGTGATTTCACTGAAAATTTCAGCTACAAGTACAACTAAAACAACTCTTATTCTTTCACAGAGTAGCAAAAAATCACCTATATTCCCCATGCTTTATTTTAAAAATCACACATCATGAAGATTAAGAATCAGGTCTTTTCCATATGTTATCTTAAGGAAAACATTTTCATCTTTTAAATCCAAGAGTCCATGTGATACAGTTATTATATAAAATTTGTCAGGTAAGTAGAAATATATTTAACGGATTTTTATTAACGGTATCTTAAAAAATCAGGTTTTTAGTTCAACATCAAGGCATGTGTAAATTTTACCGTAAGCATAGAGTTAATATTTTAGGGATAGAATTTCGAGCATAGCATCAAGATTGAACGAAAAAAGAATTTGACCAGGATCTATCAGCAACGATCAACAGTGAGTTTGAGAGAAATCCAGGATAAAGATATTAAATCCAGCTGTTACGATTCCAAAACCACAAAATCATCAAACAGGCAATCCTTATTTCCCCATGGCTATTATTGACAAAGTATTTAAAGCAGCAATTGACAATAAAGTTTCAGATGTTCACATTGCCCCGGGAGAGCCTTTTACCCTGAGGCACTTGAGAACATTCATAAAGCTGAAAAGTGCTCTTCTAACCCCTGAAAATATAAAAAAAATCATCTTCGAAATTCTTAATCCTGAGCAAATAAACTCTCTGCAGCAAAACAAACAACTGGATTTTGCCTACGAAGTAAAAGAATTGGGTCGCTTTCGGGGAAGTGCCATGATGCACAATAACGGCTTAAGTGCAGTGTTTCGCGTAATTCCTCCCAAAATACCCACCCTGGAAGACCTTGAACTACCCGATATCGTACGCAAATCCCTTGACCACCATCAAGGCCTGATTCTGGTTACAGGAGCCACCGGTCACGGCAAATCCACGACTCTGGCAGCAATGGTTGACTACTTGAACACCAACCGGGCTCATCATATCCTTACCATTGAAGATCCCATCGAATTCGTCCATCCTTTAAAACGCGGTATCGTAAACCAAAGACAACTTCTCAGGGATACATCTTCCTATGGTAATGCCCTCAAAGGTGCCTTAAGGCAAGACCCGGATGTCATTGTCATAGGTGAACTTCGGGATCTGGAAACCATATCCCTTGCAATTTCAGCTGCAGAAACCGGCCATCTGGTCATAGGTACTCTTGCCACTTCCAGTGCACCAAAAACCATAGACAGGATTATTGATTCCTTTCCGCCAGGCGAACAAAATCAGATCAGGACAATGCTCAGCGAGTCATTAAAGTCGGTAATAACCCAGCGACTTCTTCCTGATAAAAGTGGTAAAAAAATGGTCCTAGCCCTGGAAATTCTTCTGGGAACACTGTCCGTGGCCAACCTTATAAGGGATGATAAGACTTTTCAGATGCAATCCATGATGCAAATGGGAAAAAGCATAGGCATGCGGATAATGGATGAATCGCTGCTGAAACTGGTCGAACAGCAGCAGATATCGGCTGAAATTGCCATTGCCAATGCCAACAACACCAACATTTTCAAAAAATACATGACTTGACCAGAGTCTTACCTTTTCTTTTACTCACAAGCAAAATTTAACAATAAACTGATCACCTTTTAACAATAGATATTTTTTACAAATAAACACCAGGATTACACTTATGGCCAGAATTGATCATTTTTTTGCAGCTATGAAAGAACAAGGTGCCAGCGACCTGCATATGGCCGTAGGATTTCCACCAATGCTACGCCTACGAGGCGAGCTCGTCCCCCTTGCCGAACAACCTGCACTGACGGCCCAGTCCAGCCAGGAAATCCTGTTTGAGATACTCAACCCAGATCAACAAAAAGAGATCCAAGCCAATCGCGATTTTGACATGGCTTACGAACTAAAAGATATTGGTCGCTTTCGCTGCAATTTTCTCTATCAGCACCGTGGCCTTGGAGCTGTTTTCCGTATTATTCCCACAGAAATACTCACTCTTGAGCAATTGAATATGCCAGAGAATGTCAGAACCATCTCTGACTACACCAAGGGACTGGTTCTGGTTACCGGTCCGACAGGCAGTGGTAAATCAACCACCCTCGCCGCTATGATCGACTATTTAAACAAAACCAAAAAGAAGCACATTATCACTATTGAAGACCCTCTGGAGTTTGTACATAAAAACAGAGAATGCCTTTTTACCCAACGCGAAATAGGTAGCCATGCCAATAGTTTCGCTGATGCCTTAAGGGTAGCCAGCCGTGAAGATCCCGACATAATTTTAGTCGGCGAGATGCGAGACCTGGAAACAATCTCTCTAGCCCTTACATGCGCCGAACTGGGTATCCTTGTATTTGGCACCCTTCATACTAACAGTGCCGCCAAAACCATCGATAGAATAATAAATGCCTTTCCAGCAGAAGAACAGGCTCAAGCCAGGACAATGCTTTCAGAGTCTTTGAAAGCCGTAATAGCACAACAACTTCTAAAAACCAAAAACGGCAAAGGTAGATGTGCTGCAGTTGAAATAATGACAGGCTCATCTGCTCTTGCATCCATTATCAGGGAAGGAAAGATCTCTCAGGTCAATTCCTATATTCAGACTGGCTCAAGCGTTGGCATGCAATCCATGGATCAGCATTTAAAGGAACTGATTAAGGCTGAAAAAATATCGGTAGAAGCTGCCTATGAAAAGGCTATCGATAAAAAAATATTTTCACAAATGATGGAAGAAGCCCCTGCCACTGCATAATAACTATTGAGCCCACTACCAAGCTCGCAATGACAAGCTGCTTTCAAATAAATAATTCCAGCAAGGAGCCTAGCCCATGAGTTTTAGCGAAGAAATGTCAGCAGTTGTATTTCTGACGAGCCATTACAAGATTAAAGGCAATATCGGTCTGATGCCAGGAGTACGTCTTACTGACTACATGAATGAATCAAAGGACTTCATAGCCGTCACGAATGCTGATGTTTTTGATCGCACTTCTGGTGAAAAATTTATTTCCAGTGGCTTTATCAATGTCCAACGTTGTAATATCGAGGTGGTAATACCCAAGGACTGACGACCAGAAATTTCCTCCTCTTTTTCCAACAACGGCTATATAATTAGTTATATTATAATCCATTAAACTAACTGGAGATCAAAACTAAAATGTATACAATGTCCTTATTTTCAACGAGCCTGTTAATAATGATATTTTTACTCTTGGTAACAGGTAATGGAATAGCAACTGAAGACAAGAATCTAAACAATACTGTTCAGGTACAAGTTGTTTCCATGAAGGGTTGCGTTAACACACCACTCACTATTAAACTCCTGCATGATGTAGCGAAATCCCTTGAACTACATATAGATTTCTCCCACGTAACAGTGAAAACAATTGACGAGGCTGTCAGGTATCGTCATCTTGGCAGCCCAACTGTACAGATCAATGGTCTTGACATTGATCCCACAGCCCGGGAACTTGACCAATTCGGATTAACCTGAAGAAGATACGGGGCCTCGTCGAGACCCTCCGAAGAAATGATCAGAACTGCTTTTGAAGAGGCCTTGGAAAAATAATGCCAAAATCAAAAATCTTTCTTCACAACAACCTCATTATCAATGAGGCCTGTAAATGAATAAAAACACAGAAAACCAAAGCATACTTTTTGTTGATGATGAAAAAGGAATCCTGAAAGCTCTGAGAAGAGTTTTCATTGACGAACAATGGAATCTTTATTTTGCAACTAGCGGCTCAGAAGGGCTGAAAATTCTAAAAGAAAACAATGTTGATCTAGTGATTTCCGATGTGCGTATGCCTGAGATGGATGGAATAGAATTTCTTACCCAGGTCAGAAAAACCCATCCCCATGTGGTTCGAATATATCTTACCGGATACGCGGACCAACAATCAATGGTAAAAGCGCTAGCCAACGGTAATGCCCAGCAGGTCCTTCCCAAACCTTGGGATGATCAGGAACTTATAGAAGTGGTCAGAGAGGCGCTTGAACAATCAGTTAAGCAGAAACAAAAATATTATGAGTTACAAAGAATCATCAATTCACTCACCACCTTACCTCCCATGCCTCAAACTTATATGAAGGTAAAAGATTACTTATCTGCTTCTGAAACCTTTTCTCTTCCTAAAGCCGCCGAAATCATAGAAAAAGATATTTCCTTGTGCGCTGAATTGATTCGCTGGTCTAACTCCTCTCTTTTCGGCCAACGATTTAAAGTTGAATCTGTTCAAAGGGCTCTGGTTGTTCTTGGTAGTGAAATTGCTAAAGGAATCCTGCTTGCAGGCTCTGTATTTAAATCATCTCATTTCAGAAAGAAAAAGTTACCAGGATTTAATAACAATGATTTTTACAAACATAGTATAGCCTGCGCCATAATATCCCAAAAGATAATTGAACATTCACCATTTAATTCCAATGAGCTGAAAGAAAGAGCTTTTACAGCAGGACTTATCCATGATATAGGAAAACTTGTCGAGCAGGATTGCCTTCCTGAAAAATTTCAAGAAATCATAGAACTGGCAAATTTAAAAAAACAAACCATTAGGTGGGCTGAAGAAAAAATATTGGCCACATCCCATGAAGAAATAGGCGCGTATCTGGCTGAATGGTGGAACATGCCAACTTTTCTGGTCAATACAATTCGCTGGCATCATACAACTCATTCCAATAATTTTGACAAGGAGCTAATCGGGGCCGTTCACCTGGCAAATAGCCTTGCACACCAATTTCACCTGGGAGAGAGTGGTAATTCCTGCATATTAGAGCCAGACAAAGACTTACTATCCCTGTTTAACCTGGACAATGGCTATCTTGAGGAACTCAAAAAAGAAACCATACAGTCGCTTATATAATCTTGTTATAAGAAAATTTTCTCAACCAATAACTAAAAGTTTTTTAAAACTTACCCATTATGTTGCTTTTAAAAAGAAAATTTCTTAATAAAACAATCAACTACCTGTGTCTATTGATTTTCTTTTTATCTTTTCCTGCCTGCACCAAAAAAGTTGTTTATAAACCTCACCAAGAGAAAGTCACAACAGGTAGACACTCTATTAACCTACAAAGTTCCACACTTGTCATAAAAAAACTCATGTCCCAACATGATAAATGGAAAGGTACCAGATACAGAGAAGGCGGTTTGAGTAAAAAAGGCGTCGACTGTTCAGGTTTTGTATACATTACCTACCAGTCAGTGCTTGGCATACAACTTCCACGAACCAGTGACAAACAAGCTACCGTTGGTGTAAAAATCTCAAGAAATAACCTCCAGGCTGGTGACCTTATCTTTTTTAAGACAGGATTTTTCACTCGCCACGTTGGAATTTTTCTTCAAAATTCCGATTTCCTCCATGCCTCCACCAGTAAAGGTGTCACAATCTCAAGCCTGAAAAACAATTACTGGAAATCACGTTACATCTTTTCCAGAAGAATTACCCCCAACCTATAGTACAGGTTAGGTCTCAACATAAATTTACCATCTAAAGCACCTAACATAGAACAATGTTTGAAAACACTGTAACCTAAACGGTCATAAGCAGTTTTTTTCAGATAATTAATGATTAATGTATTGCGTAGATAAAAAAAAGAAGAGTCACTTTAATGTCCACCAAGGAACTGTAAATAATGACATCACAAATACCGAAAAAACCTGATCCGGAAAAAATGGCAATTCTTCGAACTATGCCCATTGAGGTTAAACAACAAATTACCGGAGAAGAGGCCCATGCTTTTTTACACAATGAAGAGCTCCCGGATTCTCTTTTAGAAAAACTAAAGGACTACCTAGTTGAGAAAACTCCATGATACAGGTACTTATCGCAGATACTGTTGAAACTGGGCATGGCTTAAATATTTTGAGACTGCATCCACAAGCAACCCGTGAAATTACCTGATCATTTCTTTAGCCAGTGGTATTATTTATTATTAAATAGAAAGGAGACCGTCATGACAAAAGAAGATAAAGATACATGTCCAACATGCCGGGGAAGTAGAATTATAGCCGGAACCTGCGAATGTGATATGGAATGGCGTGGTAACCAAGACAGTGATAACTGGGAAGACTGCCAATGCACACCAGATATAGAATGTACCACCTGTCATGGAAGTGGTTATTGTTCTGAACCGTATTATTTATAATTACATAAATTTGGTTCAAGATAGAGGCATGCTCAAAATTTTACCGCAAACATATAGCTAATATTGCTAGGATAAGATTTTGAGCATAACATCTGGATTAGGCGATAAGACAATTTCCACTGAAACAGTGGAAATCGTTAACATCAAGATAACATTCTACTTTTCTGCTCCCAGCACCTCCTGATCATCCACATCTAATCGCTTACGGGAAAATTTTTGTAATTGTTGCTGATAAATCTCCTGGTTAAGGGGATCACTCTTGATTGCCTTCATTTCAGCAACTATGGCCCGGTCTTGAAAACCATTGACCCAGAGCGCGGTTGCGAGTGTATCGTATATATGGCCCTGCTCCTTTTGTTCAATGGCAGTTTGTGCCAAAATCAATGCTTTTTGCGGATCCCGAAGTGACTTATTTTTTGCAGTGAGCAACAACCAGGCAAGATTATTATTTGCCTCAGCATTAAGCGGTTCTAGGTGAACTACTTTTTCATAAATCTTAATCGCTCTCTCCTCTAAATCCTTTTTCAACAGTAAATCAGCAATTGCCAACAATAACTGATTGTTCTCAGGCTCCTGCTTCAATTTATCCTGTAACATGGCATCCATGTATTTGAATCTTACATCATCTGTTACAGTATCAAGATTTATTTGTCTGGCAAATCCTAAGGTGGCAAGAAGCACCATAAAATATAAGCCCATACTCAGATACAGCTTTCGATTATGCTTTTTAATTTCCGACCTGTCTTGATTGCATTTCTCCAAAAAATCTATACGTTCACCAATCCCAAAATGATGCCAACTCTTTTTAGATCGTATATTACCACTCAAAGTGGCAATTTTTTCAAATGCATTAATAAGATCTTTAGGAGTACCAATCAAATCAAAGACATACAGATCAGCCTGCCTCTCAAAATTTCTAATGAAATAGCCGAAAATACAGCGAAAATAGACAATCATCAATACAAGCATAAAAGACATAAGCAGATAATCTCTTAAAACTTCCACAGATAAGTTCAGATAATCATGCAGGGTATAAAAAAAATCAGAACTATAGATAATGTAGTGCATAGGTTTGAAGATGGAAGCTATCAAAATACTGAAACCAAAAAATAGCGACAGATAAAGCAGCAAATGCTTTTTTCGCACATGGCCAATCTCATGAGCCAGTACTGAATCAATTTCTTCTGTGGTCATGGTGGAAAGAAGTGCCGGTGTCACTAAAAGATATCGAAATCCAGGAACAAAACCCATTATCGCTGCAGTGATTACCTGACCTTCAAAAAGAGGCCACAACAGTAACGGAGAGTGAAAATTGTTTTTATGACAGAATGATTCTAGTCTTGTTCGTAAAAATCCTTCAGGTAAAGGCGTACAATTCCACAATTTTCGAATAAGTGGAGGAAAAAAAAGCGCCAGGAAAAGGACAAATACTATAAAGACTATAACCTCTCCCCAAAGTGACTCCAAAATCTTATTCAAACCAGGAACGGAAAGAAACGTTAGTAAATCAAAAATAAAAGTAATAACAAGCCAGGGAAGGACAATGGGTAAATTTAGCCTGATGTTTGAAAGCACAAAAGTTCTGGCAGTATAAACCTTTTGAAAAACCGACTGATAGGATTTCCTTGCTTTAATCCACATAACAGAAAGAAATACAAAAAAATAACACAGCCCGGCAAAATTAACAAAAACTGGCATATTATCGCCAAATGACAAAGGTTGTAAAAAATATTTTAAATTCAGGCCGTATACTGAAAAAACAAAAAACAAAAGAGCCAGCAAAGATACCTTTTTTTCAGCTTTAAAATACTGCCCAGCCGACCTAGATGACATCTTGAGAAATATCATTGAGCACAGAAAATAAAAAAGCAAAGGTAGTGCAAGGAGATTTATTACCCCCAGCAAGGGAGACAAAGTCGTTTTTTCTGGTGGGGTATTGGTAGAAAAAATAAAGATAACCACCAAAAAATATATGAGATTATTATAGGACATCCACAGTTACCAGAGTGTATTATTTAAGATTATAGGCTCTCACTATAATACAACATTCAAGCCTTTTAATATTTAGTTTCATTGTAAAGCTTCATTGTCTCACTGTAAACCGTCTTTAAGCAAGAGAAACGTTGAGCTTGTAATATGTCATGATTATTATCATTTTCTTACTGACAATCTTTTTTTTCCAAAAAACATAAAAAAATATTGACCAGAACTATTGATCCTTGTTAATATGTTCGACTTATTACTGATGGGCCTATAGCTCAGTTGGCTAGAGCCACCGGCTCATAACCGGTCGGTCCCAGGTTCGAGTCCTGGTAGGCCCACCACGGGAAATTGCGAAATTGCGGAGAAACAAACTGCTTAATTCTTATTTAATTTTATTCTCACAACCATGTAACCTTGAATAAAAAAAACGCTCCAATAAAATTTCTTATAAATATAAGTGTCAACAAGACATGACGTCTCTTGAAGAGGTACATCCACAACGGATGTACCTCTTTTTCTTTGTAGTGGGTGTATATGCCAACGACGGTACTGGACATAGTCAACATTCTTGAAACCATTGCCCCGGAAAATCTAGCTGAATCATGGGACAATGTCGGACTTACCATCGGCTGCCGGACTAACGAGGTCACTGGCATCCTGATTGGACTGGACCCTCAGCCTGAACTTATTACACAGGCTGTGACAATCGGAGCAAACCTTATCATAACCCACCATCCTATCATTTTTCACCCCCTGCACTCAATACACACAGACAATCCGGAAGGAAGAGTAATTGCAGAATCACTTGCTAATGATATCAGTATAATTAGTTGTCACACAAACCTTGATTCGACCGCCGACGGTGTCAACGACATCCTTGCTCAAGGGTTACAACTTCAAGATAGCAAACCACTTACACTTCATAAAAACTCCTGTGATTCAAAACTCTGTGGACTTGGACGTATCGGCACATACCAGCACCCAATAACTGCTGATACTTTTATCCAGAAACTAAAAAATTTTTGCAATCCATCATGGTTACTCAGCGCCGGACCAAGACCAGAGAAAATATCAAAAGTTGCAGTTTGTGGTGGATCCTGTTCTGACTTAGCAACAACAGCAAAGACAAAAGAAGCAGACGTTTTTGTCACAGCTGAGGTAAAACATAGCATAGCCCGTTGGGCAGAGGCATCAGGACTTTGGATCATCGATGCCGGTCATTTTGCAACAGAAAATGTGGCTATGCCTGCCTTTGCTGAAAAATTACAATCAATATTGAAACAAAATGGTGATACTACGCCGGTAATGACTGCCAGCCAGAAATCACCTTTACAACTCATCTAAGCCCAGGCTCACAATGCGATCATTATGCAGCCTTTGCTTTCTGATACTTGAACAAGGAGTAAACAATTGAACGAAGATATCGTAAAACTCATCGCCCTTCAGGAAGTCGATTCCGAAATCGCAGGATTTGACCGCCAGGTCAATGAAAAAAAACAGGTTATCACCGATCGTACTCAGTCTATAACAGACAAAGAGCTTCAAATCAGTCAAAGCAGTCAAAAAAGTGAAGATTTGACTCAGCAACACAATGAAATCACTGCCCAGCTTGAAGATGCCCAGATAATGATCAAAGAAAGGCAAAACAAAATGATGCTGGTCCAAACCAGCCGTGAGCACCAGGCTCTTCTCAAAGAAATTGAAGAAAACAAAAAATTAATAAAAGAAAGTGAGGAAAGACTTCTCTTGATAATGGAACAGACTGAGAAGTTGGAAAACGAGTCCCAGGAACTACAAAATATCTGTAAAGGTGAGAAAGAAATCCTGGATGAAGAAACTATTAAAGTTCAAAAACAAATTGATAAGGTTAACAAACGTAGGACAAAAGTTGCAGACAAGCGCGGCAAGCTAAGCTCAAAGCTGAAACCAAACATCCTGAAACGCTATAACCTGCTTCTGGCAAAAAAATCTGGTGTCGCGGTCGTCCAAACCATTAATGGAGTATGTCAAGGATGCTATATGTCCATTCCGCCACAGCAATTCAACGTGATTCGTAAAGGCGAAACCATGAACCTTTGCCCAACATGCCATCGCATACTCTATTACAAAGAAAAAGAGCCTGAAGCAGTATAAAGCCAGGTAATCGATAAGAACTAAGATATAACATTTTTTGGGGTGGGGGCATGATCGCGCTGGTTTTTTCCAGGGAGGAAAGTCCGAACACCAAAGGGTACGGTGGTTCGTAACGCGAACTTTGGGTAACCAAAGGAAAGTGCCACAGAAAGTACACCGCCGATGATCCATTTTAAAACGGAAACAGGTAAGGTTGAAATGGCGAGGTAAGAGCTCACCGCTTTCGTGGTGACACGGAAGGCAAGGTAAACCCCACCGGGTGCAAGACCAAATAGAGAAGTGTTTGAGGGCTACCCGCCCGAAACTTCCGGGTAGGTTGCAAGAGGTACCGGGCGACCGGTATCCCAGATAAATGATCATGATCCGTCTAACGGAAACAGGATTCGGCTTATACCCCACCCCATTTTTTTTAATAAAAACTGTACAACCAGTTACTGTTTTTTACTTTTTCCTTCATGCCAGAAATCATTAAAGCAGCAATAACAGCTGTCATCATTCCCGCTGGCGGTAGCGGGACCAGGATGAAAAGCAAAGTCCCAAAACAGTTCCTTTTTCTGGAAGGACAGCCTGTTCTAATTCGAACAGCAAGGGCCTTTCTGGAGCAAAAGGCCATTAGGCATGTTGCCATTGCAGTTCCTTCTCAACATACTGAAGAAACAGAGAAATTACTCAAAACTTTTATCCCGGAACATCTTCTGGATAAAATAATTATTGCCCCAGGCGGCGCAACCCGGCAAGATTCTGTTTTTTCAGGACTTCAATCTTTACCAGAAGAAGTTGAATTTGTCTTGGTCCATGACGGTGCCAGACCCATGGTCAGTGCAGAAATTATTAACAGATGCCTGGAAGGCGTACAAAGACATGGAGCAGTTATAGCAGGAGTAGCCGTTAAAGATACCATAAAAAAACTCTCCAAAAACAATCTCATTACCCGAACCATTGACCGCAATAATTTATGGCATGCTCAAACCCCTCAAGCTGCAAAAAAAGAACTGCTTTTACAAGCCTATAAAAAAGCACATCAGGATAACTTTGTCGGAACCGATGAGGCCTCACTGCTCGAACATGCAGGAATCCAAGTCACCCTTGTTAAAGGGAGCGAAAAAAACATAAAAATTACCCGACCAGATGACCTAAAATTAATTGCAGGCATCCTGGAGACTGATAAAGCTATGAGAATTGGCCATGGATATGATGTTCATCAGCTTGTACCAAACAGAGATCTTGTGCTTGGCGGGGTTACAATCCCCTATGAACTCGGACTTTTAGGTCACTCTGACGCCGATGTTCTGACCCATGCCTTAATTGATGCCATCATTGGCGCCCTGGGAGAAGGTGACATCGGAAAACATTTCCCTGATTCAGATGAAAAATTCAATAATATTGACAGCTTAAAACTACTCAAGCACATTTTTACCATTGTAACACAAAAAAACATGTGCCTGGGGAATGCAGACATCACAATTATCTGCCAGAAACCAAAATTAGCGTCTCATATAGAACAGATGCGGAAAAATATCGCCAGCATCTGTAAGGTAACGAATAATTCTATTAACATCAAAGCAACCACTACAGAACATTTGGGTTTTACTGGCCGAAGCGAAGGCATATCTGCTCATGCTGTAGTACTTTTGTCTCACAACTGACACATTTATCATGAAAATCAATACAGAAAGACTTGCCAATACATTTACGACCCTCTGTGAAATTGACAGCCCCTCACGACAGGAAAAACAGGTTTGCCAAGTCCTGAAAAAGATATTCACTGACCTTGACTGCGATGAGCTTTTTGAAGACAACAGTGCTGCCATTACCGGTGCCGACTGCGGCAATATTTTCATTCGCTATCATGGCAAAAAGAACAAGGAGCCCATTTTCTTTAACTGCCATATGGACACAGTTGAACCCGGATGCGGCATTAAAGTAAAAGAAAATAACGGTGTTTTCACCAGTGAAACAAACACTATTCTTGGCAGTGATGATAAATCCGGGATTGCCTGTTTCATCGAGGCTATAAGTATTATCAAAGAGCAGGGACTTTCCACCAGACCGGTTGAATTCATCCTGACCACCTGCGAGGAAATAGGACTTTTGGGTGCCAAGGCCCTAAACCCTGACAATATCCTTGCAAAAACCGGCTATGCCCTTGACTCGACAGGTATTGGCAAAGTTGTCACCGGAGCACCTGCCTCCAACCGCCTCAAAATTACCGTCCACGGTGTGGCTGCTCACGCTGGTCTTCATCCTGAATGGGGTGTAAATGCTATAACCTTAGCATCAAAAGCGCTGGCTCAAATTAAAGTTGGCCGCCTCAACAAGGAAGATTCAGTCAACTTTGGGACAATCTCAGGTGGTACTGCCAGCAACATTGTTGCTGACAATGTGACCATTCTTGGAGAAGTTCGCAGTCACAGTACTGATATGTTGGAAAAAATTACCAGAAAAATTGAGGATATTTTCGTTCAGACAATCGCGGACTGGCAAGATCCTTATGGCAAGGCAAAAGGAAAACCTTCACTTGAATTTAAAATTATTCCTGATTTCCCTGCCATGGATCTCAATATAGACGATCAGGTAATCAAACGTGTCGCCAAAGCCGCAGATTCCATTGACATGGACCTTGAATATGTTGTAGCTGGCGGCGGCAGTGATGCCAATATTTTTAACGGTTATGGACTCCAGACAGCAATCATTGCCACCGGTATGACCCACGTCCACTCTCCGAATGAATCCGTCAGCATGAAAGACATGACAAGCCTGACTCAGTTAATATTAGCACTTATCACCAACGAGAAAGCATAAATTTCACGGCAAGTCTTCTTCGACTGACTAATCAATAATCCTTGCCTACAAATCTCAACAGACACCTGACGTTGTTTCATCAAGCAACAGATCTAACTCAAAAATAAATCTGGCTCCAGATCCCGGAGTACTCTCCACCCAAATATCTCCACCATGATGTTTTACAATACGATAGGAGATGGTAAGGCCCAATCCACTTCCCTGTGGTTTTTCATCAAGCATTCCCTTAAGCTGGTGAAATTTATCAAAAACCCTTTGCTGCTCCTCCAAAACAATCCCAAACCCATTATCTTCTACCTCAACCCTGGCCCTGTTACCTTTCCGACTCAGGCGTATAGCTACTTTCCCCTTTTCAGAATCGCAAAATTTTACCGCATTAGATAATAGATTAATGACCACCTGTATCAAGCGATCCTGATCAGCCATCACAATTATTGGTTCTTCAGAAATAACATCTTCCAACTGTATTGAATTTTCAAAAAACAACTGGCTCATGCCACTCAATGCCTCCTCAACAACTTCATTGAGTACCACTCGCTCAACTATCCAATCTGCTCCTCCTGATTCAATCTTTGCCAGATCTAAAACCTGGTTGATCAACCTGGTAAGCCTCTCACTTTCCTTAACAATTATATTCAGGAATCTATTACGTTCAACTGGATCAATATCTGGATTATCCCGTAAAATTTCAGAAAATGCACGCACTGACGTAAGAGGAGTACGAAGCTCATGGGTCACCGTTGAAATAAACTCATCCTTTAACCTGTCTAGCTCCTGCAAGCTCTCATTGGCAGAACGTAATTCAACAGTGGTTTCTTCCAGTTCACGTGATTTTTCTTCAAGACGTCGACTGGACTCAATAACCTGAGAGGTTTCATCAAGAATTTCCATCACTCCGTCAATGCTGATTTCTTCTCCTTTTACTACTGAGGAGATCATCACCCTGGCAGAAGCTGCCCCTATAGCTCCCGCCAGCTTCCTTTCAGCAAATCGAACAAGATTTGAATCAGCCTGTTTTCTTGTTTGCACCTCAAAATTAAATTGCTCAGCATATGCTGAAAAAGCATTTTCTGCCTGCTTGACTCCTACAAATCGAGCCACAAGATTTTTCAATTCAGACACAGTAGTTGTACCGCGCCAAAGACGGGTATCAGTATCACCATGTTTAAAGACATCCACAAATAAAGCAGCCTGTAATCTCTCCATGGCGGATTGTCTGTCAAAAAGAGAAACTCCCACCAAACATCCAATATTAGCCAGCATACTCCAGAAAACTGAGTGTGTTAGTGGATCGAACATGTCAAAACCAAACAAATGATATGGCCTGAGAAGCTGAAATCCCATTGGGCCATTTTCAAGAATTGAAGTTGAAATCCAACCAGATATGGCAAAAGAAGGTACCAATAAAGTATATGTCCACACTGCAAAACCAGCCAAAAGACCTACAATTGCACCTCTCCTGCTTGCGCCTTTCCAGTATATACCAAGCAAAATTACCGGAGCGAACTGAGCAGCTGCTGCAAAAGAAACCAAGCCTATGGTCACCAGAGCATAAGATTCTCCAATCAAGCGAAAATAAACATAGCCTAGCAAAAGAATGCATAAAATACTTCCTCTGCGTACTGCCAGTAACACTCTGCTTAAATCTCGGCGCTTAAAATGTCGAATGCGTAACAGCACTGGCATCACAAGATCATTACATATCATGGTAGACAACGCTATCGTAGCCACAACTGTCATACCGGTTGCTGCTGACAATCCACCAAGAAATACGAAAAGAGCTATAAGCTCCTGATCTGCAAACAATGGAACAGTGAGTAAAAAAGTATCTGGGTCAACAGATTGATCCTTAAAAAGAATCAGACCTGCCAAAGAAATAGGCAGAACAAAGATATTTATCAACAACAGGTAAAGTGGAAACAACCAACTGGCCTTCTTGACATGATCTTCATTAACATTTTCCACAACCATGATATGAAACTGCCTGGGAAGAAATAAAATTGCCATCATGGAAAGAAATATCAAAGTGAACCAACTGGTATAACCACCTCCAATAACTTCAAGTTTCATCAAGGTAGAAAGTTCAGGCGTCTTGACTGCATCATAGGCTAATTCTGATGGCCCGGCAAAAAGGTAATAACAGATAAAAATCCCTGCAACCAGGAAGGCGATCAGTTTAACAACCGATTCAAAAGCAACAGCAGCAACCATACCCTCGTGTCGCTCACTTGCATCTATATGCCGAGTACCAAACAGTAGGGAAAACACAGCCATTAAAAGAGCTACGTACAAAGCTGTATCTGTCCAGATTGAATCTGCAGTGAGTACTTGCGACGGACTTTGAAAAGTATAAAGAACATTAAAACTGGTAGAAACAGCTTTCAACTGCAGTGAGATATAAGGCATTATACCGACGACAGCAATTATTGTTACAATTCCACCGATCAAAGAGTCCTTGGCATAACGGGATGCTATAAAATCAGCAATAGAGGTCAGCCGATGAACTTTGGCAATACGAATAATCTTACGCAGAACCAACCACCAGACTGCGGCAATAAGAGTCGGCCCAAGGTATATAGGCAAAAAACCAACTCCGGTGACCGCAGCCCGACCAACACTGCCATAAAAAGTCCAGGTAGTACAATATACTGCTATGGAAAGGGTGTAAATGTAAGGATTACTGATTATTGACCTTCCAGCATCAGCTCTCTTGTCACCATAGTATGCAATGGCAAAAAGAAGTCCCAGGTAACAAAAACAAACAAGCAATATTACCCAATGCTGTAGCATTTCAACGAGTCTTCTTCGGTTTTGAAGAATCCGATATCCAAGGAATAGATATTGGCTTTTCCAAAAGTAGAGCTACACAGACAATAAAAATACACCAGACAACGAACAGGTAGAGATACAACAATGGTATTCCAAAAATCAGTTTTATTTTACTGAACAAAGAAAGTAGAGGATAATTTAAGGCGATAACACCAAATATCAGTACAGTTATCAATCGTTCATTCTGTCGCTTGGACCCTGGCATTTGTTCCTCCATCAGGCCAATGCAATGATAAAGCATCAAAGCTCAAAATAAAAAAAAGTAAACAGACACCAGTAAATAGTCTCTGTCAGATCAACAGCTTTTTTTCCTCAACCATTTTTTCCGATGCGGCTATGACCTCACCAATTGTAGATATCCCTTTTTTTTCTAACAGTTTCATTATCTTAAGAAATATCTGAGCAACTGCAAAACAATCTCCCATTACAGAAAGACTACTTGTAATCTCCACTCCCAGGCTCTGGCCAATGCTTTCCAGTGTATGATCATTGCGATCATTTTTTAAAAGATTGGATAGGAGTAGGGTATCAAGCAAAGGGTTTGTGAAACTAACATCTGATTTATCATCCATGAGTTGAAAAAATGTCATGTCAAAAATACCATTATGGGCAACAAGTACAGCATCACCGATAAAACTCTTGAACTGAGGCAAAACAATCTGTATTGGGTATTCATCCTGAATCATCTCTTCTGTTACAGAGAGAAAAGGAACTGAACTTTCAGGAATGGGGAGTTGTGGTTTTACCAGACGCTCAAATTTTTCCCCACTGAGAATTCTTCCATTAACAATTCGAACTGCTGCTATTGCAAGAATTTCATCACCCTGTGAAGGACGTAACCCAGTTGTTTCTGTATCAAAAACAACATAATTCAAGGAAGAAAGAGGCTGGTCGGCTATTTCTCCCAAATTCTGTCTATCCTTTACCAATGAAAAATCATAAAACACCGGTCTTTCAGCAATCTTTTGTTGTGATACTTCCCATTGCCTGGGGGAATCAGGCACAGGTATCCGCAACAGCGAATGACCATCCCGATGATGTTTTTGACTCCAAATTTCACTATCATGCCTTTCCAGAACATCGGCTATTGTCATTCCTGCAATCGTATATGGCAATAATTTTTGCAACATACCGTCAATTGATGCCTCTAGAATTGGTTTTCCTTGCCAGACGATGTCGATATATACTCGTCGGTCACCAAGTAGCACCTCCATATCAACATCTTGAACATCGCATTTTTTATGAACAAAAAGAACAAGACGTTCCAAAATAAGCATCAACGAAAAAGAGTCTGCCTGAAGCCATAGGGGGACTCCGGTCATAGTGACGTTGATGTCTTGTTCTCTGTCGAATTTTCGAACAAGGGCCCCAATCAAATCAGCAGAATACACATCAGCCAAAGGCCATTGTATATTACTGAATTTAGATGATTCATGAACAATACTTTCAAAATTACAGGCTAGCTCTGCACTTTCCCTAAATATAACTTCCTCAAATTCTGTACGTATTTCAGGTGTCATTTTAGGAAAATTTTTTAAATTCTCCACAGCTGCAGTCAGATTTGTCAAAGGTGATCGCAATTTTTTGACAATATTTTCAAAAAGGTCACCATGCCTTTTCATCTCAGAAAGCTGCCTGGTGATATCTTCAAAAGTAAAAATATATACAGACGCTTGATTTTCTTTTGGCTTGATTCTGCTTATACGGCAATTTAACAAAAGAGATTCATTTACAGTTGCACAGACAAATCTGATGTCATTCTCATCCTGAACAGCTGATTTTATATTAAGATCCCGATTTTTGATCACTTTCAAGGAATGCTCGATAGGAGCTCGCGCACAAATTCCGTATAATGACTGCCCAAGCCCCAGGACCTCACTGTATTCAAACAACTGCTTTGCTGCAGTGTTATAAAGAAGGATACGCGCATTCTGGTCGCAAACAACCACTGCTTCTTTAAGCTCCCGCAAAATTGATTCAAGATGCTCTATATCATTGTTTATAGCAGCCAATTTTTCTGTGACCTCCAGGCGAATCAACAAAAACAAAAAAACTTATACTTTACTTCTTCCCTTGAGAATTGCGTGCACCTTTGAAACAAGATCCTTAGTGGCAAATGGCTTAATGATATAATCATCTGCACCCATGGCAAACCCTTTTTCCTTTTCAACATCACGACCTTTTGCCGTTAACATAATAACAGGTATATCTTGCCACTCAGGGGTGGAACGAACGATCTGGCACACTTCATAACCATCAGGCTTGGGCATCATCACGTCCAGAAGAATCAAGTCAGGAATCTGCTCAGCCAGAGCTTTTAAGGCCCCTTCACCACAGTTGGCAGTGCGGACCTCATAGCCTTCCTGAGAAATCAAAAATTTTAGAGATAGGACAATATTTGGTTCATCGTCTACCACCAGGACATTTTTTGCCATGAATAAACGCCTCTCTTGTTTTTTCGGTTTTCTTTCTACATTATCAGTATAAGGGGTATACAACCCTTTAGCATTATCAAAAATATCTTGAAGATAAGGTTCAATATCAGCTCCAAATTCACTGATCATTTTATCTGACCACGAATCTTGATCTGTATACCCCTGAGCCAGTAGATTGGCTCCCATTAAAACTAAATGCTTAAGTCTTCCCATGATATTATGACAAGGTCATATCCAAGTGGCAGCAATAAGTTTGCATTTTTTAGAATAATAAAACTATATGATCACTGAGCACGATATTAAAAAGTCAAAATTGAATAAAAACAATTTTTCAAAGAGATATAACATTTTACCTGCTCCCAGGAAGGGTGTCAACTACAGGAGGTGAAAGATCTGAACGGATACAACAATCATAAACTCTCTTTTTAATGATGATTCGGTTTGTCAGTTTTTATCATTTATGGCTTTTCTCTTACGTTAGAATCTTAAACAAAATTTCATAACACTATGCATTTTGAAGGCAACACGCCTGAAAAGCAAACAATAAAGCCATAAATGTGAAGTGCAACACCAGGCAACTGATGAACTATTCACCTCTCTACCACCGCGCCATATTTTTTTTACCCGAGCCAGCAACTGATCTGGTCTGATTGGCCCCTCTACAGACACCTGTCCATCACCTACAAGATAAAAAGAATCTTTTTTTTTCCTGACTACTCGATGCAGGACATATTCATCATTGTCTCTGACAATCAAAACAATGTCTCCTCTTTTTATGGCCGTGAAATCAGCATGAGCTAGCTCGACACTGTCAAGGTGTTCCCGCAAAAAGGGATACATACTCCGACCGGTAATAGTTATCCGAGCTGTTTGTCCATTGGCCATAACAGCATGTATTAAAGGGAAAAATTCTTTTGATTTGACTGTTATCATTTTAGGCACGATAAGACCACCTCAATCGCTTCTTCATCCTGAGTACACTTCATATGATAACAGTGAGTTGACTTAACTATTCTCTCCAGATTCTCACAGGCCATATGCATAAGCCTATCATCATGATAAGGCATAAAACATCTTGGCAATAACATCGGAATGGACTCTTTAGTTGAAATCTTACGGATGGAATTATTTTCAGACTGTTCAATAACAATAAGTGCTGAAATGGGTGCAGAAATATTTGTAAAAATCTGGTGTGATCCACTCCAGGGTGTTCCATACACCTGTGCCTGATTGGCAATAACCCGAACCGCAGGAGTATCATCATTAATAATCACTGCATCCCGGTTGCTTGACCAGAGCTTTGCCTGGGTCGACTTCCCGGTGCCAGACGGAGCTGTAAATAAAATACCTCGTCCACTATCGACAATTGCCGCAGCGTGAATTACAAGGCCCTTAAAAAACAGAATACGGTTCTTAAGGAGAATATGACCTATAAGTACAGCCACTTCCTGCTCAACAGCTTTACTACCTTTAACATAAGAAACAGATGCATTCTGCCAATTACCATCAACCTCCACCTTAAAGATCACATTATTTTCAGAATCGTTATTGCTACACCGATAAACAGTTGTCCATAAATTTTCCTGACCATGAAGTATCCATTTATTTTCATCATCAAGGCAAATATTATCTTGGGGCTTAGGGATACAGTCAAGAGCTTCGATAGTTACAGTTAAAGCAGGACTCTGCTTACTGCTGGTGAGAAAATTTTCAAACTCAGCAAATGCAGAAATAGGATGTTCACAGATTATTTCAATAGTAATATCAGCAATTTTCAGCTTCATATTCTAAGAAAACCAGAACTGTGAAAGAGGGATAAAACAATAAGAAAATATAAAAACAACAAGCAGTTCCTGAAAATTACTAACAACGTCCCATCATCTTGTTCACGGACTTGGACCAATTGTCACTGTGGGATCACAATTACCTCGACCTTGTGATTTATAGCAACTCCAAGAATTCTTGGCAATTCTTTCTTCAGAGCGCAACTCTATGATCTCAAGAGTAGGCTTAACATATTTTTTCTTGCATAGTTCAGTATTTTCTTCAATACTATTTTTAACTGTCATAACAATGACTCCTCCCATTATACAATTGGGATAGAAAAACAGCCAACACCAAAAAACAGCTGCGGCGCAGGCACTTCAGTCATTATTATACATCAAGCCTTGCCACTTCACAAGCTCACAAAGGTAATTTGCAGGTCTATCAAAAAAACCTGTTTCATTCTTAAGCCTTGCAGGACAAGACAAACAGTTTTCCCTAAAAGAGCAGTTTTTACATTTCCCGCACTCTGGAACCTCAGAGACAAAGCGCCTGAGCTTTTTCCAAGCTGGTAAAAAACCGGTTTCAAAAGGCAAGCAAAATGGTTCATCCATCAATCCACAAGGAACCATACGACCATCCCAGGTTATCCAGCAATCCCGACTACCTGCAGAACACTTAAAAGCATTTTTACTTCTATCTTCCCGAAGTGCAGTTGGGAGCAATCCTGAATCTTTTCCTTCAACATTTCTTCCTGCTTTTTTATGTAATCTGCAAAAATCTTCGTTGGCCCTGTGTAAGTATTTAGCCAACTGCTCTGGCATCAAGCGCGACAAGGACATTCCTTGTCCTGCCTCATCCCTTCTGGGAGAAATATAAACACAAAAATACAATGGTAGATCACGCTCTTTTGCAAAAGTCATTAACCCCTCATAATCAGCAACATTTTCAGGGATAACTGTAGTTTTAACGCTCACCTTTACACCTGCATTCAACAACAGATCAATACCCTTAACAGCCTTTTTAAAACTACCACTCTGTCCACAGACTTTAAAATATGACTCCTCAGAAGCTCCATACAATGTTACCTCAAACTCTTCCGGAGGTGACTGACCTATCCACCGGGCAACCTCCCGGGTAATTAAGGTAGCATTGGAATAAATAGAAGGCACCATGCCTATTTTTTTAACTTCAGTATATATTTCTCTAAAATCATTGCGGAGTAAAACTTCTCCACCTGTAAACAGCACATACAGCATACCAGCATCACAGGCCTCCCTTGCCAAACGGATCCACTGCTCAGCTGAATGCTCCAAAGAAAATGCTGTTCTATCTCCAGCCGCCCTTTTGACATAACACATCTTACATTGAAGATTACAACGTGCTGTCAATTCAAAAACACCTGATATGGCAATACCTTTTGCCTCTGCATCTTTTGAAATTTTTTTCCGAAATTCATTCCAGGACAGTGAACTCATACAAGAAGACCTTTTTGTTTCAGCTCTGAGACAAATTGTTGCACATCGTCAAGTGCCTCTTTTTCAGAGATTTGATACTCTCTGGTTATTAAAGAGACAAGCTCATCTTCACATGCTCCATCCTTGAGTGTATTCCATAACAACGCTCCACTTTCACTTAAATTAATTATCCCATTAAACTCCACCAATTTAGAACCTGTTGGAATAACAACCCAAGTATCTGCAATCTCACGCAAAATAAATCCATCTGCAATTCGCAATTCACATCTCCTTAATTGCATTCATATCATCCAATGGTAACAAACCAAATTTTCTATATTGTTATTGTATAGCCTTCCCTTACTGGATAACAATAATATTCACTCAAATCAGGAGATCACTTGAAAATACTATTGGAATTCACTCTCACTCCATACACCTTTAGAACAACAAACTTTTACGTCATAAATTCAGACAATTAACAACCTGCCACATCATTCAAATCTCTTTCTTTTATGATTACCCCCTTGATCCTGTGGTACCTGGAATATATAATATAAGTAGAGGTAGTATAGTTTTATGCATTATTTCAGTATTTCAGCTGATCATTGTCACTATCGTGAAATACTGAAATTTATAAGGAGAGATTCATGGAATTCACCACCCAATTTGCAGACAAACTTGGACCATACAAAATTATCTCTATATTCGAACCATCCATACACCTGAAAGCTGTATTGGTAATTGACAATATTGCATGCGGACCATCCATCGGCGGCATTCGTATGGCACCTGATGTAAACACCGGAGAAGCATTCAGGCTTGCCAGGGCAATGACTCTTAAAAATGCTGCGGCTGGACTTCCCCATGGAGGTGGCAAATCAGTTATTGCCGCTGACCACAAAGCACTTTCTCCCCAGGAAAAAGAACAACTCATTCGTTGCTTTGCCACTGCAATAAAAGATATCAAGGAATACATTCCCGGTCCGGACATGGGTACCGATGAGCTCTGTATGGCCTGGATAAAAGACGAAACAGGTCGAGCTATCGGCCTACCCAAAGAAATTGGAGGCATACCTCTTGATGAAATTGGCGCCACCGGATTCGGCCTTAGTCACTGCATAGAAGAATCTCTTCCATTTATCAATTTCCCTCTCCAGGGTGCAAAAATAGTTATTCAGGGATTTGGTTCTGTTGGCAAACATGCTGCCCGCTTTCTTACCCAAAAAGGTGCTATTATCGTTGGAGTTGCTGACTCTGGTGGCACGCTGCATAATCCTGATGGCCTGGATATCCAAGAACTTTTAACCCTGAAAAGTCAGAGAAAAAGTGTCACTTCATCTCTTAACGGCATCAAAATGAGCAAAGATGAAATCATTGATATTTCCTGTGATATATGGATTCCAGCAGCCCGTCCAGATGTAATAAATGAAACAAATGTTCACCGTCTGCAGACAAAAATGGTGGCGTCAGGTGCAAACATCCCCATAACCGCTGCAGCGGAAATACAATTACACCAGAAGGGAATCATGGTCATCCCTGACTACATTGCCAATGCAGGGGGAGTTATCTGCGGTGCAGTAGAATATAATGGTGGCAACCAGAACGATGCACTGACAATCATAGAAGAAAAAATTCGCAGCAATACAAAAAAAGTGCTGGAAATAGCCGTATCAAAAAATATCCCCCCCAGGGAGGCTGCCTTTAAACTGGCAACGGAGAGGATACAAAAAGCCATGGAATGCAAGCGCTGGTCTATTTTTTAGCCAGACGAAAACACTTGCCTCCAAGCTTAACATTACTTCAAAACTGGAGTGTCTGATGTATCGAATTCGTTTTCACGGTCGTGGTGGCCAGGGTATGAAGACTGCAGGCAGGCTTCTTGGTTCTACTTTTTTCAATGCCGGATTCAACATTCAAGATGCGCCCAGATACGGCGCAGAACGCCGCGGAGCCCCCATATTCTCATATGTGAGAGCCTCACGAGAAACTATTTATGAACGTGGCATTATCGTCCACCCTGACCTAATCATTGTTGCAGATGAAAGCCTTTTCTCACTTCCTGCTGTCGGCATCATGGATGGTGTAGAAAAAACCTCTATTATCTTCATTGTTAGCGATCTAGAACCAGAAATATGGAAAAAAAAACTTAACACGATTGCAAACTTCGTGACTCTTCCCTGGAAATCTCTGAAACCATCACAACATGATTTACCTCTCTTAAGTCCGGCATGTGCTGCTGCGGCTGCCTGCCTGTGTGGACTCACACTTTCTCAGTTTAACAATGCAGTCAAACAGGAACTCACTGGAAGAAACCAACAAATTCTCACTCAAAACATCAAAATTGGCCAACAGGTTTTCAGCACACTTGTCCAGCATGCAAACATTATCAAACAGGGAAGCTGCGCTGCGATAACCAAACGAAAACCTCCTCAATGGATTGATATCCCTTTTGACAAGGCAGATATTTCTTCCCCCTCCATACACATACCCCGATCCAGCGAAAAACTACATACCGGATCCTGGCGAACACAAAGACCTGTCATTGACCTCCAACGCTGTACTCGCTGCTCCCTTTGCAACGTATACTGTCCCGACAGTGCCATTTCTCAAGACAAAGATGGTTATCCACTCATCAATTATAATCACTGTAAAGGATGCTTGATATGCAAGGAGCAATGTCCGGTGAAAGCTATCGACATAAAACCAGAGCATGGCGAAATCGAAAAAGATAAAAAGAATAGGAGGAAACCATGAGCGGTATACTCTTAACCGGTAATGGTGCTACTGCCTGGGGAGTTCGCCTGTCAGCGGTTGACTATATTCCTGCCTTTCCTATTACACCGCAGACAGAAATTATCGAAACCCTGTCCCAATGGATCGACTCTGGCAAAATGACCGGCAAAATGGTCACCATGGATTCAGAACATTCCATGATAACAGCTGCTGGTGCTGCAGCGGCAACCGGTGTCCGTGTCTTTACAGCTACTTCCAGCCAAGGTCTTCTTTATGGCATGGAGATGCTCTATAATACCGCTGGGTGGAGAACTCCATTTGTTCTTGTCAATGTTTCCCGAGCGCTTTCTGCGCCCATCACCTTAGAACCGGACCATAATGACATTTTAGCTGCTAGAGATACAGGTTTTCTTCAAATCCACTGTGCTACCTGCCAAGAAGCCTTGGACTCAATCATCATAGCCTACCGACTGGCAGAAGACCAAAATGTCCGCTTACCGGTACTGGTCAATCTAGATGGCTACTACCTCTCCTTTACACGGGAACCAGTTGTTATTCCTCCAGCAGGTAAAGTAAAAGAGTTTTTACCACCTTTCAACGCAGGTAAACTCAAATTCAGCGCTGAACATCCCACCTCACAAGGTGTGGCTGTTCTTGGCGGATCACAATATTCCTACTTCCGCTATCAAAGCCATCTGGCATCATTAAACGCACTCTCAGTATACGATAGTATCAGTACAGATTTTGCATCGATCTTTGGTCGCGAATACCCTTCGGTTGAAAGCTATCGCTGTGAAGATGCAACTATCGTCTTTTTCATGATAGGTTCATTTTCAACAAAGGCCAAATTTGCAGTGGATCATCTGCGCAAACAGGGCAAACCTATCGGCCTTATCCGACCACGCCTGTTCAGACCGTTTCCAGACAAGGCAATACTCAAAGCACTTGACGGAAAAAAAGCAGTTGCCGTGATTGATCAGAACATATCCATTGGCAAAGGAGGTATTCTCCATACGGAATTAGCTGCAGCCTTGTCTGCAATAAAAGACGCCCCCTTACTGGTCAGTTTTATTGGTGGCCTTGGTGGGAGAAACATCAGCAGAGAAGAATTCTTTCAGATGGCGGCTGTCGCAGCTGAAGCAATTAACAAAGGAGAACCACCGCCGCCGCGCCTGCTATACACCAAAGAAGAACATGAACAGATGCGCAACATCCAAATTATTGCCGGTTCAGTACCTGAGTTCAGGGAGAAAAAAAATGAATAAGAATAAACAAAACATTAAAGACCTGGCTTGCGAACACCTACTTGCCCCAGGCACTCCCAGCTGTGCTGGCTGCGGTGCCTTACAGGAAATAAAAATGCTCTACGATATAATTGGAGAAAAGAACGTTATCGTCAACGCTGCTGGGTGCATGAGCCTCTTATCAGTATATCCTTTCACTCCCTTTAAAGGATCCTGGCTCTACACAGCCATAGCCTGTGCACCAGCGGGGGCACAGGGAATACGCGATGCCCTTGACATACTTAAGCACAAAGGAGAAATCACAAAAGACAATGACTTACAGGTTATGGTCCTTTCCGGAGATGGTTCTGCCAACGGTATTGCACTTTCTGCAACGTCTGGAGCCATTGACAGAGGCCTGGATTTTATCTACTTCTGCTATGATAACGAATCTTATGGAAATACAGGTTTTCAGTTTTCTGCAGCCACGCCCTATGGTGCCAAAACTCCAACCAGCAGTGGCCGTGAAGGAAACACTGCGCAAAAAAAAGACCTCTTTTCCATCTGGGCTGCTCACAAGCCAGCCTATCTTGCCACGGTTTCAGGATCAGAACCACTGGACATGGCGAAAAAAATCAAAAAAGCCAAAGAAACAAAAGGACCAAGCCTGCTCATTGCCTTTGCAACCTGTCCCACTGGTTGGCATTTTCCTCCTTCCCAATCAATCTCCATGGGAAAATTAGCTATCAAGACCGGAATATGGGCGCTTAAAGAATATATAAACGGAAATATCATCCATACAAAAACCCCAAAACCTGCTGGAAAACGACCAAAAGTGGAAGAATACCTTCAGCTGCAAGGGCGTTTTGCCCATCTTTTCCAACCACAAAAAAACATCCAGGTAATTAAAAACATCCAGGACCGCGTGGACAACTATTGGGATTCTATCACTTCATAATTAACCACATACCACTGAAGCTGTGGCTCAACCAGCTCCATAATATATCCAGGTAGGATAACAAACAAAATCCCTGCTCTTGATTAAGAGGTGTGCCATGAATTCCGAAAAACTCAGCTATTATCGCAGTAAAGGCAACATTCCACTACTCAACCAATCGATCCCAGTTCACTTTGCAACTATTGTGGAAAAATTCCCTGACCATGAAGCCGTGGTGTCCCTGCCACAACAACGCCGTTTAACCTATCGTGAATTTTCACGGGAAACAGATCAACTTGCCTGCAGCTTGATTACAGCTGGATTCAAAAAAGGAGACCGCATCGGTATCTGGTCAACCAACAATCTTGAATGGATTCTGGTGCAAATGGCATGTGCGAGAATTGGTGCCATCCTGGTAAACATCAACCCAGCCTATCAGGAAAATGAATTGCAATATGCCCTGCAGCGTTCAGAGGTTCAAGGACTATTCACTATTGCCGCTTTTCGTAAAAACAATTATCTGGCGATGCTGAACAGTCTACTACCTGAACTCAGTGAGAGTTATACTGCCAATTTAAAAAACAAAAATTTACCAGCCCTGAGAAAAATAATCCTGTTTGACCCACAAAACCCTCTACAGACTAAACGCTTACTGCCTGGATTGGAAACATGGCAACAAATTACCATGGGAGCACAAAAAACGTCCCAAAAAAGGCTGGATAAAATATCTCAAAGTCTGCACCCAGATGATCCTGCAAATATTCAATACACATCCGGTACTACCGGATTTCCTAAAGCCGTTATCCTGAGTCATCGTGCCATTCTCAATAACGGATATTTCACTGGACTAGCCATGCACATGACTGAGGCAGACCGGCTTTGTGTTTCAGTTCCCTTTTATCATTGTTTTGGCACAGTGCTCGTTAATCTGCTTTGTTTCTCTCATGGCTCTTGTGTGATTATTGCCTGCGATCATTTTGACGCACTAAAAGTTCTCAAAGCTGTTGAGAACGAAAGATGTACAGCTCTCCATGGAGTTCCCACCATGTTTATTGCAGAATTGGAAACCCCGGAGTTTACCAAGATAGACACATCATCTCTTCGAACTGGCATCATGGCAGGTGCTCCATGTCCTCCAGCACTGATGAAACGTGTTATTGATGAAATGCACTGCCGGGAAATCCTGATTGGTTATGGCCAGACAGAGGCCTCTCCGCTTACCCATCTAACCTCACGAGATGATAGCTTTGAACACCGTATTAAAACGGTGGGTCGAAATCTACCCCATCAGGAAGTTAAAATCATCAATACCAAAACCGGAAAAACTGTCCCGTTGCAACAAACTGGTGAAGTTTGCTTCAGGGGATATCATCTTATGCAGGGATATCATCAAGATCCGGAAGCAACAAAAAATGCCATTGATAATAACGGCTGGCTCCATTCTGGAGATCTTGGAACCATGGATAGTGATGGCTACCTGCAAATTACCGGTCGACTGAAAAATATGATCATCCGTGGTGGAGAAAATATCTACCCTAAAGAAATAGAAGAATGCATCTTCTCACATCCAAAAGTGGCAGCAGTAGCGGTTTTTGGCATACCAGATAATTATTGGGGGGAAGAAGTTATGGCATGGATCAAACTCAAGGCAAATACCTCTGCCAATAAAAAACAGATCCATGACTTCTGTAAAGATAAACTGGCACATTTCAAAATTCCCAGACATGTATGGTTTGTCGAAGAGTTCCCCATGACTGTAACAGGAAAACTCCAAAAATTTAAAATGCGGGAAATTGCCCTAAAAAAAATACAACAGGAACAGAAAGACAAAACCTAACCCGGATCTTCTACTGAGCAGATTTCACTAAACGTAAACCTAATAGATTATAACTAAACTCTGGAGACCTGTTGCTTCGATAAGTGTTTCGAACATAATAAATTGAACTATCCCAGCTTCCTCCTCGGAACACTTTTCTGCTGCTACGAAGTAGCTTCATAACTACATCATCAGGACCTCTGGGATTACTACGGGGGGACTTCACATAATAATCTTTTTCATACCAGTCTAAGCACCATTCATAAACATTGCCCGACATATCATAAACACCCAAATTATTAGGAGATTTTTCACCAACCTGATGCGTAGAACCACCCGAATTTTCACCATGCCAGGCATATTTCCCTACATCGTCCCCACCGGAAAATATTTCTTTTTCACCACCACTACGAGCTGCATACTCCCACTCAGCTTCTGTTGGAAGTCGAAAATGCTGACCAGTCTTATCATTAAGTATTTCAAGAAATTTTTGCACATCTATCCATGATACCTGCTCAACAGGAAAATTATCACCTTTTTTAAATCGTGCCGGATTTTCACCCATAACCCATCGCCAGAGACCTTGGGTAACCTCATATTTTCCTATTTCAAAATCGTCAACACACACTTCATGAACCGGATACTCATCACCAAACAGATGACTTTCACTAAAGATATCACCCATTTGATAACAACCACCTGAAACGTATATCATTTCAAAACCAAGTGATTTCATCTTTATTGATTGTTGATCCCTAATCATCGATACCAAACCCTTCCTGCCTTGAATGACAGCAGTTTTATACGAAGGAATAATAGCCTGAAACAATTCTGCAGCCTCAAGCCAATTGCCTTTGGAAAAATCAGCTTCTGCTTGTTTTTGTATTTTCTCAGTTTCTATAAAGGAATCTTCAACATGTACATTTTTTACAGATAAAGAGCTTAAGACCTCCCCTTGATCAATTATCACTTGCCGCAGTTTTAAAACATTTTCAACTTGCTCCACCTGCGGTAATAAATGTCGTAAAAGATCCTCATATTCCTCCATGATCTCCAGAACGGTAAAATATTTTTTACGCTGCATCAGTTCTGCACTATCCAACATTTTTTCTTTAATAGAACTTAGCCTTTTGTTTTCAAAAATTTTTTCTTTACAAATACCATGGAGTGCTACCAAAAGATTATGTTTTTCCCTGGACTGGTTTATTGTATTTTCATCACCTGAAGCTTTATTTTTCTCTAAAACTTGAGAAGCTACCTGAACTCTTTTAAGCAATTCTGCTCTGCTTTCATCAAAAAATTTGTTTAATTCTTCAATTCTTATTTGCGATTCAAAAATACTTTTTTCCAAATACTTGTTCCGATATTTGGTTAATGTTTCCGCATAAACACTAGCAGCATTGTCAAAAAGGTGTAAAGCCTTCTCCGAATTATCCGCTGCAACAGCTTTATCCCCTGCAAGAAATATCTCATCAGCTTGTTGCACCGAAGAAGGAAGCGTTTGACTCGTAACTGCCTTAAGAGTCAACCATGCCTGCTGGTAAGATGAAGTAACAGCACGAATATCCGATATTTTTTCAGCATTTACCTGTATTTCACTTTTTATAACCATACGCCATTCAGGATGCGCTGACACAAACAAAGCAAGAAAAAATGCGGAAAATAAGGCGCTTAAAGACAACAACCTGAACCTGGAAACCTGCTTTCCTTTCCCCTTCTTCTTCAATGCTCTGATAAATGCTGTCAAATTAGGAAATCTCTGTTCAGGCATCCAGTTAAGTGCTTTTTTAACAGCATCAGAAAACCCAATTGGGACATCTGCTCTTCGTTGCCTCAATGAACTTCCTCTACCCATAGGAAGATATCCAGTCAACAGTTCATAGATGAGTACGGACAATGAATATTGTTGTGAAAAAACAGAAACATCAGCATTATCATTCAACTGTTCGGGTGCTTTGTAAAAAGCTGCACGCTGCACGTCACTTTTATCGACAAAAAGATCTTGTCTTTTGAGTAAATCTACTGCGAAATTAAAGAGTTTAACTTCACCGGACTTGGTAATAAAAATATTTTTTGGAATGATGCTTCGATGAAAGAGGTAATCACAGCAGTAATCAAGAGCATCACTTAACTGTTGGGCATAAGCTGCTACTTCATCTACATTGAAAACTTGATTGGAATTATTACGAAAATTAATTTCATCCTGAAGGGATCGACCTTTCATTAATTCCAGGACTACAAATTGAAAATCATTTTCCTGATAAATACCAAATATTTGAACTATGCCTGGATGTGACAATTTGCAACAGGTTCCAATTTCCTGTAAATAAAGATCAACATCCCTTAGTTGATCAACATTTTCTGGCAATAATAATTTCAGAGCGACCTTACGCTTTTTAATTCGATCAAAACCTGCGCACAATATACTGATGGAGTCAAACCCCAGCACCTTTCGAATTTCAAAGCGATCCGAGATTTTATCGTTTATCCCGGCAATAAGTTCTACACCATTTTTCTTTATGAAAAAATTAAAGAGAAATACAGCTTCTTTTCTTAACCCTTTACATTCCTGCTCTTCAACCGGTGACAAAGTTTTGGCCAAGCGTTTTTCTAACAAAATCTTTCTCTGAACACAGGCATCTGCTATCTCCTGAAAAGATGCCTGACTCGGTAAGTCAATTAATGCTAATGCCTTTTCTCTGTTCAATGAAAACCTGTCTGTTAACGTAATACATTTGCCAAACCATTACAGGTGGCACCCTACAAACAGAAAATTAGCTGACCAAACAGCTCTACTTTATCCCTATCACACTCTGGCGGGGATATCACGTCAAATATCTATTTTTATTAGATATTTAGAGCTATTGCCTAATCATGTAATCCTATCAAGAATAGCTCGGTGTATTTTCCAGGAACGGCCTTCCTTTACCATTTCCAAATCTAAGTTATAAAGATCAGCGTTTTTGCCTGCCTCCCTAAGCCACTTTTCCGGTTCTTCGTAAAACTGTTTCAAACTATTCTTAAACTGCCCCTTTCTAAGCACAAGAAAGGGAAATGAAACGGTGGCTTTTCCCGGCTTATTTAACAGTACAACAGGCTGGGGATACATAATATTAAATTGATCATAATACCTGAACATCCTCCACAAATGGGCCTTTGCTGTCCGCTTGTCCAATTCTCCAGGCAATGCAACAAACGAATCCGTGCCTAAATCCATCAAGTCGCTTATATTTTTTTGCTCAGCTAACTGGACGCCATCAGCAATCAATTCACGAATCGCAGTAACATCATCCCCCTGAGAACAAGAAATCAAAACTGGAACCATTAAAATAACAAAAAATAGAACAGAAAAATAACTCTTATAAAAAATATTCATTCCATTCATACATATTGTCCTTTTATTTGGATATCTTTTAATGAATGTAATTACCAAGCCAAATGGTAACAGCTGACAGAACTCTAACACCTTAACATTCCTAATTTCTCTTTGTCCCTTTATAAGTGAAAGCTTTGGAGATCATTTTATAAAAACCTCCTTTATCGATCCCAATATCTTTTCCGCAGGGACACTGAATCTTCATGCCGTTACACTGAAAGCTATATATTTTTCCAATACGATCCTTATGACAACGAAGAACTTCTCCTTGGCCAATCTTATCGTATTTCCACAGCTTACTCTTGCAGGCAGAACACTTAATTATCAACAAAATACTAATATCCTTTCAGATTATCTGATGCGACCTGTTGAGTTTCTCAAAATCAGGAAACCTGTTAAAGCGCACTTTTCTACTTCTGGGAAATTCTTTCTTTAGCAAAACTTTTAATTTTCGTTGTAACTGTCCCCAGCTTATGACAACCTCTTCATTTCCATATCCATTTTGAATAACTAAATACATATCATGATCCATTTTCACAACAACAACGGCCCTGTTACGTTTATATGAAAGCAATTCCACCCCACCAGGTTTTTCAGTTTTACTCAACTCTCTAAGCACCATGCAAAGTAAAGATTCCTTATTAATAAGCGCCATGATATACTTCTATTCTCCGTACAACTCGAAATTGCGTAATAAACACATAGTTTTTAGCCATTCATTAATCATGCAAAGCAACAACCACCTAGCATTAAAAGAAAAAACACCTCCATATTCTTTCCCAGATGTCTACCTTAGAGACCATATATTAATTTCCCACATACTTATCTCAAAATATTCTGAGATAAATTCGCATATTTTGTTGAAAAAAATGTGTTAATCTGTTTCTTAACAATCTGGAAAAAAAATTATTATGCTTATAAAAAGGCACAAAGATACTTTCTTTGTGCCTTCACAATTTTAGAGACTTACCACACATATATTAAGCAACTGGCCATTCAGCACTTTAGAACCTTATGATGATTCATTCAATGTCATAACGGTCTAAACAGGCGCAACATTCTAATTACAATATCCGTAATTAATGATGATCGTCACACATAAAGCCAAAACACAGTTTATTTAACTTTCCCTTAAAGGAACCTTATTCAGATAATGAATATATCTGAATAATAAATAATGGGTAGCAGTAATGGAAAACCACTTGAAGAAACAACAATCTGACAAACCAACTCACGAATGTGGTATCTGCGGCATTTTTGGCCATGAGGATGCCGCAAAATTAACCTATTTTGGTCTTTACGCTCTTCAGCATCGGGGCCAGGAAAGTGCCGGAATAGTATCGAGTGATGGAAAAAAAGTGACAATTCACAAAGACATGGGACTAGTCCCTGAAGTCTTCAGTGAGGACATTCTCCAGACATTGATAGGTCATCTTGCTGTTGGCCACGTCCGCTATTCCACCACAGGGGAATCAAACAGAACCAATTCACAACCCTTCATGGTAACCCATAAAGGTAATCCTATTGTTGTTGCTCATAACGGCAACCTTGTAAACTCTATTGATTTACGAAATCACCTTGAACATAAAGGCTCAATTTTCCAAACAACAATGGACAGTGAGATTGTTCTCCATTTATTGGCTCGTGCGTTGAACCTTGGTCTTACCAAGGCAATAAAAGAAACTTTTGCCTGTATCCAAGGAGCCTATTCACTACTACTTATGACAAAAGATACCATGGTAGCTGTCCGCGATCCCAACGGATTTCGACCTCTCTGCCTGGGAAGACTTGATAATGGTGCTCATATCGTTGCATCAGAGACATGTGCTTTGGACTTAGTAGAGGCTGAATACCTTCGAGACGTAGAACCAGGTGAGGTGCTGATCATAACTGACGAGGGCATTGAGTCTCACTTTCCCTGGGGAAAGTCACAACCCAGCTTCTGCATATTTGAACATGTATATTTTGCCAGACCAGACAGCGATATCTTCGGAATCAATGTATATTCCACCCGCAAACGCATGGGTGAAATCCTTGCAAGAGAAGCAAAAATTGACGGCGATTTTGTCATGCCTTTTCCTGATTCAGGAAACTATGCTGCTATCGGATATTCCCAGGCATCAGGTATCCCTCTTGAAATGGGCATCATTAGAAACCATTACGTAGGCCGTACCTTTATTCAGCCGACTCAATCGATGCGCGACTTCTCTGTGCGTGTCAAACTCAATCCAGTCCGTTCCTTTTTAAAAGGAAAAAAAGTCATCATAGTTGAAGACTCAATAATTCGCGGCACAACTGGAAAAAGCAGAGTACGAGCCCTGAGAAATGCTGGCGCCAAAGAGGTGCACATGCTGGTCAGTTGCCCTCCAACCTGCAACCCCTGTTATTATGGCATTGATTTTCCATCTTCCAGAGAACTTATTGCTGCTGACAACACATTGGACGCTATTTGCGAATACCTTGGATTAGATTCACTTACTTATCTAAGTCTCGATGGACTAGTGGAAGCGACTGGGTTAAGCAAAGATTCATTTTGCCTAGCCTGCTTTAACGGAATTTATCCTATACCACCGGATCTGGATTTCCAGAAAGACGCGCTTAAAAGCTGTTCCTGCTGATTATGAACCCTGTTGTTATCATCATTGACACATACCGATGTAACGGTTGTGGCAGTTGTGTTGAAATCTGCCCGGAGATCTTCCAGCTTGACGAAACAACAGAAAAGGCAATAATAATTACAGATGGATTTGAAATGTCTGATGCTATCCAGGAAGCAATTGCCTATTGCCCGGAAAACTGCATAGAAGTATCATGACAACGTCCCTTATAAAATCAATAACAGTCCCGGTAATCAGATTTTTTTTCTACACTGGTAAAAAAACATGCCGATGTTCAAGTTGGTTGCTCTCTGGACACTGTGGTGCACCTTTCACAGTTTACTGATAAAACTGCCAGAATCATCAATTTCACCAAAACTACCACGCTACCTTGTAACTAGATACAGAATATTCTACATTTTTTTCAGCATCCTAAGCATTATCCCGGTTCTTCTATACCAACATTCTCTTCCAGCAACAATCCTGTTTTCCTGGCCGGGAACATGGCGAATCCTGCAAACTGGACTCTTTGCCTATGCTATCCTTTTTTTCTTCCTTGGGCTACGCGCCTATGACATGTTGTTTTTTCTGGGCATTACCCAACTCCAAGATGGAAATAATAAACAAACAAACCAAAAACCTCTTTCATTAAACACTCAAGGTATCTTGTCCCACGTCCGCCACCCCTGGTACAGTGGCGCCATCGCACTTTTATGGAGCAACGGGCCAATCAGCAATATTTCTTTAGCCTCCACCCTGACACTGTCTATCTACGTTATCATTGGTACTTGCATAGAAGAAGCCCGCCTGAAAAAAGAATTCGGTACGTCATATGTTCGCTACTGCTCAGAAGTGCCTATGCTTTTCCCATGGAAAATCATCAGGAACAAATTAAGAGATATCTGACCACCCAGTTTGTTGCAGCTTATCAATTAGCTTTATAATCCCTGTTGCCTGGAAATCTCTTTGAGGTATAATCCTTCTCATGGAAGTAATAACCACACATGTCAATGCTGATTTCGATGCTCTTGCCTCAATGGTGGCTGCTAAAAAACTTTATCCTCAGGCTGAAATGGTCTTTTCCGGCTCACAGGAAAAAAACCTGCGCACCTATCTCTCGCAAGAATTCCACCACCTCTATGAATTTAAACGAATAAAGCACATTGATTTAAAAAGCATCAAACGTTTAATTATCGTCGATACCAGACAAAAAAACAGAATAGGTCGTTTTTCAGAATGTCTCAATAACCCTGCCCTGGAAATCCACATCTACGACCATCATCCCTACAATCCTGGTGATCTCCAGGCAAACACAGTAATTTTCAAACCAGTGGGTTCCACCTCCACTCTCTTTGTACAACTCTTAAAAGAAAAAAACATTTCCCTCACACCAGAAGAGGCCACACTTCTTGGTCTTGGCATCTATGAAGATACTGGTTCATTTCTTCACTCAACCACAACGCCTGCCGACATGGAAGCGGCCTCCTGGCTGCTACAAAACAATGCCAACCTGGATATTATCGCTCAATATATCTCCCACGACCTTACCAGTCAGCAGGTTGGGTTACTGGGAGATCTTCTCAAGAATGCAGCCTCCTACACAATACAAAACATAAACATAGTGGTGGCAAAGCTTACCCTTCCTGAATACATTGACAATTTTGCAGTTATTATCCACAGGTTCATGGTACTGGAAAATCTCGATGTTATCTTTGGTCTGCTCAGCATGGCCGAACGAATCTACATAATAGGGCGTAGTCGTATTCCTGAAGTAAACGCAGGTTTAATTGCTCGTGGTTTTGATGGAGGAGGACACGCCTCTGCAGCATCAGCCACAACCAGAGACATGACCTTGTTTGAGGCTGAAGAAAAATTGGTCTATCTGTTACACAGACACATTCGCCCCAAGGCTATAGCCCGAGAAATTATGTCCTCTCCTGCTATCACAGTTGCACCAAATATATCCATAAACCAGACAAATGACATTTTAACCCGATACAACATAACTGTTTTACCTGTGGTACAGGAAACAACCAACTGTGACGAAAACACACTTAAATCATCCTGTGTTCAGGGACTGATATCCAGACGAGTTGTGGAAAAAGCAATTTTCCATGACCTTGGAGACCTCCCGGTAAGTGATTACATGACAACAGAAATCGCAACCCTCTCTGCCAATGCAACCCTTGCTGATATACAAGAACTGATCATTGAACATCGGCAAAGACTCATCCCTTTAGTGAAAAACAACCAGCTTGAGGGAGTAATTACCAGAACAGATCTATTAAACATTCTTGTTAACGATCCTTCTCATCTTCCCAAGGACCTTTTTCATGAGGTTGATTTTCCTTCAGCGGCCCGAACCCGCAATTTAAGCAGCCTTCTTGCTCAAAGTCTCAAAAAAGATATTCTCTTATTACTCAGGGAAGCTGGAGAGACTGCTGAAGAGATGCAGTATAACTGTTATGTAGCTGGAGGTTTTGTCAGAGACCTGCTTCTCCACATTAAAAACCATGATATTGATATAGTCATCGAAGGAGATGGTATTCAATTTGCTAAAAAATTTGCCACGAAAAAAAAGGCATCTGTAAGAACCCATGAAAAATTTGGTACAGCCACAATAATTTTATCTGATGGAATGCGTATAGACGTGGCAACGGCAAGGCTTGAATACTACAAGTATCCCGCTGCAATACCTACAGTCGAACTCAGCTCCATCAAGCTTGACCTGTACCGCAGAGATTTCACCATAAATGCCATGGCATTAAATCTAAACCCAGAACGCTTTGGCTCTTTGGTAGACTTTTTCAACAGTCAAAATGATTTACGGGAAAGACGAATCAGAATCCTGCATAATTTGAGTTTTGTAGAGGATCCAACAAGAATTTTCAGAGCAATACGTTTTGAACAACGGCTCGATTTCCAAATAACCAAACATGCAGAAAGACTAATAAAAAATGCAGTTCAAATGAACCTTTTCGAACGCTTTTTCGGACCTCGTTTCCTTAAGGAGCTCAAGCTCATCCTTTCTGAAGACAACCCCTTACCATCACTGCAACGCCTCGCCAGCTTCAAACTCTTTAAATTTCTCTGGCCCGATTTACGTCCAAACCTAAAGATTGACCGTCGTTTTATCCATATATTGAACCAAACAGGAAAAGCCATCTCCTGGTTCAAACTTCTCTACCTGGATGAACATTTTGATCCCTGGATAGTTTATCTGCTTGCCATAATGAGACGATCCCGCTTAAAGGAACTCTCAAGCTTCTGTAAACGTTTTGAGCTTCCTGAAAAAATAGAAAAAAAGCTGCTTGGACAAAAAGCAAACGCAGATCGTATTGCCAAGACCATGCAACGCAGACCACGTATGAAGCCCAGTGAAATATACTGGTTACTACAGGATCTGGATATAGAAGGACTTCTTTACCTAATTGCCATTGCCCAAAAAAAATATATCCAAAAAGCTGTGTCTCAATTTGTCACAAATTTCAGAAATACAGAACCATTGCTCAACGGCCAGGCTCTTGTTAATGAAGGTTACAGACCTGGACCGCTTTTCAGAACCATGCTAAATCATCTCATTGAGGCCCAGCTCAATGACCAAATCAGCACTACAGCAGAAGCGTTGGAATATATCCATTCACGTTTTCCAATGGAAAAAGAATAAAAAATGGTTCCTCGTAGTTTTCCAACAAGAATATCTCAGGCATCGACGCAGGTTGCACTCTTTATGGTATCTGCAACATCTTGAAGATGTAGAGGTTTGAGGAGAAATTCAGTTACGCCAGCGTCAATGGCATCTTGAGGGGTAATAGTGTCAGTATAACCACTTGTGAGAATGATAGGCATATCTGCACGGATAGCCAACATGTCTTTTGCGAGTTCAAAACCGGTTTTCTCAGGCATGGTGTAATCCGTTATGACGAGATCATAAAAAGCTGGTTTTTCCTGGAATTTTTTCAAAGCCTCCAAACTACTGGTAACTGGGTCCACTTGATAGCCTAAAAATATGAGCATTTCTTCCAGCATCATAACCAGTTCTTTTTCGTCATCAACGACCATAACGGTTCCTTTACCTTTGCTTATACATCGTGCTGGGCTTACTTGCTCTTCAGTTTCAGCAAATTCTTCAAGCAAAGGAAAAAGAAGGTGAAACGTTGTACCTTTCCCAATTTTAGAGGTTACCGAAATGCCTCCGTTACAACTTTTCGTAATGCCGTGAACCACCGACAATCCCATACCGGTGCCATCTTGATCTCGCTTTGTCGTAAAAAAAGGATCAAATATTCTTGGCAATACAGATTTTTCAATTCCATGTCCAGTGTCACTGACACTTAAATAGAGAAATTGCCCCGGCTCAAGCCCTCCTATCTTAGCGGCATCCTTAGGCCCTATTTTTTTCACCTGAAGTTGAACACCAAGCACGCCAACCTTATCCTCCATGGCATAATTTGCATTCGTACAGAGGTTCATTAAAACCTGATGTATCTGTGTGGAATCTGCAAGTATCCTGGCATTTTTAGCAACAATCTTGGTACGAATTTTTATCGTAGAAGGCATGGAAGCCCGCAGAAGCTTCAATGCCTCCTGAATAATTTCACTTACAACAACAGGCTTCTTGCGAATTGGTTTCTTGCGACTGAAAGCGAGAATCTGTTCTGTTAAATCCTTGCCACGAATTCCTGCCTTAAGAATAGCACGAAGATACTTATGAACCTGATCATTTTTTGGAGTTTTGATAAGTCCCAAATCTGCATAACCAATTACAGAACCTAAAATATTATTAAAATCATGTGCGATTCCACCAGCTAACGTTCCGATTGCCTCCATTTTCTGAGCCTGTCGGAGAGTGTCTTCCAATTGTCTTTGGCGGGAAATATCATTCTCAACAATAACACAGTTTATGGTTTTTCCAGTTCTGCCTTTCATAGGGTAGGTCTTTTTTTCGACCACAACAGTCTGACCATCTATTGACTCACGTTCAATCTCAGCCTGAGGCATCCCTGTTTTAAAAGTTTTCGCAACAATACAAGCATCATCTGTACAAATATTGGGAGTACTATTATAGCTAGCCAATGAAAGATAAGATTTTCCACGCAAAGAGGCCGTTGTTCCAGAAACACTTTGTGCATAAGAATCATTGCATAGTATTATTTGCTTTTTAGGGTCAACTATGGAGATTTTTTCCCCCATACTATTAATGACCAATTCCAGATATGGCTTAACCTCTTCAACCTGATACTTTTTCACCCGATAAACACTGTAAAAATACCCAGCACCTAAGCCAAGAAATGTCCCTGCAAATATTAACAAAAAACTCCAAGGCAGATTAAAAGTCGACAATGAGGAAAAAATCTTTCCACTACCTTGCAAAGGTTGCAGAACATAAAAAACGAGAGGAGAAAGAAGAAAAAAACCAATTGCAGCACCAACCACACTCAAGGGCAAACCAGCTTTTTCTTTAGATTTTAAGGAAAATAACATTCTCTCACTCTCTACTTTCTTGCTTTGATCATAACGAGGCTAAAAAATAATTCTGCCAACTACACTAGAAATGGAATTTTAAATACCGCAAAAGGTTATGCAATAAGCATGCCGAACACAAAGGGCTTTGTTTTTACTATCCTTTTTATTTCTTGAAAAATCAACACTATGGCACTGTAAACAAATTCGACACCAACCACCGTTCCAGACAACATCTAAAATAACTCCTGCCCTGGAACAATAAGCAGAAAAACGTCACTAAAATAAAAATCAATGCTCTAAAACAACATCCTACACAACCAAACAAGGTGTCAGCTTTATTAACACTTACTCTACCTCCACCCCACTGTTCCAAACTAAAACAAAGCCTTATCAGCATCATCCTTCTTTAGGATCAAGCACCAGAACAGGTTGTATCCTACTATCAAACAGAGTATAAGAAGTTTGTTTTTAAAATCTGCTTCAAAAAAACAACACACCCTGCAACTTTTACTGTCACACTTAATAACCCATTAATTTATTATCCTGACCGTCATTCATCAAATTCACGGCAAACAAATCTATGCTTTCACAAAATGCTGTTCAACAAATAATCATCCAGGCTCCAGCCTTTCTTTTTGCCCTTACATTTCACGAACTATCGCATGGTTACATAGCAAACCTACTCGGTGACCCAACGGCAAAGAACGCTGGCAGATTGACCCTTAACCCCCTTAAGCATCTCGACCCGTTGGGCACACTGGCCATTTTCATTATAAAGATAGGCTGGGCCAAACCTGTGCCGGTCAACCCCAATAATTTCAAAAACCCTCAAAAGGACATGCTCTTGGTTGCCCTGGCAGGTCCTGGGTCCAACATGATCCTTGCAATTGTCAGCGCTATACTGGTAAAGCTGTTACTCGTCCTCCCGGTTCTCCCCATTTATATAATGAACCCGCTTTACCTTATGCTCAAAACCAGCGTTTGGGTCAATGTACTACTGGCAGTTTTCAATTGTCTCCCCATACCGCCCCTTGATGGTTCAAAAATACTAATGGGCCTCCTGCCTCTAAATCTGGCATACAGCTATTCCAGGATTGAACCATATGGTTTCATCCTGCTCCTGATCCTTTTTGCTACAGGAGTGTTGGAAAAAGTGATCTGGCCAATAATCAACCTGGCTGTTTACATATTACTAAGCTAAAACAAGAGCCCGCAGCAACAAGCTTAGAATTTAACTAAGTTTTCCTAAAGGTTCAAACATGTTTTCTAATCATTGAGTATTCACAAACATCCAAATAAATCTAGAAAATGTAGGAGAGATTAACACTGGCAACATGACTGGAGCTTTCAGAAAAAGTACCATTTGCCTGATCACTGGCAACAGTCCTCTTCTCCATCACCTTGTAAAGATAAGCCGCACTCAGATCAAAATTTTCATTTAAACTGTAACGCAAACCTGTAGACAACAACCTGCTATCGGAATCAAAAAGGATAAAACCAAGAGTTTCGTCAGGAACTGGACTCTGCTCCATTGCCAGACCAGCCATAAAAATCAACTCATCGCTGAAGGCAAACTCTACAGCTAACCTATAATTTTTAGTATCTTCCAAGTTAAGACTGACTGGCTCACCAAATATACTTGCCACAGAAGAAGAAAAATCGACGTCCAGACTTTCAAACTCCGACCAGAATACCCTTTCAAATTTAAATTCAACCCTAAATCTTTCAAAAAAGACCTGAGAGCATGCCACAGCCAAAACTGCTGGCAAATGTGCAGCAAAGGAGGCACCGCCATTATAATCAACCTTTCTGCCAGATGATAACTCGCTACTTAGAACCGCATCACCATCAAAATTCAGATCAACCTTCGATTGATAAATCAGCGCCACAATTGTATGTTCAAACGGTTTAGCACTGGCTGTCAGACTGTAACCAAAGGAAAGATCGTCACCATCGATATCACTACTATTAGCCACGCCTCCTGATCTTGTCCCGTCAGGATCATTACTTTTCATGCTAGCTTCAGAAGAAAGAAATCGAGTCACAAGAGCAATTGATAAATACTGAGACACCCGGTAGGAAACACTGGTATCAAGCTCAAGAGTATCAATACTTAATTCACTGGCAAAAGAAGTAACTGAACTCCCTTGCCATTGCTGGGAATAAGATGCAGATTGAGCCAGGCTCACACCTGCTCGAAAGTGCCTGAAATCTTTTGAAACAATAAATAGTGACGGTAAAAAAGCACCTTGCTCTTTTCCCATGATGTTATCTTCAGCAACCCGTCCGTCCTCATATTTCACAGAAGACGACTGCCCCCTAATCGACAAATCTGCTTCTACAAGTCCTTTATCTGGCAACCATGCCATATTAGCGGGATTGAAGTAAGATGCATCTGCCCCATCAGTGTGAGCCAGATAAGCTCCAGCAGTTGCAGTAGAATTAACAGACTGATACGGAAGCCTGTATAAAGCACCATAAACAGACCCTGTTGCCATAAAAATCATTGGCAACAGTACTAAAAGAACCTTCTTCACATTTCCCCCAATAACCCTAAATAAAAGCATTGATAAATTCCAACTTCAGACAATGCAGGAAGCATATCCTAATTATTGCTCCTGTTTATATTCACTCCAAGAACTTCCCGTCTTACCTGATCAGTTAATCATATTATCAGCACTATACACATAGCGTTTAATTTTATGTGTGGCTGTTTTAGCAAAAGGTTCTCGACGCTCCAAGACACGAGTCAGCCTGGAGGCTAAAGCAAGCTGCTCATTCACTTCCCTGCGCATGGCATCAAGATGCGAAGAGATGTACTGATGTCTTTGCTGACGATTTTGACCTTGAGTTTCGCTATCAACAAACTCATAGTCAGGATAAATCCAACCCTCTACCACACCATTATTTTCAATAACTAACGATTCCACCACAAAGGGATAAGAATTCAACTTATGCTCAATGGCCTCCGGATATATATTTTCACCATTTGCCAAAACAATAACGGACTTAGCACGCCCTTTAATATAAAGATTCCCCTTATCATCAATCATGCCCAAATCACCAGTCTTTAACCAGCCATCTTCCGTGAAGACATCAACAGTTGCCTCAGGATCATTCCAGTAACCTTGCATAACATTAGGCCCCATGGCCTGTATTTCCCCAACACCTGTAACAGAAGAAGGATCATGAATTCTAAGCTTAACATCAGGAATGGCCTTACCGGAAGATCCCACGTCCAGACTGGTGTCACCCTGAGGACCGCCGGACAGAAGGGGAGCAGATTCCGTCAAACCATAGCCTACAATATAAGGAAAACCTGATTCTTTCAAAAATGCTTCTACTGTAGGGTTGATAGGTGCCCCACCAATACCCATTACCTCAAGTCGGCCTCCAAAAAAATCTAAGAGCTTGGAACTAATTTTTTTATAGAGCAACATCCGTCCCATCTTGAAGCGGCAGACAAAAGTCAACAATTTGCTTTTATCAATAACAGGCAAAACTCTTTTCTTATAAATTTTCTCCATAATGAGCGGAACAACCAACATGGCATGGGGTTTTTCAACATGACATATTTTCTGCAGCACTGCAGGAGTGGGGGTTTTGCCTGCATAAACAATCCGACAACCCTTTATGAGTGGCATCACAAAACCAACCGTAAATTCATATGTATGGGATACAGGCAAAACAGAAAGAAACACACTACCGGGTTTAATACTTAATACCCGACTAGCCGAATAGCCATTCGCACATAAATTTGAATGCGAAAGCTTCACTGCCTTGGAAAACCCTGAGGTGCCAGATGTATAAAGTATTGAAGCGAGGTCACCACCCTGAACAAGTGGAAATTCTAGACTCTCTTGCTCATATGATTCACTAAATATACCCTCAGCTTCCTTATAATAATCAGAGAAGGGAACAACAGAAACAAACATGCTGTCTTCCATATAATCATCAAGAGTGATAACCTTCTCCAACTTACTTTCCAAATCATATAATTTTTCTATCTGTCGCTGAGTAATAAAAGTTATCGAACACTTCATCTCACCCAGAATGTGGCGAACATCAGCCGCTGGCAGATCCGGTAAAATGGGTACAGCGACAGCACCCAGACGAATAATTGCCAGATATGCCACCCCCCAACAATCCGAATTTTCGGCTAAAATTGCTATTCTGTCGGAGTGACCAACTCCATCTTTTTGCAACTGAGCAGCAAGAATTAAAACTCTTTTGTGCAACTCTTTGTAGGTCACTGACTCCTCAAGTGCCATACCAATAGCAGGATTTGCCGAAAACTTTTCACAACAACTGTCCAGCAAGCCATTTAAAGTGTCAAATTTCTCCTGCACTGCAGGCAAATTTGTAGACAACTCCGTTAGTTGCCCTCCTGAAGTTGACATTTCCTTTTTTCTAACTTCAGACTTTACAATTTCAGCTGCCATATCTATTCCTCATTAAATTCCCCAAAACGATAGAGACTCTCTCAGCAATCATTTCAGGATAAAGTTTATCACGTCAAACAGCATTTTATCCTGACAACAAATCAAAAAATCAGCTTATGCCAACTCTTAATTCTGTCAGCAAACGTCTTCTATCTCGCAAATCAACAATAAAACTGAATTACTTTATCAAAAAGTTCACCTGCCAACGCATAAAAAACAATTACAGATATATGCATTTTTTCATCTATAGCACAGGAGAGTTAAAAAAAGAAAAACTCAATTATTTTTTGCAAGACAGGATAGACATTTATCAAGATATTACTTAAAAAAAAGTAGATGTCAATCTGTAAAACAAAGCCATATGCTATGGAAAAACCAAAATTAAATTACTTGAATAACTTGACATATAAGCCTCTTAAAGATACAAATCAATTGGGATAAAAATGTTAATACCTTCTAACCATTCTGTATTCATGAAAAAAGTTTTATTACTTCTTACACTTGCTCTCTTTTCAAGCTCCTGGCTTTCGTCATCACAGCTATCTGCCGCCCCTATTCCTACACTAAAAAAACAGGCAAAGTTTCTCTTTCAGCAAAAGCCACAACGTTTACCAAAAAAATCGCAAAAACAAATAATCTTAGGTGTACAAAACGACATTTCACCAGTTAAGCAAAATGCGCATTCTGCCAGGGCAACACCATATGCCTACAAGTCCATTCGAAAAAAAATCAGCTCTAAATCTGCAATTATAATCGATGCCGAAACCAGCGGAATACTTTTTTCTATACTGCCAGATAAACAACGCCAACCTGCTTCTACCATAAAAATCCTCACCGGAATGATTGCCATCAAGTCTTTAAAGAATACTGAGCTCATAAGTGTAAGCAAAAAAGCATCTCAAATGCCAAGATCAAAAGTGTACCTTGACACTCGAAAAAAATACAAGGCAAACGACCTCATCAATGCAGTATTACTTGCATCTGCAAACGATGCAAGCGTTGCCATTGCCGAAAAAATTGCCGGTAGCGAAAAGGAATTTGCAGAGATGATGACCCTGCGAGCAAAAATATGGGGTGCTAAAAACACTATTTGTAAGACAGCAACCGGCCTGACAAAACATGGACAGAAAAGTACCGCCAGAGATCTTGCTCTCATTTTTCGCCATGCCATGCTTGACAAAGAGTTTGTCAAGAGAATGAACCGTAGTAAAATACGAACCTCTTATGGCAAAACCCTGAGAAACCACAACAGGGCACTTAAATCAGTTAAAGGAGCGATAGCAGGCAAGACAGGATATACAGATGTTGCTAGGCAAACGTATGTGGGTCAATTTTCCAGAGCTGGTGAGTCAATAATAGTTGCAATCATGGGTAGCGAGACCATGTGGCAGGATATCAAACAACTTGTAGATTATGGCTTCCAGAGAAAACATAATCTACAAGCAGCGATCAACTGATCAAAACAACATTTCACTATGAAAATAGTATTTACATTTTCATAAAAAGTGATGCAAAATAATTATCTTGATAAGTTGACTAAAGGCAAAAAAAAATCCTGCGACAAAGCGCAGGATTTTTTTTCAAACTTACTGGCGGACGAAGAATAATTACTCAGCAGTTTCTCCAAGTTTTGTTCTTACTAACTCAAGAAAAGCATCGCGTTTAAAAGGTTTTTCCAACGTGGCAATATCTCCCAGATAACTAGCCATAGTGAGGTAGCGGTCCGCTTTTATAGCACCACCTCCAGAAATTGCCAGAATATTCAGGTTAGGATAATCCTGCACAAGTTCCATTATAAACTTCAGACCATCCTTAACAGGCATAATCATGTCGGTGATAACCAAATCAAAATCATTTTTAGCTACCATCTCCATACCATCTTCACCATTCTCGACAGTATGAACCTCATAACCTTCGTGCTCAAGCATCTGCTTCAACATTAAGCGAATCTGGCCTTCGTCATCTGCAACAAGAATACGTTTCAATTTCAACTCCTATAACACTATTTGGCAAAATCTGTCCAGCAAAGGGGACAATCCTAGTAATTTTCTATCATACATATAGTCTTTACCACTTTTATCAAATAGATACCATAGAGTTCAATAGCTTTATTAAAAAACTTAAATCAAATCCTGACAAAAAAACCACACTAACTGCTCACCAATAAACTCAACAGCCTTGCAGAGGCAACATAACAATATGTTTTTTCGTTATTTAATTGCATCGCCCTCTAAAGCAGAAAAACAAAAATTCATATCAAATAACCTGACGACACAGCCTGCCAAAAGCACCCGGTATTGTCCCTGATGCCCAAAAAGTTTTAGCCTGTTTGTAATCCACAAACCAATACCCGCCGGGTTTTCTAGTTGCATTTACAAAAATAAACGGCTGTTTTTCTGAGAAACAAAAATGAAGATGGGCTCCGTAAACATTTCTTTCCTGACGCATTACCGACAAGGCCTCTAATATTCCAGGTTGACGCCAATCATTGTGGCCAGCAAATCCAGAGTCGTTAACTTGAGCTATTGCTTTTGCCATCATCCTGTGGCTCATTATATCAATTCCACCACGCTGCCACATCAAGCCCGTTGATATATCAGTAACAGTCAGGCTATCACCATTATCGACAAGGTAACCGGTATAACCTCCTTTAGCATTATACCCCCTGTCATACATATTATTTTTCACAATATAACTAGACATCTCATCTTCTGAGAGTTCAACATGTTCATATGGCAGATTCAGCTTATCAACTGAAGGCGGAGTTTGATTTTTATCAGGCAGACCTGTTTCACATACTGTAGCAACAGGTTCAGCTTTAACTGGAACAACCTTTGTGTCATCATCAGTTTCAAGAATATTATCCAAGATCCAGTGTTTAACCTGCTGATTAATTGCATAATTTTTATCAAAAACTGCTTTTCCCTGTTTTTTCACACAATCTTTTACCATCTCTTTGGGTGCAAGTATTTCAGCAACCACTTTGGCATGTTTAATACCTCTCTCCATAAGACAAAGACGTGGTGCATCCCCCCAGTTATCAATAAAAAAATAATAAATCCTCTCTCGGCCACTGCGAACCCGTTCAACACCTCCCCAACTCTCAAAAGTACCAAAAGAGTATTCAGGAGTCATCTCCCAATCAATTGATGGTATCCCAGCCAAGTCCAAATTTTCAAACAGTCCCATAGTTTGCTCCGTAAACGTTTTAAAAAATGAAAAAGAAGAGTAAAATACAATAAGACATGCAAAGAGCAGGATTTTCAATAAACAACTAGCTCATTTGCTAAACTATCAATTTACCCAAAGAGTATAATAATAACTATTATCAGTCAAGATGAATTATCAACCACCCCTAGAATCCGGATCACCACAACCCTTTGGCGCCAACAAAACATCAAAAGGAACTAACTTTGCCCTTTTCTCTCGCCATGCTACAGAGGTCACACTGGTCATCTGTATAGACAAAAAACACGATGGTGCACCTAATCAACAAGAATTACTGGAGATTAACCTCGATAAAAAATTTCATAAAACAGGAGACATTTGGCACATCCTCATTTCTGAACCGGTAAATATCATTCGATATGGATACAAATTAAACGGCCCTTATGATCCTCAGGGGACAGGTCATTGCTTCAACGATTCTCAAATCCTTATTGACCCGTATGCCAAGACTCTGCATAGTTCCAACTGGGGAAACAGAAACAACTTCAACAATAATGAACCTTTATGCAAAATTTCCTCAGACGTCTATAACTGGGGAAATGATCGTCCTCTTTCAACTCCTTTGCAAGATACCATTATTTACGAAATGCATGTTCGTGGCTTCAGCAGACATCAGAGTAGTGCAGTCAGCAACCCTGGAACTTTTTCCGGTATAGTCGAAAAAATAGGCTACCTTAAAAAACTTGGTATCACCGCTATTGAACTCATGCCGGTAACAGAATTTAATGAAAATGAATCAACCTTTTACAACCCTGAAACAGGCAGCAAACTGAAAAATTTCTGGGGCTACAGCCCATTATCATTTTTTGCCCCGAAATCCGCTTACTGCAAAAACTCGGATAACCATCTGGATGAATTCAGAAACATGGTCAAAATGCTGCATAAAAATGGGATTGAAGTAATTCTGGATATGGTTTTCAACCATACTGCAGAAGGTGGCTCCAATGGCCCGATATCCTCTTTCAAGGGAATTGATAACAGCATTTATTACCTGCTTGACCCATGGACAAGAGCTTATCTTAACTTTTCAGGTTGCGGGAATACATTCAACTGTAACCACCCCATTGTTAGAACCCTCATCATGGACGTGCTACGGTGGTGGGTAATTGAAATGCATGTAGATGGATTCCGATTCGACCTTGCCTCCATTTTGGGCAGAGACCAGGATGGCAATGTTCTCAGCAACCCACCAATGGTTGAACAAATCGCAGAAGACCCTGTACTTGCCAGCTCCAAAATAATTGCTGAAGCATGGGACGCGGCCGGTCTATACCAAGTTGGCAGCTTTTCAACCCATCACAGATGGGCGGAATGGAATGGTCGATTCCGAGATGATGTCCGCAGTTTCATGTGCGGAAAAGAAGGAACAATTCCTGCATTGGCAACCCGTATTGCCGGCAGTTCTGACCTTTACCAACATAGCGACAAAAGCCCTTGCAACTCTATCAATTTCATAACCAGCCATGACGGATTCACCTTATTTGATCTTGTAAGTTATAATAAAAAACATAACCTGAAAAATGGAGAAAACAATCTTGATGGTGACAATCACAACCTAAGCTGGAACTCTGGCACAGAAGGCCATACCAATAACATAAAAGTAGCTCGACTAAGAAACACAAGATTAAAAAGCATGGCCGTAGTTTTATTCATTTCACAGGGAGTTCCAATGTTGGTTGCCGGTGATGAATTTGGCAGATCGCAAAAAGGCAACAATAATGCATATTGCCAGGACAATGACATCAGCTGGCTTAATTGGCAGGATTGCGAAAAAAACTCCGACCTGTTACGCTTTTTCCAGAAGCTGATTCACCTGCGGCGTGAACATCCTATTTTCAGAAGAGATATTTTTTTCATGGATAATAACCTGGAAGACAAACATTGGCACGAGCAGGAAATTATATGGCAAGGCTATCATCACGATGATCAACCCTGGTCCCATGAAAGAAAATCCCTCTCTTTTACCTTAAACGGCTCGTCCAACCCGGACATAGATGATGATGATTTTTTTGTTATTCTTAGCGGTCACCGTAAACAAAACCAAACATTTATTGTTCCAAGACCTCCAGCCCTTCATAATGTAAGAACATGGAAAAAAATCATTGATACAAGCCTTGAATCTCCTGATGATATTGTTGACCCTGACAATGGCTCTATCATCCCCCCCGGCAGTACGATTAAAATCAAGCCAATGAGCTGCATTGTCTTACAATCAAAAGAAAAAATACGACTTTAGCCACATAGTTTCAAGACTATTTGCCCCAGTCACTTCAGGAGAATTAATAAAATGCAAAGCCTTTTTATGATCGGCGACTCCCTCATCGAATATGGCAACTGGTCCAGCTTGCTCCCAGAGTTCGACATCAACAATAGAGGCTGGGCTGGAGAAACGGTAGAAGGACTTTCTTCCCGTTTATCCACAGAAATTGAAAGCCTGTCTGAAATAGATTTCTTCTTTATCATGACAGGAACAAACAACCTGGCTATGGAAGATTATTATTTCCCTGCAATCATTCAAACTTTCTTGCCCAAAATCAGCATGGTATTACCAAAGACTCAGATAATAGTTAACAGCCTTTTTCCCATGCAAATACCCTGGATAGAAACACAGACTATTAGTCAGGTTAACCAGGATTTACAGAATGTAACTCAGCAGTCTGGAGCATATTTTCTAGACATTGTACCGTCTTTTCATAATTATTGTGGTCAAAAGAGCAATAATTGCTTTTCACCGGATGGTGTCCATCTTAACGACAATGGCTATGAATTCTGGGCTAAAGAAATCTCTAAACACCTTCATTCTCACCAGCCGTGTAACAAAAAATAAAATTGTGACGATAAAACAACCCTTGAATATTGCCAGAAGCACAAAGAATATTTATATTGTTGCCAAATATTAATAGAGCATTTTATGCCTGTACTTATTCCAGGTGGGTTTTATTTTCTTTTTTTGTTACTATTTTTCTGTTCCACCAAACATGCACATTAAACTAATAACCTATAAATAACATTACGGAGATTTTCATGAAAAGGCATTTCTCACTAGCCATATGCACCCTACTGGCTTTACTACTAAGCTCAGGTTTCACTGCACTTTATGTATCACCTGCTAATGGTGCAGAAACCAGCAATGAAGCAGTACCGCTCAAAGGAAAAGTCCTGGAAACCATGGAAAGTGGAGGATATACTTATCTGCAATTAGAAACTAGCAATGGCAATATTTGGGTAGCTATCCCTAAATCTCAGGTGGAAAAAGGACAGGTAGTTGAAGTTAATCCCGGGGCAATGATGAAAGATTTCCCCAGTAAAACACTCAACCGTACCTTTGAAACAATCACCTTTTCCTCTGGCATTAAAGGTGGTAGCAAAAAAACAAGCGTTCCAGCAAAAGAAACTACATCACCTGACAATGCCAACAACAGTTTCAGCGCTGCTTTACAGCAAGAATCTCAAGAAACAGGTGGGCCTCATTCATTCAGCAACGCACCATCCGAATCAATGAGTACCGGCGGTGCCAATTCTGCTAGAGTTGCTTCCGAAGACATAAAAGTTGAAAAAGTTAACAGCAGCAACGGATATAATGTTGAAGAGTTATATGAAAAAGCCAAGGAACTCGACACTAAAACCGTTCAAGTTCAGGGTAAGGTCGTAAAGATCTCAAAAATGATCATGGGCAAAAACTGGTTACACATCCAGGACGGCACTGGCAACCCGGGAAACAACAGCCATGATCTGGTAGTGACCACCATGGCAGAACCAACTCAAGGATCCATCATCATTCTCGAAGGAGTTCTCCGTAAAGATAAAGACTTCGGTTTTGGATACAAATATGCAGTTATGGTTGAGGATGCAATAATCAAATAGTCACAATAAACAGGCAAACTTGTCTTTGTGACAGAAAAAATGAGTTATGAAACTAATTAACGACTAGCAAAACTATTAAGTTCATTATGATCATAACTCATTCTTTTTAGAGGCTTTTTAACAAGTTGGATAAATTTCAAGCTACCCTCTTCACACAAAATGGCTATTTTTATCTCAACTACCAGCATCTAAAATGATACAAATAATGGCGCGATGCTTTGCAGTGTTTTTTGATAAACCAAAATATCAATTCAACATGTTCCCTGTGAAAATACACGCAAACAATTGTTTTAAGGAGATCTGGCTATGCGCATAGTTTTTGCCGGCCCCGGAGCACTGGGTTCTTTTTTTGCCGCCCGTATGTATCTGCAAATTTCCAGACTAAACAACACTCACGATCTCTGGCTTCTGGATTACAACAAAAACAGGGCTAAAACCCTTAACAGCAAAGGGATCATCCTGGAGGAAGGACCGAAACAAACAAAATGCTTGATTCAAGTCACACACGACCCTAAAATCATAGGAAAATGTGATGTATTATTTCTCAGCGTAAAATCTCATGCAGTCCCTGATGCACTGAGCCATGCAGTCCCCCTTCTTGGAGAAGATACTGTTCTTATCAGCATGCAAAACGGAATCAGCCATATTGATGCTATCCAACAAACAATCGCCATACCTGTCGCAGCAATCATTTCTGAAGGAGCAGCGCTCCATGAGCCGGGACATGTCATACATGGTGGAGCAGGGATCACTAAACTTGGTTTTTTAAACACTGATAAAACTGAGGACAAAGGCAAAACTGATAGTATAATAGAATTATTAAACCAAGCTGGCATTAAGACTGTAAAAATCAACAATACATTTAAACACATATGGGCAAAACTTTTTGCAAATATCGGCATTAATGCCTTGACCGCACTTCATGATGTGCCAAACGGAAAACTCCTTGACTCAACAACCACTAGGGAAATAATGAAAGGTGCGGTCAACGAAGCAATGAAAGTGGCAGATAAACTTGGTATTGACAGAGAAAGCGATCCGGTAGAAAACACCTTCGAAATTTGCAAAAAAACTAGTCACAACATCTCTTCAATGTTGCAGGATGTCCGTAAAAAAAGACGTACTGAGATTGATGCAATCAACGGCGCTATTATCGCAGCAGGAAAAAAACTTAATATTGCAACGCCAATAAACATAAAACTTGTCAATGACATTAAAAAGCTTGAGAACTCATACCTCATCAATTGATGCCACTTCAAAACCAACTTGTTCACTTCCCGACAAAACAGATCCGGCATATAACTAAATGACAGAAAAAAAAATAGATCCAGCCAAGCTTGGCTTTGACTTTGATGGTGTTATAGCCGATACAGCAGAGGCTTTTATACGAATTGCCTGCGAAGAATATAACTACTGCAACATTGACATGGAGGATATCACTCACTTTGAAGTGGAACAATGCCTGGAAATAAATCCAGACATTATTCAGACGATTTTCATGAAAATCCTGATAAACTCTATTGAAACAGGATTAAAGCCGATGCCAGATGCCCTGGAGGTTCTTGGTGATCTCAGCGAAAAATCACCTATTACCATGATCACCGCCAGACCAGAATCACAACCTGTTGAAGATTGGCTCAAAGCGAACATGCCCCCTTCCACTGTAAGTCGCATTAAAATAGTGGCAATGGGATCTCATAACGACAAATTACGGCATATTCAAAGTCAAAATCTCAACTATTTCATTGATGACCGTGCTGAAACCTGCCAAGAACTCAGTAATGCCGGAATAAAACCCTATGTTTTCTCTCAACCATGGAATAGAGGTCGACATCAACTCCCGTCAATAAACAATTGGCAGGAAATCAGAACGCTTTGTCTCTAAGCTGTTACACTCAAATTGATTAAATACAACTCGCTATTTTCAAATATAAACAGAACTAGCAATAAGTATTTTTCAATCTAGAAGACGTTTTTGCCCCGATATTTTTTGAATCTCACCGATTGCCTGTGTAACCTCCAAAACCCCCATATACTGGTCCTTTCGATTGTACACCGGAAAATATCGGATCAAAATTTTATCATCGCGAAAATCGATCCAGAATTCAGCTTTATCCATTGTCCTGTTCTTAAAACCTTCAACAATTTTATTGACAGTATCAACACTTTTTTCAGGGTGACACTTAGCAACCTTTCTGCCAATAACTGATCGTGTTCGCGGAAATAGCTTTTCCTTGTCAAGGCGATTAAAATAAGCCACCGTATCATTTGCATCAACAAATGTTACCTCAAAAGGCATAGCCTCCATGATTGCATCAAGCTGTTCATAGGACAATCCATCGACGAGCCTGTTTTTATCGGTACTGCCTTTTTCTGCCTCCTGAACCATTTTTACATAATTTTCTCTGGCAAGAGCACCGTATGTTTCCTGGTCAAGCTGATTAAACTGTTCAAGCAACCTAAGTTCATCTGTAGGTTGGAGCATTTTTCTGGCCATGGGGTAGAGAACATCATTTTCTTTCCAAATATGTTCTGCCCGTATGGTCAGGTACTCCAAGCCACTTTCCTTAAATACTTTACGTGCTTCATCCTGAACATTTGACAGGTCATCAACTTCAAGAAGCATCTTCTGTATCAATTCCCTTTCTGCCTGATGTTCCATGAGCATAACTCCAAGAGGACCGCCTTCTACTGGAATTCCTCCCTTCTGCATAAGAGGAAACAGAAGATCCTCTTCTTTTCTATTATGAATTTTATCACCAAACTCCAGAAGAAAATCCAATGATCTTTTCATTTGAAGAATGCTCTCTGACTTGTCATCCATCAACAGCAAATTAGCTTTTAAAACAGCCATAACTCGTTCAATGAGCTCATGCTCAGCAATTAAAAAGTCATCCCAGCGTTCTTCCAGTTTCATCTCATATCTCCTGATCTTAGGGTAGGCATAAAAATACTTGCTGCAATTATCCAAAACAACAATGCATTATTGTTCAAAAATCTGTCTCGTTTCATTTTTGCCAGCGGTACAGTAAAAATATCTCATTCTTTTACTCATTGAATCATACATGTTCAAAATATCAAATTTAAGAAAAAGTACTTTGACATATGTCAAAATCTTAACAAATAAACTTTTCTAAAATCGACTTAGTAAACCACAGGCAGACCAGCTTTTTTCCACGAAGATATTCCGCCACTGATATTATAAACCTCGCCATAACCCTGCCGCTTGAGTATTTTCCCAGCGGCAAAACTCCTGCCACCTACAGCACAAATAAGAAAAATAGCCTTGTCTCTAGGTAATTCATGCTGATTTTTTAAAAATTTAACAAAAGGTACAAGAATGGAACCCTCAACTTTTCCTGTTTTCAACTCTCTAGGAGAGCGGACATCAACAAGAAGTGCATCAGGTCTTTTATCAAGTAATTCTTTAGCTTGTTTAGGCATCAAGGCAAAAGACTTTGATTGTTTTTGAACATTATCAGCTGCCTGAGCAGAAAGCTGGTTAATAAAAAACAGATTGAATTGGACAACAAACAACAACAATGTAGAGATAAGTATTTTTTTTAAAATCATGACTTTCTTTAATTTAAAATATTAGAATTTACATATAAATTTTTACATCTATACACAGAATGCTTTGACCAGTAACGAGTACAATCAACAACAACCAGCCAAAAGGTATCTTGGCCATAAAAGATTCTTCATAAAAAAACAATTATTTTTTTATTTTTTTTTTAATACAGAACGGTGAAGCACATGATTTTTAGTCATATTAATTGAATTAATAAGGAAGATAGATTATTCCCAACTTTCAAGTCAAGTTCCCTGGACTAAAATAATATCAAGAAAGGAAAAACAAATGACGAAATCTCTGGAGTTACAGGTTGAACAACGACTGCTAGATGGTCGTAGTAAGAAAAAAACATATGAAGAGTTAATCAACAACAAAAATCAAACCAAACTTCTGTATCATTTAAACAACAAAGTATTACTAAAAAACAGAAAAAAACATCAGTACATAAACCTTTTTTTAGCAGGTACTCTAATTTTTGTAACTGCCAAAATTTTTCTAAATATTTTTTCCTATAATCGCTTTGGTTTATTTCTGGTTCCCGAACTGGTAGTGCCAACAATCAATCTTTATCTACTCAAAGAAATATTACGATTTCACAAAATTGGATACCAACTGCTCGCTGCCCTAGCCACGCTGTCTCTGTTTCACAGCCAAAACAGAGACTTTCCAGAGCTCTATCTCCACATCGTAATGATAGGCCTTTCCCTATTTTTATTTTTGAATATGTTTCCAAAAACAAAAATACTTAGAAAAAAAACCAGGTAATAAACGCTAATACACTTGCATCAACAAAGCAGTATTACAGATAACAAACTCATTGATGCAAGAATTTACTCTCAACTTAGATAGAGTTCATCCAATTTTTCAAACAAGCTTTTCCGTACTTTTTCGAACTCATTTACTTGAGAATGGGCCTCTTCCGGTTTCCCCTGATTGTACAGCTCAATCGCCTTGGTAACTGTTGCATGCACAGCTTTGTGGTATACACCAAGTTCGCTATACACTGGCAAAGATTTCAATTCGGCTGGTGCATTGTCAAACCATTTACCAAAAGCACACATATGATGATCAGGAACCTGATTAGCATCCATCTGCTGATATCCTGCCAACACTGCGCTGAGTTTCATTTTCCAGTTAAAATGAGCAGCTTTAATTACACCAATATCAAAATTTTCCGGTCTTAATTCATATTCATTTATCAATCCACCAAGCATATCAGCATTTACTTGCATTTCATTTGCCAGTTCTTTGACATCAGAACTATGGGCCGCCACATCATTGGCCTGATCTTTAATGGAATTGATATCCTGAGCCACCTCTCGATTAACAGTTGAAGCCTGAGCGATATTTTCATTTACCTCCTGAATACCTATGGATGCCTGGCTCACATTAGAGGATATCTCCACACTCGCTTCAGCTTGCTCCTGAACAGCCACAGCCATGGTAGTAACAATCTCACTGGTATCATTAATGGTAGACGCTATCGTGTTAATAACAGAAATGGTCTGTTGACTTGTAGACTGAACTCCGTCAATCCGTTCTTTGATTTCCTGCGTAGCCGCAGTAGTTTGCTTTGCCAGCTCTTTAATTTCATTAGCAACAACAGCAAATCCTTTTCCAGCCTCACCAGCTCTGGCAGCTTCAATAGTAGCATTCAAAGCAAGGAGGTTCGTCTGCTCAGCAATTTCATTTATGGTTTCTGTCACCTTGCTTATTTCTGCTGCAGCTCGACCCAGGTCACGAACAGAATTAGTAGCACTTTCAGCTTCCTGAACAGCTGTTTCAGATATTTTTTTTGCATTATCGGTGTTCGTAGCAATTTCGGAAATAGTGGAAGTCATCTCCTCAGATGCTGCAGCTACCATACTGACATTGGTACTTGTCTCCTCTGATGCTGCGGCAATAGCAGCCATATTTGCCTGCATTTGTTCTGCGGCAACCGCTACACTATTACTGTGCTCAGCCATCCCTTGCGCAGTTGTAAACAGTCCACCAGCAAGACTATTCATTGATTTGGTTGCACCACCCACAGTAGAAGAACTTCCTCGAACCTTGGTTAACATCAGATCCAGGTTTTGTGCCAGTTTATTTGTGGCAGAGCCTAAAGTAGCCATTTCATCCTGACCAGCATCATCGCAGTGAACAGTGAGATAACCTCCAGCAAGAGCTTTGGTGCTGACAACAACATTTCCGAGCTTACCAACAAGCATTTGAAACACATAAAAAGTCAGAATAAAAATTACGGTAAACATAATATAACCAACTGCCGTAACTCTAGTAGCATCCTTTTTAGCACTCATAGTCATAAGTGAACACTGTTCCTGAAAGGCGACAATGCTAGTTTCAAGTTCATGCATTGCAGTCAAAGTAACCAGATTATCAATTAAAACAATTTTACCAATTTCATCTGCAGACTTCCCTGCACTTCGCATTTTTTCTATACTGACCAGTGCACTTGAATATTCTTTTATTGTTTTCTTTATAATTCCGAGCTGGTCTTTATTTTCCTCTTCAGGCAATCGATCATTTATCAGGCCTATTATCTTTAATAATTGCTTTTCATTGGACTCAGCACTTTCCTTATAAGATTGTTTTCCCGTCAGGACATAATTATTAAAATTGTCAATCAAACCACCATAACCGATTAAGGATTGTATTTTTGCAAATTGCTGCTGAAGAAAAATTGTCTGCTGCGTTGTAGATACACATTTATCGATAAGAGACACTGCGCGGTACTGCATAAACCCAACAAACGACATGGTAATAATGGCAACGGCAATCAGGATGATAAGCTTTTTTTGCATGTTCATCAAATTATCCTCTGAAGGCGAAAATTAAAAAATGACATATTTTTTTATTAAACATCACAATACTTTTATTAAAGTACAAGCCTCAGCCCCTGTCTACTTTTTTTTAATAATTTCAAAATAGTATTCACTTCTATCGAGGATGCAACTACAAGAAACATTTACTTACAACTTAGCGTCTTTGCTTAAACAGTTATCACTACATGTTTTTACAAATCTCTGCCAAACTTGTTTCAAGTCGACAACAGACATCATGAATATGAATACTTTCCAAACTCAACGAGTCAATTATGACCCTATTAGATCCAGGAAGCAGAGAGCCAAAATTCTGTCCAACTGCTTGAGCAGTTTGACGAACTGCATCTTCAGCAAACTGAGGGGATTGATGAGCTTTCATTACTATTTCCGCCTCATCCGGTCTTTTGAGTAAATCCTGTGTTACATGCAAAGATGTTTCAAGGCAGTTAACCAGATCTATGGTTGTAGGAAGCTTTTCATGCATCTCAAGGAAAAGCTTTGTGTAGGAACGTTGGGAATGTGTTGGATATGGACTTTGATTGCCAGGAAAGATCACCTGATTGTACACTTGAGTACATGGACAGGCTGTAATATGACAGAGTCCAACTCCATGCATAATAGTCTCATTGATCCCCGATTCTTTTTTGACAAAAGATGCTGTTATTTCCGTATCAATGGAATCAATCGATTTTTTTTCACTTATAGCCGAAACTCTGGTAATCGGAAGTTTACCAGACAAAACTACCATTCCTTTTCCACCTCGTTGCCTGGACAACATTCTGTGTCCTAACTCCCTGGCATAATCGCTGATACTGCTAAAACTAATTTCAACAAGCTCAGATATAGATTCTTCCATTCGTGACATATGTATTCCACGAAACTCGGAAGGAAGATCAACCTGCAATTTCACACTAAATGGAATTACACCTTGAGGCAGACGAACCCATACTGTTTTACCAGAGATGCCTACAGCTGTAAGGGGAAACTCAAAAGAAGGTCTCTGCTCCGGTACATCCACCCCGGACCGCAAAGCTTTTATATGGTTATTAGTTGAAATCAGTGTCTCTAAATCAGTTTCTCTCTTTTCATGGCGGAGTACCACTCTTGCACTGTTGTCCATAACTCCCCCTCTGCTTTTGTAAACTCCTCAATAGCTGTAAATTTTTTTACAGTTCGGTAATCGAGTTGATTTAAGTCCGCAATTGTATTTTGCAACATCTTTAACATCTGAAGTATCATTGACTTACTGGTCATGCGACAAAGACTTCCCTGATGTAAACATCGCATGGTGATTGGCTTAACGCCAGAAAAGCCAAATGGATACTCAGCAGCCAAACGAATAAAGAACTCCCAGTCTTCACCAAGCTTAAAACTTCTGTTGTCAACAAAACCATTTACTTCATAAAACGCTTTTCTACTCATTGCAATTGAAGAAGGGACAGTAAAACACCAGCGAATGATATTATCTAGACAATTTCCTTCCTCACCCAAGCCATTATCAGGAATAAGAAATTCACCACCATTAACAATATCCCAGGTAAGCGTAGTTCCATACGCAACTTCAAATCCACGATTTAAAGTTGCGTACAGCTTGCGAGCATGATCAGGCAACCACAAGTCATCGGAGTCAAGAAACATTATAATTTCGCCACTTGCTGCATCCACTCCAGCATTTCTTGCAGCACCTGGCCCCTTTCCATCAAGCCTGATTACCTGCACCCGGGAAAACTGAGTTTTTATTACTTCACAGGTATTATCAACAGATCCATCGTCCACAACAATAATTTCAATCTCAGGAAATATCTGTTTTTCAACACTTAAAATTGCCTGGCAAACCATTTCACTGCGATTCCTAGTAGGAATAACAACGCTAACGGAGATCGAATCTTTAGTTTTTTCTGGAAAGTTCATGAGTATGTCCAGGAGGAAAACAATTTGCAGCCTCTTTTACTCTTCCCGATTGCCGATGCTCGATAAATTCTTCAAGCTTTGGCAACATATCATCCATATAGCGTCCGATTTCCTTCTCAGTTGCTGTAGTCAAAGTCTGAGAGAATAGACATTTTCGTTCTCCTCCTCCCGTAGAAGGCAAGCCAAAATCTTCCAGTGCGTACCTTGTTACAGATTTTTCGTCAAAATCTTCATACACTGGAAAAGAAGTTATAACACCGAAACGAGCTGAAAATTCACTGACTTTTTCCATGAAGACAGGGGTCTGCTCCGGATAATAATTTTGTTTTTTACTATAACCAGTAACAAGGGACGGAATGAAATTTTCCATGCAGTGAATAATTGCCCTGGTATGCATGGCCAATTTACATGCCACACAAACAAGATTCTTGTTCCCATAACGAGGCATATATTTTTCATAAACATCCAGCCATAATCCTTGAAATAGTCTGCCCATATCCAGTTCTGAGTAAACAGTAGAAGGAAAAGCATCATCATCAGCAAGACGCTTTACAAGAATCTTCTTTGCAACCTCATACCGTTTTCGCGGGAAATCGTGAAACCTGCTCATACCGTTGAGCATGTGCAACAGATGAACAGTTCTTGGCAGTAATACTCCTTTAAGTCTTCCTGCAGTAGATAAGGCATACAAAGCTAACGAGTCCGTCCCTCCTGAAAATAGTATTGCCAACTCTTTTCTCTCATCCATCATATAATTCCTTATTTATGCGGTAATGCAGAAAAAGCTCACCGTTTTCTGCAGTTTTACAAGATATCAATTCCAGAGGTATATATGGACTACCAAGATCATGTAGACCATCTGCAAGACTGGATTGATTTACATTACCATTAAGATACGGTGTAAGAGTAAGAAAAATCTCATCTATCACCTGCTCCTGCAAGGCTGAATAATTTAACTGTCCCCCACCTTCTATAAGTAGAGTTTCAACTCCCTTTTTCTTAAGCCAGTTAACCGCAGCTGACAGGGAAAGCTGATTATTCACCATTGACGCAATGCCAACAACTTGGGCTTTGCTGCCAAATATTCGTTGCAGCCGATCACATTGGGAAGAATGGGTGAAAATAATAGGAGCGGGTTTACATGCAAAAAGTTTTTTCCCGAAAGAAGGAATGTCTCCCGACGCCGTAATCAGACACCTAAGTCTTTCACGGGGAAGTTTCCCTGAAAGAGTCCTCATTTCAGGATCAGCTTCACGTAAAGTTCCTGCCCCAAGAAGACTGGCATCAGTTTGAGATCTTAATTTTTCCAGGAAATGTCTATCATGAGGGCTTCCCATCCCAACAGGGCTGATCCTGCCGCAAATTGTGTTTGCCGCAACCAGATAAACCTTCATCAAGACTACTCCTGAAATATAATATCTTCCGATCTTAAGCCTTATACTGATACCAACCTGCAGTGCATATCATTTCAAGACCATAGACCCAATATGAAAACAGCAGCTTATCAAAAAAAACACCTTCCACTGTGTCAGAAAACTGATTCCATTTTCTGAATTAAAACATTCTCCGGTACAGCGCCTGAAAGCTGGTCAACTAATTGCCCCTCTTTAAAAAATAAAAAACTTGGCACTCCTTGAACACTAAAAAAGTTAGCAATCCCAGGATTGCGACTAGTATCAAGCTTGGCGACAATAAATGTTCCCAACCTATTCTTTGCCAGTTTATCCATCACAGGCATCATTGTCCTGCACGGACCACAGGTTGGAGAAAAAAAATCCACCATTACGGGTAGAGATGACTTTTTGACAAATTCATGAAAACTCAGATCATCAAGCTCAACCGGAACAGCTTGATCAAGTATATGGATAACAGCACCACAATGACCACATTTAGGCATAAGGTGCTGTTTACTGGCAGGTATCCTGTTTTTTTTACCACAGGCAAAACAAGGAATTACAATATTGTTCATCACTGATAGGCTCTCCTGATAATCCTTAAAGACTAACAACAGGTAACTATCAACAGAATTCAGCTCCTAACTGGATTCATCGCTTTCCTTTTTATCTACAGTGAATTCCTGGTTAGTATTACTGGCTGAATTCTGAGCATCAAACCATCCTTCATCCCAATCCTGCCACTCACTATCACTTCTCTGGAATGGATTTTCCCGGACAGCAATCCCATCTTGAAAAGCTTTAAAACCATCATCGTATGCTGACATAATTCCTCCGTATTCGCCCAACAATGTGATACCCAATTATAGTTTCTATATTAAACACCAATTACCATAAAGAAAACAATGAATAAACCCAAGCGAAAAAATCCGTTTTTAATATAAGATAACAACCACCTGTCGATTAATAATACAATATATTTAAAGAGATGCCTTATCTTTTTGTTGCATTTAAAAAAAGTTGTATTACCATTAACATTAACGATGAAAGATATCAGTTTTTCTTATCACCCTTTATGAGGGCTAAATTCCAAGAAAAATGATTAATCAACAAATGAATCATTACGTTAACTATAGAACTGATTTAATGATTAAAAGCCAAGGTTATTGCAGCTATCTTGAAGATGAGTTCACAACATAACTGATACTTTCATATATGTTATTATCGACTAGATTAAATACAAACAGTTAATTTTTTCTTTTCTCATCCAATTTTCATAAAGCAGAAAACACCGAAACATTAATGGACACGGTAATTCTCTCTAAAAATACTCCCGCAATACGAGCTTTTTTCGTCGTATCCCTCTTTATTGGTGTAACTCTATGCTGTCTTCAATCCATGAGCTATTTCAACCTTGCAGACGGGGTTGCTCTTGGGAAAAAAGACTTTTCAAATATCAACAGGATAAACTTTTCAGCTGAAGCTATTTTCATAATGTTTCACACTTTGTTTCCCGGTATAATTATTTTATTTCGGGGAAATCAAAAAGGCATGATGCTTGCTACTCTGGGCTGGATATCCTATTCAATTATCATCTATGTTTTCTTTACAAACTTTAAAGTTACCGTTCCGCTTACAGCCCCGCTTATAGGCAGTATTCTCTCCACAGTAAGAATTCTTGGCTGGCTCACCACCTTTTTAGAAGATGAAAAAGAACATGTGAAAGATACATTCAACCATTTCCTTGAACCTAAAGTTGTCGACACTTTCCTAAAAGTTGATAACCCTGTCAACGTTGCTGGCCTGAGAAAAGATGTCACTGTTTTTTTTGGAGATCTTAGAGGTTTCACAAAGCTATGTGAGATCGAGTCACCAGAAGTAGTCTCTCAGATGTTGAAGCAATATTTCACAAAAATTATTTCTATTGCTAAAAAAAACGATGGCACCATTGATAAATTGATGGGTGATGGCATCATGATTATTTTTGGATACCCCCAAGACACCGAAAATCATGCTGAGAATGCAGTTAAAGCTGCCATCGAAATGCAGATGGCCCTATTTGGCCTGCAGGCAGAATGGGCTGAAAGATATAATCTAGATATTGGATTTGGCGTAGGCATAAACACTGACGAGGTAATGGTAAGCACTGTTGGCTCAGATGAATTCTATGACCATACGGTACTTGGCAAAGGAGTAAACTTGGCAGCCAGAATTGAATCGGATTGCCCCGGCGGTGAGGTTCATGTATCAGAGAACACTTACAAGCAACTAAGAAACACCTATCATTTCAGGTATGTCGGCAGCAGGAAATGTGCCAGCAACAGCGACAACGTAAATGTATATAAAACCGGTTTCAAATTACTGGAAGACAAAAGCGACTTCCTCCACTAACGAGTCACCGTATACCGATACTCCTATCCTGTCTTTGAACAACAACCAACTCTGACAAGCGACATCCAACAGAACGCAGCGGTAAATTCACCAACGGCTGATCTAAATAAAAATTCTACCCAGCAAAAACAACTTTCAAGTGCCATCACAAAGCAAAGGTTGCTCACTTCATCAAAGCACAGAGTTACAATTCCAAGCGATCCTTTGTCAAAACAAGTTCACTGATTCATTTCAATCATGTTTGGCGCACTCGCATTCCCCCAAGCTGGTATCTCATTACAAGTATAACCATCTCCGTATTGAATTTTGACTGTGCTTTGTTTTTTCATGGAAGATAAAACAACCTGAAACCAGGCTTTACAGGCTTCTGGATGTACTCCTTTCCAGTGTTCTCCAACAGAACAGATTGCCCTTCCTTTTTTATCCCCCCACATTTTTTGTGATGTAACCTGCAGCAGACCACTGGCACCTATCTGAAAATTCAAGACATTGCCCTCACAGTTAACCCAAGCACTGGAATGCACGGGAATAACGACGACACACATAACGATTAAAATAATAATTTTTTTCACAAAAACACCTTTTACAAATAAAATTCTTTGTCTACTGATTTTCCAATTTGTTTTTTGAAGTATACACATTCTAGGACAAACCAAAAAGAGGAAAAGTACTATTGCACCCTCCGTGCACCTGCTCTTAAAATCATAACGACATATTTTCCCATTAAGCCTCAGGAGAAGTCTTACATGTACCTCTATTTATTGCTTGACTCAAACCAATTAAGTATTAAAGTAAATTCTAAACTTCTTTACAACTTAGTAAATATAATTTTAGTAAGTTCGAAAACTAACTATATATCGCAAATTAACACTTCTCGAGTTAAGAACATTTCCTAATTCAATTGCCCGTCATTTTGACCAAGGAGTGCCATTGTGTATGAACAAGTCGAAAACCTATCACATCTCTTAAAATCGATTTCCCATCCAATCCGCTTAAAAATTCTTTGTCTTTTACAAGACGACGAATTAACAGTTGGTGACATCCGTGATGAAGTAAAAACCACCAAATCCAACATTTCACAACATTTATCTATCCTTAGAAACCAAGGAGTTATAGCCTCACGAAAAGATGCCAATTATATTTACAATCGAATAGCAGACGAGCGGATTATCAAACTAATGAAGTCCATGCAGGATCTATTCTGCGACCAAGAAAAATAATTTCAATGCATCATCTATATCAAAAAAAACCTTTACACTATCCTGTTTTTTAGCCTGTCACATTGGAGATATTCATAATGCATCTTGGAAACAAAATTATCCATTTTGCGCTTGATAAGCCCAAAAATGTCATTTTAATCACAGCCACGCTTTCCTTACTCTTTGGATTACTCCTTTTCAGGGTCCAAATTGAAACCAGCCCTGAATATCTACTTTCAGAAAAGGACCCTACTCGTATATTCCACAATCAAATCAATAAAACATTTAACCTGCATGACTCTATAATCCTGACAATTGTCAACACTGGCGAACAAGGAATTTTCAACCCAGAGACCCTCAGCAAAATAATATCAGTTAGTCAATTTATTGAAGACTTGGCAACTAAAGATTCTTTGGCAACTAAAATATTTCCAACCGCTAACGTCACCCTAACCAATGCTAAAACCATCAAACAAAATGGACTTGGCAAAGTTCACTTTATCAAAATACTTGAACACATTCCTGAGTCAGAGCAACAGATAACAGCATTAAAAAATGCCATTTTTACAAATCCTTTTTTAAAAGATACACTTGTCTCCGAAAATGGCAAGGCATGGGCTTTCACCATCCCTGTTACTGAAACAGATGTTGCTCAATCAATCAAATTAATGCTCCAGCAAAAGATTGCTTCCTTGCCACCAGGAGATGATCAGTTTTTTATAGTCGGTCATCCAATTACTCTTATCACTTTTAAGCATGAAATGTTTAAACAGCTAACAGTAGCCGCCCTTCTCACAATATTAGTTACTAGCCTAATTTTATTTATTTTTTTCCAAAATCTTACCTATACTTTCACGCCCATACTCATAGCCGTTTCCTCTTGCCTGACAACTATAGGAATAATGGTGGGCATCATCGGATACCCGCTACATACAATGAGCGCCACAATACCGTTTTTTATAATGCCGATTGTGATTTGGGAATCAATCCACATTATCACTCAATTTAAATTACAATATGCGCCAACTAGTGATAGACACCAAACAATCATAAAACTGATGGACAAATTGTTTATCCCCATACTTTTCACATCTTTAACTTCAGCAAGTGGTTTTGCCTGCCTGATATTCTCAACCGCCCCTCCGGTACAACAATTTGGCATCTTTGCCGCATCTGGAATAATCATCGGCTGGCTGCAAACAATGATTATTCTCCCAGCAGCCCTGGTAATCACAAAAGACAATAATCTCAAACCATTAAATTGGGCAAAAGACAGCAGACATTTCCAAATAATTCGCAATATCACCCTTCCCCTTAACGGAATTGGAAAATATTTTTACACAAAACCTTGGATAATCACTGGATGCATTACTGGCCTGTTCCTTATGGGATTACTCTGCTCCCCCCTGATCCAAACAGATGACACCCCCCTTAACTGGTTAGGTAAAGGCCATACACTCACGGTTACAGACAAAATATTAAACAAACATCTTGCAGGAACCCATACATTAAACCTCATCCTGTCCGGCACGAGTGAGGAGATGAACCCCGAGAATGCAGGAAAATGGCTGGCATATAAGCTAAATAGGGAGCTAAAAGGATTGGAAGTTTTGACTCCCATTTTCCTAAAACAAATCAATGAAACAATTGCAAACAGTACAAATTCTGTCGATCTTGCTAATCGACTCAGTAAAACATGGGAAGAAGAGTTAAAAACTGCTGCCTTGGACGATGCCATCCGCTTTCAGGCATTATCTTTAGCAATCGATACCTTAGGCAGGTTACGCAATCGTGACCAGGTATTCCTTCGCCCTGATGTACTACAATTTGTTTCGAAACTTCAGCAACATCTCTACAATTTGAAGCCTGTAGGAAACACCATCTCACCTGTCGATGTTGTTAAGATTGTCCACCAAGAACTTTTCGAGGGAGATACAAGTCACTACAGAATTCCAGCTACCCTAAATGCCGTCAGACAAACCCTTGCATCCTATCAAGTTCCTGAAAATCCAAATCTCCTCCAACACCTGATCACCTCGGATTTCAGCAAAATAAAACTCCAACTTTTTATCAAAGACAGCAGCAGTAAACAACTCCGCAGTATCATTAATGAAACTAATAACTTCATGGCTAAAAATCCTTCTCCTATAAATCTGACATATAGTTGGACAGGTCAATCCTATTTGAATTTAGTTGCCCAGGAAAAAATCACCATGGAGACGCTTAAGGCCTCTTTTATTTGTCTCATTATTCTTTTCGGCCTAATGGTTATCTTGTTTCGCTCAACACTTTGGGGAATGCTGGCTATCATACCAACAATTTTCACTCTCACAGTTTTTTACGGTATTGTTGGTATCACTGGAACAAACTTCAACATTTTCACTGCATTACTTTTTCCGCTGACACTGGGTTTTGGCATAAATTTTTCCATTTATTTCCTACAAAGTTCTAGAACTATATTGAATAGCGCAACGGATTGGAGCCAGGGCTTTTCACAAATACATATAGAACCAGCACAAACTTTAATTAAGAATTACCTTGTAATGTCTGCTTGTTGGACACCTTTACTTTTCATTCAACTGACACCGTTTCGTACCCTTGGGATTTTCATGACAGCCATGATGTTGCTTACTGCTACAACGACACTTTTTGGCTTACCAGCTGTTCAAATAATTATGAAAAAATTTCTTTTCATAAACAAAGATGAAGAAAAGAAATAAAAAGACTTTCACTTTTTCTTTATTAAAAATCAATATCTGGATCGTATATTGGTTTATTATATTTTAACTTTTTAGGAGTATTATTATGATTGTAAATGACTATGTACATTCAATAGCCGGCTTTTTTATCTTACTCAGCCTCGCACTCGGAGTCGATGCAAGCCCGATTTTTGTTTCCAAATACTGGCTATTTTTCACTGCCTTTGTAGGTGCCAATCTCTTTCAATTCGGACTCACAAAGTTTTGCCCTATGAGCTTAATACTGTCAAAGCTTGGCGTGCCAAAAAACAGATAAGAAGATCAAAAAAATCTCTTATGACAGTGTTCCTGGTAACTAACAGGAAATTCACCATTAACTATACAATTAACGGACAAGCATCAGTTTACAAAAGACCGATGTTTGTCCGTACTGTAAAATCCCTATAAAAATCAGCAAGGACAACCTGTAGCAAATCAATAAAATTTTCCTTGGTTGCAATCACAATATTGTGTTAAAAATAATAATATTACAATCCGATACGTACCATTTAGCGTCACAACATCAGCAGAGGTATCTTAATTTTGCGCGGAAACATTCCGACAAAGCAACAAAACAACTCTTCCCAAAAGAACACGATTACGGCCTGCCCAAGTTGTGATTTACTACTAACAGTTGCCAGACACAAAAAAGGCAACTCATTTTCCTGTCCCCGTTGCAGACACTTAATTGCAGGTCATAAACACCTATGTGTTCCACAAACTTGTGCCCTGAGTCTTACGGGTCTACTGCTTTTTATCCCGGCCAACTTCCTTCCACTCTTTACCTTTGACCTGTACGGTATCACGCAACAGGGTTCCGTATTGAGCTCAATAACAGCTCTTTATCAACAAAAATTCTATTTTGTTGCAATTCTGGTCTGTTTTACCAGCCTAATTATTCCATTTTTCAAACTCAGCCTCATTTTTGCAGCTTCTCTGACGTTGCAGTTAAACATTCATCCTTCAGGTTCAGCACGCTTCATGCGCTGGTATCACCAACTTCAAGAGTGGGGAATGACTGAAATTTATCTTATTGGTGTCTTTATCACCATCATCAAGATGTACCATATGGCCGCGATCAGTTATAATCTCGGTTTTTTCTGCTTTCTAGCTTTGGTTTGCATAATTGGTACTATTTCAATTCTTCTATCCCCTCACTGTTTATGGGATCAGCTCGATCAAATGTCCACCTCACTTGCTAATAAAAAACTTCAAAATTCTTTTCAAATAATTGCCATCGAACAGGAAATAAAGAAAAAACCAACAACAAGAAACATGACAGCTATGGCAGCAGGAATGGTTACCTGCCGGACTTGTCATTACCTGTTTATCCCTGATGACATTAAACAGATACATTGGAATTGTCCAAGATGTGATTCAATAACGCACATGAGAATTCCCAACAGTGTCAGCAAGACATGGGCCCTACTTCTCACAGCCATCATTTTCGCTTTCCCAGCCAATCTGTTGCCAGCGATGAAAGTCATTCAATTTGGAACTACAAAAGAATCAACCATCCTGGATGGCATAATTTATTTTTTTCAAGATGGCTCCTATGGAATAGGGCTGATCATCTTCACCGCATCTATACTGGTCCCGCTCTTTAAAATCACAGGGATGCTTATCGTCCTTAACTCCATCCAATTCACACGACTAACCAGACTGCGACATAAAACAATAATGTTGCGCCTTATCTCATTTATCGGTCGCTGGTCAATGCTCGATATTTTTGTTATCGCACTTTTATGCACGGTCGTTAACTTTGGTTTTTTTACCAATATTTCTATAGCTCCAGGAGCACCTTTTTTTGCCGCAGTAGTCTTAACTACCATGTTTGCTGCAACGAGTTTTGATTCACGATTGTTATGGGACCAAGCTTAATGCTTGAAGCAATAAAAAACAAAATACTCAACAAAATACTACTGGGTCAGTTTTTTTTAGTTTCAATAATTATTAGCATCGTCGGCGGCTCTTTTTATTACATAATGGACAACCGTTTGGAAAGAAATCAGAAAGTTTTCTTACAATCAAACAGCACTAGCCTATCAATCATTATCCAAAATCATATCAAGCTATTGAAGAATAACTTAATCAATATAGCTTCTGAAAAAATCCTCGAAGCATATAACCGGGATGGCAATAAAAAAATACTGACAGATCACTTCAAATTATTTAGTCACAATTCCCAATTAATTACCTTTGCCAACAAAACCGGTAGTGATTCATTTATCTATCTGGAAAAAGAAAACAAACTCTCCCCTGTCTCATTTAATCAAAACTCTACTTTTCATGATGACATGAAAAAAAGTCCCAATAAAGCACTATTAGATACAACACAATATGTGAATGAATTCTCCGATTTCGGCATTGAACTCGGAATTTTAAAAACAGATATTCACGGTAACAGTCTTGGTAGTATAACAATCACAGTAAACCTCAGTGATTTCATTGGCGATGTGGAACAAATTAAACTTCCAGGTTCTTCATACGCAATTATTGTCGACTCCAAAAATCACATCATTTTTTCTCCTGACAAAAAAATACTGACCCAAACTCTCGATAGCCTTGAAGGTATAGCCCCCTCCTTACTGAAGAACATGAGCAAAAGTAATTCATTCATCGGTGAGTATAAAATATTTGGTACGAACAACATGGTGGCCTTGGAAAATATCCCAGGTATCAACTGGAAAATACTTATAGTAATCCCTGGTACTGATTATCTCAAACCACTAATAAGCTTAAAAGATACTCTTATTCTAACCATGTTGATTGCTCTCTATGTTGGTTTCTTCATCTCCATCTATTTTGCTAATAAAGTATTAAGGCCCATCTCTGAACTCACAGAAACTATTACCCAAATAGCCCAGGAAAAGAATTTTTCAAAACGAGTTACCCTAAAATCCACAGACGAAATAGGCCGTTTGGCAAATGTCTTTAATGAAATGATGGAATCATTGTCCCAAAGAGAAAAGACCCTGCTAGAGGAGAAAAAGAAAGCAGAGGCTGCCAATATTGCTAAGAGTGAATTTCTTGCAAATATGAGTCATGAAATCAGAACACCTATGAATGGCATTATCGGTATGACAGGACTTGTCTTGGAAACAGATCTTGACCTCCGCCAGAGAGAATTCCTGGAAATGGTCAAATTATCTGGAGACAGGCTCCTTTTAGTTATTAACGACATTCTTGACCTCTCAAAAATTGAGTCTGGAGGCCTGGAACTGGAATTAGTTATTTTCAACCTTCACCTTTCTTTAGATGAACTAATGGCAACCATGCAAATACAGGCTGGATCTAAAGATCTATCACTATCATGCAAGATTGGCCCAGATGTTCCAATTTACCTGATAGGTGACTGTTCACGTTTAATCCATATTCTCATTAACCTTGTAGCAAATGCCATTAAATTCACCAACCATGGCAGCATTCTGGTCGATGTTAGATGTTTAGAAAAAAACAAGCAAAATGCATCGATTTATTTCAGTGTAAATGATACTGGAATTGGTATCGCTCCTCAGGCCCTGAAAAAAATATTTCAACCCTTTGACCAGGCAGATAGTTCTCATTCTCGAAAATATGGAGGTACAGGTCTAGGCTTGTCCATCTCCTCCAAACTAGTTAAAATCCTTGGTGGGAAAATCGGAGTATCAAGCAAAACTAATTCTGGAAGCACCTTCTGGTTTACCATTGATTTTGAAGTACCAGTTTTACCAGAAGGTGCAATGAAAAATAACGACAAAACTGAGCATTTACAATTTCTGAGCCGAAAGGAAATATTTCAAGATTTAAAAATTCTCCTGGTTGAAGATGAATACATTAACCGAACTTTGGCGCAGACTATCCTGGAAGAATGGAACATGAACGTGACTACTGCTGAAAATGGTGTTGATGCTTTAAAAATATTTAATAACCAGCCATTTGATCTGATTCTCATGGATATACAAATGCCTGAAATGGATGGATTGGAAGCTACCCGAATAATTCGGGCTGAAAAAACTGCTATAAAAAGACATATACCAGTTATCGCCCTTACTGCGCATTCACTTGAGGGAGACAAACAAATCTGCCTGGAAGCAGGCATGGATGACTATATCGCCAAACCTCTGATGCCTGAAGAACTCTATAATGTTATCAAAAAACAAGTGATAATCAACAAGAGCTAAAAAGTATTTTGAAAAATTAGCTTTTTATTCAAAATCAAGGCATGTTCAAAATTATACCAGAAAAACACCGAAAACATTTCTGCTGGAACCAGAATCACCAGCTCTTCAAGTATCTATTTTACCCAAGGCACAAACTTCGTTTTTTTGTTATATTATTCAAGTATTGTATCATTTTCAAAAATCGAGAGAACAATATCATCAACACTTGAAAACCTTTTTTGGTTCAAGATTCATTTCTTCAGACTCAAACTGCTTGAGGACAGTATATGGATCAAGCTGTAAAAAAAAAGAACAGTGGTTTTTCTCCTATCTGGATTTTACCTTTTGTGGCCTTTTGTATTGGAGCCTGGATACTCTATGCCAGCATCCGTGATGATGGAATTGACATACAAATTCACTTCGAGAATGCAGATGGCATAACGCCAGAAAAAACTGAAGTACTCTACAGAGGTATACCTACCGGAAAAGTAAAAAAAATCTCAGTTGACGAAGATCTCAAAGGTGTCACACTCAACATTGAGATGGACAAAAACACCAGAAATGCTCTTGTGGTGGACACAAAGTTCTGGATAGTTCGCCCTGAGCTTGAAGCAGGCAAGGTCAGAGGCCTTGGAACAATTCTCACTGGCAGCTACATTGCCATACAGCCCGGAAACACTAATAAATTCTCCCTTAAGTATCAAGGACTCTCAGAAGCTCCCCCTTTACCTCAGACCACACCCGGCTTACGCATTTCCCTGGAAGCAGAGTCTTTATACTCCCTGCAAAAAGGCTCCAACGTTTACACCAAAGATATCAAAATCGGCCAGGTAGTTGATTTTCACTTAACAAAACAAAACAAGGTAATAGTTGATTTACATATTGACCCTGCGTTTGCCGGTGTGATTAATTCAAGCACGAAATTCTGGAATTCAAGCGGCGTCTCTCTAGGTGGAGACCTGCAACGAGGTTTCAACCTCCAGCTTGAATCGCTGGCAGCTATGTTTTATGGTGGAATATCCTGTGGAACCAGTGAATATGCAACAGAAGTAGTTCCAGTTTCAAATAATCACGTCTTTCCATTATACAAAAATCATGCTGCAGCGGAATCAGGCATACCTGTTTTCTTAAAACTTACTTCAGGAGGAGGTATCGTTGAAGGAAAAACTAAAGTTATATATCGAGGAATCAAGGCAGGTATTGTAAAAAAAATTCAGATAAATCATGATGATTCTCATTCTGTAACGGCCGAGCTTATGCTCGATCCCAGAGCAGAACCAATCCTGAAAACAGGCACCAGTTTCTGGGTCATCAAACCCATTGTCTCAGTAGATGGCATAAAAAACATTGACACTATTATTTCAGGATCATACATCACTTTTGAACCAGGAGAAGGTGAATTCCAAGATCAATTTACTGTAAACCATGGAGACATCCCCAACAGTGCATTATCAGCAGGAACTATATACAAACTGCAAACAACTGACCCCTACTCTCTTGAGATCGGAAGTCCTCTTTTCCATAAAAAAATCAAGGTTGGTGAAGTCGTAAACATTTCTTTTTCTACAAACTCACCTACAATTGTGCTCGAACTACTTGTTTATGAAATGCACACCCATCTTATCAGAAAAAACACCGCCTTTTGGAATGCAGGAGGTTTTCAGGCTGACGTAAAACTCTCTGGGGTAAAACTAAATTTCTCATCAATTAAAACCATCCTAGCTGGTGGCATAGCCTTTGACAACCCGCCTACTGAAAACACCAATGCTGAACCTGCCGATAAAACATCTTCCTTCAACCTCTATAAATCATTTAAAGAAGTGATAAACTCTCAACCTGAATTTCAGCCTTCTGGACTCAACCTCCAACTCAGGGCGGGAAAAATAAGAGGGTTACGCTCCGGTTCACCAGTTTTGTATAACAACTTCAAGGTCGGTGAAATTACCGGCTTTGAACTGGATAAAGACAACCTGGAAATCCTGATTAATATATTGATTAATGAATCATATGTTTCTTTGCTAAATGTCTCAAGCCGCTTTTACAACCTCTCCGGGATGGCGGTTAAGATAGGAATAGATGGCCTGGAATTACAGACAGGTTCTTTTGAATCGATAGCTGCCGGAGGCATTGCTTTTTATACACAGGACAAAGATGCAAAGTATTTACAAGACCAAAGATACATCTTACATGAAAATATTTCACAGGCTGAATTAGCAGATAGTTATCATCTCCTGATTCGTTTTCCCAAATCTGCTGAAATTAAAGAAAAAACAAAAATAAAATACAAGGGTGTTATCATAGGAACCTTGAAAAATATCCGCTTTGCTAACAGTTTATCAGAGGTTCTCTGTGATGCATATGTAGACAGGGATGCAGCGGAACTTTTTCGTGAATCAACACGCCTGTGGTTGGTGAAACCAAGGATAAATATTACAGGAGCAGAAAATCTAAGTACTATCTTTTCCGGAGCATACCTTACTTTAACTCCTGGCAAAGGCAAGCTGGCCAAAGAACTGATGGTCAAAGAAAACCCACCTCGTGAAACTATCCACCACGACAATGGCCTCCACGTTGTTCTTGAATCTCCTAGTCTTGGATCACTTAAACAAAACAGCCCTGTATATTTTCGACAAATACCAGTAGGCAAAGTGATTGCCTTTGAACTCTCTCCCACAGCCCAGGAAGTATGGATACATCTTTACATTAAAGATGGTTACAAAAACCTGGTTCACGGAGGAAGCAAATTCTGGATCGCCAGCGGCATAAGCATGCAAGGTGGCCTATTCAGTGAATTTAGGCTGGTAACGGAATCCATGGAAGCCTTGATATCCGGTGGCATTGCCTTTGCCACACCGGAAGGACTTGAAATGGGAGGTCCGGCTGAAGATGGAGATCATTTTTTCCTCCATCACAAAAAAGAAGAAAAATGGCAGGATTGGCGCCCCCAAATAACCATTGACTCAAAAATGATACAGCAACAAAACAAGTAAAAATACTAAAACTTTTAAACAGAGCTTACAACAATCGAATTCAACGATTAAAAACTATCTTTATGATTTCCAAAATTCGTTGCAGCATTCCTCTTAAAATCTGCCTGGTAATCCTCCTTGTTGAGACACTGCTGTTCTTTGTAATGGGGAGCTACTATTACAATTCTTTTAGCAAAGAGATTGACAGACAGGTTGCCGCAAAACTTATCGTACCTGGAACCCTGATGTCTCAGTTGGCTCTCAACTTTGAGGCAGTTAACGATTTCAATGCAATGGAAGAACTCATCCAGGAAAAGATTGCTGACACCTTTATTATAAAAAAATCCGGTGATATTTTTTACAGTGCAGATAGCAGGAAAATCGGCAAAAATTATCTCGATGTTATCTCAACCAGCGAAAAACCAGAATTTGAGTCCGCCAATCCTCAAAACAGAATCATTGCTTATACAACTGAAAACAAACAACAATTTTTATCAATTCTCTCACCACTGGCAATAAACAATAATCTACTTGGTTATTTATATATAAAAATTCGTGCAGACAGGATTTTAAACAAGAAACACAATATTATACTAATTTTTTTCTATGGATCACTGGCTACCATAATTCTTACAACTGTCATTGAAGCCTATTGGGTACGCCATCTAGTCCTTCCCAGAATTAATAAAACTATTGCGGTTCTCAACCAGGTAAAAAGTGGAGATTTTACTAGCAGAATTCCCCAACAGAGTGCAGAAGATGAACTTGACCTTCTGATACACAACGCCAACGACATGATTGCCCACATCGAACAAAATACCAACGACCTTGAGTTGCTAAACAAAGCTGGGGAGCAACTCATTAAAGACCAGAGCTTCAAAGAAATTTCCACAACCTGTACAGATTTTTTTCAACATTTTTTCACTCAGGAGGAGCTTGCAGAAGTAGTAAAATTATTCTCTTTGAACAAAGATAATGAAAGCACATCATATCTCAGCAACTCTGAAAAAGAAAAAATAGCTGCAGGTGAGTTTATCTTCAAACCAAAAATGACAATTACACAATCTTCAAAAACCCATGAAGGTGTATCCTGTTTGTTTATTCCTCTCATGGTAGATAACCTCTTCAAAAAATACATCTGCTTTACCATCTACGACAATAATCCAAAATTTAAAACAGACAGTGAAAATTTCATCAACGCTTTCTGGGACCTCATCCTCATTGCCCTGAGAAGAACTGAATCACAATTAAAAGTCATCACTGCAGAAAAACAGTACCGCGAACTCTTTACAAACGCCGTCGAAGGCTTTTTTAAATCAACTCTAGACGGCCGCCTTATTGCGGCAAATAACTCCCTGGCAGCACTTGCCGGTTACAATTCCCCTCAAGAAATGATCGATAACATAAAAAGTGTGAACGATTATTACGTTGATGAGAATGAACGACAAAACATCCTGCTATCATTGCAGAAAAAAAACAAAATTCAAGATTTTGAAATCCAGCTGAAAAAAAAGAACGGTACTGTATTTCCCGCTTCTGTATCAGCTCGTGCTGTTAAAAACAGAGAAGGAGAAATCATTGGTATTGAAGGTGGTATCCTGGATATTTCAGAACGGAAAAAAAGAGAAAAGGCTGACACCAGAAGAAAAATCATCGAAGCTGAAAATCAGGTCAAATCGGACCTGATCCATGATATTGAAGAAAAAAACAAACAATTAACTCAAACATTGACCGAGCTCAAAGTAACTCAGAACAAACTAATCAGATCAGAAAAAATGGCTGCTATTGGCACAATGGCCGGCGGAATAGCCCATGACCTAAACAACATTCTCTCAGGAGTAACCAGTTACCCGGAACTAATATTATTTCAGTTACCTGAAGACAGCCAATTTCGAAGACCGATACAGGCTATTCAGGAATCAGGAGAAAGAGCCGTAGCTGTTGTTGCCGACCTTCTTACTCTAGCTCGTGGGGTTGCATACACTAAAGAATACGCCTCATTAAATGATTTAATATCCAAATATCTCCAATCTCCTGAATACAGGCAAGTACATAGTTCCCATAAAAAGATTCATGTTTCCACAAAGCTTGCCCCAGACTTGAAAATCATATTGTGCTCTCCTGTTCATATCCAAAAGATTATCATGAATCTAGTTAACAATGCCATGGAAGCAATAGAGACACAAGGGCAAGTGACAATTACAACAGAAAACAGATCCATCAGCTTAGAATCGGACCCTCAGGGTTCTCAACCTGGCGAATATGTAGTCTTAAATATTAAGGACACTGGGCCTGGCATCCCACAAAAATCAATAAAACATATCTTTGAGCCATTCTATTCAAAAAAAATATTAGGCCGTAGTGGCACTGGGCTTGGCCTCTCCATTGTTTACAATACAGTGCAGGAGCATAACGGCACTGTCACTGTTACCAGTGACGACCAAGGATCTTTATTTTCAATATATCTTCAGGCCAGTGACACAGGCATTGAAAACATCAGTTCTGAAACAGTTGAAATAGCCATTGAAAAATTAAAAGGCTGTGGTGATATTTTGATAGTAGATGATGAACCACTGCTGCTGGAAATTGCTACCAATATGCTATCCATACTCGGTTATACTATCCATACCGCTGCTTCAGGAGAAGAGGCTATTGAATTCCTCAAACACAACTTGGTTGACCTGGTTCTCCTTGACATGCTTATGCCGCCTGGAATCAATGGTTATGAAACATATAAAGAGATAATCAAAATCCACCCCCGGCTCAAAGCCATTATCGCCAGCGGCTACAGTAGCAATATTCATATTGAAAAAATAAAAAAAATAGGTGCCGAATCTTATCTGAAAAAACCATATTCAATGGAAAAGCTGGGAAAGGCTATAAAAGAAGAACTTGAAAAAACATCTTCCTGAAAAGATACCTGATCCAAAGAAAATTGTGACTTCCTGCCAGGCTACAAAGCTTCATCGTCACAGAAAGAGTTCAGACCTCCTAAGTCGTAGATTTTTTATTCGAAAATCCACTACTTTCAATTCTCCATACGCTGCATGACATCATTGAAATATTTCTCAGCAGAAAGCTTTCCTTCTAGTATTTGACCAAGTTTCTGACGCAACTCTATTGCGGTAACTGGTGAATTATTGCCAAAAACATATGTTGGCGTTCGTAGATACATCATAGGTACATTACTATATTCTTTTTCCATATCAAGAATGTATGCTTCATAAACATCATCAAAGACATCTGCTTCAGCAGATATTATTTTGGAAAGATTCCCCTTGATACCTGTAAGATTTTTTGTATAGCGAACCCATTTTTCAGCGACCTTCGGAGTTGACCAAGCCATCACCAGATCAATGGCCAGTTGTCTATTTTCACTTTTGTTCATTACAGCAAAAACTGGCACATATTCACCGACCAGTCCATTTGTTTTAGCAAGATAAGGATTTTCAGCTGGCTTCATCTTTTTACTCTCTTTCTCATTCAGTCCTCGAAAATGCCCATATAAAAACGTACCACCCATAATAAAAAGACCATCATCTTCCAACAAGTATTGCCTTTTCATGTCCTCAAAAGTCAATTTTTCCCAGTTCTCTTCAAGAATAGGTTGAAATCTGGACAACTTCTCAAACGCCTTCAGGGTTACAAGAAAAGCTTCCTTTTTTTTCTCATTAAACTCTGGAGAAACCGCATCAGCAAAATCCTTAAACAAGGATTTAAACAGGTTCTCAAAAAGGGCATCAATCCTGTTCCACGATGATAGTTTAATAAATGGGATCGAGGTATTATTAAGCCTGTTGTAGTTATGCAATTTTTCAGCATACTCCAAAAAATCATCAAAGGTCATCCCCCTTTCCTTTATTCGTATTCCTATTTTTTTTGCATTTTCAGTATTGTACCAAAGATTCATCAGGTAACATTCAATAAATGGCCCAGTAAAAATCCCCCCGACCTTATCTCTGTATCTTGTATTATTGACAATAAAATCCTTTTGAGATTCAATAAATCCAGGGACTTCTGAAAAATCTACCAAATGTTCTTTCACCCAGTCTGCGCTATTCAACGCTTCAGTTACATATTCATACACTGCAACATCAAGGAAAATCACATCCCAATCTATAGTGCCTGTTTTAATCATTTCCACAATTGCCTTTGCAGGCTTGGTTTTAAAGTTAAGCCCCTTGCCAGGAAGATCCTTATTAAAAACAAGGTTAACCTCCACACCTGGGTGAAGAAATTCGAACTCCTTTTTCACCTCATTTACCAATTGTTCACGCTTTCCTTCCCCCTTCCAATGCCCCATCCAGTTTAATGTTACATTTTCAGGGCGATGTATCTCAAGATTGACAGTCTTGCCAATTACATCCGTCACCTTTACTTGATCAACTTTTGAGTTATCACAAGCAAAAATAGCAAAGCAAACAGCAAGCAATACAATTGTTTTCAGCATGTGTTTATTCATTGAATACGATCCTTTCCTTTCCCATATTGGTAGAAAACAGTTATATAAATTCTTCTTTTTCTAATTCTCTTCTATTTTATAATGATTCTTAGTTAAAGGTAAAAAACTTCTCAAATGATTTGCTTATAGGTATCTTGAAAAATTTGATTATTTTGTTCAAGATCAAGGCATGGTTAAAACACCCCCTAAACCTACGCAGTATCATTGCCCATCATCTACCTTCTCGAACTTGTGATACCACTTCCATCAACCTCAATAAAACCACAAATCTTGTTTTCTTGCTAAAAACCAATAAATCATACATAGTATTTAAAAAGCTTTTCCTGTATCTTTTACCCAACAAAATTTCACCAAACATAACAGTCCATGTTTGGCCGACCTAAACGTTGTGCATTTTGTGCATATTGTCCCAAAAACACACCTTCATCTCGCTTTATTTGTATTAAATATGGCCATTTTTGATTTTTTTGGGAAAATCAAAAATTTTTATTTTCTTTTAAACAGAGTTGTTGTTATTACATTCACTGCAAATAGATTGACAGAAGTAATGTAAACATTACCACGTCAAAGTGAGGGCATCTGCTTTTTCAAGAAAGCAGAACAATTATTTAATTTATTTCGAGGAGTGTAAAATGAGCGGTAGTGAAGACAAAATCACAAGTCTACTCAGCGAAGGGCGTATTTTCGATCCACCTGAGCAAGGGCAAGACCAAGCCTGTGTAAAAAGTATGGAGGAATACCGCGAAATCTACAAGCGATCCATGGATGATCCTGAAGGCTACTGGGGAGAAAGAGCCGAGGAGCTAGTCACCTGGGATAAAAAATGGGACAAAGTCTTAGAATACGATTTTGATATACCTGAAATCAAATGGTTCCAAGGCGGCAAACTGAATATGTCCTACAACTGCCTCGACAGACACATCGAGAATGGCCGTCGGAACAAAGCTGCTATCATCTGGCAAGGTGAGCCTGAAGAGGACGTAAGAACCTTAACCTACCAGATGTTGCACACTGAAGTATGTCGTTTCGCTAACGTCCTGAAGAAAAAAGGCGTTAAAAAAGGTGACAGGGTTTCCATTTATCTGCCAATGATTCCTGAACTGGCCATCGCCCTGCTGGCATGCTCCAGAATTGGCGCTATCCACAGCGTAGTTTTCGCTGGCTTTTCAGCTGTCAGCCTGAAAAATAGAATTCAGGACTGTGAAGCGAAAGTATTGATTACCTCTGATGCCGTTATCAGAGCAGGAAAAACTATTCCCCTGAAACCAAACGCAGACGATGCTTTAAAGGATTGCGACACTATTACCAATTGCATCGTTGTTCAACGTGCCGGTAATGAAATCAACATGACAGAAGGCAGAGATTCCTACTGGAGCGATGAAGTTACCGCACCAGGTATCTCCAGTCAGTGTGAACCAGAAAGCATGGATGCTGAAGATATCCTCTTCATCCTTTACACTTCCGGTTCTACAGGAAAACCAAAGGGTGTTGTTCACACAACCGGTGGCTACCTCACTTATGCCATGCATACATGCGAATACGTTTTTGACATGAAAGATGATGACGTATACTGGTGTACTGCTGATATCGGCTGGATTACTGGACACTCTTATATCCTTTACGGACCACTTGGACTTGGTGGCACATCCCTCATGTTTGAAGGCGTACCTTCCTATCCGGGACCAGATCGTTTCTGGAAAATCTGTGAGAAGTTCCAGGTCAATACTTTTTACACTGCTCCAACAGTCATCCGAGCTCTGATGCGTGATGGTGAAGAACCTACCCAACGTTACGATCTCTCAAGCCTCCGAATTCTTGGTTCAGTTGGTGAGCCCATTAATCCTGAAGCCTGGATGTGGTACCATGTTAATATTGGCAAATCCAAACTGCCTATCGTTGACACATGGTGGCAGACAGAAACCGGTGGAATTCTAATCTCTCCACTGCCGTATGCAACTCCTCTCAAACCAGGTGCCGCAAGTTTTCCACTTCCAGGTATTGACGCTGCCATCTTCAATGAAGAAGGAGAAGAAGCCGGCCCCAATGAAGGTGGCCATTTAGTCATCCGTAAACCATGGCCTGGAATGCTACGTGGTGTTTTTGGCGATCCAGAACGTTTCAAAAAAACCTACTTCAGCCGCTACGATGACACTTATGATCCTGAAGATGGTGCCAGAAAAGATGAAGATGGTTACTTCTGGGTAATGGGACGACTGGATGACGTTATCAACGTATCCGGCCACCGTCTTGGCACCGCTGAGATCGAATCTGCACTGGTTGCTCATCCATCCGTTGCCGAGGCTGCTGTCGTTGGCATGCCACATGCAATCAAAGGTCAGGCAATTTATGCCTTCGTAACCCTGCTTGCTTCAGCAACAGAGAATGATGCACTAATTGCAGAACTAAGAAAGCATGTACGTGCGGAAATTGGCCCAATCGCTACTCCAGATGGCATACAGTGGGCACCTGGACTACCCAAAACCCGATCAGGCAAAATCATGCGTCGCGTGTTGCGTAAAATAGCTGCAAATGATTTTAAAGATTTTGGTGACACCTCAACACTGGCTGATCCATCAGTTGTGGACCAGCTTATAGAAGGAAAAAAAGCACTGGGTTAATAGCTTTTTTTGCCTGAATAATACCGACTTGCTTCGGACTATTCAAAAAATATAAAAATGCAGGGTGCGCGCTAAACGCCCCTGCATTTTTTTTTACCCTACACTTGCCCCAGACATCATAAGTTAACAAAAGTCCAAGATTCTCTCCAGACAACACGATTTCTCTTTTAAACTGGACAACATCTATCTATAATTAGCAAACAATAGATTTTCAAAATCATCATAACCACACTGACTTATCCAACTTAAAGGAAAGGCAGAATGACTACAGCTCAAAAAAATGCTGCGAACAATGTAATTCCTGAAATTACCGTGGATTTCTTCCAGAAACTTCATCCTTTCTGCGAACTTGAAAAGAACGTTCTCCATCAACTTGCGGGTCAATGCCTGGTTGATTTTTACCCCAAAGGCACCAAAATCCTCACAGCACATGAATCTGAAATCCCACATGTCTTCCTTATCCAGCAAGGTGGTGTCAAATCCTACCTTACCAACGAAGACGGTGAAATCACCTTGAAAGATTACAGAGGTAAAGGATCAGCCATTGGTGCTCTTGGCGTTATTCGAGGCACTCTTGCCAATCTGGATGTCGAAACAGTTGAGGACACCTTCTGCTTTCTATTGCCTAAAAAGACTTTTCTTAATCTCATTAACTCCCAAAAAGGTTTTGCCCAATACTATCTAAAAAACTTCTCTGATAAAATCGTCCAAACAGCCTATACAGAATTACGTCGCCACAAAGTCTCCAGAAGAACAAGCGATGACCTGTACCTCTTTTCTGTGGCAGCAGGTGACATTGTTAAACCCCACCGTTCAGCACCTGCAACCACAACCATTCAGCAGGCAGCTATCTTAATGGCCAAACACAAAACTGGCTCAATTCTTCTGCATGAACCAGACAACACCGACAACATCATCGGCATCATCACAGACCGTGACTTAAGGACAAAAGTTGTTGCTGCTGATTTTGATTTTAAATTTCCAGCATCATATATCATGAGTTCACCAGTCAAAAAAGTTCTATCCAGAGACATTTGCTTTGACGTCCTGTTAAAAATGATGTCACAGGGAATTCACCATTTGACAGTGGAAAGACGGGGACGGATAATAGGTGTTATCACATCACATGACATTATGCTTCTCCAGGGACAATCACCTTACTATCTATTCAAAAAAATCATTGCCCAGGATAAAATCACCGACCTATACCCATTAGCTAAAACAATCCCGGAGATCGTGAGGAACTTACTTCATGAAGGTGGAAAGGCTGGTCATATAACTAAAATGCTCGCCCTCCTACACGACCACCTGCTCACTCGCCTGCTCATTCTACTTGAAGCTGAATTGGGACCGCCACCTCTTCCCTACAGCTGGCTGCTCACCAGCGACGAAGGTCGACGCGAAGATACGTTTAAGACAGACTGCAACCTTGCAATTGTTCACCAAAACCCTGAAACGAAAATCCAAGAACAAGAGGCTATTAAATATTTCCCTACTCTTGCCCAAAAGGCCATGAATCATCTTGCAAATTGCGGATATCCTCCATGCTGTAAGGATACAATGGTTATTATTCAAGAAAGATGCATGTCACTTTCTGCTTGGAAATCTTTTTTCGACCAACTGATGTCCGAAACAAACCCAAACGGTTTAATATCAAATGATAATCTTTTTGACTTTCGCTCAGGCTACGGTGACGCTGATCTTGCAGACGGCCTCCGTCAGCATATATACAGTCGCCTCAAACAACGGGATTCCATTACGACCACTCTGGCAACAAACTGCATAAACACCAAAAACCCTCTGTCATTCTTCAATAATTTTATAGTTGAAAAAAACGGAGAGCATAAAAACAAACTTGATATTAAGAAACAAGGACTTGCCCAATTCGTAAAATTCTCCAGAGTGTTGGCTATGAAACTGGGAATCCATGAGACCAACACTCTTTTGCGGCTACAAGCTCTCGGAGCAGAAGAACACATATCACAAGCTATGATGACTTCAGCCTGTGAAGCCTTCGAGCTACAAATGCAACTACGTTTAATTCACCAGTTAAATCAGCTGGAAAAAGGTATCACCCCTGACAACTACATTGATCCAGCATCACTTACCGACCTGGAAAAAAGAACACTTAAAGATGCTTTTCATGTTTCTGAACGATTGCAAGACCTACTGAAAGAAAAATTCACAATGTAGTGATAAACCATTACCGGACAAATAAACCTGATTTAACTATCTGGTCATAAATAAATATTATTATGTTTTCAAATAAGGAAAGAGTTGCCATTACCGGCTTGGGAATCATCTCCTGCATTGGCAACAGCTGCGATGAAGTCACTCGATCATTTTCCAATGGATACAGTGGGATACACTTGATTCCTGAAAGAAAACTAATGGGATTCAACAGTGGTCTCAGCGGAATCATTGAAAATTTCATACCCAACGACTACCTGAACCGCAAACAACGTAAGACCTTACCTGAGTTTGGTCTCTGGGCGTGGGCTGCCATCAATCAGGCTTTATCACAGTCTGGAATATCCCGTGAACAATTACGAGGTAACCCTGACACCGGGTTACTCTTTGGCAATGACTCCTCAAGCGTTACAGTTGCTGAGCAAGTTGATATACTACGACAAACCGGTGACACAAAACCCATTGGCAGTGGCCACATTTTCAGATCCCTCACCTCAACCATCACCTTGAACATAAGCACTCTTCTAGGAATCAGGGGTATGTCATGGACAGTCAGTTCAGCATGCGCAAGTGGCGCCATGTCCATTGGTCAGGCGGCTGAGCTTATCGCAACTGGTAGACAAAAAACAATTATCTGTGGTGGTGCCCAAGAAATATCCTGGCAATCAATGTGTAGCTTTGACACTCTAGACGCCTTTTCCAAAAGAGAAGATGAACCCACCCTTGCTTCACGCCCCTTTGACAAAGACAGGGACGGATTAGTTCCAAGTGGTGGAGCTGCTGCATTGATCCTGGAATCATTTACTAATGCCAAAAACCGTGGCGCAACTATTCTTGGCGAAGTATCAGGATACGGCACAACAACTGACGGTTACCATATAGTAGTTCCAAGTGGTGAAGGAATTGAAAGATCAATGCGCCTTGCCATAAAAGACGCTGCTCTCGAACCAGGACATATTGATGCCGTTTTTGCCCATGCCACTTCAACACCAGCTGGCGATGAAAAAGAAGCCTCTGCCATCCACAATGTTTTTGGACACCTGCCTGCAGAACAACCATTTGTAACCGCCCCCAAAGGTCATACTGGCCATGAATTCTGGATGGCCGGAGCTTCCCAGGTTGTTTACGGACTACTCATGGCAAAGGCTGAATTCATTGCCGGAAACCTGAACTTAGACTCTTGCGATGGCGCAGCTGAAAAGCTCAATCTCCCACAAAAAAATACTGCCTGTAAACTTAATACTATCCTCTGTAACGGCTCAGGTTTCGGCGGCACAAACGCCTCTCTTGTAATCCGTTGCGGCAAACACCTTAAATAAACACGCATGACTCCTCAAACAATAGTTATTGGTAGTGGTATCAGTGGATTAACAACAGCTTCCTTATTGGCCAGACAAGGCCATAAAGTCTTGGTACTTGAAAAAAACAGAGAACCTGGAGGAGTGCTACAACGTTTTAAACGAAAATCCATTGATTTTGATGTAGGCTTCCACTATTCTGGCGGATTGGGTAACAATGAGATCCTCAGCACTCTCTGGGATTACCTGGGCATCCTGAAAGACATTAAAATCCTGCCATTTCCAGCAAATGCCGCTGACCATGTCCGCATAACTGATTCAGACTTCCATGCACGGGCTTATTTCTCCTATAAAAACATTCAGGAAGAACTATCACAACTTTTTCCTAAAGAGACAAAATGCATTAAGAATTTTTTCAGCATCATAAAAAACAGAGGCGAATCAATTCCGTTTTACAATATGACTGGAGAACTCAAACCTTTTCTCCAGTCCCTTGCATTCCCTGAAAAACAATCACTCGGTGACATCTTACGCAACACTGTAAAAGACCAGAAACTGCAGTCAATATTATCTCTACCAGTCTTCCTTCACGGTGTGCCTCCAGACATTATCGGTACCACAATGCATGCCAGTGTTGCCCATTCTGTATATAATGGAATGTATTCCATTGATGGTGGAGGACGAACTATTATCAAAGCCTACACCAATTTGTTATCCAAACAAGATGTAGAAATAAAATCATGCTCGGAAGTTGAACAAATTTTCGTTAAAAACGGCCAAGTTGCTGGAGTCGCAACAACTGAGGAAAATTATGAGGCCACAAATGTTGTATACACAGGTCATCCCAGTGACATCTACTCACTTGTTCCGGAAAAAACTTTTAAAAAGGCATATGTCAGTCGATTGTCACAGTTAAAAAATACCTGTTCCATGTTGCTTGTTTTTGGAACTATAAAAAACAATCTAGCAACGCAGGAAACTACCTGGAACAACTTTTATCAACTTCCCCAAGGACTGGAATTTTTCAACAATATTGATTACAATAATAATTCATGTTTCTTTCTCAGCGGTTGTGGATTGAGGGATTCAGACAACTCAAATCACAGTGATAAATTAAGCGCTGTCACCCTCATGAGGCCAGCTAACTGGAATGAAGTATCCTGTTTCGACAACGGCAAAAACAAAAGACGTGCAGCAGGATACCAGCAGTGGAAACAACAACAAACAACAAAACTCATTGAGACAGCTCATAAAACTTATCCAGAGATGATGAGCAATTTCCAACCAGTTACCACAAGCTCTCCTCTAACTTTCCGCGACGAACTCAATTATCCACATGGTACAATTTATGGAATGCAACACAGCCTTGAACAATTTTCCATCGGCACCAGAACTCACCTACCGGGTCTTTGGCTCAGCGGACAAAACACTTTGATGCCTGGAGTTTTAGGAGCATCACTCTCTGCCCTTATCACTGTTGGCAGCATGACTGACCTAGAAACACTCTGGAAGGAGGTTATACAATGAGCCACCAACGAGTAGTGATAACCGGACAAGGAGCGGTATCTCCATATGGGCTTGGCATTGAAAATCTTATTCATGGCGCAAAAAATGGCGTCAGCTGCGTTCGCACCATGGATAACTGGAAAAAAATCAAGGGTCTTAACAGCTATCTAGCTGCACCTGTACCAGCTTTCAACCCTAAAAAATTTCTTCCAAGGGTTGCCAGAAGAACCATGGGTGACATGGCAGTCTATGCAACAATCGCAGCACAGGAAGCTGTTACAAATTCAGGTCTCACTCAGAATGCACTCCAATCCGGCGACACAGGCGTCATCATAAGCAGTACAACTGGCAGTCCATCTGCCTATGAAAATCTGTATGAACAGTTTCTTCCTGACAGAAGCATAGAATCATTCACTTCCGGATTATTTTTCAAAATAATGAGTCACAGTTGTTCTGCAAACGTAATGCACAGCCTGGGTATTCGCGGTGAACAATGGGCACCGTGCAGTGCATGCACATCTTCTGCTCAGGCTATTGGCCTGGGTTACCTACTGATTCGTTCAGGCCGACAAACTGCGGTTCTCTGTGGAGGTGCTGATGAAGTCCATCACTCTGTAACCATGTTTTTTGATGTACTGCGAGCTGCCTCCCACAACAATCACAGTCCTGAAGAATCGCCAAAACCCTTTGACCAAAACCGTGACGGCGTTGTCTGTGGCGGAGGCAGTGGAGTCTTGTTGCTTGAAAGCCTGGAATCAGCTAAAAAACGCGGGGCCCCAATTATTGCTGAAATAGCCGGGTTTGGCAATGTCAGCGATCCCACTCATATTGCAAATCCTCACGCGGATGCAATGTTTCAGGCGATGCAAAATGCTCTTACAGAAGCAGGAACAGACAAAAATGAGGTGGATTATGTCAATGCCCATGCCACTGGAACTCTCCAGGGAGACAGTGCTGAGGCTGAAGCAGTCTACAGATTACTGGGATCACAGGTTCCGATAAGCTCCATGAAGGGACATATTGGCCACACACTAGGCGCTGCCGGAGTTTTGGAATCAATTATGACCCTGGCAATGATGCAAAATCAAGAACTACTGCCAACCCTCAACCTAAAGACTATTGATCCGACCTGTACTCAATGTAACCTTTTAACAGATAAACTGCTGAAACCTGTGAAAACAGTTTTAAAAAACAGCTTCGCTTTGGGTGGTGTGAATGTTGCGCTGCTATACAAGAGCTATGAACATTAATTACTCATTATACAACGGACCATACCTATACCCCTTCTACCAATATTAATATAATGAGTATTCAGCAAAATCCAACAGAGCATTAATGCCACTGTTTTAATTACATTTTTTCCTTTAACTTCAAGAAAAAATTAATGAGTTCAGAGATTAAAAGAAAAAATAAACATAGTCATCCAGCGTTAAAGTAGGTTTCCGAATGTATTATTGATAAAATTCCAGCTTGTTATTTTCTCAAATCCACTTATATTTCTAATGCTGTTGAAGCCCCCCTGACATTTCAGGGTGACTCTGCAAGTGTCTTAACCTGGCCAGACCTGAATTATTTTCATGGTACCCGGCAAGTACAGAGTTATTTGATTTTTTCCAGAGTAAATTTTTCTTAAAAGTACCGGGAAAATCATATTTTTTAACAAATCCGTCTTATTGAACGGGATTTCCACTGAAGATCCCTGTCAAATTTGGAGTAAACAATGAACGATGATGAAATTTTTCAGAAAATAACCGCAGTGCTTGCTGAAGAGTTTGAACTTGAGGAGCAACAATTAACTCCCGAAGCGACCCTGTTTGATGATCTGGGACTTGATAGTCTTGACGCAGTAGACATGGTTGTGGCAATGGAAAAAGAATTTGGCGTTAAAATGCGAGACGAAGATGAAATGCGAGCCGTAAGGAGTGTAAACGATCTTTTTCAGCTTATCTTAAAAACCAGAGACCAAATCAAACAAAGCGCTTAACCCAAAAACCTTATCCTTTATCCATTTTTCCCTAATCCCGTGCTATCAGGTATCAAAACACTATTACTTAACCTCTATTTCTGGCCTATGTTCTTTATTGTCACCATTGTAACATTAACCCTGATACCCTTCATGAGGCTAATCAACTTTATAGCTTTCCGCATTCCTGAGCCAGCAGCTTTTCGCATCGGTGTCCGGATTTATGGCTGGATTGCTGTAAGGCTGCTCCCCTTTATGGCACCAGTAAAACTATACAAAAAGACTAAACAACTACCAAGATCTGGCATAATAGTAGTTAATCACCTCTCCTCTGCAGACCCGTATTGCTTTGGAGTATTGTCGGGTGAATATGCCTTCATGACTTCCTGGCCTTTCAAAATCCCTTTTTATAAATGGGCAATGAATAAGGCCCAGTACCTCGATATATCAATAGGGTGGCAACATCTTATAATCAAAAGCAGACAATTACTGGAACAGGGTTGTTCCCTAATTATCTGGCCAGAAGGACATCGATCAACCGATGGTCAACTCAGAGAATTCCAAAACGGTGCATTCCGAATTGCCTGCGAAACGGGCTACCCAATTATTCCTGTCTGCATAAAAGGTACAGATAAGCTTCTGCCCCCAGGACAACATTTCTTAAAACCAGCTAGAATATCTTTGACAATTCTTCCTCCCTGTTATCCTGAACAAATTGACGCAAAAAGACCTTGTATTGAGAAGCTTAAAACAAAGGTATGGAATTCAATTGCCAATGAACTTAACCAGCCAAACACCACTGATGGTTAACTATAATATAGATACAGCTCTTGAGTTACGACAGATGTCTGCTGAAAACATCAAAACTCAACAGGTCAAATACCTGCGTTCTCATCTCAGCCATGCCCTTAACTCAACTTATTATAAAAACAAATTTCAACTTAACGAAATTTCACCAAACGAAATCAAAGACATTGATGACCTGCGGCACTTGCCTCTAACATCCAGAAAAGATCTCGATTCATTTGGTGATCATTTCACTGCAGTGTCAAATACTCATATCACAGACTTATCACTGACCTCCGGCACTACCGGCATGCCAGTTAAAATTCCTTATACAAATCATGATCTCAACCGCCTTGCTTTTAATGAGACTATGGCATTCTGGGGAACAGGAGTACGGCCAGCTGACCGCTGTCTTATCTGTGTAACTCTTGACCGCTGTTTTATTGCTGGCCTCGCCTACTATACAGGTTTGATCAAACTCGGTGCAACTGCCATCCGCAGCGGTGCTGGACAACCGGCAAGACAATGGGAACTGATCCAGCAACTGCGACCAAATGTCCTGATCGGAGTGCCGACTTTTCTCTTACAAATAGCTCATTGGGCCCGAAAAGTGGGAAAAAGACCCGAGGATGCTGGAATAAAGTCTCTAATCACCATAGGCGAACCCATCCGAAATTCAGCATTTGAACTTACTCCGCTTGGAGAAAAATTATCAACAACCTGGTCCAGCAAAATCTACTCATCTTATGGTGCAACAGAACTGGAAACAGGAACTTGTGAATGCAGTGCCGGCCGTGGTGGACATGTCCACCCAGAATTAAGCATTGTTGAAATTGTCAACGATCAGGGTAATCCTGTTAATGACGGTGAACCAGGAGAACTGGTTTTCACACCTTTAGGAGTAAAGGGCCTTCCACTGATTCGTTTTCGTACTGGCGATATAACCAGAAAATACCAGGATGCATGTCAATGCGGCTGGAACACCACCAGAATTGGCCCCATTGAAGGCCGAACCGCTCAACGTTTAAAATATAGAGGTACAACTATTTATCCTGATTCTATTTTCCATGTTCTTCAGGAATTTGAACAGATAAAAGCATCCTATATTGAGGTTCGCAGCTCCTATGACCTCTCTGACAATATTCGCGTTATCGTTGGTTGTGACCAAGACCTGGACAGCAAAAAATTAAACTCCCTTCTACAAGCTAGATTGAGAGTCCGTCCTGAAGTTATAATTAAAACATGCGCTGAAGTTTTAGACGTTATGACAAAAGATGGCGGTCGCAAACCAAAAAAGTTTTTTGACTTACGGGACCAAGCAGTATAAGCATGCAGATACATTTCAAAATGACACTCTTGTATTTTTCTACATTATTTTGATTAAATACAAATGATTTCTATTCACACCACACACAATAAATTAATATGAACTGCCGTAAAGAACACTGGGGTCTGGAATTCACTCCTGAGGAAGTTACCAGTTGCCGGAAAAATAATGGCCTGCTATCCATGGAACTTGAGCTTTCGCGGGCTTGCAATCTCCGATGTATCTACTGTTATGCCTCATCCGGTAAGCCTCTTCCCAACGAACTAAGCCTGCCTGAAATCTTTTCTGTCATTGATCAGGCAGTAGCACTGGGTGCCAAAAAGATAGTTGTGCTTGGTGGTGGTGAACCACTATTATACCCCGATATATTTAAAGTTATTGACTATATCAGCTCAGCAAATGTTCAGGTAGACCTTTTCACCAATGCAACACTTCTCGACAGCCACAAGGCAAAAGCTCTTTTTGACAAGAATGTCTCTATTTCGATGAAGCTCAACAGCCGTGATCAGGCCACCCAGGATTATCTTGCAGGCAAAGACGGCACATTTACTGCTATCCAAAAAGGTATGAAAGAGTTAATAGCTGCTGGTTACCCTGATGAAGAGCACACTCTGGGCATTGAAACCATTATCTGTAAACAAAATTATGATGAAATTCCAGAGATGTGGCGTTGGGCAAGGAAACAGGACATTATACCTTATATTGAAGTTATGACCTCACAAGGCAGAGCAACCTGTAATGGTGGACTTGAAGTGAAACCTGAAAAGATTAAAATTCTTTTTGACAAGCTAGCTGCCATTGATGCAGAAGAATTTGGCTGTAAATGGACCCCCATACCACCACTGGCGGCTTCACATTGTGCCCGCCACGAATATTCATGCACTGTTACCTCCACCGGGGAAATCCACCCCTGTCCAGGTGTTAATGTGGCAGCAGGAAACATCAGACATCAGAGCCTTGCTGAGATTCTTGAACAGAGTTCTATTATCAATGATTTACGTAACATAAGAGAAAACATCAAAGGGAATTGTTCCACTTGTGAGCACAAGCAACTCTGTTATGGCTGTAGAGGGCATGCTTACCAGGTAACAGGAGATTACCTTGCTCCTGACCCTATCTGTTGGATACATCAATCTGAAGACAAAAAAAAATAGGTTTAGAATCAAAATTGCCTGGTATTTCCCAAATCACTTTAGCAATGACACTGGACACTTTCTCACAACACACTTATGTTGAGCCAAGGCCAGACTCATTTACATAACCAGCAAGCAACCACAAACAATGGACCTGTCGCTCAATAATACAAACAGAAAAATACTAGGAACTATACCTGATCGATGGGGTAGAATGAATTCCTTGAGTCAGGCAGCCTTGCTCGAAATAGGCAGGTTGTTGAGAAATGATGATTTACTTGACAAGAACCACAAAATAGCCGTAAAAAATCATGCTGGATTAATCGTTGGCAGCCGCTATGGATCGCTAAACACCGATCTTGAATATGGTCAAACCGTTGCTGCTGGTCCAGAATTTACCAGCCCTGCATTGTTTGGCTACACCTTGCCAAATATACCTTTGGCTGAAGCAGCAATACATTATAACCTTACCGGCCCTGTCTTTTCTTTGTTCAGTGAAGATCCTGCCGCAGAAGCGATCAAAGTGAGCAAAGAATGGCTAAAGGATGCCTCCACCAACTGTGGATTAATCATAGCTGGCTCGCTGGACACACTGCAACTTAATAATGAGACCACAATCTCAACCAAATTTACTATTTGTTATGCCTGAATATCACATCACCATAGTTTACCCAAAATGGCCAAAACTTCCTGAACAGACAGAGTTCAACCTTCCTCCACATGGGCCTGTCTGCATGGCAGCAGCTATTCCGGAGGAATTCAAGATCACATTCATAGATGAGAATGTAGACCACCTTGACCTGCAACAGGATACTGACCTTGTACTTCTAAGCATGATGCTCACTTGCCAGACACCACGAGGCAAAAGTATCGCTGAACAATACCGGAAGAGAGGTATCAAGGTCATTGCTGGCGGAATTGCCACCATGCTCCATGCAGAAGAAATTGCCACATCTGTTGACAGCGTGTTTTTAGGAGAAGTTGAAAATGGTCGACTTGCAAAAGTTCTTACAGACTGGAAAAATAATTGTCTAAAAACGAAATACAATTATTTCAGAGAACACCCCCCTATTGAATCCATTGGCCCTGCTAACAGAAACATTCTTAACAAGGAGCGCTATATTTATCGAGGTGTCCAGATGGTCGACCTTGTCCATGCCTCGCGTGGGTGTCGCTTCAACTGTTTTCCCTGTTCCACTGCCTATTTGGGGGGCCGTGAATTTCGTCCACGCCCTATTGAAAAAGTGGTTGAAGAAATAGCCGCCATTGACAATAACCGATTATTTATAGTTGATAACTCCCTTGCTCAGGACAAACAATGGTTACTGGAACTTTTTGAAGCTCTTATTCCTCTAAAAAAGAAATGGGTCAGTCATCCAATTCTTGATGATGATGAAGTTTTGGCAAAAGCCGCAGAAGCCGGTTGCTGGTATGTTTACCAGGCTGTTTTTGATACATCTGATGTTATCCGTAAAAGAGTAGCCAAACTCAAAGAATTTGGCATAGGTATCGAGGCCGCTGTCCTGCTGGGACCTGACAATCAAGACGTAGATTACATTAAAAGACTGGTTGACTTTCTTCTTGAAATTGAAATCGACATGTCTGAATTTTCTATTCTTACACCTTTTCCGCACACTCCGGTAACCAAACAGTTTGAAGAGGAAGGACGTATCCTGCACAGGGACTGGAGCCGCTATACAACTGCTGAGGTTGTTTTTAAACCAAAATTAATGACCCCTGATGAACTGCAGTCCATGTACGAATATGCATGGAAAGAGTTTTACCGTGACATATCTCAATCACTGAAAATGTCCAAACTGTTCATGAAGGTTTTACATCGCGAAGTTGCTGACGGTACCTATAGATCAACTTTTCAGCCAGACACCAATCGCCGTAGCTGGGAGAGCTGAAAATTATGGGCATGCGCTGCCTTCTAATAGCAGTCAACACTACAGATACCCCATACCCAGTTTATCCGCTGGGCATGGCCCATGTTGCCGGAGCCCTCTCAAGTAATGGTCATCTGGTTAAACAATTGGACAAGCAGAGTTGCAAAGACGATTATTTTCCCAAATTGCAGACGTTGCTAACAGAATTCAATCCTGAGATGATTGGCATTTCCATACGCAATCTTGATCTTGAAGACAGTGCTCATCCACAAAGTTTTATGGCAGCTGTCAGGGAAAGTGTTGTTTTTATCAAAAAACATTGCAAAGCTCCCATTGTCCTTGGTGGACCTGCCTTTTCCCTGCTTCCTGAAAAAATCCTTGAATATCTTGATGCAGATTACGGAATAGTCGGTGAAGGCGAACATGCACTTCCCTGGCTGGCTAGACAAATCATAAAGAATACCCCTCCTGTTGAAAGAATCATTTACAACCTTCCTAAAAAACATCCCTGGCAACAAGTAGAATACGACCAAAAAATATGTTCCCATTATACAAAGGTCGGTGGAATGATGAATCTTCAAACTAAACGGGGTTGTCCATATAAATGTAATTATTGCAGTTATCCATTGCTTGAGGGGAAAATACTTCGCAAAAGAGATCCCCAGGAAGTTGCAGAACAAGCCTTGCGACTTAAACAGAAGTTTGGTGCCCGCTATCTTTTTTTCACTGATTCGGTATTCAATGACACGGAAAATCACTATCTGGATATATGCGAAGCCCTGGTGCAAAAAAATGTTTCCTTACCTTGGACAGCATATTTTCGCCCCACTGACATAAAGCCTGAGTCCATGAAACTCATGAAGCTAGCCGGACTTGATGCTATGGAGATAGGCACAGATAGTGGTTGCAACGAGACTTTATCTGCCCTGGATAAAAATTTTATTTTTGAAGATGCCATTAAGCTCAACCAATGCGCTGTTAACCATGAGATACCCTGTGCCCATTTCATCATGTTTGGTGGCCCCGGTGAAAACCAGCAAACATTGCAGCAGTCATTAACCAACCTGGAAAAATTAAAAAAATCTGTAGTTTTTGCATTCAACGGTATTCGCATATTACCTAAAACAGGCATTCACTTTCTGGCAATTGAACAGGGAATTATTGACAAAGACGATGATCTACTAGAGCCTAAATTCTATTTTTCCCCTAATATTGACTCTCAGAAAATCGATACTGAGCTACTACGACAATGGAAAAATCGTCCTGACAGAATTTACCCCAGCAGCGACGGGATAGATCTGATTCAACAATTTCACAAAAAAGGTCATGCTGGCCCCATATGGGACAAAATTATCAGGATGGGCCTTGCTCATGGCTGATATGATAATCAAAACTTTACTACTGATCCCTGTTTACAATCACAGCAAGACTATACGAAATGTAGTAAAAAAAGCCATACGTGCCAATTGGGAAGTATTGGTGATTGATGATGGTAGTGATCAAAACATTAACAATTTGCTTATCGATCTTAATTGCCAGGTTCACACTTTCACCAAAAACCAAGGAAAAGGCATTGCCATACAGACAGGAGCCAGAATTGCGAGCCAAATGGGCTATGACGCAATCTTAACTCTTGATGCTGACGGACAGCATGATCCACTGGATGCGAAAAATCTAATGGGAAATATACATGACCAGTGGCCCTGCATTGTCATAGGCAACAGGCAAATGGGAAAAAATGTCCCCAGATCAAGCCGTTTTGGCAGGGCTTTTTCCAACTTCTGGGTTCAGTTGGAAACAGGACTTCGCCTCCCTGATACCCAAAGCGGCATGCGCCTATACCCGGTTAATCAATTACAGCAACTTAACTTCAAAAAATCTCGCTACGATTTTGAAATAGAGGTACTCGTTCGCTGTGCCTGGGCAGACATTCCCATACACTCTGTTTCAGTCCCAGTGTTTTACCCTGAACCGGAACAACGAAAATCCCATTTCCATCCATGGAAGGATAATCTGCGCCTCACTATTCTTCACACTATGCTCATTATTCGTTCTCTGATACCAATTCCACACAAAAAGCTGCTAAAAACAAAAGAGGTTGAGGACAAGGGACTATTACTGCATCCAATTCATTTTTTCCGAATGCTTCTCCAACAGCATCTCTCACCAGGATTAGTTGCTGCTGCAGTCTGGGTTGGTATTTTCCTGGGCACTCTTCCTTTAATTGCCTGCCATACCATCGCAATAATCTACGCTACCCACAAGTTGCATCTCAATAAAATTGTAGCAATTGCCGCAAGTCAAATCTGCATGCCTCCTATTGTTCCAGCACTGTGTATTGAACTTGGATTCTATATGCGACATGGCGTTTTTTTAACGGAAATCTCAAAGCAAACTCTTATAAATGAAATTAACCAACGCCTTTTAGAATACCTGCTTGGCTCATTGATTATCGGCCCTATCTTAGGTTTACTAGTGGCTGGTATCGTCTATATTATTCACTTAAATATAAAAAACAGATTAACCCTATCCAACAACCAGTGAAGTTCAAACAATTCTTACTAGAAAAGGCCGAATGGCTAGGCCACATGTTTTTCTATACGGTACTCTTCATAGGGGGCCAGAGAGTCGCCTATTTTTTTCTTCATCCGGTTATTTTCTTCTATGTACTATGTAGCAGGAAAATTCATAACAGCCTTCAACCTTATCTGAACAAACGTTTTCCAGACCACAACAGATTTCAGCATTGGCAAAACACCTACAAATGTGTCCTTGAATTTGGTAAAATCTTGGTGGATCGCGCATGGATCGGCCTTAAAAAGAACTCCTGCATGAAAGGAAACTTTGACAATACTGAACAATTAAGTAATCTTCTTAAAACAGACAAAGGCATTGTGGTATTGCTTGCCCATGTAGGAAACTGGCAAACAAGCTTTGCCGATCTGGGAGAATTGGACACAGAAGTTTTTTCCTTAATGGAATATGATCAACAGCAAGTCGCAAAGCACTTTTTTGATCTTAAAAAAGATAAAGCCTTCTCGATAATTGATACAAATGGGTTCATGGGTGGAATGGTGGAAGCTGCCACTGTACTGCAAAAAGGGTCCATGGTTCTCACCATGGCTGATCGCTATATGGGAGGCCCCCATGCCAGCATTGATTTCATGGGGAACCCAATGCGAGTGCCTCTGGCGCCCTATAGCCTGGCAGCAAGCACTGACTCATATATCATCATTCTATTTTCTGCAAAAACTGGCCGCAATAGCTATCAGCTGAAAATCTGGGATATTATTGAACCACAAAACAGTGGAAGACCTGACAAAGAAATTCTTGAGAGTTATGCAAAAAAATTTACCATGGCCTTGGAAGAATATGTTAAAATTCATCCATATCAGTGGTTTAATTTCTTTAACATCTGGAAACAGTAGCGTTGACTTACAAACAACATTCATAAACATTTGAATTTACCCACTGTATCTACACTAAAAATGTGACTGACATTCACTTTCATTATATTTTAAAGGAGTACAAATGCTAAAAGATCTAGCTCTAGCTGCAAAAGCTGCATGTAGCAAAGAAGATCAGGAATCACTCATACCTGTGATCAAAAATCTTGTCGAACTCAGCGACCAGGCCAGTAAAAAAGGCTTACTGTCTCTGGAAAGCGAATTAAGCAATGTCTCCGATCCTCTCCTGAAAATCGGGCTCCAACTCGTCATCGACAAAATCGATCAGGATAACATCAGAGACATTCTCGACGCCGATATTTATTACAATGAATCCAATGGTCGAGAACTTCTAAAAAAAATCATCGTCCGTGAAGGCCTCTTGCGAATACAAGCAGGAGACCCATCCAGAATCGTTAAAATTTGCACAACTGTTTACCTTAATAAAGTTGACCAAGACAAACTCAACTGATTTTTTTTCTGCACCACTTCTGCATTAAAGACAACATCTGCAAGTGAGGATTATTTCTGTCCCTCACTTGTTTCACTTACTTTCTGATGTAGGACTTCTACGTCTTCATTTAAGGAACTAAAGACGATGGGAACTCTAGTATTAATGGGTTCAGGAGAACTGACCACCACAATGGTCGAAGTTCACAAGATGCTTGTTTCGCATCTCCCCAAAAAACCTGAGATCGTTTTTATCGACACTCCTGCCGGTTTCCAACCCAATACCAACCAGATCAGTGACCATGCAGTCACTTACTTTAAAAATCGTATAGGCTGTAAAATGAATATAGCCTCTTACAAATCACATGACACAACCTCGACAATTGATGGCGCTCTTGCTTTTCAACAATTGCGAAAAGCTGACTACATCCTCATGGGACCAGGCAGTCCAACTTATACGGTTAACCAGCTCCAGCCCTCCCCGGTGCCACAAATATTCATCGATCACATCCTTAAAGGAGGTTGCCTGGTCACAGCAAGTGCAGCCGCATTAACAACAGGACGCTTTACCCTGCCTGTTTATGAAATATACAAGGTTGGAACTGATCTGCATTGGACTAAAGGTCTTGATATCCTCAGCACTCTTGGATTAAATCTTGTAGTCATACCACACTGGAATAATGCTGAAGGTGGCACCCATGACACCAGTCGCTGTTTTATGGGAAAACAGCGATACCAAAAGCTCTTATCCCTTTTACCCGAACCATTACCCATCCTGGGAATAGACGAACACACAGCCTGTATCATTGATTTTTCAACTGCTACTTTTGAAATCCATGGTATCGGTACAGCCACAATTGACCATAACGGCAACACTCAACATCTCCACAGCGGCAACACTTACCCCTTGGATGTTCTTAAAGACAGCTCCAAAATAGAGAAACACACCAACAACTCTCAAAACATGGTTACTAAAAACCAGTCAACAGCAAATAAGCCTGAAGGATTATGGGAACACATTCATTTACAGGCAAATGATTTCCAAAAAAGCCTTTCAACTGATGATACCAAAGGCTCGGCCAAGGCACTTCTAGAGCTAGACCGCATCCTCTGGCAAGCACAAGGAAACCAGGAAGACCCGGATATTATCACTCAGGCTCGAGACCTTTATCGCGAACAACTGGCGATCATCGGCACCAAAAAATTCTTAAACAAATCATCATCAAGAATAATACTTACACCGCTTGTCGATAGCCTTCTTGCTTTACGCCAACGTTTTCGAGAAGAAAACAATTATTTGGCTGCCGACGCAATAAGAGATGCCCTCACCAGTAGTGGTATAATTATCAAAGACACACAAAATGGTTATCAATGGTCACAAATAAAAATAGAAAGTGTCAAGGATCATTAATCACATTCAACTCTATTTTATCCACAGGTATCTAAGACCGGATTATTTCCTTAAATCCAGTATTCCTGTAATTAAATCTCTCAAAAAAAAAGAAATCTCAAAAACTACAAAAGAAGATATTATAAAAACGTGAATCATTCACCACTGGAAAATTCGAAGTTAACGGTAAATCAGATACAACTCCCTGATTTATTCAATTTATGGACGACTCATCGACAAGAATGGCATTGGAGAATTCCTTTTGTAACTCCCCCTTGGTTATCAGCCTGGTGGCAAAGCTTTGCAGAACAGCACAAATCTTTTCTACTGCAGGTAAACATAGATGAGCGACCAATTGGTATAGCACCACTTATACTTCAAGAAAAGACAGCCACATTCATGGGTTCTGCTGACCTTTGTGACTATTTTGATTTTCCTGCTGCCCCAGAGTACCGAGAAGTCTTTTGCCAAACACTTCTCTCGTACTTTAAAGAATATGGTGTTGAAAAACTTAAACTTGGACCAGTACTCCCGGACTCCCTGATCAAACAGTTTCTTATTCCAATTGCAAAACGCACGGGTTGGCAGACAACAACAAAACCTGTTTCATCATCGCTACAGATGAGCCTGCCAACAACATGGGATACATACCTGCTAAGTCTTAGTCGCAAACAACGCCATGAAGCACGACGGAAATTACGTAAGTTGAACAGCTCTGGCAGCGTCCAACAACGTATTTTCCACCAACCAACTGATATTGACAAGGCAATGGATATATTTCTCCACCTTTTTTGCCTAAGCAGACCAGACAAAAAAAGTTTTATGACGGACAAACGTAATTTCTTTTTCCGATGTCTTGCTAAAGAACTAAGCCAGTCGGACATGCTCAAACTTTTGCATCTAACCATTGATAATCACTCTGCAGCTGCAGTTTTCTGCATTGATTACATGAAAACCACCTATCTCTATAACAATGGATTTGCACCTCAATTTCGCTCAATTTCTCTTGGAGTGGCAAGTAAATTACTCACCATCCAATCTGCCATCACAACAGCACAAAAGAGCTATGATTTTCTAAGTGGCACAGAACGGTATAAATACCAACTTGGCGGTAAGGAAACAGAACTCTCAAACTGTTTACTTTGCCTTGAATCCAACTAGCTTGGGAAAAGATTAAAGTAATGACATCATCCACCTCTCTTCGCATTGCCATGCTTGCCATCCATTCCAGCCCTCTTGGTCAAATTGGCACACAACATACCGGAGGAATGAGCACTTACCTACTTGAATTAGCAGGTGAACTTGGCAAAGATGGACACCAAATCGACATTTTCACCCGTGTTACCACAGCAGATCAACAACAGATCATTTCACTCCAGTCCAATGTCCGCATTGTTCATCTGGACGTAAAGGGCACAAAAAAAATCCATCCAACAGCCCTTTATGAATACAGCCATGATTTTGTGTTGACCATCAGAGCATTTGCTAAAAAAAACAGGACCTCATACCAGCTTATCCATAGCCATTATTGGATATCCGGTGTAATCGGTCAGAGTCTGAAATCAATTTGGCACTGTCCACATCTCATCACATTTCATACCTTTGCCGCAACAAAGATATCTTCTGGTCACAAACATCAGGAAAGTAGAAAAAGATTAACACAGGAGGCGTTTTTAATAGAAAACTGTGATGCAGTCATAGTCTCAACGGCTGCAGAAGAAAAATTGCTACATTCAAAAATAAACTGCCACCCCAAAAAAGCTCATATCATTCCCTGTGGCGTCAATTGTAATCATTTTAAGCCAGAAAAACTGCCACCTCATAAAGAAAATTCCCCTTTTATGGTTCTTTTTGTCGGACGATTTGATCCAATGAAAGGAATTGACCTACTCCTGACCAGTTTCAGCCAACTTCCTGCTAATCCTGTCGTTCATTTAACATTAATTGGTGGAGATGGCCCGGAAACCACTACCCATAAACAAATTAGCAAAAACATCCGAAGACTGGGAATCAACAATCTGGTCAAACTTACAGGTCCCATTTTACATTCTATGCTGCCAAAGTATTACCAGACAACTGATATTGTAGCAGTAAGCTCGCATTACGAAAGCTTTGGTCTGGTTATTCTGGAAGCTCTGGCCTCTGGCACTCCTGTTATCTCAACTCCTGTGGGTATTGCACCACAAATCATCAAGCCAGGAATTAATGGATATATTGCTGACACTGATGATACGAAAAATTATGCTCAAACCATCAGTAAAACTTTGCTACTTGCTCGCAAACAAAGTCCCCAAATAATCAGAGACAGTGTTACAAATTTCAACTGGCCCAGGATATCCAGATTGCTGCTTAATATTTATTATGATACGATAAAAAGCACTTATGACACATCAACAAAACATTGACATCATGGTCATCATCGCCCACCCTGATGATGCTGAATTCGATGCAGCCGGAACAGTTGCTAAATGGGTTAACAATGGTAAATCTGCTATTTACATTGTCTGTACCAACGGAGAAAAAGGGACCAGCAACCGCAATTTAGCCCCGGATACACTCGCAAAGATTCGCCAAAAGGAACAGATAAATGCTGCCCGGGAACTCGGGGTAAATGATGTGGTATTTCTTGACCTGCCAGATCAGGGTCTGGAAGAAACACCAGCCTTTCGCAAAATCATTGTTAAGGAAATCAGACGCTATCAACCCAATATTGTAATCAGCAGTGATCCCTACCGACGATATCTCTGGCATCGTGACCATCGTATCGTTGGTCAGGTTGTTATGGATGCATTATTTCCCTATGCTCGAGATTACCTTGCTTACCCGGACATGCTAAAGGAAGGACTGGAACCCCATAAGGTAAAAGAAGTTTATTTTTATGGAGCAGAAGAGGTTAACCACCATATTGACATATCTTCTACCTTCTCCCAAAAGGTAAATGCCCTACAATGCCATATCAGTCAAATGCATGAAATGAAACTAGGAAATATAGAATCCTGGCTCCAGAAACGCAACCAGCAAGCAGCTACTGGCACGCCATACTCGCTGGCAGAAGCGTTTCACAAAATACGCTTACCAGATTAGCCTCGCCAAACTCACGGCCGATTAAGCAACTGACTGTAATTAATGCATAATATTAATATCGTCTTCAATTCCAAGCTGATTTTTACATATAATACGGAGAGAAATAATAATGGACAAGATTAAGATCGCAGTTATTGGGATCGGTAACTGTGCCAGCTCCCTGATTCAGGGTTTGTATTTCTATCGTCAACCTGAAAACAAAAATATCAGTGGTCTCATGAACTGGGAGATAGGTGGCTATCGACCAACAGATATCGTTGTAGCTGCCGCATATGATATCGATCAACGAAAAGTGGGATTAAATGTAAATCAAGCTATTTTCCAGCCGCCCAATTGCACCACTGTTTTTCAACCTGACCTACCTCAAACTACAGTAAAAGTAAAAATGGGTGCATTGCTGGATGGCATGGCAGATCACATGCAAGACATTGACCCCAAATACCGCTTTATGCCTGCCAATGAGCCCGAAGCAACTAAAGAAACAGTGGTTCACGACCTTAAACAAGCTGGCGTCCAGATTCTAATAAACTTCTTGCCTGTTGGCTCTCAAAAGGCTACAGAATTCTACATCCAATGTGCATTGGAAGCTGGTGTTGCAGTGGTAAATTGCATTCCGGTTTTCATAGCCAGTAATCCTGATATGTCTGCCCGTTTTAAAAAATACGGCCTGCCCCTTATTGGTGATGACGTTAAATCCCAAATGGGAGCTACCATTGTCCATCGTACACTGACAGATCTATTCCGCAAACGCGGTGTTTCCCTGGAAAGGACCTATCAGCTCAATACCGGTGGCAACACTGACTTTCTAAACATGCTTGATCGAACCAGACTCTCCTCAAAAAAGAAATCCAAGACTGAAGCCGTACAGTCAGTAGCAGCCAAACGCCTGGAAGAAACAGATATTCATATTGGTCCAAGCGATTATGTTCCATGGCAGCAAGACAACAAGGTGGGGTTTATTCGCATGGAGGGTAAAATTTTTGGAGATGTCTCTATTAACCTGGAGATGAGACTCTCTGTTGAAGATTCACCTAATTCAGCAGGAGTGGTAATAGATATGATTCGCTGCGCCCGTCTGGCATTGGATCGAGGGCTTTCTGGAGTGCTGGCAGGTCCATCAGCCTTTTTCTGCAAACATCCTCCTCAGCAATTTACCGATGACCAAGCCTATCAAATGGTGTCAGACTTTATCCAGAAGGAAAACACCGATTCAGCGAAAAAAAACATCTACTCACATCCAAACCACAATCAAACTGAACATGATGATTAATACTATTGTCTTTGATTTTGGCAGGGTCATCTCAGCACAAAAACCCGATTCTCTCTTTCTCAGCTACGAAAAAGATCTTGGCCTGGAGCCGGGAAGTATCAACTCTCTCATGTTTGATTCACCAAGGTGGCAACAGGCACTTATTGGACAAATCGACATGGATACCTATTGGCAGACCATAGGACCATCGCTCAACCTACATTCACACCAGGCAATAAGAAATTTCCAAAAAAAATATTACCATGACGAAAAGATCAACACCGGTACACTGCAACTTATCCAAAAATTACATAAAAACTATAAACTAGCAATATTATCAAACCATCCAAGCGGGTTACAACAATGGCTTGCCGACTGGCAAATAGATTCTTTTTTCGACGAGATAATCTGTTCAGCAGATCAAGGGATGACAAAGCCAGACACTAAAATTTTTGATTTACTTCTTAATAAATTAAAGATATCACCGGAACAAACAGTGTTTATAGACGACACTCCCGAACATGTACTGGCATCACTGGATATAGGAATACACGGAATTTTATTTTCTACTGCTGATCAATTAGCTCAAGATTTGAAGAAGTTGCACTGCATGTAAAACAAACAGTCAATTCATCAGAATATCATAACCAACAACATCAATCATGCCTAATGATATACAAAATATCAGATTTCCCTATAGGAAGACTTACTTATTTTTAACAAAAAAAACACAACAATCAACTGAATTCCTTCATGATTCAACTCAATATCACAACTTATTAAAATTTATATTCTCATAACTTTTTACTCGATCACGAAGGCTATTGTAGAGATCAAGTGTAATCTGATCATCAAACATTATTTGTCCATTTGATGTAACAGACCAGCTATTTTGATTGTTTTTCAAAAGGATCAATATTTCAGTAATAGCATACCCAACTTGTATCTGTGCTGAAAATGCAGGGAGAATGGTTTTGATTTCATCTTGAAGACTATTTGCTTCTTTAATGAGTATTTTTACGCTAACAAGATTTTGATCCAGCATCATAAGATTCTTTATCAAGTTTGGTGCCATATCCTGATAATAAATCCTCCCCAATTTGCCACTAGTCACAAATTCATCCACTATCTTTTCCTGATAAGCAAATTCCACATCATGCTGCAAAAGAGAATAATCTAGTATTCTTGGGTCCTTAATGGCAGCAATGCCATCTTCTAATCTTTTGTTTATTACTGTTAGCTGATCTAAAGTAGCAGAAATAATCTCAACAATTTGCTTAGACTCTCCCTTGCTGAAGGTCTCTATATTTTCTAATATCTGATGAATTTCCTCATCACGAATAATAGATGTATCAGTATGGATAGCCTGAAGATTGCCAGTATGAATCTCCTGAAAACTTATAGTCGCGTGTTCTTTAATTGTGAGTCCCAATACCATTATTAACCAAATACTAATATAAGCAATATTGGCAAGCATTTTTCTTTGTCCGAAAACAAACCCGATAAACCAAGAACAGATACAAGACACCAAAAAAAATATAACCAATCTTAATAGTATAATTTTTACTGCATTTATAAAATCATCATTAAAGAGTGTGATGAAAAAATAATTCGCTGCCATATAAACAACACAAATAATATAACAAAACACCTTGCTATATATTGATATTTTAAATTTATTTTCCATTATTTTAAAAATATTAACTCCAAATTTTGTATTTATTGTTTTACGAGCATCAAAATCAAAAATTAAATTTCACCTTAAATTGGTCCACACACCCAACGCTTCCATTGCTCATTGCTATCCTAAAACCAGTTTATCGCTAGCACATTACCCTCTGCAAACAACTTGCAACTGTTACCCTTGGTAAGGATGAGGTATTAATAGTAATACTATTGACACCAAGAACCCTCAATAATTCATAAGGCCTGTACTGGCATCTTATACTCAAAGACTGAGTATAAACAAACATGACCTTAGCTCATTTCCATTGTGACCATCACTTTTAAATGAGAAGTATTAGATGTGTAATTTGCATAAAAAAAATTCCTGTCGACCAAGGAAGTTGCCCAAATTCTTAATGTCAACGAAAAGATGGTTTACTCGTTGATAAATGAAAAAGTATTACCTGCCCAAAATAACCGGCAAATGGCTGTTCCCAAGACAAATTATTGAAGAATGGATCGAAGCCCATATCATTAATATAGACATGAATAGTTGCAAGACAAAAACTAACCAAGCATTACTATATCAGGCAGTGATGACCCCTTATTTCAAAAGACCTTAAATCTATTTCACACACAAAAGGAGGGCAAAACACCTGTCTATTATGTTAACCTCGGGCTGCATTGGAGGTTTATTATAGTAATCTCCGCAGGAGACAATGTCATATCGCAGTTTGTCACCTGCTAGAAAATGATGAGGAAGAGTATAGTTTCTATTTTGCCGATCAGAAATTCTTAATTTAGATGTCCTGCCCTTTCGCTTGGAGCGTTTTGATTTACAATCACTAAAGAATTATTTTTTGATGAAAAAATACAATGCTTTATCATCTTATTACATGAAAGAACTTTTCAAGATTTGACAAAATCTTTTATCGGTTATGACCTATCATTTTGCGAAAAAATTATTTATCCCAAAAAAGATTCAATCACGCTGATTATTAATTGGATAATTAACCAAGATCTAAAATGACAAAATTAACAGCAATTATTTCTGGTATTATATTTATCACAGCTTTTCTTTGTAGCCAAGCTAGCGCTAATGAAAAAACATTGAAAATGTCAACCACCACCAGCACACAGTCTTCAGGATTACTAGATGTGTTATTACCTGAATTGGCAAAAGAAACTGGCATCAGAATAAAAGTCATCGCAAAAGGTACAGGTGCCGCTATCCGTGATGGTATTGATGGTAACGTTGATGTAATTTTTGTACATGCCAAAGAACGAGAAGATAACTTTGTAAAGCAAGGCTATGGTACGAAACGATATGCGGTGATGCATAACGATTTCATAATCATTGGCCCGACTTCAGATCCAGCCGGTATCAAAGGAATGAGAATAGGCGCTTCTGCTTTTAACAAAATCAGTAAAACAAAATCTTCGTTTATTTCACGTGGTGATGACAGTGGAACTCACACTAAAGAACAACAACTCTGGAAAGAGTCAGGACATGACCTTGTCAAAAATAGTCAAACTATTTTTAAAAAAGGTGAAAAAAAGGAAATTATATCTCTAAAACCAGCTGATTCAAAAAACTGGTATATTTCTGTCGGCCAAGGTATGGGTAAAACGACCACTATTGCGGATGAAAAACAGGCGTACACACTGATTGACCGTGCTACATTTATAAAATATAAATATGACAAAACTCCTGCTATTGATCTGGTAGTACTCTGCGAAGGCGGTCAAAATCTTACAAACCCCTATGGGGTTATACCCGTAAATCCCTCAAAGCACCCACATGTCCGTTATGATATTGCAGTACAATTTGCTCAGTGGCTTATTTCTAAACAGGGACAGACAGTGATTGGCAACTACCGATTGCATGATAAACAACTCTTTTACCCTGATGCACTGAATTCAAATAAATAACATAGCCGTCTATTTCATTAATTCGCCGCTTACAGATGAAACAAATAACTTTATTAGAGACCTGAACAAAATAAAGGGACACTATACTAAATTATTTATGTATTATTTGTGATGTCCTATTATTTTTATTACTCCAATAATTCATTTAAACGCCTTAACAATCTTTTTTTCCGGATTCTTATTTTTTTTCCTGATACCAAGGGATGCAAAACAAGAATGTCTGATATTTTTATACCTGAAACCTAGACGTTAAATCGTTAAGTTTTTTAACCATACCTGCAATTGTACTAGCACTAAATGAGATCTCAACACTATTCTCGCTAAACTGAGCAAGATTATAGCCTACTGTATTTATATCTTTAGATATTTCATCGGCAGCAATAGAATTTTGCGCCACATTTCCAGTTACTTCCTGGATACCAGCAGACATTTGAGAAACATTATTGCCAATTTCGTCGGTCGCATTGGATTGCTCTTCAATTATCGTGGCAATGGAGGATATAATGTCATAAACAGTATTGATCACACTTGAAACATCTTCAATAGTAGCAACGGCATCTAAGGTGTTTTCCTGAACATTACTAATTTTTGCTTTGATGTCTTGAGTTGCATCAGCTGTCTGCCTAGCCAATGTCTTAATTTCATTTGCAACAACCGCAAATCCTTTTCCAGCCTCCCCTGCCCTGGCAGCTTCAATAGTAGCATTAAGTGCCAATAAGTTTGTCTGTTCGGAAATTTCAGTTATGGCTTCAGTGACCAAGCCAATTTGGCTGGCTGCATCACCAAGTTTCTCTATTTTGTGAGATGCCTCATTAGCCTTTGTTACAGCATCTTCTGTAATCGAACGCGCTTTCGCTGAGTTTTGGGCAATTTCATTAACAGTGGAAGTCATTTGAGTTGTTGCGATGGCCACAAGTTCAACATTTGTTGCAGCCTGTTCCATGATATTCGAATTAGAATTGATATTCGCACTCATTTCTTCTGTAGCTGTTGCAATAATATTTGTTCGCGATGAAATTTCTGTAACACCTGTAGAAAAGGAGGTAGATAAACTATCGAGAACGGTGGAGGTGGAGGACAAGGAAGAAGAATTAAAACTAATTTCAGAAATCAAGGTCTTTAACTCAGTTACCATAGAGTTTAGGGAAGACGCCAGATCACCCATTTCATCTTTTGAAATATTAGCCAATTCAATATAGTTTCTCAAGTTTCCCTGAGCGATAGAATCAGTAAGGTTGGAACATTTATCAATAGAACCTGTCAGTGATTTTGTCATAAAAATTCCAATAGAGATTGCCGTTACAATAGCAATAATAAAAATAATGACCATGTGTCGCCGTGCGTTTGTGCTATTTCTGTTCAAATGCGCTATTCCTTCATCCATGCTGTCATGTATAAGTTCCTCAGCTTCATCAGCAGTTGCAATAAATTTTTCAAAAGATCTATCAAAATTATTATCAGCTTCCTGATCGAATCCAACTGTGCTTTTTCGATTTTTATGTCGTGTTTTGGCAATAGTTATAAACACATTGACATCTTCGATAACTTCTTTAATTTTATTTCGCACATTTTCATCTTTTGAGGCATAGAATATGCCTTCATCGTTCTCTCCCCCATTTAAAACAACATTGGCATAAAATAAGGCCTCATCAAGTAACTGCCATACAATAGAAATGTCTTCCTCCACATCACCGCCCAAAATTTCTTCATAGATCAGATGAGCAGTGGTGGCAGATAGTTTTATTTCCATGGCCGCATCACCAAGTGGCGCAAGTTTTTCTCCAACTTCAATGCCGTGTTGATGTATAGACTCAATATAACTGATAGCAATTACACAGGCAACGCCAGTAATCAAGCCAATGCAAAGATAGGAACTTATAAGTTTAGCCTTCAAGCTTAATTTTTTCATTCTACTTATCCTCACCTATGCTTTTAGTGGCAATTTTTTCATGAATATTTATTCCTTACCAAAGTGAATCATAAATATTAATGAAAAACAAGAGATCACTTGTTTTAACCAGACCAGTTTAGAGTGTTGAAAATATTACTTTTATCAAACATGGCAAACTAACGCCTTCGAAAAAAAATCCTTTAGAAAATAAAGTGAGCAATAAACCGAACTGGTGGCAACAGGACAACTTAGACAGGTCAATAACATACTACTTTTCGACACTCTTTTTAGACATTAATCTAGATTTAGATAGATATAACTTGCAATTTCCAAGATAAAGAAGGAAAATTTTTTATCATAAAATACTCAGATACAACAGGCTCCTGATATAATAATCAGCAACAGAGTTACCTGCAGGAATGACTATTCATGAATCATTAATAGTTATTTTTCAAATCATTTAACAAAAGAATATGTATAAATGGTGATATCAAATGAAATTTTCATTTTTGAAAAAAAGTACCCTGCTCTCTCTTGGTATTTGTTTGTTCACTATGATAAATACCTGCGTCTTTGCCGATAGTATAAAAAAAGAAGTAATCGCTAATTCTGCTTATGAAATCTGCCCAGTCTTGATCGGTACTAAAATCCCAGAGGTAATATTAAGCAAACTTGACGGTACACCTTACAACCTTCTAGAATCGGTCAAACAAAAACCAGCTATTTTAGTATTTTTCAGAGGAACCTGGTGACCATACTGCTCTGTCCAGTTAGGGCAACTACGGAATATTGAAGCTGACATTCTCAGGCATGACTATCAAATAATTGCCATCAGTCCTGATCGTCCAGAAAAATTACGCCAACATGTAAACACACATAAACTCAAATATCAGTTGCTCTCAGATACTAAAATGAACGCAGCCAAAGCATTTGGCATTGCTTTCAAAGTTACTGGCAAACAAATGACCAAAATGCTTAACTTCGGCTTTGATATTGAAGAAGCGTCAGGTGAAGATCATCACCTTTTGCCAGTACCATCTGTTTTTTTAATCAACACCGATGGTTCGATCAATTTTAGCTATGTTAACCCGGATTATAAGGTCCGACTTGACCCAGCACTCCTACTAAAAGCTATAGAAACTGCTCTACCTGAATAAATCATTTTTTTAATGAGGTGCATTGTTAATTCGAGATTTTTTTCATTGATCTCCAGGCCGACTAGACACAAAACTTATTCTTCACAAAGTGCCGACAACATTATGAATTCACTGATACTTATCAAGACAGACTTCCTCCCAATAACATCTATGTGTCTATGTAATTTTGAGAACCAAGAGGAAAAACTTTTTATTTTTTCTAGGCCAAAATAGACAAAAAAATTCAATTTAAGTTAGTGATGCATTCAACCAAGAACATAATGCAAAAAAGGAGATTACTCATGAGCATATTACTATCGGAACAAGATGCGACAGGAACAACAAAGCAAATTTATGATGATATCTCAAAATCTTTTGGAATGGTGCCAAATTTCTTCAAGGCACAAGGTGCTGTTGATCCAGATTGGCTTGCCCTTAATTGGCAAAGAGAAAAAGAAATCATGATCAACGATAGTGCATTAGATCGCAAAACCAAAGAACTTATAGCTCTGGCTGTATCTCTGGTGAATGGTTGTGAATATTGTTCACTTGCTCATGAAAGTATGGCATCAATGGTCGGTGCCAGCCAGGATGAAATTAATGATACTAAAAAAGTTATCGAGTTGTTCAGTAGCTTTAACTCAATAGCAGACTCACTTAGGATACCATGTGATATTATGCCACCAGTGGATAAATAAAAAATAAGACTTTTATATGTCCAATGGAAAAATATATTGTTTAGATGACTATCCGATTACTACTTCTTAACTTCCCCTGGGCCATACACTTTTGATAGTAATTAACTATCTATATTCAGCAGTATCCGGTTAGAGAATTGCATAGGCTATTTTTTATCAAATAGCCAATGGATAACACCAACCATTATTCCGCTTCCGTCATCCCGCATCCAACTTCTTTCCATTCCGGCAGGCTTTTAGCAGGAATCCAGGGCAACAAAAATGAATAAGTAGTCTGCTGTATACATATTGGCCAGCAAAAAAAATAGTACTCTTTATGTTGGAGTAACTTCAAATCTCGTCGAGAATATGGGAACATAAAACAATTTGGCGGAAGGGTTTAGTAAACGATACGGAGTTCAACATCTGGTTTGGTATGAAATTCACAAAAGTATGGATTCCGAAATCCAGCGCGAGAAGAGAATACAAGGATGGAAGATATCATGGAAGTTAGATTTGGCTGAAAACACCAATCCTACCTGGAAGGACTTGTACCATTCTACAGTTTGCCTGGATAGGAGTCTACGCTTACCTCCGGACTAAAAGCCTGTAAAAATGACAACCGAAAAATGACGCTTCTTGAGCTTATGATTATACAACGAAAATGCTTATGCAAGTCCTTAACCGGACACTACTGATCTATATTGATTATTTTTGACTGTTCACTATTTTGTGTTGCATAAACATTGTATGTTTGCATAGCAAAACGTAAGCTTACAATAGCTGTAACAAACGGAAACACATAAAACATGTTGCTGAATTTTCCTATAACATCCAATCCAGATCCAGCGGATATAGCCTGATTTTGGACTGCTATAATCCACATCAACGACTGGGCAGTGACAATAGATAAAAAAACTGTAAGCACAGCGCTAACTTGCCAAAACAGTCCATTGAATTCCAAAAATAAGGTTACGAGTTCATCTATCATTGTTTTTTGGCGGTTCATATAATTCCTTTTTTTTCAAATTCTGTCATTCCACTTTCTAATTCTAGAGTATTTTACCCCATCGCTTATTCTCAACCTTGTATAAACCTATTAAAATACATTTGAAATAAAGAACATCTATACTTGAGAAGTATTGCTCATAGTAAGTTTGTCACATATTCCTGTATATAAATTTTCAAACACTCTCACAAAAAATCAAAATATAGACTATTTAAGACGTCATCAAGTATAAAGTAATAACTGATAATACATAGTGGATCCAATCACCCCCTCCTGAATATCATGTAATTGACGGCCTCTATCCGCTATCGTTTAATTAAAATATTACTCGGATTTCTCATAGTACCCTTTGGAACAACACTCATCTAAGCATACTTTTTTTTAATATTGATAATAATACAGTTATTGGGATGATTTTCCAGCTTAGAAAACTAATACAGCCCACAATTTTAAAATAATTCCGTCCCGCTAAGCTAGAAGTTTCTTATCTTACAGTTTAAGGCCAATTAAGAAATCATCTCTCAATTCCTTTTAAAAACAAAACAATAGCGTCCAAAAAATAATCAGGATATCATTAATCCAAAAACATATATCGTTTCCATCACTCTGTAGATGTTTAATCTTGTCTTATTCTTCCACTTAATTATCCATGAAAAACACTGCAGGAGAGACAGAAATAAAGTATCATACAAAATATTTTATGCAGTATTTTTTAATTATATCTCAGATTAAAATAACCGGTAGCACTCTGCTGTGACAAACAGTATATGATACAAATTTGAAGAAGAATTTTCAACAAACAAGACATCAGTAATCAGGATCAAAGATGCTACGATATTTCTTATTTTTCATAACATGCTGTTTCTTTTTACTTAATTCCTGCTCAAGTGATAATGGCAAACAAGACCATCTCATTTTCTTATCTGGCGCGGGGATGAAGGCACCGATAAACGAAATAGTTCATAATTACACAAAAGAAACTGGTGTACATATTGAAACTCATTTTGATGGATCAGCTATCCTCCGTGACTATATTATCAAGTACCAGACTGGCGATATTTTTCTACCTGGCGATCAAGGTAACTTAGATCTTCTCCGAGAAAGAAAATTAGTGAAAAAATCAGGCTTTATCGCCTGGCATATTGTTTCCATTCTTGTCTCTCCTGAAATGGTGAATAAAATTCAAGGTCTGGACGACCTGGCAAAACCTGGAATACGACTAGCCATTTCCAATCCTAATCTTGCCAGCCTGGGAAAAATAGTTACAGAAAGAATTTTAAACAAACACCCCAACGGTCAACAGTTACTTAACAATATTGTTTCCTACGGTTCTTCAAGTCAAGATGTTTTAAAAATATATAAGCAAGGTGGAATTGATGCTATTCTTGAATGGAAAGTTATGGCCTCTACAGAGGAAGGAAAAGGGCTCAGTATCATACCACTTGATAAATCATATGCAATTAAAGACAAAATCCCTGCAGGTCTGTTAACAACAAGTAAAAAACCAGAACAGGCTGATCACTTTTTCCAGTATTTAATGAGCGAAGGGAGAAAAATATTCCTGAAACATGGTTATGATATTTATGAGTTTGCTGGTGCTAATAAAACTCCTAACCAATAGACGTATTCTTTACAGTTATAGGATCTCTGATGACCCTTAAATCAAAATCGCTGTTTTTATCAATACTTGCACTGCTACTTGCAAGTATTTCATTTTTGCTCTACCTGCAACACAAATCCATAAATGATGATTTGTTCAACGCGGTTATTTTGCTTGATGATATAAAAGACACAGCATATGAACTCGAATTCGAAATAATCCACGACATCATTAACACTTCATCAGCGAAACACTCGCTGGAAAAAATTCCATCTTTTTCCAAGAAGATCAAAGACTTATGGCGAATAAAGACTACCCCGAAGCATCTCATTGAACTTGAAATATCATTTGTCAGGATCGAACGTCTTATTGATAAATCATTACCAGGACAAACCAAAAAACAACCATTACTTAAACAAATAGATTTAGAAATATTAAAAATCCATAACTCTGTCGACAAACTCCTGGAATACTCCAGACAACGGCTTGACATTCTAAAAAACCGAGCAGACCTGCTTACTCTGCTACAATTTTTTGCACTTCTTATCTACAGTGTCAGCATTTTATTTTTTCCCATCCAAAGCATCATCACTCCTCTTCTTAACCTCAGTCGTCAGGTAAAATCAGTTGATTCCGGGAAGAAAGAAAACATCACTATCCCTGATAGAAATGATGAGATTGGTACTCTATACATATTTATCCACAAAACAATCAGTGGTTTATTGTCCCAGGGAAATGAACTAAGACAAAGCAAAGAAAACCTGAACCAGCAGTATCAACAGCAGCTGGCCTTTTCGAAAATCCTGGAACTCTCCATCACCATAGAAACTATGGATGATTTTCTAGAAAAAACAATGAAGACAGTTTTATCTCTGGACTGGCTTAAAATCAAAAACAAAGGTGGTATATTCCTGGTCAACGACAAGGATGAATCTAATAAATACCTCAGCCTTGAATATTCCCATAATTTCGATGAATCCATAGAAAAAAGTTGTGCAAAGGTGCCTTTTGGTAAATGCCTATGCGGCAGGGTTGCACAATCACAGGAATTTCTTCACACAAAAGACATCGATGATCGCCATGAAATCCGATATGAAAACATGTCGCCACATGGCCACTACGGGATCCCTATCATCTTTAACAAAGAACTTCTGGGCGTAATGGTTCTCTACCTTGAACCAAATAAAGAGGCGCAAACCATTGAAATTGAATTCCTAAAAGGAATTGCAAATATCATTGCCCAGGCCATATCAAGAAAACGCCTTGAAGATAAGCAATTGCTTATCTCCACTGCTATAGACCAGGCAGGAGAAGGGGTAATCATCACGGATAACAAAGGTATAATTCAGTATATTAACCCGTTGATTACCACACTTACCGGATATTCACCCCAAGAACTGCTTGATCATCATATAGGAAAATTGAAAAGTTTTAAAGATGATCATGATTTTTATAAGATGATCTTTCCCTATCTGAACTCCGATGAAGTTCTGGAAGATATTACCAGTAACATAAAAAAAGATGGCACCTATTATGATGAACGCATAATTGTCTCAGCCATAAAAAACAAGCAGAACCAGGTCACCAATTATGTTGCCATCAAAAGAGACATTACCAGAGAAAAAATTCTTGAAGCCCAGCTACTTCACTCCCAAAAACTGGAAGCAATTGGCACACTCGCAGGTGGCATTGCCCATGATTTCAACAACATTCTTACAACTATCATAGGGTACTGCGACATTGTTCTGGCAAGCGTCTCTCCAGACGACAAGAACTTATCTAACCTGGAAGCTATAATGTCTTCTGGAGAAAGGGCTGCAACACTTGTTAATCAACTCATGCTTTTCAGTCGAAAACAAAATCTGATCATGGAACCCACAGATTTAAATGTCACTGTTGAGTACACCACCAAAATGCTGCAACGCCTTCTGGAAGGAAACATAATACTGCACATTGAGATCACCAAAGGTTTGGGGGAAATCCTTGCAGATACCAGTCACATTGAACAAGTCTTAGCCAATCTGGTTGTTAATGCTAAAGATGCAATGCCCCAAGGGGGAACCCTCACAATAGAAACAGATCAGGTTTCCTTTGATGCAGAACATGCCAAAAAACACAAAGGATTACGTCCTGGTCAGTATGTAAGACTTACAGTAACTGATACTGGCATTGGGATACCCTACGAAATACAAGAACATATCTTTGAACCGTTTTTTACAACCAAAGAAACCGGAGAAGGAACAGGTCTGGGACTTGCGACCATTTACGGTATCATTGAACAACACCAAGGCCACATTGACCTGTACAGTGACCCGGGTTACGGAACCTCTTTTCAGATACTGTTTCCTGTAATTCAAGAAGATACTACTAGCATTCCAACTGTAACAGAGGAACTGATATTCCCTGAATCATCCCATGGGACTGAAATGATCCTGCTTGCTGATGAGGATCCTAATAATCGCAGGACCATAATGAACATCCTCAAACCCTTGGGATATAAAGTAATAGAAGCTTCTTACGGCAAAGAAGCAATTGAAATAAGTCAGGCCTGGCCAGAAAGCATAGACCTGCTTTTGAGTGAAGCGATCATGTCTGGGATAAAAGGAGAACAACTGGCTCGCTCAATCAGATCCAAAAGACCGAAGATGGATGTAATCTATATGACATCCAATCCAGATAAAGACATGATCCTGAAAAAGATTCTATCCTCACAACAAATCCTGCTTAACAAACCTATTGATCCAAAAATACTGGTATCGACAATAAGAAAAGTTTTAGACAGCAAACAAAATACGTGAAACAGCTCACTAATATTAAATCAAGCTGCCTTTGACTCTTTCTCCACCAAATGGGCAAACAAAGATTTATCGATAGCTTTATCATATGCTGCTTCAGGAGTAATCTTATCATCCTCAATGAGATCCATCAGGTGCTTATCCATGGTTTGCATGCCCAGTTTCACACCAGTCTGGATAAGAGAATTTATCTGTGATATTTTCCCTTCCCTTATGTTACTTGCCAGCGCTGAAGATCCAAACAGTATTTCCAGAGCAGCGCACCTGCCCTTGCCATCCTTTGTCTTTAATAATTGTTGAGCCACAATAGCTTCTACGGATTCAGCGAGCATAGTTCTTGCCTGATTCTGCTGATCAGCTGGAAAAGAATTAATTATCCTGTCAACTGTTTTAGCAGCGCTGTTGGTGTGAAGTGTACCAAATACAAGTATACCAAGTTCGGCACAGGCAAGAGCCAATGAAATGGTCTCCAAATCTCGCATCTCACCAACCAGAATTACATCAGGATCTTCACGACTGGCAACCATTAAGGCTTCTGCAAAACTTTTAGCATGACTGCCTATTTCGCGCTGAGTAAAAATTGATTTCCGATTTTGATGAACAAATTCAAGAGGATCTTCGATGGTAATTATATGTTTGCTCTGAGTCTTATTAATGTGATCAATAATCGCAGCCATAGTTGTTGACTTTCCGCTTCCGGTGGGTCCGGTCACCAAGACCAGTCCACGGGAATAATCACAGATGCCGCGGATGGCTTCAGGAAGGTGCAACTGATCAAGGGTTAAGATCTCAGTTGGAATAATCCGAAACACTGCTCCTACCCCTCTGTGCTGATATAAAAAGTTACACCGGAACCGGCCAACATCTTTCAGTTCATAGGCCATATCAAAATCCCTTGTCTCTTCCAACACACTGCGCTGAATCGGGCCAAGAATTTCAAAGAGAATGTCATGATTTGATTCTGCCGTCAGAACTGGATGATCCAATGGAACAAGTGATCCATGCAGGCGAATAAGTGGCGGAAAGCCAACCATCATATGCAAATCACTTGCACCTGTGTCACTCATTTCCTTGAAATATGTATCAATCAAAGCCATCTAAAATCACCGTACTGTTCTCTTTTTTCTGGAGTTATAATTTTCGCACAAACAAAAGCCATTTAACCAAAAAATCATCTTACTGTTTTAAAAAACTTCTAAAAGCATTCTTATTGGTAGCATTGGCAAAGGCAGCTTCGGGGCTTATTTTTTTTTCTTTCAGCAACTCCATAATTGAATCATCCATAATATGCATGCCAATATTTTTACCAGTCTGCATCAGGGAAGGAATCTGAAATGTTTTACCCTCACGGATCATATTTGCCATGGAAAGAGAACCCACTAATATCTCAAGAGCAAGTTCCATCTTGTCACCTTTAATACCTGGTATCAGACGTTGTGTAATAACACCCTTTAACGTCTCCCCAAGCATGGCCCGAATCTGACTTTGCTCTTCCGGGGGATAAGAATCAATAATCTTGTCTATAGTCTTATGGGCACTGGAAGTTGCCAATGTGCCGATGACAAGATGACCGGTTTCTGATGCTGATATAGCAAGAGAAATAGTCTCCAAATCACGTAATTCACCAACAACAATAACATCAGGATCCTGTCGTAAAGCACCTTTGAGCGAGTTTGCATAGGATTGAGTGTCACGACCAAGTTGTCTCTGATTAATGGCACCTTTTTTTAAGGGATGAACAAATTCTATGGGATCTTCAATAGTAAGAATATGATGAGCCCTGTTGGTATTAAGATTATCAACCATAGCTGCCAAAGTAGTGGTTTTGCCGTTTCCTGTTCCGCCGGTAACTAAAATCAACCCCTGATGATTCTCGAGAAAAGAGCTCACTATCGCAGGATGTCCGAGACTCTCAAGTGTTGGGATTCCTGGAGGAATCACCCGAAATGCTGTACTTAAACCATTATTATGCATCATAGAGCTTCCCCTGAAGCGACCAAGGCCTTTAACTTCATGGGCGAAATCTAACTGCAAATGTTCTTTCAAATGCTTTTTCTGCTCATCTGAGAGGATTTCGAAGAGTAAGTTTCGACTATGCTCGGGAGAAAGTTTACCACTTTTCACCCTTACAATTTTGCCACTGCGGCGTAAGATATAAGGTTCTCCAGGAACTATATGAATATCCGAAGCATTATTTTGAACTGCAAGTTGAAAGAGTTTATCTAAAGCTGCCATTATTAATCTTGTTAACCTCCTCTTTCAGAGTGTATTTAATAAGATGACAAAGCATGGGTCAGCCACAGGATGTTTACTGACAATGGACATTGTATAAAAATGGTGTTTGTTGAAAGGAAATGACAAAAGATACTGTTCATGAATTTAGTCTTTTTGGTTATGAAAGTCTCCACCCTGTGGCTTCACCAAAAAATAGAAGCTGGCAACAACCCTAATCAATATTCCGATTCAGCTTGCCCTATCACTTCATTATCAGCTATATAAAAAAATGCTCGACAATGATCATGAATACCAAGTGTCACTATCAGGATCTACGAAATCCCATTTCAGGTCAATTAAAAACACCACTATTACAAAAATTTAATCAACATATTCAGCATATGCAAAAGACTTAATTCACCTATTTAAATACAAAAAAATGCTCAATAAAACCAACAAAACTCAGTGAGCTTTAGTACCTTTTTACCAATCAAAAAAGACTGATCAAAGCATAATTATCATGCTTATTCAATAATTGAGTTATGGATTTTGGAGCTCAACTCACCAGCAACAGCACTGCAAAACTAGTTGAAACGATAATTAATTGTTCTTTTACCACAATCCTCATCTTATTAAACGAGCACATGATACATCTCCTGTCTGCAAATAGACAAACAAACATGTTTGGATAAGATAGCGAGTTTATGCCTTAAGAATTCATAAAGTATGAAAATAAATGAAAAATCATTCATCAACTAACAACTTTTCCTATTCATTACAATATGTAAAAGATTTTTTTCTTTGTAACCAGAATTACACTATTGGACTAATTTCAAGTGAAATTCAATCGAATGATATTCGATATCATAGTCAGGCCTTATAATGACAAAATGAATTGGTGCCAGTGTCCTTGCTTCTGAATACAAAAGCCTCTGATGCCCTTTCTTAGTAATGAAAGCAATCGTAAACAATTCGAATATTTTTTCTTATTTTGATTTTTCCCTCTTCAGATCATCCTTTCAGAATCCCAACACATCGAAATATGGCTATTTCTCTATATGCTAAATCTCATTCTTTTGTGGAGTCCCACAAACGTTTAATAGCTTTCCAAACTCTATAGAATAATTCTGGAGCTGTATTTGACGATAAAGATAATTCCTTATTCCTATTACACTCTGCGAAATATCTCTCCTTAATGTTGTAGTTAGTCACACGACCTAACTCAATTCGCTGTTGCGACATTTTCCCTGCCCAAATCACCTTACTTCACTGGATCCAATAGTGCTACCGGCAGGCATAACTCCAATCACCGACCACGCCCAGAGGACGTGGTTTGATGAAGACCCATTGAAGGGGTCATTGACTTAGAGAAAGACCCTAAAGGGCCTGATTTATTTTTTTCTAACTTACCTACTCTTTATCTGATTCATTTTGCTCATGGATATACTTCTTTATCATTTCTTCATTCAAACCCACTGTACTCACACAGTAGCCAGTCGCCCAAAAACTTAATCCGGTCATTCTTTTCGTACCCAATAGTTCTCGATGAATCCTGATAGCACTTTTACCCCTTATAAAACCAACTGTATTCGATACACTAAATTTGGGTGGTATGCTCAAGAGCAAGTGTATATGATCGCGCATCGCATGGCCTTCAAGCAACTCAAGTGCCTTTTGTAGGCACAAATCTCTTAT